>WNFC01001776.1_pt1 | contig 22940 bp, 17 predicted proteins | sample 5400541 | NCBI WGS metagenome assembly WNFC01 (sample SAMN13153342, study PRJNA577476) | soil metagenome | isolation source: 120 cm saprolite under Douglas fir tree site 2 hole 2 replicate 1 | place: USA:California | collected 2015-04-18
TGCGGCAGTTGGAACTGACCTATGGTGGCGGCAAGACGCACACATTGATCGCCCTCTATCACCTGGCACACCAGCCTCGCCAGCTACCGGACTTGCCGGCAGTCCATGAATTCACGCAGCACATCGGCATGATCACTCCACAGGCGCGTATTGCTATCCTTGCCTTCGATAAGCTGGATGCTGAGAAGGGTATGGAGATTGCCGCGCCGGACGGCGAGCGGCGCTGGCTGCGAAACCCATGGAGTGTACTGGCGTTCCAGCTTGCAGGCAGCGATGGGCTGCGGCTCTTGCACGCGGAAGGGCAGGCTGCCGAGCGCGAGAGCGCACCGGCAGAGAATCTGCTGGTAGAATTACTCTCCTTGCCAGCCAGGCAGGGCTTATCTACCTTGATCCTGATCGACGAAGTCCTGATGTATGTACGTGAAAAAGTGGGGCTTGATCCCGTCTGGCGCGGTCGATTGATTGACTTCTTCCAGTATCTTACGCAAGCTGCTACTAAAGTTCACACCTGCGCCATCGTTGCATCGCTGCTCGCCACAGACCCTCTCAAAAGTGACACGCTGGGCAAAGAACTGACCCAGGAACTCTATGCCATCTTCAGGCGCGAACGTGAGGAAGGGGTTCAGCCTGTACTCAAAGAAGATGTCGCAGAGGTCTTGCGGCGACGCTTCTTTACGCCGGAATCCATTCGTGATCGAGATGTCTTTCGTCCCCATGTCGTCGCGGCTTTACAGGGCATTGCCGCGCTTGATGAGCAAACCGGCAAGGATATGATCGCAGCAGAAGAGCGCCTGCTCCAGAGCTACCCCTTTCATCCTGATCTCACCGATATCTTCTATACCAAGTGGACCAACCTGGAAAGCTTTCAACGCACGCGCGGTATCCTGCGCACCTTTGCCCTGGCCTTGCGCGACGCGGAGACATGGGACGGGTGCCCGTTGATCGGAACCAATGTCTTCATCGGTACTCCTGGGAGGAGCGCCCTTTCCGAATCGGCGCGTGAGTTGACCAATGTGGCCGAGACAGAAGAATACGAAGGGAAGAAGCAAGATTGGACAGGCATTCTTGAAGGTGAACTCACTAAGGCGCGAGAGATCCAGGCTGAGCTTCCTGCGCTGCGCTTCCGTGAAGTCGAGCAGGCGGTATTTGCCACATTCCTGCACTCCCAGCCGATTGGCAAGGATGCGCGTACTCGCGAGTTGCTGGCGCTGCTCGGGCAAACCCACCCGGACAAGATCGAACTGGAAAAGGCTCTGCATCGCTGGACCGAGGTATCCTGGTTTCTGGATGAGAGCGCCATGCAGGCTATCGACGCAGGACAGTCCGGCTCAACTCAATTGCCGAAATCATGGCGACTGGGGTTCCGACCGAATCTGCGGCAGATGCATCATGATGCCTGTACGCGCATTGCTCGCGATGTCGTGGAAGAGCAGCTGCTCAGAGAGATTCGCGGCTGCAAGAGTCTGACTGCTGGCGCCTCGGCAGCAGGGGCGCAAGTGCATACCTTGCCGGAGCGACCACGAGATATCGAGGACGATGGCGACTTCCACTATGCCATCCTGGGACCGAAGGCTGCCTCGCTGGCAGGCAATCCGAGTCCCGAAGCCAGGCGCTTCCTCGAGGAGAAAACCGGCCCCGACAGTCCGCGCGTCTACCGCAATGCTGTCGTACTGGCGGTCCCTTCTGTAGATGGCTTTGAAGCAACCCGCAACGCCATACGTGATCTCCTGGGATGGCTGGACGTTGAGGAGCAACTGAAGGGACAGGACATCGATAGCAATCGCAGGCTGATGCTCGATATCGAGAAGAAGAAGGAAACAGGAAAGATTACCGACCTGGTGAGGCAAGCCTATTGCATCGTCGTCGCCGTATCGGACAAAAACGAGGTGCAGGCTTTCAAAGTGATCGTCGCTGACGAGCCGCTGTTCGCGATCATCAAGAAGGATACACAGTCAAGAATCCGCGAGACACCCGTTACAGCCGAAGCATTGTTACCGGGCGGTCCCTATGATCTCTGGCGCGCAGGCGAGACAACACGCCGCATGAAAGATCTGCTCGAGGCCTTTGCCCAATTCTCGCAGCTCCCAAAGATGCTCAATCGCCAGGCAATACGAGATACGCTGCTCGACGGCTGCCGTGATGGCCTGTTTGTCTTTCGCCTCTCGCGACCTGACCACTCCTTCAGGACCTTCTGGCGCGAGGCGCCAGACGAGGTAGCATTAAAAGATCTCGCCTTGGAGGTAGTGCTGCCCGAAGCCGCAACACTCGCTTCATTGTCGCCAGCCCTGCTCGTACCGGGTGTATTGCCAGAACTATGGCATGGTGACGAATTGATACTGAAAGATCTCTATGATTACTTTGCTGGCTGTGTCGTGCAGGTACAGAGAAGGCTACGAAGAGCCCGTTACCATCCCCAAAGCTGAACGCAGTGTAGTGGATGCTGCGATCCAGGGGATAGTTCGAGAGAAGCGCCTATGGCTCATCTCGGGTAGTGGCAGTTTCCTGGCCGAGGATCTGCCCGTAGGAGTGCTGGTGGATGATGCATACCTGCAGTGGCCACCACAACCCATTCCTGGGAAGGAAATCCTACCGCAAATGCTGCCAGAGGCATGGTCCGGCGAGACAACCACAGCCTGGGAGATCGCTAACGCCCTCTCAACGAAAGTGGGAAAAATGCTACCCTGGATTACAGTTAGAGAGGCGATCGATGGGGCATTCCGGGCACGGCTACTGGAGCGAACAATTGATTCCGGCCCCTGGCCCTGTGACTATGCAGGCGCTAAAACCGTCAAAGTATCCTTGCCCCGAGAGCAGGCAGCACAGCAGGTTCCATCTGCAAGCCCCCAGCCATCCATTCACGATGTCAGGCCGACAGCAATGTCAGGGATGCTGGTAGCCGAGGCTCCTTTAGAGATCGAAGAGATTCAAAACCTGAACGACCAGCTCTCCGATCTTACGAAAGCGAGCGTTGGCCTGGGCCTCAAGTTCCACGTACGCATAGAGCTTGGCCCTGCATCACAGGTGTCAGATGAGACGATGGCAAAGATGAATGAGTTGTTGGCGGAAGTGTCAGAGAAGTTTAGGCTGCAGAGGGAATAATCTGCCGTTTGGGCAATCTCATTAGCTCTCTGAATCAGCCAACCTGCGCAAGTGCCATCGAAATTTTGTATTTACACTTTGATTACACGGGCTATGTCCTGCAGCTGTTTCCTGATCAGCATCGCACTTGCGGGCCTGTTATTCTCGTGCAGATCAAGCATGCGCCAAATGAGCTGCGCCAGTTCGACAGGAATAGCGTACTTTCCCGCGTCCAATGCCGCAAACTGAAATGGACTTCTCGAGGGGTCATCACCGGTGACGAGTTGGTGTAGAATCGCTCCTAGACTGTACAGATCCGAACGCGGTGTGGTCTGAGTCTTCCCATACTGTTCAGGAGCGGCATACCCTGGCGTCCCCAGCAGCAGTGTATCGTTGCCGGCTCCTGGCCGAGCATACCGGGCAATGCCAAAGTCAATGAGGTACAGCTTTCCGCTCGTGGTAATCATAATGTTTGACGGCTTCAAATCACGAAAGATGATCGGACTGGGGCGGGTATGTAAGAAGTCCAGGACCGAACACAGTTGGATCCCCAGAGCAAGAACGTGATAAATTGGCAGCCGCCTCCCTGGTATCGCATCCAGATATGCTTCTAATGTCGTGCCCGCAATGAACTCCATCACAAGATAACAGCACCCTCTCTCGGAAAAGTAATCGTATATTTTGGGGAGATGGATATGGTCCAATTGTGCAAGCAGAACTGCCTCTCGCTGAAATGCGTTGGCCGCTTCTCTCTCCTGATAAGGAAATGCCTTGGTTAGTCTCATTTGCTTGACAGCCATCCGGCGATGAAGGACGCTATCAACTGCTTCATAGACGACGCCCATTCCTCCCATGCCAATGCACCTCATGATCAGGTAGCGTTGTTTGAGCCACCTGGTCATATGATTGAGCGGCTGCTCCTCATCCCTACCGGACGAGGAGCGGCTCTGGAAGAAAAATCCACAGGACAAGCAACGCGGAAGTGCAGACTGATTTGCTGTTCCGCACCAGGGGCAGTAACGAACTGACGGCATCATCTCATTTCTCCTTCTACACACTGGCCTTGTTATGTGTATCAAGCTGTACCTTTTTGCCATAAATGCCGCTTTTAGTATGCCGTTGCAGGTTAATCTGGTACAATGCCAATCGATGATCATCTATAGAGCAAAAGAAGATCATCACCATTTCATATGGTGTCGGCCAACAGCCAAGTAGAAGAGGCCAATGCAATGAATGAGTTTGCCAAAAAGTTGAAATGGGAACGAGAACGACACTCCTGGTCGCAGGAACAGGTCGCTGAAATGATTGGAACGACCACTCCCAATGTCAGTCGATGGGAACGTAGCATCACGTTTCCAGGACCCCATTTTCGCCAGAAACTCTGCGAACTCTTTGGGAAGAGCGCTGAAGCATTCGGGTTCATACCGAAAGAGGAAGATGGAGGGCAAGCGTTGCTGTCCAGCCCTCCTCACGTCGACCTGCCGATGTCTTCCTCTCCCCCTGAAGCATCCATTCCTCTCTGGAACATTCCCTATCGACGTAATCCGTTTTTCACTGGGCGTGAAGAGGTGCTCCTGCACCTGCATGATAGCTTGCAATTGGATAACTCGGCAGTCTTGGCACAAGTACAAGCAATGAGTGGGTTAGGAGGCATCGGGAAGACCAGTACCGCCATTGAATATGTCTATCGCCATCGAGATGCCTACCAGACCATCCTCTGGGCACATGCGGAAACACGCGAGGTGCTCATTTCGGACTTCACGACGATAGCAAACATGCTGAACTTGCAGGAAAAAGATGAGCAGGACTGGCGTCGCATTATCGAAGCCGTGAAGCGCTGGCTCCACGACCACGAGCATTGGCTCCTCATTCTGGATAACGTTGAAGAGCTCTCGATCGTCGAAGATTTCCTTCCTGTTGGCTACAAGGGCAACGTGATCATAACGACCCGAAGCCAGTCGACGGGAGTGATTGCCCAGCGTATCGATTTGGAACGAATGGAACCAGATGAAGGTGCGCTCTTTCTCCTACGCCGAGCCAAGCTCATTGCACCACACGCCTCCCTTGAGGACACATCGGATGCCTACCGCGAGATGGCAAGAGCTATTGCGCAGGCGATGGACGGTCTTCCGCTCGCGCTGGATCAGGCAGGAGCCTATATTGAGGAGACGGCATGTTGTCTCTCCGATTACCTGGGTCACTATCACACCCAGCGCAGCAAGTTGCTGAATCTTCGTGGGAGTGGAAGCGGGCATCATCCTCACTCGGTGAGTGCGACGGTTTCACTGTCGTTCGAGCGGCTTGTTCAGGAGCATCCAGCAGCAGCTGAACTGCTAGAGTTCTGCGCCTTTCTGCACCCAGATGCCATTCCGGAGGAGCTCCTCATCGAGGGAGCGGCTGCGCTCGGCCCCATCCTCGCCCCTATCGCCTCCGATCCTCTCAAGCGAGACATGACACTGGCAGCACTGCGAAAATACTCTCTGGTACGCCGGAATCCCGATACCAGGATGCTCACCGTCCATCGTCTCGTGCAAGCCGTCCTCAAAGACAACATGGGTGAAGATAGGCAGCAGTTGTGGGCGGAGCAAACGGTACACGCCGTCAATCGTATCTTTCCTGAAGTCAAAGATATTATGGTCATGTGGCACCGCTGCCAACGGTATATCCTTCATGCGCAAGCCTGCATACAGCTCATCGAGGAGTGGAAGATGACCTCCCCGGCAGCAGCAAGACTGCTTAACCAAACTGGGGCATATTTACAAAAGTGTGGACGGTTTACCCAGGCGGAGACGGTGCTGAGAAAAGCGCTCGACGTTGCGAAACAAATATTGGGACCAGAGCATCCCGATGTTGCCGAAAATCTCCACGACCTGGCATCTCTCTATTTTGACAAGGGGATGTATATACTGGCCGAATCTCTATTCAAGCAAGCATTGGCCATTCGTGAGAAAACGTTAGGAGAAGCACATCCTGACCTGGCAGTGAATCTGAATGATTTAGGCGGTCTCTACCATGCTCAGGGAAAGTTTGTGCAATCCGAATTGCTCTATACACATGCACTGGAAATGTGGCAGCGGATTGCGGGTCCGTATACCTCTGATAATTTCGCGCTCGATTACCTGAGCACGCTCAATAACTTGGGATGTCTCTACCTCTACCAAGGCAAGTACGCCCAGGCCGAACCGCTCCTTACCCAGGCGCTGGTCAACCTAGATAAGATGGTAGACCCAGACCATCTCTGCATTGCTTACCCGCTTAATCATCTCGCAAGGCTCCACCGTGACCTGGGCGAGTACGCCCAGGCCGAGTCGATGTTCAAGCAAGCTCTAACTTTGCGTGAACAGCACCTCGGGCCAAAGCACTTCCTAGTCGCCGAAACGCTGAATAATTGGGCCCGGCTCTGCTACTATCAAGGGAAGTACCTCCAGGGTGAATGCTTCTGCCACCGTGCCCTAGCTATCTGGGAGCAATCTCTCGAGACAGAATCTCCTCGCCTTGCCCAGGTGTTCCATAACCTGGCGATGCTCGCCCATATCCAAGCCAAGACGACGCAAGCCGAGACGTTTGCACGACGAGCGTTGGCCATTCGAGAACATACGCTGGGATCAGATCATCCGAAAGTGGCTCAAACACTCACACTAATAGGGAACATTTACTGTACTCAAGCCGACTATGTGCAGGCCGAGTCAGCATACCTGCGCGCATTGAAGATCTTCGACCAGTCCCTCGGGCAGGAAAACCCCCGCGTCGCACTGGTTTTGGATAGCATAGGAATGCTCTACCTGGCGCAAAAGAAGTATAGTGAGGCAGAAGTCTTCTGCCTGAAAGCCCTAACTATTCGCAAGAGGGCACTTGGAGAAACCCATCCTGATATCGCTCAAAGCTGTTTTCATCTTGCGAGGATTGCTCATGAGCAAGCCCGGTACAAGCAAGCAGAGCGACACTACCTGCAGGCTTTGGAGATACAAGAATCGAGACTGGGACCAGCACATCCCGCTCTGGCGACCACACTGGAACAGTATGCTGATGTGCTCATGGCAACCGGTCGAGCGAGCGAAGCGATGAGGAAAACGGCACAAGCGCAAGCTATACGGGAGCGTCATGCGCAAGAGCAGGCGCGAGATCTGGCGACCACCCACCCTTGAGCCTTTTTACCATGTGGACATGCCAGGTAATCTATCTCTCCCTTACCGCTTCCGGTATATCCTCAGGAAATAGCGGAAACGAATAGTGGAAGCGGTACATATCACCTCTATCAGTGAGAAACTGCACATCCAGCGGCATGCCATCCTCATCGAAGGAGCGCCTCAAGATCTTGAGGAGGGCGGACGGGTCGTCGGGAGACAAGCCAAACATCACCCGTTCCTTGCTGCTCGCCTGAACGACATCGATCGTTTCGGTACACCATGTTGGCTTCTTTCCTAGCTGGCGCATGAGTTTGTAGATATCGCTTTCCGGCTTTTCGAGTTCGGGCAGCATCTCAGCAAACCAGAAGGGGAGGTAGGTGTCACTGATCGCAACAATCGTCTCAGGATCACGTCGCTGAAGATTGCGATGATAGACGACCTTATCTCCTTGCGCAATGTCCAGAAGCTGCGCCACCTCAGCGTCAGCGTATTGGACTTTTAACGTGAGCGTTTCCTTATAGGCTGGATGACCACCCTTTGAAATATCGTCAACAAAGTCACCATGTCGTGTCGAAAGCATGCGGTGCCTGATATTCAGATCAGCGACCCGGTATTCATTCAAAGCAGCATTGTTCGGCCAGGTCCTCTCTTTTATCGGGAGGACTTTGACAAGTCCTTCGATTGCGAGCCGCAGCAGCAGCATTTGCGTCCCAGTATTATTGATCTTGTAAGCTTCCTCTATGTCCTTCGGAACGACCACTTGACCAGGTTTGTATTCACCAACGATAATCTTTCGCCGCATGTCGAGATAGGCCTGGGTAGTCTTACTACTCATCCGTAGCTCCGGCGGTGGTGTATTGAGCAGTTCTTCTGGCGTTGGTCCCCGCATGCTCATCCTCCCTAAGCGTTATATTCGTTCACCAATTCCAGCAGTTTCGCAGCCTGTTCATGCATGTTTCCGACCAACGCCTCAATCAGGGCCTTTCCCTTCTCTGCTTTGGCTTGTTCTGGCGCTCCCCAAATACCTGATTGTGTGATGGAATAAGAGCCAATGGCCTGCAAAACGGCTTGTGTCTTCGCAGGAGCGATCTCGGGCTCGCGATGGGCCGCTTCAGGAATAGGTCTTTGTATCAGTTCTGGCCAGTAGGCTTGAATAATCGATGTCTCTACTGCGCCGGCATGAATATCTTTTGCACTAGTGATGTGACTATCGTCCCAGGCCTTCCCAATTTGCGAAATGCTGGGAATAACTGCAGTAGGGATGCCTTCTCGTGCAGTAATCTCAGTTGCGAGCGGTGCCAGGATATCATTCCCTCCATGCCAGTTGACAAAAATAAGGAGTACAGGCACATTCCACGTTTTAAGGCTGTAGGCAACATCGTGAATTACCGCCGCCAGCGTGCTGACATTGAGTGCCAAAGTACCAAGTCCTTTATGTTCCCATGAGCAACTAAATGGAATAGCCGGTAAGAGAAGGGGCTCTAGATTCAAAAAAGAACGGGTAAGCTTTTCTGCCAGCAGTTGGGCAATGCGTAAATCGGTATCTATGGGTAAATATGGGCCATGTTGCTCGCAACTGCCGATTGGAAGTATGACCAGTCGACGTGTTTCCGCAAGCATGTTGGGCGCAGGCTGATCTGTGTACATCTACGAAGCCTTTCATCAATACAAAATTGGTAACAAGAGGTGGTAAGCAATTTCATTATAGCATACCTCCTGCTTGATCCAGCATTTCAAGTCCTGATTACCGTTGACTTTCCTCTCATATAATGGTACTATTTCATAAATTGATTATGATTATCAGAATAGAATTTGGTAATCACAATCAATTCGCGAGTCTATTACAAAAGCACGAATAGGCTCGGGGGAAGTTTCGTTTTATAAGCTTCTGGCTCAAGGTACCAATTTCAGGAAAAAAGGGAGGAGTACAGCATGCACGCAAACCAATCGCAGCATCAGACAACAAAAAGTGGAACGTCGTCGACACCTTCGCCGAAAAACACCGCACTAGCTACACCAACCATACGTCTTAATGATGAGCATGCGGGTGCGACGTTAGTCCCGCCCTGGCTGCTCTTTAGCCTTGGCGGGCTTGAGGTCATCTGGGGTATCGGAATGAACTGTGTTCAGGTGTACACCTCGGTTAGCGCTTTCTTTGCTATTCTACAAGGTGAGACCATGAACACCTTGTTGCAACGGCATGAGACGCCTATCGAGACCATCACCTCGGCAGTAAGACTGGTCCCCATTCACTCCTTGATCGCTCTGGTAATCTCGGTTTCGATTCAGATCGCCGTTCTCATGGTGTCACAACGCATCTCAGCAGTGTGGCAGCGAATGCGAGAACATGCAGGGATGCGAGGGGCAGCCATAGAAGTGATATCCCACTTAACCTTCTTGCAGGTGTATGGCCTCATCGGCTTCGTTGCTAACGTGATTGGCGATGTGACGTTCATCACCCTCTACACGCACAATCTCGTAGTGCTCTTCCTGTGGTGCATCTTTTTGACGGGCAGCAGTACGATCGTTCTTCTCGATGGAGCGCAGCGCCTGTGGGGTGGGTTCCAAATGCGCGTTGCCTACCTCCGGCGTATGCAGCAGCAACAATCTTCAGGCCACAACTAACCATAAACGTGCGATCTGTCCTGGGCATGCTAGTCCAGGAGAGATCTCGCGGAAAGGAACCCATCATGCATGCCAAGCCATTGCATATCATTGCATTCTTCATTTTGATCGGACCAACTGCCCTCATTGTCCAGGCAATGGGAATGGGCACCGATGGTCTGTTCATTGCAATCTTGCTCATAGGTGCAGTAGTCGTTGTCGTGCCCTGGCTCTTTCAGCGAGCCATGCACTCTTTCGGGGACCGAGGTGCTTTCCTGGATTTTCTACTTTCTCCAGGGACGGAACAGGTCTTCATCGAAGAGGAGATGCCACCAGCGACATACCAGGTGCAGGACGAAGCGCCCGTGTATGCCCTACCTCCAGCGCCGGTGTCCCGTGTGCTGCCTGAACAGATTGCATTCCACACGCTCGATGACCCGCGCGCCTACGAGAATCGGCTCCGCCTGGCTCCGAATCTCCGACCTCATGCGGATATGATCTTAAGTGGCCGTATCAGTATCTTTGGCGTCTCTGGATCTGGTAAATCCAATACTGTTGCAGTTCTCTGTGAAGAGATCGCTCGCTTCGGGGTCCCTTTCATCCTTGCCGATAGCGAGGATGAATACTCACCGCTTTGCTGTTCTGAGTTCCTGCCTCGTGGCTATCTCGCCGGAAGTGTAGATGCACTGAATAGCGTGAGCATTCCACACTATCTTGCCGTCGATGAAACAGGTGCACAGGCCTTTGGGCATGCAGTGATTGACCAGGGACTGCAGGTGATCCTCAATCTGACTTCCTATGAGACGGACGAGGAAGCTGCCAGGGTCCTGATCGGCATCATTCAAGGGATGCGCGCGTGGGAAGAGGCACGTGTGTCTGATGACCGCGTCTCCTGCATGTTCATGCTGGAGGAAGCGTCAATCTGGCTACCTCAGAACCCCAGGGAAAGCCTCTTGAGTAAGGAGTGCCTCGCGGAGCTACAACAAGCATTTTTTGCCACCGTGGTCCGGCGCGGACGCAAACGTGGCATTGGCTTCACCTTTGCTGCACAACGCATCGCAGAAATTGATAAACGCGCCATGAGCAGTTCGTGGACGATCCTGCACCGCCAGACGCAAGACATTGACCTCAAACGTTATGAGGAGCTTGGTGTCGATCGGGAACAGGTCATGAACCTTGCTGATGGAGAAGCTTTTGTGTTCTCGCCATCGGAAAGCCACGGTCGCTATCAGTTTCGTTTACGCCACTCACCCCATGGAGCTAAGACACCCGGATTAGAGTCAGTGCTGCGGCACAAGAGAATGCTCCATCGCAATCCCATGCCGCTTGGCACCTATGAGTTCACTACCTCCGCTGCTGAGCGACAAAAGGATACCGAGGTCTCCAGTAGCACAAGCGTATTGCTGGCCCAGGAGGAGCAACAGAGCGTTGTGCAAGCAAGCGAGCTGGAGAAGGCATTAGCAGCGTGGAAGCGTGGCGAGACTAGCGTACGCAAACTGCAAAAAGCGCTGAATGTGACGCAGTATCAGGCCTATGAGTTATACCGGCAACTCAAAGAACGCCGACTCATTTGAGTGTTTAATATTCGAACGATTGGCGTTCGATCGGTGTTTGACGTGTTTGTTGAGCGTAACATGCTTATTCCTGTTTGATTGTTCGTTCGATCAAACACCAGGGAAGGTGCAAGATGTCGAAAGCATTGAGTATCGACACTATCACACGAATTGCGTTCTGGCTGGCTTTTGCCGCCTTCCTGAGCGCGTCCATCCCACATATTGCATACTTCTTTCGCTCGTTTGACCCGGTTGGTGGCCCTGAGGATCGGTACTGGTGGACGGTCGCCTATGCCATCGCAGTTGGCATCGATGTGACGGACTTTCTCCTGAGTATGAACGTCGCCAGGCTACAGCGGAACAAGGCGAGCTGGCGAGTGTTGTGCAACCGCTGGTTGTTCATCATTGGGATCACATCCTTTAGCTGGTTCGTCAACTGGGAATACAACGTGCAGTTCTCCACAACTATGCTTTCCAGGGTTGCCGGTGTTGTGCTCTTTGGAATACTACGTGTCGGTGATCTTAATCCCGTCCTGGCCAGCATGTTTCAGGTATTGAGCATTGCTTATACCAGCATGGCGGAAAGCTTGACAGAAAAGACCGTCGAGAAGACTGCCGGGGAATTGGAGGCTGAAGCTGAGGAAAAGGAGCGCAAAGCCAAGGCTCAAACCCGGATTGATGCGACAAAGAACCAGAGTACGGCCAGTTGGCTTAAAGGCAAAATCGGTGTGTTGCGGGAAGTCAAAAACGAGGTCATCGCCAGGGAGCAAAACGAGCCGGAACAGGAACGAGATACGGCGGCTTTCTCGCTTCATACTGCCGAGCAAAACGGAGTGCTTGCCGCATCTGCCGAGGAAGCAAAAGCGACGTTTGAGCAAGTTCAAAATGAGCCTTCAATCGAGAGTAAAAACGCCGGTAAAAGTGATGATGGCTCCGAGTTAAACGAGCATGATGCCGCCTGGCATAAAGATGCATTTGCGCTGTTGCAGTACTATCCCAAAATGCAATCATGGCTCGCCACAGGCCGACGGACTGCAGCGATTGAAGAGATCGTAGAGGTCACACAACACAGCAAACGGAAGATTGTTAATCGCGTGCATGACGGCACATTAAAACGCTCTCCCCGTAATGCTCAACTCATCCTTATAAGCTCCGTCATCGACTGGCTTAAAACACTACCACCGCCACAGCAAAACGACGATTTACAGCGTGAACAGCCGGTCGTAAAGCTGGTGGAAAGGGCCAGTTAAAACGCTAGATAGGCAGTCTTTTTATTGGTCGATGATCTCATTTGAGCATGTTGCAAAAATGAAAGGAAGGTGGATACATGCCCCATCAGAAACGTCACCTTGACCGGGTATACCAGGTGATAGATGAGCCTGGACCTGGAAGTATTGCTGTTGGATACGTGCGCTTTAGTTCGGAACTGCATGATTCGATGAGTATTACCACACAGAAGCAGCGTATTACAGAATTTGCTGGGAGGAAGCAGTGGAAGGTCGAACGTTGGTACGAGGAATCGGAGCAGAGTACCGGGAACGAAGACGTTGAGCGGCGTCCCGTCTTCGCACAACTGCTCAGTGATGCGGATGCGCAGTTTCAAATCGTGATGTGCGCTCAGAGTGGACTTTGGTCACACGATGTCGCCCTTGCCTACCGCTCTCTGGCCCATTTACGACACCTGCAGGTCTGGTGGGCAAGCGCTGATGGCCTGTGGGATACCAACAAGGTAGTACGGGATGGTTTACAGGTGATTTGCCATATTGAGTCGCATCGACCAACGTGGCGGGTTGCACGGAAGGAGGTGCGCTGATGGCTCGTCATAGGTATCATCGTGGACCTGAACTGGCCAATGCCGTTGAATACGCGGTATTGGCTCAGATGCAGAAGTTTGAGGGATAGAACGAAGCCCCTCGTAGTAATAAACTTCCAGTCTTTCACACATTTTCGAGAAAGGTAGCATAATCTATGCCTAGTCGAGCGGGAAAACGGAGGCATAATCGTCATTGGGAACGGCTAGAAGCACCGGGACGAGGGGCACGCGCCGCTGCATATCTGCGTTATAGCTCAGACATGCAGAGTCCCCATACCATTACTGTGCAACGTCGTATGTGTTTGGAGTATGCAGCAAAACAAGGATGGCGGATTGTTGTGTGGTATGAAGAACCGGCTACTACGGCCAAATGCGAGGAGATTGAAGAGCGCCCTTGCTTTGCTGAGTTACTGGAAGTGGTCAAGCGGCACGAAGTCGATGTGGTGTTATGCGCTCAAAACGACCGCTGGGCGCGCAACGAAGCAGTAACATACATGTCAATCGCCATTATGCGTCGCGCCGGTGCATGGTGGGCAACAGCCGATGGTCGTTGGGATATCAATAAGATCGGCGACCATGGGTGGGATGTGGCCTACGCAGTAGATACGACGCTCAACGCCGCTTACTCCCGGCGTCTTTCGGAGAAGACAGTTAATGGCAAAGAAGAACGTGCCCGGCAAGGATGGCATGTAGGAGATGTACCCTTTGGCTATCTTCCTCCACAATATCCAAAGGCTCCTGACGACGGAACCGCGTCATGGCGACCGCCAAGGATGCCAATCGTGCCCGATCCCAAAAACTGGCCTGCATTGCAGTTGATCGCAGACCTGCGTTGCAAGAAATGGAGCGCTAGAGAAATCGCAGAAGAACTTAACGCACTTGGATATCGTACGTCAGGACGTAAGCGGGTTGGGCCAAAGCATGCACGTACGGGTGATCATCTCTACTCAGGTACGCGTTTGTTCAATGCCGATAATGTGCGTGCTATCCTCAACAATCCGCTATATTCGGCCTATGAACCAGGATGCGAATATGGCACAATCATCACGCCATCTGGTTTACGAGTAAAGGGACAGCATAAGGTTGCATGGGATTATTCGACTTGGCAACGCATGCAGCAAGTAGCAGAGGAACTCTACCTCGCACCGCATTCAACTGCAGTAAGTCGCGCTTCATATCCCCTTGCTGGTATCATTACCTGCTTCGTGTGCGGAGAGGCGATGCGATCGTGGCATACACACCGTAAAGGCCGTGAGTATCGATACTACACCTGCTGATCAAGGAAACGAGGTTTGTCCTGTACTGCTCGACCCGGTTCTACACCTGCTGAAGTGATTGAAAATAACTTTGGTTTCCTGTTGGTAGCTCATCAGTTAGATACTGACTGGCGTGCTGATTTAACCACAATGTTAGACATGACAGATCAGGATGATTACTGGGGGCGCATAGAAGCAGAACGCAGGAGATTACGGGTAGAGCTTGATCGAGTCAATACGATGTTCCGCTACGGCAGTATTGATGAAGATCAATTTGCCACAGATATAGCATCTATCCAACAGCAGCTATCCTCACTCCCGAAGCGAGATGACCAGGAAAGATATAAAACAAGGGCCATAGAGGCAGGTGAAACACTTGTAACATTCGCCGAATCTTGGCGAGATGCATCCGTCCAAAAACAAGGGGAAATAGTTCGATTCCTCCTTCAACGAGGAGGACTGGCCTGGGATCATGAGACGCGACGCATTGTTGGGCTACATCCATATCGTGAGTTTTTACCTGGTCTGACTCTTGCTCTCATGCCAAACGGATGGCATGAAGTAATTGGCTGGTTGTGGGCGACTGGCATAGAAAAGCCGTTCTGGCTCGCATAGTTATTCAAAGCGGCATCTTCCATTGCAGGCAGAACCAGAAGCAGTTTGCTTCACATAAACGATGTTTTTATCATCTTCAGGTACATGACGCGGTAGAAGACACAAATGCTCTTCCGTTTTCACTGAATCTCCTCTCTCTTCATTCTGCCGTGAAAAGCCTCGCATCAGATTCTGAACTGAGAGCTATGGCAAAAAAATGGGAGAAGACTGACGAAAAATGGTCTGAGTTCTTCTCAAGATTTGGTATCTCGTCTCCCGGAGAAATGGGCACTTTAGCAGCAGGTATTACGGCATTTTGAGTGTATCATTTCTGTAGGAAGTGAATTGCAGTCGACCAAAGCCATTCGTGACTCGGCGCTAACGACTTGAGCAACAATGCCTAACGTTGGCTAGCATACGACAGCATTCCATGGATATCGTGAAGACAAGGATGACAGTTTGATGAAGAAGAAACGGGAAGTACCAATACGCACAACAATACTGCCCAGGACCCCACGCACCGAGGCACTAGCCCAGCTTTGTTGGGAGATCACGATCTCGTATATGAATACTCCGTTTACTGTTTCATCGACAAAGCTGAAAGGAGCATGAGACATGTCGAGTCGACCAAGAAGACGTAGCCATCATCTTCGCTGGCAGCCGTTCAAAAGACATAGCTCTAGTGAGCACGTCGAAGTATACATACGCTGCAGCTCACCTCAACAGCATACTATTGCGCTAGAAACTCAAAGTCGAATATGTCGAGAGTATGCCGATAAAATGGGCTGGCACATTGTTACAATGTATGAGGAAATGTAGTAGATGCCAAGTCGCCCAGGAAAGCGCAAACACCATCGCCATTGGCAGCCGCTCACAAGACCAGGTCCCGGTGCCCGTGCTGCTGCACTCGTTCGGTATAGCCCGCCAGAGCGGCGTGGTTACACCTTGGAAACTCAACGACGTAGGTGTCAGGGACATGCCGATAAAAGTGGCTGGCACATTGTCGCTTGGTATGAGGAACCTGTGACTACTGCAAGATTCGAAGAAATCAAGCAGCGACCTCTATTGGCAAGCTTGCTGGAATCGGTGGAACGAGGTGAGGTAGATGTGGTTCTATGTGCCTGCAATGACCGCTGGACACGAAATGAACTGGTGGCCTATGCCTCAATTGCTATCATGTATAACGCGGGCGTTTGGTGGGAAACCACAGACCAACGCTGGGACATAAACAAAACCCGCGAGCATGGATCGGATATGCTCTTTGCCTTAGATAACGCACAAAACGCTGGATATAGTCGACGCTTGTCGGAAAAGACAGTAGTTGGCAAAGAGGCAAGGGCAAGGAAAGGCTTGCATAATGGAGACGTGGGATATGGATATCTGCCACCCCAGTATCCTAAACCTCCCGACAATGCCCCTGCCGACTGGCGTCCTCCACCGATGCCAAAGATACCTGACCCACAAACGTGGCCTGCCCTTCAACTGATGGCGGAGTTGCGTTGCCGATATTGGAGCTGCCGTGAAATCGCGCATGAGTTGAATCGTCGCGGCTACCGCACCTCGGGTCGGAAGCCTGCTGGTCCAAAACACCCTCGGACTGGAGATCACCCATACACAGGCCCTCGTTTGTTCACTTCTGACAGTGTGCGAGCTATATTGATGAATGAGATGTATGCAGAGTACGAACCAGGCTGTGGATATGGAACTATTATTACCCCTGCTGGTGCCCGCGTGAAAGCTCAACACCGCGCGGCCTGGGATCGCACAACCTGGGAATCTATGCAGCAAATAGCGCAGGATTTGTACCATGCGCCTCATTCAACTACTGCAAGTCGAGCTGCTTATCCACTGGCAGGTATCATCACTTGCTTTGAATGTGGTGAACCGATGCGCTCATGGCACGCCCACCGCAATGGTCATGAGTATCGATATTATACGTGCTGGTCGAAGGAACGAGGCTTGCTCTGTACTGCTCGTCCAAAATCGACGCCATCGGATGTGATTGAAAGTGAATTTGAGTTACTTATGGCAACCCACCATTTAGGAGATGATTGGAGGACAGATCTTACTGTAATGTCAATGCAAAAGATTTATACCAGTTACTGGCAGGAGGTAGAAGCGAGACGGAAACACTTGCAGGCAGAATTAGATCGTGTGAACGCCATGTTTCGGTACGAGAGTATAACAGAGGAGCAGTTTGCGAAGGATGTGAGGTCCATACGAGAACAATTAGCTGCATTTCCGAACAACAGGCACCAAGAGGAAGCAGGAGCATTGGTGGCCTCGCTCAGTGACTGCTGGTGTGTTGCACCCTTGGAAAAACGTGCGGAGCTGGTACGTCTGTTGCTTCGACCAGGTGGGATAGTTTGGGACCACGGCGCACAGCGTATCACTGGTATACGTCCCTATCCAGAATTTTTGCCAAGTGTGTCATCAACATTAACTCAACAGGGGTGGTGTCAAGAAGGTGATTGGTTGTGGGTGGCTGATAGAGATGTGCCATCATGGTTAGCGAAATAACACTACCGAGCGGCACCCCACTACCTCCCACTCACAAGCCACGCTTCACCCCTCGTTTGGCGAGGGCCCTGTTGGTTGGGCCCTGTCTTTTCCTCTCCAAGAGGAGCCTTCGTCATATCTGCATCCATGGCTTGCCCTTCCCAATCGATTCCTGTGAGTTCGTCGAGACTACGCAGACCTTGCGCCCAGAGCCTCTGAAAAACACCTGCTGTCGTCCACTCTTGAAAGCGAAGGTCGGCGCTCCTGCTTGAGCATCTTCCTGTGGCATCCGGGCTTTCCGACTGCCATCCTGGACGCCTCCGGTAGAACATCGCATCCATCGATTTTCGATCGTCAACGCGAGAACGGTGACACCCCAATGGATGCGGTTTGGTAGACGGTAAGAAGGGCCTCACTTTCTCGCCATCTGTTCATCGCGCATATGTCAGCTTTGACTGGCAACCTGGGAGACGCATAGGTTCTTCTTCCTCTATTTTCGTCAGGATGATTGGTCTTCAGCGTTTGGAGCCACGCCCTGTGGCTGCACGTCTAGAGGGATGGACGACGGTGTGATGGGAGATACCACCATCCCTGTCTCTGTGGCACGCTCAGTCTCTGACACCATCCATGTGGGCTCTTCGTCTTCCTGCACGTCTAGACCAGATGGTGTTCCATCGCGTAGCGGGTAGCGGCAGCGCGCGAGGAGACCTGAATTTTGCTGTAGATCGAGGTCAGGTGAGTGTTGACGGTGCGCGGGCTGATGACCAACTGCTCGGCGATGTGCGCGTCGGTGAGTCCTTGGGCCACGAGTCGCAACACCTCGACCTCGCGGGCGCTAAGACCGTCGGGAAAGGTGGGTGATGGCTTTGTCGTGGTTGCCGTTGATTGCTCCACCGAGGTTGGAGTGGACACGACTGCTCGTCCTGGCGCACCTAGCACCTGCTCGAGCGTCATGCTCCGTCCCTGGGCCCACGCAGCAGCGAATGCCTGCTCGCTCAGGTGCGTTCGTGCGGCAGCAACGGAGCGCTCGTAGTCCGCAAGAGAGGCAGGAGGGATAGGAGTCCCCATGGCATCACGCAGCGCTTGGGCTGCACCCCATAGACGCGCAGCCCACGGGAGTTCTCCCTGGGCTGCAACCACCCCCGCCAGGCCTTCCAGATAGAAGGGAGTGATCCGCTGAAAAGGCGTCCTCCTCGCTATGGCCAGGCACTGCTCGTAGAGCGCATGTGCCCTTGCAGCGTCACCCTCGAAGGCCACCACCTGTGCCAGGTAGGCGAGTGTCCTGGCTCTGCCATCCCGAATATCGAGTTCGTTCTTTGCTTGAAAGTGCGTCAAGCCCTCCTCGAGGAGCGCGTGTGCCAGAGCCATCTTCCCCTGGTGGAAGGCTACCAGTCCTAGCTCACCGAGCGCAACACCTTCATAATATGTGTTGCCCGTCTCCCTGAGGAGCGCCCGACTCTCCTCCAGCAGGGGATGAGCTTTCTCCGCATCCCCTTCGTCCAAGAACCCCTCTGCCATAACAAGGAGCAAATGAGCGATGCTCCACGTATCGCCAAGCTCTCTGAAGAGGAGCAGGCCTGCCTCTGCATGGGAACGTCCCTCGATGTAATGGCCCTGGTCGTCGTCCACCAATGATAACATGTGGAGGGTCCAGGCCATGCCGTACTTGTCTCCCACCTCCTGTTGCAGGGAGAGGCTTGCTTCAAACAGTGAGCGTGCTGCTGCCAGATTGGGCTTCCACATTTCTATCTGCCCGAGAGTGAAGAGCGCGTATCCCACTCCGACCACGTCTCCGCTCTGCTGGCACAGCGCCAGGCTCTGCTGGCACAGCGCCTCCGCCCGCTCAAAGTCGCCCAGCCACCCAAGCAGGGCCCCAGCAGCCATGAGCGCCTTCGCACGCACAGACAGCGCACTCCCCTCGGCTCGCTCCAGGGCGCGCGCAAGCACGGTCTCCCCTTCCTGTGCATGAGGTCGCTTCCACCAAAAGTCCTTTAGGGATGCGCCCAGGCGTAGGGCCATCTCGCTGCGCTCCCTGGCTTGCCCGCGTGAAAGCCCCCAGGAGAGGGCCGCCCGCAGGTTGTCCAGTTCTCGCTCCAACCGCTCCAACCAGTCGGCCTGGTGCGGACCTTTCAGTGCTGGCTCGGCCTCCTCCGCCAGGTGCAAGTAGTACGCGGCATGCGCTTGCCGCGCGGCCTCCATCTCTCCACCCGTGACGAGCGCCTCCAAGCCAAATTCGCGGATTGTCTCCAGCATCGTGAGACGTGGCTCCTCTTCCTCCTGTGCTGTTTGCTGGAGCAAATTCTTGTCGACCAGCGAGGAGACCGTGTCCAGCACCGAGGTCGTGTCGTCTGCCACATCTGCAGCCACGGCCACGACTGCCTGCCAGCCACAGCCCCCCACGAAGACGGAGAGTCGACGGAAGAGGCCCTGTTCGTGTGATGTGAGCAGGTCATAACTCCACGTGATGGTCCTGCGCAGGGTCTGCTGCCGGGCGGGCACATCGCGTGCGCTCTGGGTCAACAGCGGCAACCGCTGTGTCAGCCGCGTCAGCAGGGCCTGTGGTGAGAATAGCCGGATGCGCGCAGCCGCCAGCTCGATGGCAAGTGGCAGCCCATCCAGGCGCACACAGATCTCTGCCACTGCTGGAGCGTTGCTGCTGGTCACCTGGAACTCTGGCTTTACCGCCTGCGCCCGCTCGATGAAGAGCGCCACCGCCTCGTACTGCGCAAGGGACAACAGGTCAGGCAGGTGCGTGGGATCCGGCAGCGCCAGGGCTGGCACGGGGAACTCGCGCTCGGCTCGCACATGCAGCCCCTCCCGGCTGGTGACCAGCACTGTGAGGCGGGGGCACCCGGCCAGCAGGTCTGCCACCGACAGCGCGGCGGCTATCACCTGCTCAAAGTTGTCCAGCAGCAGCAGCGTCTTTTTCTCCTGGAGCGCGTGTTTCACGTGCTCGAGCGACGCTTGGTCTCGCGCTTCGCGCAGACCGAGCGCCTGGCTGATGGTGGGCAGGACCAGGTCGGGGTCGCTGATAGGGGCCAGGGACACGAACCAGGTCCCGTCGGGGAAGTGCTCAGCCGAGTCCGCTGCGACCTGCAGCGCCAGGCGAGTCTTTCCCACTCCTCCAGGACCGGTGAGCGTGACCAGACGTGTGCCCTCACGCCGGAGCAGCTGCCTGAGGGCGTCCACCTCCTTCTCGCGGCCGAGAAACGGGGTGGGCTGAAGTGGCAGATTGTTGGGGGAGTTGTCCAGCGTCTTGAGCGGCGGGAAGTCGGCTGGAAGGCCACTGATGACCAGTTGAAAGAGCTGGCTGGGCTGTTGTAAGTCCTTGAGTCGATGGGCTCCCAGGTCCCGAAGGCTGACGCCATCCGGTAAGGTCTGCTCCACCAGGTCGCGTGTGGTGTGGGAGAGCAAGACCTGCCCACCGTGCCCGGCGCTCATGACGCGGGCCGCGCGATGCACATCCAGGCCCACGTAGCCTTCCGCAGTGCGCAACGGCTCACCCGTATGCACACCCATGCGTACTGCTACTGTCACCCCATCGGGCCAGGCTCCAGCAGCAAGCGCACGCTGCATCGCCACTGCTGCTGCAATGGCATCGCTGGCGCGCGCAAAGGCCACGAAGAAGCTGTCTCCCTGGGTATCGACCTCGTGACCATGCCACTGGTGAAACACTGTTCTTAGAACGTGGCGGAGTGCCGCCAACACGTCAGCATAGCGCTCACCCACCTGCTGGAGCAGGCGTGTGGAGCCCTCGATATCGGTGAAGAGCAACGTGACCGTTCCCGTCGGGAGCTCACGCAAGCAGCACCTCCTGTTGTCAATGCTCAACCCATCCCAAACGCACGTTGTTGACTGGGGTCTAGCATGGCGTTGAGCCTCTCTGCACCATTATATCTCATGTTTCGACAGCGGGAGGTGAAGGAGTTATTTCTGTCGACGACACCGATGTCCCCACATGCTTAATCGTTCATACAAGCCCCCGATCCTTTTCACCACCTTCCACCTCTGCTGCCATCCGACCCTTTACACCGAGAGTGAGTGATCTGAAATCCTCAGAGTGTACTCCCTATACGGATAGGTTCTTCATCAAAAGCACTGAATCGTAGGAGACCATTCCTCGGGCCGAAAGCATTTTCCATGAGCGCAGTACCAACTACTCCGTCTCTGTTGCCTCCAATTGCTTCTCTTATGCGATGTAGAAAATGACGCAAGCTTCACGAATCACCCAATCATAGTGGCTTTAAGCAGCCAACACGTCAAGTGGACCCATCTGTCAGGGTCCAGTATGAACGGTACAGGATGTTTCTCATCACCTTGGAAGTTCATTGTGACAGTGTTGTGCTCGCCATAGACGAACCCTGTATTGGGCTATAAATGAGAGCAGAATGCTTAGTGCTATCCTGTTGTTCCTCTGTTGTATTCATGACTCCCTGCTCGTGTTGCTGAGTGATAAGGTCCTCTCAGGAGGAGATAAGCGGTCTGACAAGCACAACGAGAGCGACGAGGAAAGGAACAACAAATAAGCTCGCCTTAGGAGGCTGTGTGCGTGCTTACAATTGCTCTGTCTGTTGCTGAAGCCGTGGTTCTATCATGCTGCACTTCGTTGAGTAGGCTCCAGAAGACTGAAGAAGAATCCAGAGGGCTCCCTACAAAAGTAGGGAGCGGCTTGGTGGAGAAATTCCACCTACAGCGGAACCGACGGGATTCGAACCCGCGATCTTCTGCGTGACAGGCAGACATGTTAGGCCACTACACCACGGCTCCTGGCGCACCTTCAGTTCGGTTGATCCATCTGGTGCGAATATGATCATACCAGAGGGAAGATTATCCTGTCAAGCCTTCCTGCTACCAATTTCTTGATATCCCTCGTTTCTCTCCTTAGAGTTCCCTATCCTGTGGGCTTCAAACTGTTCATCTATGAAGCGGCAGGGAGATCCGTCCCCGTTTACAGGACGGGTCTCCCTGCCGCAAACGTTCCCTTGATCCCCTCTTGACTTCACATGCTTGTTGCTATATGATACTGGTGTGAAACAAATAGTCTCAGCCAAACTAAAATTGAATACGAGCCCTGAGCAATTTCAAGCCCTTCGTCGCTTGAGTCTTACCTATCGAGACGGGCTCAATGCTGTCAGCCGCTATGCGTATGCGCATGGCAAAACCAGTAGCAATCAGTCCTTGCATCGGGGCATGTATGCTGAGTTACGTGCCAGGTATCGCCTCCCCTCTCAACTGGCATGAAGTGTCCAGAGACAGGTTGCTGCAACGTACAAAGGACTGTGGACCAAGGTCAAGAAGAATGCGCAAGCGCGTCTCGCGGGTATCACGAAGAAGCGATACAAAGGGCTTGATCAAGCGCCCAAGTTTGTTTCACCCACCGTGCAGTACACCTATGAGCGTGACTACACCTTCAAGC
>WNFC01005135.1_pt1 | contig 22939 bp, 44 predicted proteins | sample 5400541 | NCBI WGS metagenome assembly WNFC01 (sample SAMN13153342, study PRJNA577476) | soil metagenome | isolation source: 120 cm saprolite under Douglas fir tree site 2 hole 2 replicate 1 | place: USA:California | collected 2015-04-18
CTCGAAGCTCCACCGACCGTGAAGACGCTCCTCCTGGCCGCTGCCGTACTTGGGGTCATGGCTTGCGGAGACACCACAGCCCCGACCACGCAGTCGGTGGCCAGTCCTTCAACCAGCGCCTCAGCGACGGCGTCGCCGCCTGCAACCGCGTCGCCTTCTTCGGCGCTAGCCGTAGTCACGTTCGTCAATGCCCCGCTCACGGTGGGGCGCGGTAGCAATGCAACGCTTCTGGCCAAGACCGCTCCGAACACCAGCTGCTCGATCGAGGTCGATTACAAGTCCGGCCTGTCGACCGCCGCAGGTCTGGCGCCTAAGACCTCCGACGGCGCGGGCAGCGTGAGTTGGACTTGGAAGGTCGGTGCGAACACGACCCCGGGCGCATGGCCGATCACAGTCACCTGTGGCGGCGCCTCCGGTCAGACCCACATCACAGTGACTTGAGTCGCAGTCGATTCGCTCTGGTCATCGCTGCCTTGTTGGTCGTCGCGACCGGGGTTGCCATCGCCTGGGTTGCACTTGCGTCATCGCACCCGAGCCCAACTGCTGTCAGTACCTCAACCGCGACCGCAGCGGTCGCCGGCGAATGCCATTCGGTCAACGGATTGCCCGACCCGATCTGCACTCCTGGTGTCGCCGATCCCCGTGTCACGCAAGACAACATCCTCACCACCATTTGCGTCAGCGGCTACACGACCAGGGTCAGGCCATCGTCGAGCTATACGAACGCCTTGAAGGCACAACAGATCAAGGCGTACGGCTACACCGACACCAAGCTGGCCGACTACGAAGAGGACCACCTGATCGCGCTCGAAATAGGTGGCCACCCGACCGATCCGAAGAACCTCTGGCCCGAACCTCTGACAGGTCCACACCCGGCGACCAAGAAAGACGGCCTCGAGAACTCGCTGCAAACCAAGGTTTGTGCCGGACTAATAAGCCTAGCTGCTGCGCAAACAGCGATCGCAAAGAACTGGGAGTCTGCGGCATAGCTGGCCCCCTAATGGAGCTCCGAGGGTGCGACGATTTCGACGTCATGGAGTACGACATAGCTCAGGTCTGCCCGAACGGGCATGTCGCGAACTCAACCACCATCGAGACGCCCGAGTTCAGCGACGACTTTTGTGAGGAGTGCGGGGAGGCCACGATGACCGCGTGTCCCTCCTGCGGCAAGCCGATTCGCGGCACGCCGCTGTTCGGGGTCACGTTTGGGAGCTACACGCCGCCCGCGTTCTGCCGGTACTGCGGTGAAGCCTTTCCATGGACGAGCGGGCGGTTGAAGGCGGCGCGCGAAGTGGCTTCCGAGGCCGATCAACTCAGTGAAGAGGAACGCAAGGAGCTTGCTAACACTCTCGACGATCTCGTGCGCGACACGCCAGGAACTCACGTATCCGCAGGCCGGTTCAAGCGACTTGTCGCGAAGGCGGGCGTGGGAACGGCGAATGCGCTGAGGGACATCCTCGTGGACATAGCGAGCGAAACCGCCAAGAAGGTGCTCTGGCCGACGTGATGAAGCCGCTCCTCGTCCTTTGGGGAGTGCCGGGGGCGGGCAAGTCGTGTTATGCGGACTGGCTTGTCAGGGAAAGGGGTTTCATGCGCGTGGACACCGACTCGATGGGCGCGGGATCGAATCCAGTCGAGTGGGCTTGGCGCGGCGTCATTGACGGTCAGACGACACCCGGGATTTTTCTCAACGTCGTCGCGCGCCAACCTCAGCCGGTCGTGGTCGAGTACGGGGTCTTCGTGCAGCCCGGCAGCGTGGGTCTACTCACCGCACTCTGCGACGCCGGAGCCCAGGCGTGGTGGTTCGACGGAGACCGCGAAGCTGCTCGTCAGTCGTGGCGGCAAGCGAACGTTGGCCTGGGGCGCGATTTCCCGGAGGACCTGTGGGACAACGTGGTCGGGGTCATCAACGCGAATCGGCACCTGCTTGCGGCTCTGAACCAACTATGTACGGTCATGCCTGGGCCTCGCCATTTGTCGCCCGAGACAATCTTCGCCACGATGTTCGGGCGGCCGGACCGCAGCGACTAGCACCGCGCGGTGGTCGTCATGGGCTCGGCCATTCTGAGCGGACCCGTGGACAATGGGGTGAGACTGTGAACACCCCAAGACCGGTAAGTGTCCAGGACGTGGCTGATGCCCAGGATGTCGCTCTCGCGGGCATTCGTCAGAAACTCCACCGCGCACAGAGCCAACTGGACAGCCTCAACGTCGACATGAACGCGTTTAGCGATGGCATGCCCTACGCGCTCGGCGACCCCAAGCTAAACGCGGACCACTCGCAATGGGTCTACCCATTGAAATTTCGCCGCCCGATGCCGCTCATGTGGGCCGTGGTTCTTGGCGAGATCGTCCACGACCTGCGCTCGGCTCTCGACCACAGCATCTTTCAGCTCACGCTTGACTACACCGGCCAGGAGCTCGAACGCAGCGGCTTCCCGATCTCCGACAAACCTGCCAATTGGGTTCAGCTGGGCGCGAAGAAGACTGCGGATAACCCGCTCGGGTTCGCAAGCACGTGCGCCATGTATCAAATTCGCGGGGTCGGCGAGGGTGTGGTGAATTACATCAAACGACTCCAACCGCACTCGATGGCGAACCCCCACCTGAGCGCCCTGTGGGCACTACACATGCTCTGGAACCAGGACAAGCATCGCCTGCTCCATTTTTGGGGGCTTGAACTGGTCCATGCAGGGAGCGAACTAACAATCGAGGGCTCAGATCGCGCCTACACAATCACGCTTGCGCCGGGGCTACTTCAGAGCGACGGCTTACCCAGGTCCGGGAGCGTCTCCAAAGGGGCCCATAGGTTCAGGCCAACCCGGTTTCCATCACCCGGGGAACACGAGACGGTACGGCGTCCTAGCCCAGACGGATCAGTTTCGCTAACGCGATGACGAACAATCCGACCACGATCGCTCCAAGCGTCGCATGAAGCCACTTCAGGATCCTGTAGCGACGCACCCCCGCACCTAGCTCGAAGACGACGGCGGGAAAAAGACGGTCGCGGACGAAGTTGAGCGCCACCCCGGCGACGAACATGGCCGCGATGATTCCCAGAAAGATGGTTTGAAACAGGTCCGAATCACCTCGACTTATCGGCTGAGCCTTTTGGGCTGGGGTAGCGACGAACAAGTCGATGACGGGGACCGCGATGATCAGCGCCACGAAGATGATCAGAGCGAGTCCAAAGATCCAGGCTAGAAAGTCGATTGAGACTAGCGCTGAATACCATGGCCGCGAACGGTCCAGGAGGCCCTCGAGTTGGTCTTCGATCCGGTACTCCTGGTCACTTGTCCCCGTGATGCTGTACTCAACGGGCGCGTCCTTGTCATCGCGGATTCTGACCTCGGACTCGGCGTAGCGATCGGCTGAGCGCTTGATTCGGATCTCTTCAATGCGCCGCCGTCGGTGATTGGGTGTGGCGAGTACGCCGGAAAGTTCCTTGAACTCGTGTGTGCTGTCGTCGGACCTTACGACGAGGTAGGCCGCCTCTGCGCCGAGGGGACTGAGGAGTTGATCAAGCTCTTTCAGGAAATCGCCGTCCACAACTACCGCCCCTTTCCATCGCTTTCTGAAGGACATCGGATAGAGGCTAGGTCCCGAGACCACCGGCACGTCGACTCAGGATCGCCAATCGTCCAGCTCCTCAATGGCCTTTCCGTCCATTGCGGTGAAGCGGCCGGCGGGCCAGATCTCCTCGATGATCCTCTGGTCGTTGATCGTTTTGGCCACCAACCTCCAGACGACGCTTTCGTCGGGGTTCCAGTTGACCGTGTCCTGGTAGTTCTCCCGGTCCAGCATCAGGCGCAGCTGCAGGTGGCGGAGCTGGTGCGCCGCGATGCTCTCCCCGAAGAACTCAGCTCCGTTGGGAAGCCGCAGGGGCAGCCTCGCCGTGCCCGACTTCTATGGCACTTCCGCCGTCAGTTCTGTGATTGCGTCGTCCAGGTAGCCTCGGTTCTGGACCTGCAGGTCCAAGAGTAAGAACAGCTCCGCCGTTCGATCGTCTGGCTTGCATCGTATCCAGAAAGTCATGAGCGGCGGCCCGCCCGGAGCGGCGAAGGCGCTCGGGTAGATCTCGGACGCCATTCGCTGTCCCGTCGGCGAGGCGTGCAGGCACCGGTATGAGAGCTGGAGCTTGAGGTTGGGTCGATTGCGCTCCCAGTCCTGGATCAGAGGGACAACCAGACCGATCCCGGCACCAAGCAGAGTGAAAGCGCCAGTCAGGATCGCCGACACGATGGCATCGCTGAGGGTCGCCTGACGGCTTACGGCGACCAGCCAGCCGACGAGGGCGCCCGCCAGGGCAAGGATCACCGCCGCGACGCCGAGAAGTACGCGAGTCTGGGTCCTCATTCTTGGCCAGGCAACACGTGAGGGTGTTGGCCTCGGACTCTAGTAGCTGATCGCGAACATGACCTGGTCAGCAACGGCGTCGACCTCGAGGCGGTGAGTGGAACCATTCACGTCGAGGTTCACGCGCCCCACCGTATAGACGCTGCCGTACTCGCTGGGGTCGTTGTAGCCGAGCACGAGCGAGCCGCAACTGTTGTCGAGCTGCTGGTCGTAGAAGTACTTGAGCAGGTCGGCCGCCACCTGACGTCCGGATAGCCCGGACTTGACCGTGACGGAGCGCTTCGGTTGCGGGCATGTCGCGATGCCGACACTCTCGCTGTGGAACTCCCGCACCTCCGTGCTGTTGCCTTCCACTGCCGCCAATCGCTTGGCCTGAGCAACGGTGGTCGGCGGAAAGACAACGGGCGTCGCCGCCGTGGCTGCGGTCGCTGCCGACGGTGAGGATACCGGCGTGGCTGACGACCCTCCACATGAACCGCTGTCGGCCATGACCAGCGGTGCTGCGACCAATACCAGGAGCGCGATTCGAACTCTCTTCAATCGTGACGACTCGGTGAGTGCCCGGCCGCTCGCCAACCGCGCGCTCGACGACTCGGTTTCATGATCGGCAGCCTAAGCCTTGAACAGATCGGGGTCGCGGGTCACGCCATGTACTGGCCTCGGCTCGACCAGCTTGTCGACGGTTTCGTCCGGACCCTTCCACTCGGACGAAACGGCAGCGAATGCGCGGCCCAACGCCGCCGGTGTTCACGTTATGCCACAGCTCAATTCCAATGTCCAGAAGGTTATCTGGATGATGGTCCAACTTCGGCCCGACCTATCCAGGTCCCGGCCAGGACCGTAGACCGCTGAGGTCGATGATGCCGGACGTCTCTTTGGGCAACGGCCGGTAGGTTGGTAGCACCGCATCGCGAATGTGAGCTTCCAGAGCCGCTGTCACAGCATCGGCGTGCCTACGCACCGCCTCCCAAATCTCGCGCGGAACGCTTGTTGTCGTTGAAGCGAAATGGATGAGCGGCCCGCACAACTCAACATGAGCCAGGACCCTGCGGCAGACCTCATCGTCGGTAATGAACGGGAGGTCAGTTGTGGTCGTCGCCGAAAAGCTGTTGAAGGTCGCCGCCGCATCGGCCGTTGGAACCTGCTCCCCCGCGATCAGCGTCGCGAAAACCCCCTCAAGCTGCACGACCGTGGCCAAGATCCGGCGGGCAGATTCACGGGACGCCTGCCGAGCGGCCTCTCGTCGGTCATGCCTCCACTGTCCACGGGCCGCGGCGACGACAAAGAGTCCTCCCACGACAGCCCCGACGATCGCGCTGCCGAAGCCGATGAGCGCCTGTTCGATCTGCTCGGGGGTCACGATGTGTTGTCGTCGGCCGAGACAGCGGGAGGAGTTGTCTCGCCCAAGACGGCCTTTTCGAACAATTCCGGCAGGTCATAGAGCGGATCGTTAGCCCCCTCGATCTCGAACCAGCGGTCCTCGACCGTGTCGCCTTCGACTAGCTCCCAGAGCACTGAGTACGTCGCGCGGTGAAGTCGGTTGGCCGCTCGTACCAGTTCCAGGCGGTTGGTCGCGATCGCGGAGGTGTATAACGCCTCCCAGGCTGATAGCAGCTCGACGGCGGTGCTGGTCCGCTCAGCCTCCCAGGCCTTGTACTTGGCCATGTCGTCCGCCCGCTGCTCGGCGTCCCATGCTTCGAACCGCGCGTCCGCCTTCGCCTTCTGCTCGGCCTTGTATGCCTTCCACTCATCATCAGTCGCGAAGTCGCTCTTCCGCTTTTGACCTCCCGGCACGCGCTGATCCTAGAAGGGTCGCCGCTAGGTGGGGGGGCGATGAGCATGAGCGTCACTTGGCATGCTCGATCCTAAAGTCGATCCAATCGGGACCGGCGCCCGCCAATGCAAGCGGCGGTGTGGGCAACCGATGCCTTGCCCTAGACCTACAAACGGTTCGAAATGCCTCATACCACCTGTTTGAGCCCTGGCTGCCAGGCCAGCCCACTCCGGTCAGCCAGACGCACTAGCGCGGGCGAGCCATATGAGGCGGTCCTGCCCTTCTGCAAGCAGCATTGGGGCGACCTGGTCCGCCAGACCATGGCCGACAAGCAAGACCGGGACGCTGACCGATGGGTTGACGGACACGGTTACGTCTTGGTTCGACAAGGTACGAGGGCTGTGCACGAGCACCGGGTCGTCATGGAGGCAACGCTGGGGCGGGCTTTGCGCAGAGGCGAATCCGTGCACCACAAGAACGGCATCCGCGATGACAATCGGCCGGAGAACCTCGAGCTCTGGGTCGGCCCGATCCGCCATGGCCAGCGGGCGATGGAAATTGTGTGCCCTCATTGCGGTGCCACCTCATATCTCGTGGCGGCGCCAGCGGCTTCGGTTAGGACGTAATCCGGCCGGACGTTAAGTTGGATCGGCGACCGCTCAAGATCATTCGTTGCTCCAGGGGCACGGTGCGCCGCCCAGGATCAGGTACAGCATTGCAGGCGACAGTCTAAGCGCCGGTCAGCTTCACCTAGACTGCATGCGCCGTGCGAGAAAAGGCAGCTCGCAAGATCATGTCCGGCTGGTCCGCATTCAGGCTCGGCATGACGCGGCCGGAGCTAACGGTCATCGGCGTTGGCGAATGGGACCGGCCATCTGGCCTACCTGACTGGGGGGTTCTCGTTGGTGACCTTCGCACGGGTGAGGGTCGTCTCGTGTTCCGCGAAGACGAGTGGGAGTCCATCAGGCACCACGGCCTACCGCCGATCGGCGTCGAGTGGGGTGAGCCTTTGCCAGCCGTTGCAGAGAAAACTGACGTTCAGCGGGAGATGGAGGCGGAGTGGGCAGACTACAAGGCCACCCAAGCGATCCTCGACGCGACTGACTGGAGCATGTCTGACGTCCTCGGCTATCTGGAATTCGACTTAGGTGAAGAGCTCGCCAAGGATGAAGACTTCAGCCCATTCACGCGGGAAGAGGTGGGTGTCATCGGTGAGGCGATCCGCCGCGGAACGCCCGAGGAGATTCGCTACGAGCTGAAGCAGGACCGGATCGAGCCCAGACTCGATGCACTCGTAGAGTGGCTCCGGCTGCAGCGCGACGGCAGGGTTGACAGTTCGGACCTCACGGCAATTCTCAATGACAAGGTCGACATCGACGTATCTGGGGACGCACCACGCTTTGTGAAACGCGATTGATCGTGTCCGGCGCACTGGGGCGCGCTCGGTCCCGAGTAAGCTTCGCGCCGCCATGGGTGGGACTCAACCAGCGCACCGTCGCGTCCATGGTCCCGCCCTAGTGCTCGCGGTAATTCTCGCCTGCGCCTGCGGCAGCAACACCCCCGTGGCGTCGACTCAGACCTCTCCGTCTCCTACAGCCGTCGTCAGCTCACAGTCGGCGAAGCCGTCGGCAGGCGCCTGCACGACACTGAGCTGCCACATGACCAAGCCGACGGACGCATACGGGGTTCCGCTACCGGACGACGCCAAGCCGCATGGTTCCACCGGGACGGTCTTTGAGAGCATGCTGGGCACGCCCAACGACTTCATCGCCTTCTACGACAGCTATCTGCGCGGCAAGGGCTGGATGCTCGATTTGAAGTACAGCCATGAGCCGTCGGGATCGCAGTTCTACTACACGCACGTGTTCTGCTTCCCTGGACCGGAGCCAGTTGACAACGTCTCCGTCATCGTCGGCCCGCTGGTCGACGGCGACCAAGCCGGTCTGACCAAGATGGGCGCTCAGATTGGTCTGGTCGGCCCCGACAAGGAAGGCACCTGCCCCTGAGCCGGGCCGCAAGTAGGCTGGGTGGGCGCGATATCCTGCCTCCGTGTTGAGAGCCCGCGGCCGACACTTCGCGATTCTGGCTGCTGTTGCTGTTGCCTTCATCGCGGTTGTCGCAGTTGCGGCAGTCATCAGCCGCAACGAGTCGGTCACCGCCCTCGTCGCCGCTGTTGGAGCCGCCCTCATCGTCGCTTGGCAGTCGCTCGAGACTGCGCGAGCTGCGAGCGCCGCCGAGGAGGGCCTGCGCGGAGCGGCCGACTCCTTGCGCGTCAGCCAGGCGCTTGTCATCGAGGCCGAGAGCCGGAGGCTCGATGCCGCAGGGCCTCGCCTGCTGGTTCGTGTCAACGCGCCCGAGTGGCCGCCACGGATGGGTAGGCAGCACATGGGCTCCGAGCCAGCGCAGCTGCAGCAGCGCGAGGTCTTTCGCCTACCCAAGGACGCTCCCCGTCATGTGACGCTAAGGGTCGACGGCTTCATCCGCAACGAAGGCGACCGAACTGTGCGCGTCAACGTGCATGGCATGCGGGTCGAGGATTCGTCGCTGGAAGCACCGCCCGGCGGGGAGCCAACAGCGAAGCTGCCGAGAAAAACGAGCCCCAGCCAACTGCGGCCATCGGCACCGTGATCGCGACCGACGACCTCGATAACGGGGTGATCGACACATGGGAGATCGAGCTGAGTGGTCGTCCGTTCGACCGCGTCGCCGACGAGCAGGGCTCGTGGCGGCTGTACCACAACGTGATGACCGGCGAGGGCCCGATGGTGTCGCGAGTGCGCCCACGGGTGCGTCGCTACTACCGGTCCAAGTCGAGGAACCAGGAATTGCCCGCGATCGACTTGCGGGTCGCTGCCGGCAAGGCGAGCTGAGCGGGACTCCCCGCCAGCCTTCGGCGCGGTTCCGCTGCCAGCGGGCTACTGTATTGACATGCCGAAGTCGTGGGTCGTCCATCCGCTGACGCGTGGCGTACTGGCCGGAGGCGGTCATCAGAGAGAGTTTCGAGTCACAGACCCTGATCGGCCTGGCAAGGTCTTCACGCTTCGTGTCAGCGAGCGGGACGGCAACGTCGTGTTCGACCGACTGCTGGACGAAGGCGGCTCCATCGAGGTCGAGTTCGAGGACGTAGTCGAAGCGGTCGCCGAAAACAAGGTGCCGCCCGCCCGGTAAGCCCTAACGCTGAGGTTCCGTGACGCGTTCCGATGCAACTTTCAGACGCCCTCGCGACCGCGGCCCTGGTCGTGTCTCTGGCCAGCGCGATCTTCGCCGGTTTTGCCTGGCGCCGCTCTGGCGCAGTTATTCGGCTCAATGGCTTCAAGGCGCAGATGGTTGGCCACGGCGCGGTGATGCTGCTCGTGGCACGGAACGCCGGCCGAGCTGCCGCCTGGATAGAGCAGAGGGAGTTCCTGCAGAGCGACGGAAGGAACGGTGTCGGCGGAACCTGGGTAACAGGTCCGCAACTACCTCATCGACTCGACGCGGGAGCGAGTGCGAGCTGGGCCCTGAATTACGCCGAGGCCCGACAGTGGATGGCTGAGAACTTCGCCAGTGCCGATCACCACTGGATCGTCCGCGCTTCGGTGCGTCTCGGTTCCTCGGCTCGATTCCGAACGGATTGGCGACCGATGTGGATTTGGGAACCGGGCTATATGGGAAAGGAGATCCCGCCTCGTGGCATGCCGAGCATCAAGCGTCGACAGCTGCTGTGGCTTTACCTCCGCCACTGGCTGAAGCTAAGAGACCCAATCCTGCGGTGGGACGGCCAGACCTGGCAGATGGTCACGGATCGTGAGGGAGAACAGGCATGAGGGCTTGGGAAACCAGCTGGTGTCGAGGTCTAGCGCTGCGCTCGCCCGGACTCCTTTCCCCGCCGCGTCGCCCAAACAATCAGGACGGGCGTGCCAAAGAAGACTAGACAGAACCCTCCGATAAAGGCCGCCGCCCCAGGACCAATCGTCAGCGCTGAGACGCCAGTGGCCACGACAGAGAAGACGATGACTTTGAAGACGAGGTGTTCCGCAAAGTCGCGCATTGGTCGTTGAAGCGTACTCGGCGCGTGATCGGGTAGGCGGCCGTCGGCGCGCTACCCCGCGACGGACAACCTGCGCCCTCCAGCCCGGTGCCTGCCAGCGTCGGCGCTTGGCCTGAGCTCGGTCCCGATTTGGGTAGACCCAAGTGTGCTCTAGCCCTCGCACTCTGGGGAGCCGACGAATCGTCCCCTGAAGCCATCGAGAAGCTCATGAACTCGAACCGCTCGCTCGGGAGCGACACCATCTACGGCAGGATCGGGCTGGCCGAGCGCTGGAGGATGGGGCGGATCAACTAGCGGTAGGCTAGGCGGCCACTATTGCGAGCGATGGGTACCAATAAGCCAGCTCCTGAACTTCCGTCGTGGATGGACGATGAGATGATTCGCCAGGCAGCCGCGGATCTAGTGAGGGTCAAGAAGATGATCGAGCCGCAGTTGCCAAGCATCTACGCTGCCATCGGCGCTGCTCAGAGTGTGGCAGGGATATTGTCCGACCCCGGTTTCGCGCGAACGATCGAGATGGCGGCTGATATGGCTCAGTTTCACAAACGAGTGATTGCGGAATTGGAACTTGAGCGGGACTTCCTACCCAAACTTGCTCAGCACGGCTGGCTGATCTCGCCACTCGCTCCGTGGAACGAGCCAGAGCGGCTTCATGCGCTGTATAGAGACGGCGGAATCGAAGCGGTCGAACAAGACCTTGTTGCCGGCATTGACTCCGAGGACTGCCGGGCTGTGGTCGAAGACATTACGAAGAGTCGGCCGTACTTCGCGACGTGGGCTCCGACGTTCGACAAAGCTCTTGAGGCTCAGGAACGTGGCGACCATGAACTCGCCATTCCAATCTGGCTGGCGGCGTTGGACGGTACCTGCAGCGAAGAACTCGGCATCCGTGCGTACTCAGACATCGTCTCGAAACGAAAACGAAGGAAGGTCAAAGCTGGCCTGATGGCAAGCCTGTCCGTAGCGCATGAGCCGCTGCTGACAGCATGGCTCGAAGTCATTCTCGGGTTTTCGATCGAAAGCCGCGAAGGGGGCCCCGCTCTCCTCAACCGCCACGCTGTTATGCACGGCAAACGACCCGAAATTGGCAGTCGCAAGGACGCTCTGCAATGCCTTCTAGCCCTCCAAGTACTTGGCTACCTGCTCAATTCCCGGGATCGCGCAACGGAACAGGTAGCGAAAGGAAAAGCCTAGCCTCGGCCCTGCCTCCCACTCCGCGTCCGGATCAGCGCAACTACCCCGGATGCCCCGACCAGGAAATACAGCAAGAGTCCACCTATACCGTCGAGGGGCCTGAAAAAGGGCCACAAGAACGCCATGGCCAGGACAAAGACGATGACTCGGAGCCACATGGGGCCGAGTGGCTTCATCTGATTGCCGGTAGTTTATGTGCGGACCCCTTCTACTGCGACGCTTTCCGCCTAAACGCGACGGACGCTACGTGAGCCCGAGTTCCTCTGGCGTCATACCGTCTTCAAGCCATTCCTTGACCAGACGCTGAATCATCGCCCTGCCCTGTTGCACGCTCGCCGCGCCCATCAGCTCGGTGTTGATCCCGTCTGAACCGTCGGCGTGCTTGATCATGCCGCGCAACTTGCCGTCCTGCTCCCAGACGTGGATCCGGTCTTCCCCGATGTCGTAGTCGACACCTTCCCATCTGACTTTCATGGCCGCACTTTAGGCTCAAACGCACCCGCGCGGAGAAGTCATCAGAATGATAATTCTGTTGATTACTGTTACAATCCAGGTGTGCCAAGAACAGGTCGTGAACCCAGATTCCGGGCGGAGCTGGCTAGGTGGCTGAACGCGCTCAGGCGCCGCGAGCGGACCGCGACCGCCGACACCTACGAGCGGCCGGTAGGCGACTTCCTGCATATCACTCGTGGCCAGCTGACGCCGGCCTCGATCGCCCGCTACCTGGAGCACCTCGACGTCAGCGGCATCGGCAAGGCGACCAAGGCCAGGAACATCAGCGCGGTGCGCTCGTTTTTGACCCACTGCATGCAGGTCCGGCTCATCCCCTGGCATCCGATCGCCGCCCTCGGCCTGGAGCGCCCGAAGCAAATCAAGAGCGACCCAGCGAAGCGGACGATGGAGACGGCCGAGCTGGAAGCGATCTGGTCAGCGGCCAGGAAGCTAGGCGAGACCGAGCACGCTGTCACCTGGCTCCTGGCAAGCACTGGCGTCCGGGTCACTGAACTCTGCAACGCCAAGTGGGCGGATCTGCGGCGCGACGAACTGACCGGCCGCGTCATGCTCCATGTCACCTCGCTCAAGGGCGGCAACCCGCGGGACGTCGAAATCGTGCCGGAGCTATTCGCCGTGCTGGCCACGCTTCACGGCTCCGACCGCCTCGGTAACCGTGACGATCGCCCGTTGATCGGACACCGCCGCGAGTTCTACAGCCGTTCAGGAGTCCACCGCATGCTATCGCGCGTGCTCCGAGAGGCCGGCATCGACCACGACGAGCGCAACATCAGCGCGCTCTGGTTCAGGCACTCGGCCTTCTCTTTGGAAGCTCGCCAGCGACCTGGAGGCGAGCCTGGGGCGACCGCATACCAGATCCGCAAGCAGGCCGGCCACCAGAGAATCGAGACCAGCCAGAGTTACGTCGACCTCGGCCGCGGTCTTCTGGACAGCCCGACCCACCTGCTCCCGCCGTTCCTGCTCGGCGAGGGGTACCAGAAGCCGAAACCGCTGTAGTCGCCGCCCCCGACCACACCATTCCCCCCTTATGGCCGTGGGCTTGAGAACTCGCGCATCACACGCGGGGACTGTCGGCGTCGGCGCGCTACCCTGTCCAATATGGCTTGGGAGCTGGATTTCAAGGTCGGGAACGCCAAGATCGACGGTCGCGAGCGAGTCGGCATGGTCATCGCCCGCGACGCTGAGCGCCAGCTCCTCGCCTTCGCGGCACTACCACAGCGGATCACCTTCGATCCGGACAAGGAGCTGCCGCCGCAGGTGGAGCACTTCGAGATTCCAGAGAGCGACTTCCAGCGGATCAGCGTGGGCTAGCCACTCGGTCCGGCGATTGGCGTCCGATCTTGAGGTTGCGGCCCCGCCTTTTGCCACAAAATGCTACGGTGGCCCCTGGTGGAGGAGCGCTGTTACCTGGACGAAACTGCGAGTCACCTGGGCGTCGACCGGACCACGCTCTATCGCTGGATCCGAGCTGGGACTATCCACCCGCGTCGCGAGCCAGGGGGCCGGCAGTTTTTCTACCGCCGCGAGCTGGATGACCTGATGGACCCCCAGGGCCACATCACTCGCCCGCTCATGCAGCTGCACGATCAGCTTCACGGCCTTGCGCAGAAGCTGCGGAGGCTCGACCCCGAGGTCTATCCCTCAGCCGGGCAGGACGCGCGCCGCCTCGAGGGCATGGCTGAGTCGCTGAAACCGCTCATCAGCACCTACATCGAGGCGCAGGTGCCGAGGCCGCTCGGACGTCCGAACAAACTATCGCTCCCCGGCCAGGATTCGGATTGAACGTCCGCGCCGAGCAGGACGGCATTGAACCCAACGCGACGCCGCGCCTACCCAGCGAATCGCCCAGCTCGAGCATGCAATCGCGAACGCCGCGGCATGGCCGGAGCCCGATCCCGACCACCTGCCCCTGACCTGAAGTCACCTTCGCTAGCGGCTCCCACCTGCCCCGATTCAGCACCCAATAGACTGCCTGACATCCCATGCCTCTGACAGCTAAGCCGCCAGTCGAACCGAGCCGTGTCGAACTCGAGCTTCAGCGTTCCCGTCTGTACCTAGAGGACATCGAGTCCCTTATCGACATTGCGCACTCGCTCGACCCCAACCTCCGGCTGACGGTTGACACCGGTAAAGCAGAGCTGGAATTCACCGACGCAAAAGACTTGCTCGAACTACCTGCTCGCCCCTTGCGGATGGTTTCCATTGAGAACGGGCCGGTCGCGATCATCATCGGCCGGTCAGGAGGATATCTGCTCGCCTACCGACCGTCCGACGCCACGCGCGGGGCTATGGCTCGAATCGTGGGGCTGGTCGACAAACGGCGTCGGGTGCTTGCCCCGCTAGCTCGATGGTGGATCTGGGCGGGCAGCCTTTTCGCCCAGATCGTATTGACCCGGGTCGCCCAGGTGCCGAGTATCGCAGGGGATCGTTATCTGGCCCTAGGCTTCCTTGTTGTTGACTTGGGGCTATCGATTCTTGTGATTCTGAGCGGGATTGCCTTCCTCCAGCGCCACACGGTCATCATCCCGCGGAGGCATAGGGACCTACCGAGTTATTGGGAGCGAAACTCGACCACCATCGTCCAGGCTTCGATCGCGATCGTGGCTGCCGTCCTGGGCACCGTTATTGGGGTTGTGATTGGCCCAGCGATCACTTCCTGGTTGAAATGACACGTCTGGAGCTACTCCATCCTGAATCTCAAAGCCTGGTTGTTCTGGATCGCCTGCCCGGCATCCTGGGCGTGATCGATGCACAGGGGCACCTCGAGCAGCACCTCCTTCCCGCTCTCAGCCACATGCGTCATGAAGAAGTAGTAGGTCGCTTCTCGATTGCAGCCTATCTTTCGACAGGACGTGCCTGGTGGTGGCTTCGCCCGAGGCTGGCTCACAGGTCGGCTTCTTAACGCCCTGCCTGCCATTGGTGGCCGGCACGCTCAAGTGCGTCGAGCGCCGCGTCGATCGGCTCGTGCGCCTGGAGCATGTGACGTTTGATCGACCTCACCGTGCGGCGCTTGCCCAGGCACCAGTCGGCCGCCGCGCCCGGCGCGAGGTCGCCAACGCGGTCATCGCGCTGCTCCTGCCGGCGAAGCCATGAGCGGAAGCTCGGTTCGGTCACAACAACAAGTTACCAGGCCAGGTGCCTGGTTCGGCCTTTACCTCGGTGGTTCCGAGTGGCGGAAAAGACCAGGTCGGGCGGGCGAAGCCGACACGGCCCGACACGGCCCGGTAAAGCGGGTAGGTGCAGAAGTGCACAAGGTGCAGCTTCTACATCTCTTCCCTCATGTGCGCGTGTAAAGAGAGATGTCAAACCTGCACCTCATGCACCTGCTGCGACCCTGAGCCCAGTGAAGCCGCGCACTCCCTGGCGCGGTCGCTCGGTCAGGCTGGGGAGCTGTTCGAGCAGCTTTGAGTAGACGTTTCGCGACGCCAGCGGGCGGCGGCCGTTCGCGCCGCACCACCTTGTGTAGGCGGTGTAGAGCTCACGCCTTGATGTCCAGGCTGTCAGGTCGACCTCGCAGCTGTCACCGAGGAAGGCGATCACGGTATCGACGTGCTCCTGGAAGCGGGCTGCCTCACCCTTGACGCTGGCCGGGATGTCGAAGTGGCCGCGCTTCATCAGCCGGCGCAGTGCCTCCACTGCTTGCACGAGCAAACCCTCGAGCTCGGCCTCCGCAGTCAGCTTGCGGAGCAGATCGGGATCTTCCTGCTCGGTGCCGCGGAACCGGCAGGTCATGGGGACGGGCAGCCATCTATCAAAGTAGGCCCGGGTCTGATCGGCGCTCGGCGGCACCTCGTTAGCGGAAAAGAGCAGGCGGCAGAAGGGGACGAAGGTGAAGGCGTGGCCGAACTTGTGCTCACCGCTCATGACGTCGCCGCCGGTCACCATCTTGAAAACGTCGGAGCGCTCGATCGCTCTTGCATCCAGGTCGCCGCAAACGTTGGCCAGCTTGCCGACCAGGTCCGCAGCAGCGAACTTGTTCTCGGCCAGAGCGTGGAGCGAGCGAGCGCTGACATTGGCCGGTCCAAGCAAGGCGCGGATTAAATTGAGGAGTGTCCCTTTGCCGTTGCCGCCGGGCCCCACCAGCATCACCGAGCGCTGGAGGCGGTTGTCCGGAATCAGGCAGTGGCCGATCACTTCGAGCAGAAAGTCGATCGCGTCTCCGGGTAGAACTTCAATGAGGAAGGCGTCGGTGGCCGGGGACTTGGCCTCGGGATTCCACCGGTGTGGAATGCGGATGGTGGATAGCGCCGCGGGGTCGTGCGGCCGCACGTTGCCTGAGCTCCAGTCCAGCAGCCCACTATTGAGATTGAGGAACTCGATCGGCTGCTCCAAGGGGATGGTGGGCTGCGTCGCCTTGAGCCAGCTCATGACCTCGTCCAGGTGACGACGCCGATACCGTTCTCCCAGGAGGTCACGAACCTGGCCGGCGGCCCAACTCGCTGCGTCCGGACGGTAGACGCCCTCCAGGTACCGGTACGGCCGGCCATCGTGCCCCAGCTGAACCCGGCCCTCATCAGCGAGACGTTGACCGAGACGTGCGGGAACAAAGCCCTGCTCGGAGAAAAACTCTGAGGTGCTCTGTGCCACTTAGGCCACATTCCGGCTGTCTTGGTTCCACTGATCGATCGCGAACCGGCAGTAGCGGCGCACAGCCTGGCGCAGCGCTTCCATCCGGCCGAGTGCGTAAGCCTCATCCATCTCGGCCTCCATCCGGACCCACTGCGGTCCGGACACCCTCGGCCTGGGCTCAGGCAGACGTTCGTACTTCTGAGCGAGCCAGATCCAGGCCGAGATGATCAACGCGTCGCCCGCTGGCCAGCCGTCCGGAACATGACGCTGGTCCCGGTCGTCGTTCACGACCTCACCTCGCCGAAGCCGTCGCCGCCGGCCGCCAGGTTTGCGCGGACTTCCGCCTTGAAGCTTCCGAGCGTCCTTTCAGTGCCGCCCAGTAGGCGATACAGCCGTAGGCGGGCAGGTGCGACCCACTCCACCCTGTCCTCATCGACCTGGATCAGCTTCTCGTTCGCCCAGGCCAGCTCGAGCAACGCGTTGATCGCCACCGTCTTCCAGTACCGAGGGGACGAGCAACGCTCGCTCACATTCCGGTAACGGTCTCCTGAGGCCCCGCCTTCGTCGCTGCGACCGGGGGCAGGTGCGACCGCGCGTCCTTCTATTTGTGGCGGGGTGGGCGAAACCGCAAGCGGGTTAGGTTTCGGCTCGAGGTTCGCTGGCTGCACCAGCTACCTCCTTGGCCGCGCCGGGTTCCACCCTCGGCGCGGTCTCTTGATTTTCCAGCGCCTGGGCGACCTCGGCCAGGGCCTCCTCAAGGCGACCGATTTCAGCGGGCGTCAACTTCTCGGAGCCCCAAACCCGCCGATATGGGACGCCAGCTTTCCGGGTTAGAGCGGCAAGGCTCAGGCCAAGGCTTCTCGCTCGCTCATCGAAGCGTTGCATTCCGTCATTGCAGCGGGTTCCAACTTTTGCCCAGAGAAAGAAAGACAGACGGGTATGCTGGGAGCAGTCCCCATCAACGTCACCACCACGTCCTCAAGGAGTCCCACGATGAGTAGAGGTCCCGGCCGCCGCCAGCGCGAGATCAAGGCCCTATGCCGAGAGGCTAGGGCCGAGTGCCCTCACGATCCCGATATGCAGTGGAAATCCTTGGCCTGGCTGCACCAGCCGACGCCAGAGGAAAGCCTGACCCACAGCATGACCCAGGAGCAAGTCGATCGATTTCATGATTGCCAGGCAGAAGCTCTCAGGCGCGCCGCCGTCCGCATGGCGCGTCGCGGCCAGATCGACTACCGCCGCACGAAGCCGAAGATGGTAGCGCCGCTTGATTTGAACGAGTCGGTGCCCGGTTACGAGTCACCAGAGGGGCTGTTCGGCTTTCGCGCACCGAGGACTCAGCGTCTACATTTTTCCAAGTTCTACGGTGAGTGGCTGGAATCGAGCCGCCTGAGCCGGGCCGGCTGGGTACGCCTGTGCCCAGAGCAACGCATCGACTAAGTGTTGGGAGTCGGCGAATCCCAACATTTAAGGAGCTAAGCGTAGGCGCGCGTGGTACTCGGTTACCCAGAGACCGAGAATTGTGATGTGAACCAAGCTGCCTCCCAGAAGGACCTTCGCCGCGTCGAACAGCAACTGCAACAGGTCTTGGACAAGCTAGGTGACCTGGAGTACGTCATCGGCAAACGACGCGACGAGGATTCAGCCCTAGTCGATACGCTGCGTGGAGTAGCTTCCGCACTCGATGACATCGTTCGCGTCCTTGACGAAATGTCCGCCTCGAAAGAAGCCGAATAAACTCACAGACCCCGGTCGAACGATGTCCGACTGCTGGTCCATCGGGCGGAAATTTGAAACCGAATTACAAATCTCGTCGTGCCTAACCGCGGATTCCAGCGTGGGGAACTCGACCAGCCGACGTGGGAGCTCGATCTCGAGGGGCGTGACCTTGGTCCGACGAACTATGGCAGGGCTTGGATCGCCCCGGCCAGCTTGCTGAACACCTCAGCGGCGATGCCGTCGAGTACGCGATAGACCTGTGACATTTGGTCGTCGTCCGCGAAGTCGAAGCCGGGCAGTCGTTCCGACGCGATCACCCGTCCAGGATGCGCCGCTAGATTTCGCACCTCGCAGAGGAATTCAACGGCATCCCCGATTTCGCCGCCTAGAGCCTCGGCTGGGTCGACGTTGTCGGACATAGTCTTCGGAAGCCAGCCAGCACGGCGGGCTACATCGAGCAGCATTTGGAGCGACCAGCGCTGGGGCGGATCCCCGCGGCTGGGCCATGCGTTTGCTGCGCGGAGTTCAGGTTCAGAGCAAACCACCGTTCCGAGCAGCGCAGCCTCGACGCTCTCGGCGACGAGGATCGTTGCAGCCTGCCAGAGCTGGTGTTGGGCGCACGCCTCAGCGCTCTCGTGAAGCTGTCCGGCGAAGGCGACGAGTCGCTCGAATTGCTCCCGAGTAAGTCGGTTTGATCCGGTCGCGCCCTGTGCTTGAGTCATCGGTCGTCGCCAGGCTGCCACGTCCCGCCCAGCCTGAGCAGCCCCTCAGAAAGACTCATCGCCTTGGCAATCTCCGGTAGCGGTCGTACTCCGCATGGCCCGGCTGCCAGATGTCGAGGATGTCGTTCGGCGGAACGGAACCTTTTCTAGAGACGTCGACCCACAGCCTGCTTCTTTGAATTAGTCGTCCGACAAACGTATGGGCCAGCGAGACTTCATGAATCGAATCGCCGAGATCCAGGGCGGCCACGACGATCGCTGGTCTCCCCAGTTGCGCGAGCCGCTTCTCGTGTCTGTGCATCTCACGGTTGTTGTAGATGCCCTCGCCACCCCACAGCCGAAGCAGGTCCTGCACAGGCTCTGCAGTCCCTCGGAAGTTGTCGCGGCTCAGCACAAACCAGAGGGAACCCTCTCGGGCGGAGACTACGAGAGGCATCCAGGCACTTGCCGGCGCGAAAATGTGCGCCTCCAAGAATTGGTCGCGCTCCTCCCTAGTGATCACGCGTCGCTCGAACGCATCATCGATCCGGTTGTCTACGAGCTCCCGCGACAAGGCCAGCAGGCCGCGTTCCCGAATTGCGGCGACCTCATGATCGAAGAGTCGGGTTGCGTGATATGCGCGAAGTCGGTGTCCTCCGAGCATCTCAGCGAAATGCAGCTCCACGCTGTCGCCGAACTGCAGATCGCCGGCTGTTTCATGGCGGCGGCGAGGTCCGATCGCGAGCTCTTCAGCGAGCTGTCTAAGGTCTGACGGCCATGTGCTCGGCTGATCAATATCGACTAGGTCGGCCATCGTGCCAGAAGCCACCTTGGCCGGAAGCCGGTCTACGGTTGGAGGCGGGCGAGCTCAGCGTTGATCTCGTCGATCGTTTCGCCTACCTCCTCAGCCCGCCCAGGTGCCGTCCAACCAAATAGCAACGCGATCCGTTCCATGCATCCCAGCATCGACTTAAGCGCCCCGTTGGCCGCCATGTAAGTAGCCATCGGATCTGGTCCCACGTCATAAGTCGGAGTGCTCCCCGGCTTCGCCGAAGCGAAGAGCCTCCAAAGGCCGGCCAGCTCGGCGTGAGCCGTGCCTGAATAAATGCTGTAGCCACCCTGGTACCCCACGTCATCAGTGAAAGCCTTGACGCGGGCTGTATATCGCGGCCGACGCTCGCCCTCCAGCTCCTCACCCTTGCTCCCGAATGGGGCCAAGTCCAGGCGGTCGCTATAGGTCTCGACGTCGGCGACGGTCTCTCCACCTGCCAGGCCTGGACCTGCTCCGACCTCCGCGATGCTCTTGGCCAGCTCCACCGCACTGTTCCGCCGCAGTAGTTGCATCCGGCACACTCTTTGCCTGGCTGTGAGCCCCTCCTCAAACAACCACCACACCACCGAGGCGGCTTCAGGTGAGGATCGAGTCAGGACTTCGATTCCAGGGGCCCGCCCTGCGTGCGCCAACCAGCAGCGCAATGCAGCGCGACATCTCGATCGTGTACTTCGTCGCCATCTGCGCGAACTGGTAAACGGTCCGGACCGGCCGCTCCCCCCATGGACTTCCATCGCGGCATCTTTCGGTGTTTGCAACTTCGGCCGTGGCCGGCGAGCCGGGTTCGAAAGTCCATGATGCGACTGAAGTCCATCGGTCGACACGGTCGGTCACGTTGTTGAGAAGCGCCTGGAGCTCGACATAGAACGCTGTTGGTCGTACCACCGCATCAACCTACAGCGAGGCGAGGGCGGAGCGAAAGCAGAACTGATTCTTGCACGGGTTGCATCTTGCTTTTGGCTTCACATTCTCCGTATGGTGCTTGTGATTCGCGGTGAGTCCGTGCGAAACGGCGGCCATCGCATCGACGTTCTGAGACTGCTGGCTTGTTACGAGCCCCTCGAGTCGGGGCGAAAGTGCCCGCCGCATAGAGTGGGAATCCGGTGAGCTAGCCGAGGGACGCTCCGTCCAGGAGTGTTCCCATGCCGCATGGCAGTCCACTAGGTGCGCGCACACCCGGGCAGATCGGCGCCCGGCGGATGTTGTCGACCGTGGGCGGGCAGCCGCAGGTGATCCGACCGGTCGATCGCGACCAGAGGCGAACCGATGACCACGCCCAACTCGGCACGTTGTGGCAGGAGCTCGCCGAAACCGTGGCGCGAGCTCAGCGCCTGATGAACGAGCGCCCCCTCCCTGTCGTTAAGTCCGACTCGCACCGTTTAGCCAAAGCGTGATATCATGCTACCTAGGTAGGTAGTATGAACCGACGAGAGATGTTGGACGTCGCCCGCCGAGAGTTGGCCCACATCCCCGACTGGCCTTTTCATCAGCGCCTCCTCCGGATGGCCTACTGGAACAACCGCCTCCACAGCCTCGGTCGAAAGAGCACGTACCCCGACGACCCACTTGCGATCGTGAAGCAATCGATTCGGGATGTCAGTAGGAGTGCGCCTGGTGAGACATTCGAATACGACAAAGGTTTCTTCGAAGACGAGTCGCGAAAACGAAAGAGTCGATGACGTTAGCCCTGATCTATATCCGCCAGTCCAAGGAGTCCGAGAGATCGGTCAGCCCCGAGACCCAGGAAGCGGCATGTCGCAAGCTGCAGCCTGTCACCGAGTCCGACAGCGTCTTGGTGTTGCGAGACCTCGGGGTCAGCGGAGGTAAACCGCCGGAGAAGCGGCCTGGGTTCCTGGCCCTGCGGGACCGGATCGCTGCCTCTGACAGGACACACGAACCGCTTGTGGTGGCGACTTACGACCAGTCCCGCCTGAGCCGGAGCAACGTCGACAGTGCGGTTTTCTTCGCTTTCCTCGAGCCTCGCTCATGGGTCAGCCTGGTCATGGTCGACGGGCACTTCGATCGGTCGCCATCAGGTGAATTCACCTGGGCCATGATGGCCGCGACCGCCACCCATCTTCGAAAGATCACTGGCAAGAAAATACGCGAGGCATACGCACAGCTCAACGCGAAGGGCGCAGCGACCGGCCCTGCCCCGCTGGCTACAGGCGCGTTGGCACGCGCGCTGACGGCCACCTGGAGATCGACGAGGAGACAGCTCCGATCATCCGCCGTGCCTTTTCGGAATACGCCACCGGCAATTGGGGCACACGTAGCCTCGCGCACAGACTCAACGCGGAGGGCGCGATCGTCCCAGGCTCCAAAGGCTGGTATGCCGACACCCTGGGACAGCTTCTCGCGAATGTGGCCTACATCGGTATGACGTACACGCGGAGTCGTCGACGTCGGGAGGGCGACCTGATTCCGGCGCAGTGGCCAGCGCTGGTCGACCGCCCAACCTGGGACGCGGTACAGCGACAACTCCAGTCGAAACGCGGCCGGCGAGGGCTGAGACTCAATAGTGAGCCTGGCCGCGAGTACGCCTTCCGCGGCTTGATCGTGTGCGGCAACTGTGGGCGGCGGATGGCGGTCCACAACGACCGCAACCGCACGTACTACCGCTGTCGCGGCATCGGCGCACCTGACAGGTGTCAAGGCGCATGGGCCCGGGAAACAAGGCTGCTTGAGTGGGGCGACGAGCTATTCGGCCGACTCGACGCGTTGCGCCGTTCAGACTTCGCTCAACACCTGGCTGCGGCCCGTGACGTCAGGCCTCAAGGTCCAGGCGCTCTGGACCAGGTAGAGGCAACCATCGAGCGCAACCGCAAGCTGTTCTCGTGGGGTCACATCACTGAAGAGGCGTACCGCACCGAACATGCCCGCCTCGATGCCGTGCGCGAAGAACTTGCGGCCACCGTCGCTCCATCCAGTCCGCCGGTCGAGCTGGAGGGATTGCTGGACGCGTGGCGCACAGGTCTCCCTATCGTCAGGCGCGAGCTACTCGGTCGACTGTTCGATGGTCTCGAAGTCAGCGAGGGTCAGGTCGTCCGGTACATCCCGCGAAAGGATCGCGAGGCCGCCGTCACGAAGCTCGTTGATCTCGCGTGGCCGATCGAGCCACAGGTAATGGGTTTTGGTGGGCCGGGAGGGATTTGAACCCCCACAGCTTTCGCGGGTGGTTTACAGCCACTTGAGCTCGCCAATGCCCAGCCGACCCACTAGGGAGCAGTAATCGTACGCAATCTCGCCAG
>WNFC01012762.1_pt1 | contig 22913 bp, 21 predicted proteins | sample 5400541 | NCBI WGS metagenome assembly WNFC01 (sample SAMN13153342, study PRJNA577476) | soil metagenome | isolation source: 120 cm saprolite under Douglas fir tree site 2 hole 2 replicate 1 | place: USA:California | collected 2015-04-18
CTTTCCCTCTCTGTAATCTCCCCCAGAGGGGGAGAACTAAAGGAAAGCAGCCAGCTTTATCGCAGGGTGCGGAAAGACTTTTCATAAAGAAATTGGTTTTTCCGCATCCTGCTAGACTCAGCTGGACGAAGCTCTACTCGGAAAACGCTTACCCAGTTTGCCCTACCGCGATCGGTTCGTGTTCGCCCCCGCCCTGCGGCACATTTCGTACTCGTAAGCGCAACCAGATTGCAGTACACTGCCAAGGCTAAATTGAACAAGCACCGGGCGACCTTTAACAGTCCCTCGCCCGGGGGGCGGGGAGCGCCCTGATGGATCAGGCACTTGAAGCGAGCGCACTCGAATCCGCCAGCGCCGTGTCATCCGGCACCACCGCCAGTAGCACGACCGAAGCCCCCCACCGGCTTTCGTTGCTGACCAAGCTCCTATATGGGGCACCCAACCTGGCGGCGGGCGCGATGGCTATTCCGCTCCTCATTAACATGCCGAAGTTCTATGCCGACGTGGTGGCGGTGCCGTTGGCCTACCTGGCAGTTGCGATCGCCGTGACCCGTTGCCTGGACGCCATTATCGACCCCTCAATCGGCTTAATCTCGGACCGAACGCGCAGCCGATGGGGCCGCCGCCGCCCCTACATCTTTGTCGGCGCTCCGATTGGAGGTCTCGCATTCTGGGCGTTGATGAGCCCGCCTGCATACCTCAACGGTTTCGGCGGGGTGGTGTGGTTTACCGTCTCCAGTATGCTGTGCTCACTGTTCCTGACCATCGCCCTCCTGCCTCATTACGCGCTGGGGGCCGAGCTTTCGCTGGACTATAGCGAACGCAACAGCCTGTTCGGGGCGCGCGAGGGGTTTGGCGTCTTGGGCACGATCATCGCCGCTGCCGCTCCTGGCTTTCTGATGCAACGCTTCGGATGGGCTGATCGAGCGGTGTTCTCGCGGCTGGGTCTGGCCTTCATGCTTGGGCTGGTGGCGTTTAGCTGGTTGATGGTGGTCTGCGTGCACGAGCGGCCGGAGTTTGGCGCAGGCGAATCCAACTCTTTGGTTCCCGGTGTGCGGCGCGCGCTCAGAAATCGGCCTTTCAACATTCTGCTCGCAAGTTACGTGGCGATCGGCGTTAGTTATGGGATCGGGCCGGTCCTTCTGCCCTTCTTTATCGCCTATGTAGTACAGCCAGCCCAGCCCGCGCTCTGGCTTTCCATTATCCTGGTGGCATTGCTGGGTATTGGCTTCCTTTTCATACCAATCGGGGTTCTGGCGGCCCGCCGGTTCGGCAAGCTACCAATCTTAATCGGATCCTACACAATCGGTATTGCATCGACCTTCTGATTTTCTGGTTCGTCGGCAAAGGCAACTCCACGCTATATCTGATGCTGATCAGCCTGTACGCGACGTCTTACGGTGTGGGCGTGTTTTTGCCCGCCTCGATGCAGGCCGAGGTCATCGACTACGACGAGCTTCACACGGGACGGCGGCGCGAAGCCCAATACGCCGGTTTCTGGACCATTCTGTACAAGCTGGCGGCCATACCCAGTGCGGCCCTCCCGATCGCGCTGCTCGCTTCGATGGGGTATGTGCCCCACGGTACCCAGACGCCCGAAGTAATTTTAGCGATCCGCGTGCTGTTTACGATTTTACCCGCTATCGCTGCCGCCGCCTCGCTCGTGATCGTATATTGGTTTCCGATAAACGCTGAGAATCACAAGGCGATTCTCGAGGGTATCGAGCGTCACAAACGCGGTGAAAACGCGATCGACCCGCTCACAAGCCGCAAGATTCCGCCTCCGGCTGGCCGCCGGGCTGACGAGGCGAGCGGTTGGTTCCTGGATAATTTCTCACCACGCGAACTGGAACGCTTTCTTGCGCGAGGTTCACCCCGGCTTGCATGGGATGTTTGGCGCGCTGCTGGGGTGTCGCTCGCGGTCTGCTTGATCACAGGATATGTGGCTTGGTGGAGAATAGAATCGCACGCCGGTCCCGGAGCGGTTGCCTCGCTGGCAGTAGTCATTTCGGGTTCGGCGCTAGCCTTGTTTCTATTCCATCTGGTGCGGATTGGACCGGCGCGCCGGCTCGCCGAGGGAGCGATTCCGAACACGGTGGTGCGCGCCCATCTGGATGATTGCCGCTCAGGCCACATCTGAACGTGGATTGACTACAAGCCCAACCGCGAAGTCAGCTCACGAGCATCGCCCTCCTGCGATTCGGGCAGCAGGTTTAACGACGCTATAGCCTGCTGATAACTATGTGCGACTTCGAGAAGACCCGAGAGACATCTGCCAGGAAGATGACAACGAAATAAATAATAAAAGGCCGCGGACGTTACTCCGCGGCCCCTCTTCAGCGACACCTTAAGTTACTGATTCGCGCGGTACGGAGTTTGTTGCCCCTTCTCAAGCGCCCTCAAGTCGGCCGCACGCCGCTGCATAAATCCGTCCTGCACCGCCCCGTAGAGGTCCACTGCATAGCGGTCAACGTCCTCGAACAGGTTCAGGTGCAGCGACCGGTAATTGATCGCCTCCATCGCAGTTTTGCCGGCGGACGTTGGTATGTAAACGTACCAGGGCACGAAGTACGGTAACGGCCACATCGCGCCGTCCGCAGCGTAACCGATAGTACCGCGCACCGTTGACGGTCCGATGAACGGCCAGACGATGTACGCGCCGGGCGGTGCTCCATAATAACCGAGCGTGAGCCCGAAATCGTTACGGTGCTCCTTGAGGCCAAACCATTTGTCAGCAACGTCGAAAAAACCCGCCACCCCTAAGGTCGAATTGATGCCGAAGCGCGCCAACTCGCCACCCGCTTCCGGAAACCGGAGCTGGAACAAATTGTTGGCGAAGCGAGGGATAAAATTGACGTTCGAGAAAAATCGTCCGACGCTCTCTCGTACCGGCGTTGGCGCGATATCAGCGTAGCCCTGAGCTATAGGGTGGAGGATGTAATGGTCCAGCTTGAGGTTAAACCAAAACATCTTCTCGTTAAACGGTGCAAGCGGATCGCTATAGGTCTGCGCGTATTCTCCCGGTAAATGGGGCGGAGCGTACTCCTGAGCCATCACCGGTGCGGCACTCACCCCGATCGCCAGCGCGATAGCCGCACAAATCGTCTTAAGCACAACGTGTCCCTCCCGAACGCCAGATCTCAATTCCACCCTACTATACTACGACCAATGGCCGCGTGTCATTTGCTCAATTATGCTCTGTCCGACCAGTGCCAGGTTCCACTTCCGGCAGAGCCGACGATTCAGCCTGGCGGCTTGCTCTAGCCCTCGCCTAACTCTGAACCAAGCTGCTGCTGTTTTGTCCGCAAATCCGTCATCAGCTTGGGAAATCCTTGTTCATTTATCACTCGGTTAAACTGGTTGCGATAATTTGCGATGATACTGATATTGTCGACTGTTACATCGTAAACCTTCCATCCGTTGCCGGACTGCTCCAGCAGATAGTTTACGAGAATCGCGTTTTTGCCGGGCTGAACGATGGACGTGTCAACCTCGGCATAGCCCCGGCCCAACGAACGGGACTGTCCAAATTGCACCTGCTGGCCCGCATAATCCTGCACCTTGTCGAGGTAAGCCGCCTCGATAAAAGCGGTGAACAAACGCGTAAAGCTGGCTCGCTGCTCAGGTGATAAGGACCGCCAGTGGTAGCCTAAAGTAGATCTAGCCATCTCGCTGGAGTCGAAGCGGGCCTCAATCAATGGTTTTAATTGCCGCCGCTTTTCAACCACGGATTTATGTCTATCGCCGAGGATTTCCAGCGCTTGATTGACGAATTCTTGAGTCGCCGTCTTGGCGCTACTTTGCGCTCTCGCTGACGTTACTTGGATGGTGAAAGTCGCCATAGTCACCAGAATCGCGATAACGATAACTCCAACCGGCGGGAAGAGCCGAAGACTTTCAGGTTCGCCAAACAGGGTTCGATCACACGTTTTGGTTTGCTGAGAAAACCGACTCAAAATCTTGCACCTACCTTTTTTTGCTGCTCTGGTTGTTACGGCAATTACAGTTCCCAGGCTTCGAATTAGACGGCGCGCCGATGCTCGGGAACGGATTGCCACCCGCGGCAGTTTGACCACCGTCTGAATTGCTATCGCTGGACTTGGAACCTCCACCGCTCGAGCTGGAATTGTTGATTAATTGTCCAATAGCGTCCTCGAGCACGAACGCCGACTGTGTCTGGCGAATGGTGCCGCCGTTGGCAAGATTGTCCTCACTGGGGCCTAGCGCAACTGAGACATATTTGTCGCCGATTATGCCGCTGGTCTTGATCGCGGCGATCGCATCCGTGTCGATTTTTATGCCGGTGTTGATCCGCATCCCAACATGCGCCCGATTGTCCTGTAGCGAGATTGACTGAACTTTTCCAATCGGCACCCCGGCAAGCTGTACCTGGTCGCCGGTCTTGAGACCGGAAATATTGTCAAAGTTGGCGTATAGTGTGTATCCCGGCGTTGGATAAATGCCGACGTTGCCGAGCCGTACCGAAAGGTAGACCAGGGCGGCGATTCCCAGCAGCGCGAACAGTCCGACGAGCAATTGGGTAAAGCGACTGGCGTACATTACGCTATCTTCCGACTGTGGCGATCACCTGAGAAGCCGGGCGTTCTTCCTCGCCAGTGGCCTTGCCAGCGAGGAAACTCTTGAAGTTCTCATTGTCTGAAGCCAGCACTTCGGCCACACTGCCGGCCAGTTCTATCTTGCCGAGATGCATGAATGCCACCCGGTCAGAAACCTCGAACACCTGCGGCACGTCATGGCTTACCATCACTGCGCTCAAGCCGAAGCGCTGCTGGGTGTTGCGCACCAATTCATGGATGGCAGCGGTGCGGGTCGGATCAAGCCCGGTAGTTGGTTCGTCCAGCATCAGAATCCTGGGACGTCGAATCAGCGCGCGCGCCAGCGCGGCGCGCTTTTGCATTCCGCCGCTAAGCTCGGATGGATACTTCTGTTCCATACCCTCCAGACCGACCTGCTTCAGAATTTCGTAGACGCGCGCCGCAATTTCCTCACGAGTCAGATTGGTCTTTTCAACCAATGGAAACGCGACGTTATCGAACACAGACATCGAATCGAATAACGCCCCAGCCTGGAACAGCATCCCGAATTTCTCGCGGACGGCGTCAATGCCTCGCGAGCCTAAGCGAGTGACATCGGCACCGTCAATCACAATCCGGCCGGAATCCGGCCGTAACAACAGATTCAAATGCTTGAGCAGCACGGTTTTGCCGCATCCACTAGGTCCGACGATGGTCGTAATCTGTAGGCGGTGACAATCAAGATTGACGCCGTCGAGCACCTGCTGTTTGCCGAACCGCCGCCGCAGTTCGCGCACGACGATTGCCGGGCCGTCTTTCGCCCCATTGCCGGTCATCGCTTAGGTAGCACCGGCTTGCGGCCGTGTGTCTCGGATTGCCAATTCAAAGAGGTCTCCCCAGGCCAGGCTCACACGCTTCGCGTGGAGCCGCAGAATTGTTACAGAAGAATCGATGTCAGAAAATAGTCCCATGCCAGAATAAGCACGCTGGAAAGCACCACAGCGTCGGTCGTGGCGCGGCTTACTCCGGTCGCCATCCGAGCGGCATGGTAGCCCTTATAGCAGCAGACCCACATCACGACCATCCCAAATACCAACGCCTTGTAGAGTCCGATCGCGATATCGTGACCGCCCATATTCTGCGTAATGCCATTAAAAAAAGGCCCTGACGGTGCGCCCATCAGTCCAACGCCGACCGCATACCCACCCCAAATACCGATAACATCGAACATACCAGTCAACAACGGCAGGCTGATGACCCCTGCCAGCACTCGCGGCGATACCAGATACTGCACCGGATTGACCGCCATCACGGTCAGCGCGTCAACCTGCTCGGTGGCCTGCATCGCACCAATTTCCGCCGCCATCGCCGAACCTGCCCGGGCAGTAACCATCAAGGCCGCGAGCACCGGACCCAGTTCGCGCACCAACACGAGGGCAACGACCGTGCCGAGCGCCCCTTCCGAGCCGAAACGCCGTAGCGTGTTGTAACCCTGCAGCCCGAGCACCATTCCGGTGAATAGCCCGATAAGTCCCACCAGAAAGAACGATTCGGCCCCAATCGTTCGCAGTTGTCGAATTAATAGGCGTGGCTTGTATGGCGGCGTGAGCGTATAGAGTAGGGCGGACAACAGGAACAGGACGAAGTTGCCCAGCTCCACCATCCCTTCGATAACCGTCTCTCCAAGGCGTTCGACTATCCGCACCGATTCAACCGTCCGTAATAAATTAGCCCTGCGGCAGGCTTAGCCGAGCCAGATGGGCTTGAGTATGGGTCAAACTGTGAATACGCTCGAACGCCTGCAAATCCGCGGGGACATCGAGGTCGAGCGCGGGCCGTTCAAGGCGAATGATCTCGCATGCGATGCCGCGTTGGCGACAGTCCTCCAAATGACGCACCAGGCTGAACCGTCCAAATTGAGTTGCAATGACATCGGGCGGCTTGCGTACGATGATGTTGGTGCCAGAGAAATCCCGTGACGGTACCAATGCTACGGCCTGCTCCGCGCCCGGCAATGCTGCAAACGCCGCGTCTATGTCGTCGCCGGCGACCAACGGAATATCTGACAATAGCGTACAAACGCAGGTCGCGCCCGCGGCTATCAGCTCAGTTGTGGCAAGCCGCACCGCAACGTTGAGCCCGCGCGGGTATTCCTCATCTATCACCATCGCTCCTCTGCTTCCGGCCAGTATCGTCAACAGGGGATCGCAAGTCACTACTGCCACGCGCTCCGCAGTTCGCGCATTGAGCGCGGCGTTGAGCACATCGCGGAACATGGCCTCGGCCAGTCTGCTTCGTTCGCTCACTGCGGGCAATGCAGGCATTAGCCTGGTCTTGGCCAACGCCAGTTGCTTTGCTGCGATAAGAACGGCTCGCACGGCTGTCTGTTATAACCTACCACGATGGAACGGGCCAAACGTCGAGGACCGGGGCTGTGCTGCAATAGCAACGTCGCTCCGAAGCGGCACACCTCGCGCTTCTGGCGAGCGCGGCCAGGAGTCTTGATGGCCGCCCAGCACTTGACAGCGGATGCGAGCGTGGCCCAACATTTCGAATCGGTTTCAGCCACGAATCCTGGTTGGCCCACTCGGGTATAGCGCTCAGCAGCTTCCATAGCAGCACCGAAGCAGCACCGAGAGTTGAAACAAGAAGGGGTTGAGGTTGATGATGATACACCGCGAAAAGGCTAGCCTCGATTCTGGCACGGCACTTTTTCTGCTGCCGCTCGCCCTCGCCGTTCTATTGAGCGTGGGATGCAACCGTAAGGGGGCCGCCGACTATCTCACAGCCGGTGATCAGGCAATGCAGAATACCCGTCTCGCCGAGGCCGAAAATGATTATCAGCAAGCCGCAAAGATTGCACCCAACGATGCGCGGCCACATCTGGCCTTAGGCAGCCTCTATATCTTCGAGCATAAGCCGCCTCAGGCCGAAAGCGAGTTGATGAAGGCCCTTGAACTCGAGCCTGGTGACGCCAAGGCGCATGCGATGCTCGCCAACACATACACCGCGCAGTCTGAACTCGGGCTTGCCGAGGCTCAGGAGCGAGCCGCTGTTGCGCTCGATCCAGCGAGGGCAGAGTATCGTATGAGCCTCGGGACTACCCTTCAGAGCGAGCAGAAACCCGGCGCGGCCGAAGCGGAGTACCTGACAGCCGTGGGCTTGGAGCCGCGTAACGCGCACTCCCATCTGGCGCTTGCGACTTTGCTCAATTCGGAGCCGAATCGCCAGAATGAAGCCCAAGCCGAATATGCCCAGGTTAAAGCTCTCGATCCCAGCCTGATGCCGGCCACGGCCCTCGAAACCACGACCGCACCGACGCCGGCCAACACGCCGGCCGCGAGTAGTGCGTCAATCGCACCTGGACCTGCCATCAGGATTACCAACAAGCGTTTCCTACTGACGCACGATTCGCCGGTCTACGAATCGATGAGTGACGGCGCCCGCATTGTCGCCCAAGTGCATCGGCGCAAGTATGTTCATGTGACCGGCTTGGGAGGGCAGTGGCTGCGCATTCAGCTGCGCGACGGCACGACCGGGTTTATTCCCGTGACCGCGGCGGAATAGTAGCTAGCCACGAGGGCAGGCAGGGATGCCCGCCCGATTAAGGGAGGCAATAGCGATGGCTGCTCCGGAGGTTAGTGTCAGGGACGTGAATTATCCGGGTAAGGCTTGCACGCTTAAAGCCTACGTCGCGGAGCCGGCGCACGGGGGCCACCAACATCCCGCAGTGATCGTCGTCCAGGAATGGTGGGGGCTCGACGAGCACATCAAGGATGTTGCCCGGCGTTTGGCGGCTGAGCATTATTTCGCCATTGCTCCGGACCTTTACTCGCGGCAAGGCAACAAGGTCACTAAGGATGCCAACCTGGCTGGCGAACTGATGAGCGGCTTAAAACCAGGCGACGGCCTTGATGATCTGTTGAGCACGATCGACTGGCTCAAAGCGCAGGGCAGCGTGCGCGCCTCGGACATCGGCGTTATCGGCTTCTGCATGGGCGGCAGCTACGCGATCGCCCTGCCCTGTGTCAGCCGGGACATCAAGGCTGCCGCGCCGTTTTACGGCGAAATTCCGCCGGATGAAAAATTGCGCAATCTCAACTGTCCGGTATTTTACGCTTACGGCGAAAATGACGGATGGATTCAGCGTCAAGATGTCGAGCGGCTGACCGGTGCTCTCAAGAAATTCAACCAGCCGGGCGAAGTCAAGGTTTACCGCGGATGCTCCCATGGCTTCTTCAACGACACCCGTGCGGACGTCTACAGTGCCCAGGACGCACGTGACGCCTGGGAGCGGACACTCGGATTATTCGAACAAAACCTCAAGCATCGATAACTCGGGACTGCTCCTTCAGGCGTTTCAGCTAGTGTAGTTCTTCCAAAATAGTCTAGCCAGAGGGCCGCGGATCGTCCTGGCTCGGACTCGGACGTGCTTTCGCTCTTGTCATTCCCGTGGCTGCCGCGTGAGGAATCCCGGATCCTCGATCCGGGCGACGGGTGACATTCGTCACCCGTCAGCTGCAGTCAGTTTGCGCATTCCTCTAGACACCCCGGTCAGCAGTCCGCTCATTACTGAGCGAAACGGTCGGCCGGCTCGCGGCGTCGGTAACCACCAGTCGGCGCCGAGTTAACGGCGTTGCTTGAAACCGTCCGGACCGACTTCCAATGGATGCTGGATGTACGGACTATTGATGAAGTCGAAGGGGCCCGACGACTCGATGACGAACCAATGCGGCAGGACGAAATCACTTAGCGGTGCGACCCCACCGTCTGACAGCGTAACGTCGTAATGACAGCAAACCACCGCATCGGCTACCTCCGCATACCAGCCATTGATGGCGCGGTTCGCCGGTTCAGGGCTAAAATCGCGTACGGCCCGGTCCCATCCCGCCAATGATATCCCGCAGCCGGTTGGCCGTTGAAGGTTAGTCGATGATTGACTAGGATCAGACGCCATCTGCTCCTGATATCGGAACTGACTATTACCGGGCGGCTGTGAAGCCATCGACTACTCACGTTATCGGCAACAATGTTCATCGCCTCGATGAATTCGGAACGAATGGTTTCGTCCCACAAACCCACCACATCCGGCGCGTGATTAATGAACTGGATCGCCACCTGCTTTCCCTCACTGTAATCTCCCCCAAAGGGGGGGAACTAAACACTAGCGGAGCCGAAAGGCGGAGCGAGCTAACGAGTCCGCGAGGTGCGAATCTAAAATGAAGGAAGCCAGTTTTATCGCAGGATGCGGAAAGATTCTCGATAAAGAAATTGGTTTTTCCGCACCCTGCTAATGCTCGCTGCATGCGCTCACTCGAGTCCGGACGAGCTACCTCATCGTCGAGCGGACTACAGAATGAGTATTCAATTGCGAGGTTCGGGCCAGTGCATTACGACAGTTGCTCAATCTACCTTTTGGTAAGCTCTTAACGTCTGAGATTAGCCGCCAACGGGATCAATGATTGAGATTGGTACACCAGTGCAGGCACGGGCGCCCACGACGTGCCATAGTGACATGTCACTAACGCCGAGAAATTGCCGCGGCCCTGCGTGCGTTGGTTAAACGGCTAAGCTGCCGGTGCCGTCCCAGACGAGACGGCCTGCGGTGACTTCCCGCCTTTCCGCAATCGCGTTGTACAATCGCCTCGATTCCAGTCCACGGTTTGTCAATGTTTTGATTGCGCCGGTAAAAACGTGTCTGCATTACTCACCGGCGAGGCTGCGCCACCACCAGCAGGCTGCGAAAAAACGAATTCAAGCTCCGATGCATCCACCGAACAGTGTCAGCACCCTGCATAAAAACTGGCTTCTTTCCTCAATCTTCTCCCCCTGACCGAGGCTGTCGATTTTCCGGTCTGTTCCCCCTTTGGGGGCCAGGGGGATAGGTCGCAGCGCAGTAGTTTCCAGAGTTCTCTTCCCGTTCGAGGTGAAAAAGCCCGCCAGCGCTGGCTATTTTCACCTTGAACGGGTAGAGAACATCCCAGTTGGTGCGCGCGCCCGACCTAACCCTCTAACCCCCTTCCCTGTCATGGGAAGGGGGAACAAACAATAATCGACAGCCCCCTCTCGGGGAGATTACAGAGAGGGGAAGCCGGCGCCATCCTCGATTCGCCTGCCCCACTATTCGATCACCGTCATAAAAGGCGTTTCAGCTCGTCACGAACGATCCTGCCGAAAATGTGAAGGCGATGTTTCGGAAGCGGCCGGAATCTATGCCCAGTGGCGCAGCGGCGAGCCCCGATAGCGCATACGCGGGCGGATCAAGCGATTGTCAGCATATTGTTCCAGACTGTGCGCGATCCATCCGGCGGCGCGCCCGAGCGCAAATACCGCGGCCGGCAATCCACGCGGAAAGCCCATCATCCGTGTGCATACGGTCAGATAAAAATCGAGATTGGGGCGGAGTTGATCACGTTGCCAGACCCGCTCCTCTACCTTGCAAGCCATGTCAAACCAGCGTTTGCCCTTATGCTGTGAGATTGACGAGGCCACAGCCTTGAGCAGGACGGCACGAGGATCGCCGTTGGGATAAATTGCATGGCCAAACCCCGGCGGCAGCAGGTGTTGCTCGCCGAAATGCTGCAGCATACTTTCCAGCCGGATACCTGATTCCAGCACTGCGAACATTGTTTCAATGCGATCGCAGGCGCCACCGTGAATCGGCCCCGACAACGAACACAAGGCGGCGAGCACCGAAGCATAGAGGTCGGCTCCAGTGCTGGCCACCACTCGCGCGGCGAAGGTCGATGCGTTGAGTTCATGCTCGGCGCAGGCTATCAGCACGCGGTCGAGCGCCCGGCGCTCCCAGGCGTGGAAATCGACCCCTGAATATGCGTGCAACAAAAACTCAATTGCGCGGCTGAGCGGCCAGTGCCGCCATCATTACGGCCAGACGTAACAGCGGTGGGGCATGCTGGCCGACGGCGGACAAGGCGGAGGCGACCGGCGGCGGCATTTGCGCCGCTGCGATCGCCGCGCGTAATCCTTCAACTTCGCCCCGTGCTGGCCGCTCACCCTTCCAGAGCAGCAGGCAGACTTCCTCGTAGGTCCCGTGTTCGACCACTTCTTCGATTGGATAGCCGCGGTAGGCGATCCGTCCCTCAATAATCGAACTGACCGCTGATTCTGCGACGATTACTCCCGAAGGCGAACCGTCGGCGGTGGGCGGTTGCGCGATAGTCACCCATGACGACGCATCGGGCAGGCTGCGCGCCCGCCGCCCGCGCTCAGGCATCGTCATCCCGCGCAACGCCTCGATATCACTGCGGCGGTAAAGCGCCTCGCGTCCGACCCGCCGCCGATAACTCTTCAGCCATCCACGGCTGACGTAGGCATATAGAGTCCCCAGTTTGACCCCCAGTTGGGCCGCGGCCTCGGCCGCGGTCAGCATCTGCGGGCCTTCAGAGGTGGGATGAGCCGCCACGCCGCCATGACGCCACGCCCGCACGGCTTGCGTCAAGCCACCCGATTTCAGATCTTGCCTCGATTACCGGCGGGGGAAGCGCAAGCGGGGGCGCCTGCCGCTTTAGGAAGTCTAGGCTCTGAATACGTGCTACGGGCGAACAATTTACTTTGCTGCCTTTGTCAGTTAAAAACCAATAGGCTCGCTGTCTTATCGTCGTTTGCCGGTAGCGTCCGGGAAACGTTGGCTTAACGACTACAAACTCGTCACGTCACCGCGGACGAAAAGAGGGACATGTCCAAAATTCGCCTGGCAATCGTCGGGGTAGGCAATTGCGCATCTTCTTTGCTGCAGGGCCTGGAGTATTACCGGCACCTCGGCGAACAAACCAAGCCGGTCGGCTTGATGCATTATGACCTCGGCGGCTATCGGCCGAGTGATCTAGAGGTCGCCTGCGCCTTTGATATCGACGCGCGCAAAGTTGGCCGTCCGCTGGAGGAAGCCTGCTTTGCCCCGCCGAACAACACGGAAACTATCTGGAAAGACTTGCCCCGCTATGGGGTCACGGTGCAGATGGGGGAACTCCACGATGGAATTGCGCCGCACATGTGCGGCTACCCCCCCGAACGTACCTTCGTGCCGTCGTCGGCCCCGGAGGTCGATATCGAAGCCGAACTGCGCAAAAGCGGCGCTGAGATAATGCTGTGTTATTTGCCGGTCGGCAGCCAGAAGGCGGTTGAACGTTATGCCCGCGCCTGTCTCGAAACCGGCATCAGCTTGCTCAATTGTATGCCGGTATTTATCGTGTCCGACGAAAGATGGGCCGCAGAGTTCACTGCCCGGCGGATTCCGGTGGTGGGCGACGATGTCAAGTCTCAGCTCGGCTCCACCATCCTGCATCGCGCTATCATGAAGTTGTTCGCCGACCGTGGCATCAAATTAAAGCACACCTACCAGCTCAACACGGGCGGCAACACCGATTTCCTCAACATGCTCGACCGCTCGCGGCTAGGCACCAAACGCAAATCCAAGACCGAGGCGGTGCAGAGCGTGCTGCCGGAGCGAATGCCGGACGTGGACGTCCACATCGGCCCGTCCGATTACGTGCCGTGGCAGAACGACAATAAGGTCTGCTTTCTCCGCATCGAGGGCGAAGGGTTCGCCGGAATTCCGATTGAACTGGAATTGCGGATGTCAGTGGAAGATTCGCCGAATTCGGGTGGTGTAGTGATCGACGCGATTCGATGCCTCAAGCTTGCACGGGATCGCAAGATCGGCGGTCCGCTCTACTCAATTGCCGCCTACACGATGAAGCATCCGCCGCAACAGCTCACCGACAATATTGCACGCGACCGGGTGGAGAAATTTATCGCCGGCGAGCTCGACCGCTAGCAGGCGTAACGAGCAGATCAGTTCGCCTGCGAGCGAATACGCTCGCCCATTATTACTAGCAGGGTGCGGAAAAAGGCCTTCCGCACCCTGCTTTCCGTCTCTGTAATCTCCCCCAGAGGGGGAGAACTAAACACTAGCGGAGCCGAAAGGCGGAGCGAGCTACGAGTCCGCGAGGTGCGAATCTAAACACTAGCGGAGCCAAAAGGCGGAGCGAGCTAACGAGTCCGCGAGGTGCGAATCTAAACACTAGCGGAGCCGAAGGCGGAGCGAGCTAACGAGTCCGCGAGGTGCGAATCTAAAAGGAAGGAAGCCAGTTTCAACGCACGGTGCGAAAGGATATTTCATAAAGAAATAGGTTTTTCCGCACCCTGCTAGACGACAGACCCAACGGCATTGCATCATCTTCAAGCACCGCGTGGATTCAACGACGACTGCCGGCAACTGCCGCGCGCAGGACAACCACTCCCCCTGACTAGGCGGAGGGCACTAGGCGGAGCGCAGCGAAGCCGAGCTAAGGAGTCCGCGACGAGCGCAATAAAAAGAAGTTGGGGGTTGCCTGCAATCTGCTTTCGCATCCTGCTTTTATCGAGGCAATTCTGTCAATTTGCTAGGGTGCTTTGATGGCTGCGCGTACACCCATCCGCCCACGCAGCCCCGTGCAAATTATCGTCGGCATCGATACCGGTGGCACGTTCACCGATTTGGTGGCGAAGGTCGGCGGCGAAGTGAAAGTGCACAAGCTGCTTTCGACTCCCCATGATCCGGCTGAAGCCGTAGTAGCCGGAATCAAAGCATTACTGCAAGATAGGGTGCCGCAGCTCGTCACCTATAGCTCAACCGTTGCGACCAACGCGCTGCTCGAAAAGAAAGGAGCCAGAGTCGGCCTGTTCGTCGATGCCGGGTTTGAAGACCTGATCGAAATCGGGCGCCAAAACCGATCCCAGTTATACGCGCTGGCGCCGTCGCGGCCGGAACCGCTGGTCGCACGCGATATGCGTTTCGGGGTCGGGGGGCGAACCTACTTCGACGGCACGTTAGCGTCGCCGCTCGATCAGGCGGCGCTGACACAAATCCACGAAATCGCCCAACACTCCGGCGCTGAGGCGATTGCGGTCTGCCTCCTGCATTCGTACGCCAACCCTGCCAGCGAAGAGGCGATTGCACGGGCACTCGAATCGCTCGGGCTCCCGCTTTCGGTCTCCCATCGGATCCTGCCCGAATATCGGGAGTACGAGCGCCTTTCCACGACTGTGATCAATGCGTACGTCGCGCCGAGGATGGTCGCGCATCTGGGCAATCTCGAACGGCAACTGGAGGGTTCCCATCTGCGTGTGATGCAATCCAATGGCAGCGCGATCGGCACCTCGCTGGCACGCGACGAGCCCGTGCGCACGCTTCTTTCCGGTCCGGCGGCTGGCGTGGTAGGCGCGGCCGAGTTGGCGGGTGCAATGGGTGTCGAACGCTTCATCACCTTCGACATGGGAGGGACTTCGACCGACGTTTCACTGTTCGAGGGGCGTGCCAGGATTCGCACGCTCAGTTCTCCGGGTGGTTATCCCGTGAGGACCCCGGTTATCGATATTCATACCGTGGGCGCGGGTGGCGGCTCCCTCGCCTCTGTCGATGCCGGCGGGTCACTGAAGGTTGGCCCGGAAAGCGCTGGTGCCGAGCCGGGGCCTGCATGTTACGGACGCGGTGAGCTGCCGGCTGTGACCGACGCTGATATGATGGCTGGCAGGTTGCTGGCCGGGAATTTTTTAGGAGGCCGCATGCGTCTTTATCCGGAGCGGGCAGCCGGCGCCATCGAAAAGCTCGCTCGTGCTATGAAAACGGATGCTGCGGATGCCGCGCGCGGAGTGATTCGGGTGGTCAACGCCAATATGGAGCGGGCGATTCGCGTGATCACTGTCGAGCGCGGTTTCGATCCGCGCGATTTCGCGCTGCTGGCATTTGGCGGGGCGGGTCCGATGCATGCCGCCGAACTGGCCCTGGAACTGGGCATCCGCCATATCGTGTTACCGCGAAATCCGGGACTGTTGTGCGCCTGGGGAGCACTCGGCGCTCCGCTCGGACGCGAGTATTCGTTGACGATCCGCGAAACCGACCCCGAACTGCGCCGGCTGCAATCGCGTGCGCGGCCGATGATAGCGCGGGCAAGGGCTGAGCTCGTAAAGGACGGCGCCAGCACCGCCGCGATTCAAAACGAATTATGGGCGGAGATGCGCTATCGCGGACAGTCGTATGAACTCGAAGTCAAGCTCGGGCCACGTTTTGTAGATGAATTTCACGAAGCGCACCGGCGCATGTTTGGTCATTCGGCAGCGCACGCAGCGGTCGAAGTCGTAAATCTGAGGCTACGCGCCTATGCCCCGGGACCCTCAATGGCACCGCCACGCCTGACGCCTCGGGCCAACCCCCTCCCGCTCAGCCGCACGCGAGTCCTGGTCGGCAGTTCGTACCGTACCGTGCCGGTCTACGAGCGTGAGGCGCTCGGCGCCGGCGTGCGCCTCAACGGTCCCATGATCGTCGTGGAGTTGAGTTCGACCGCGTACGTCAATCGCCTGGCCGCCATCGCCGAAGAGATGGGGGTGGTGCTGGGCCAGACCGCATACTCGCCGAACATCAAGGAGCGGCGCGACTATTCCTGTGCGCTGTTCGATGGACGCGGCGAATTGGTGGCGCAGGCGGCGCATATTCCGGTCCATCTCGGATCGACTCCGCTTTCGGTGCGGGCAGCGATCGAGCGGCTCGAACTGCAACCGGGCGACGTTGCTGTATTAAACGATCCGTTCGCCGGCGGCACCCATCTGCCCGACGTCACGGTGGTCATGCCAATTTTCTTGCACGGCCAGAAAACCGCGTTCGCCTATGTGGCGAATCGGGCCCATCATGCGGATATCGGCGGGATGGCGCCCGGCTCGATGGCGCTCGCGACCGAAATCTATCAGGAAGGTTTTCGGATGCCGCCGGTGAAGCTGATGGTCGGCGGCGAGCCAGCACGGGACATCTTGGAGCTTTTCCTCGCCAACACCCGAGTCCGCGAGGAACGCGAAGGTGATCTGCGGGCGCAGGTCGCTGCCCTGCAGGTTGGCGCCGAAAGAACCCGCGCACTGGTCGAAACTGCCGGACGGGTTGAGGTCGCGGGCGCAATGGACGCGCTTAAGGATTACGCCGATCGCCTGATGCGCGCGGCGCTGCGCAACATTAAGCCCGGAACCTACCGTGCAGAAGATTTCCTCGACGACGACGGCTTCGGCACCGGCCCGATTCCGCTTCGAGTCGCGATTACAATTGGCGGAGGACGCGCACTCGTCGATTTCAGCGGCTCGGCGCCGCAGGTACGTGGTTCGGTCAACGCAAATTATGCGATTACGCTCTCAGCGACGTTTTACGTGATGAAGTGTCTGGCGGCCGAGGCGGTTCCGGCCAGCGAGGGCCTGATGCGGCCGATCAGGGTGATTGCGCCCGAAGGCACGATCGTCAACGCCCTGCCGCCGGCCGCGGTCGCGGGCGGCAACGTGGAGACTTCGCAGCGCATCGTCGATGTACTCTTTCGCGCGATGGCCGAGGCGGCGGCTGATCGGATTCCTGCGGCGAGTTCCGGCTCGATGTCGAATCTCACGATAGGCGGCTACGATAAATTCCGCTCACGGCATTTTTCGTACTACGAAACGATCGCGGGAGGCGCTGGCGCCGCGCCGGGCCATCCGGGGGCATCGGGACTGCATACCCACATGACCAACACGCTCAACACCCCGATTGAAGCGCTCGAAGCCTACTATCCGATGCGGATAACCGAGTATCGTATTCGGCGCGGCTCGGGCGGGCACGGGGAATTCGACGGCGGCGATGGGCTCGTGCGGGAACTCGAATGCCTGGTCGAATCCAACGTCAGTCTACTGAGTGAGCGCCGCGCGACCGCACCCTGGGGACTCAACGGCGGCGGCGCCGGTGAAGTCGGCGTGAATTGCCTGATCCACAACGGCACCCGCACAAAGCTACCGGGTAAAACCAACGCGCAACTCGCGCCCGGCGATCGCATACGCATCGAAACACCCGGCGGCGGCGCATGGGGCCGAGCGAAATCGGCATAAGCATGGTGGCAAGTTTGACCTTGTCATCCAGGCCAAAAGCCTCTGTCCACTAGTTTGTTGAGGCCCATGTTCCAGCGACTGCCATTTTGGTAGCCCTTTCTCGACGCCCTGCTCCAAGAATCGTGTCTATGACGGGAATTTATCGAGCACCTTCGTCACCATCCTCGCGAGGTCGTCGTTGTCGAACGCCGGTACGCTCACTCCCCAGATTTCAACGTCCTGATTTTGCCATAAGACGTCACCGGTCCTGCCATCGACGAAAGCAACCAGGAGTACTGCGCTACCATTAGGCTCCCTGGTTGGCGATATGAGGCCGGCGGTTCCCAGCGTGATTAGAGTATCCTTTGTGGCCTCCGCCGCGACGCTGCTATGCGATCGTGTGAGACCCTGAAAAGTGACAAAGATTACCCCGTCGGCGCTGTTGGCCTGGGCAATCGCAGCCGCGTCGGAGCCGATGTTGTAGGTGCTGCCGAGCGACGGATGCTGGATCGCGTTGCGCTGCTGATAAGAGATCTCGTCATAGGCGCTCTGGGTGTCGGGATGATTGGCCGCCGTCACCGCCGCGCTCCTTACTTCAAAGCCGCGGCTACTAAACTGGCTAGATACCAGCCCCGATAATCGGGCGGCCACTCGCGAGTCATCCTCGGTCAACTGCTGACCGGTGCCGCCGAGCATTTTGCGTACTATTTGAACGTCTGGCATGGCGACCGCGACAGTCTTGATAGTTTGCCTGCGGCTGGCGAAATCCGAAGTTTGAATCACCGAACTCGGAGTCGCGCAACCACTGATCGCAGATATGATTGCAGCACCGGCAGAAAGATGGATTAAAATGGCTGAGGATTTCATTACGTCATTGCTCCTGATGGTACTTGAGATTTAAATTAAGAAGACTCCGGTCCCACTCATCCGGGCGGCAATGTTCCCGCGGCAGGTTTCAACCACGCATGGAAAAGGCTGGACTGCTGTTCAACCCATCCTGCACTTGGCATCCAATCGCAATAGAGGACCCGCATCCACAAGTGCTCATTTGGTGGTACCCACTGACACCGCTTGGACGAGTCATTCGGCTTCTCCCGCACCTCAATAGCAATGTTGACTATGCCGGGGTCGGAACCAGTTCCGGCGGTTCCCATCTTAACTTCAACGATATCGCCGGGTTCGAGCTTCAGTTCGGGCGGCACGTAAAACCATATTGAGGTTTTCTTTGAAACTGATTCTCCACAGCAATAGACCATTCCGGCTCCGAGACTTCCGTCCACTATTTGTGTATCACTGATGCCGGCACTCAGCATCGTGTGATAAGCCGGACTCTCGAGAATCGGTCTCCGTGTCGCAGTATCCATCACTTGCACCATGCGTTCTGAACCGGCCGGAACGTGGTAAGCCTCTAAACGGGATCCGGTTGAACATGATGCCAATAGAAACGTGGTCACAAATATTCCTCGATAGAATGTGCACATGCGAACTCCTAACTAGTCCTCATATGAACCATGCATGGCTGGGCGCGGTTCACGGGAGCCGCGCCAGAGCATTCGCTACTGTCCGTGGACAATCCCCGCATCGAGCATGCGGCCGAGATCGATTGCACCGTTGTCGCGATGGCTCTGCATCGCGCCATAGTCCAACTTCGAGCCCTCGCGCCATACAACTTGTTCCGAAGGCGCATCGAGCCGCAGGTTCGACAGCGCCTCGAACAGAACCGCAGGCGGAATCCCGACCTGTGCCAAGTAACCTTCCGCGGCCCAGTTAGCCTCGAGTTCTTCACGGCGCTCTTCTTCACGATGCGAGTCAACGACAGCGCGCTCGTGAGGTTTATAAACGGGCGCGACTTGTGAATGCGCCAGCGCTCTCGCCTGACGCTCCGTCCCCACTTGCATAATGTCTTGACACAACGGGAGGAGAGTGATGCATGCTACAAGAATTGGCACGACAACCACCATGATCGCCACCGACGCGACCGGGTGCGTTCGCCAGTAAGATACCTGCTGAGCTTTACTGCCCGAAGCTTCTCTGTAGTCGCTGTAGTTGCCGTAACGCACGTGACCCATGAGATGCGCAATTACCGCCGCGAGTTCGGAGTCGCTGGCACCGTTGACGAGACTATCGCTGATAAAGAGTGTCCCATCGGGAACCGCGAAGGCGCTGGGGTACGAAAATTTGAACACCACGGCTTTGCAGTTTAGACCCTCGACCCGTGTGCCAGCCGCTAGCCGCTGCACCGTGGCGTCAGCGCGAGTCTGTGCACCGCTGTCGGTACTCGGGACTAACTGAGCGCGAATGGAAGCGTCGTCGGCAGCATAATCACTTTGCTTCATTTTCTCTGAGGCGGAGGCGGAGCTTGCGGAACCCCGAGCAAATCACGACTTTCGCCGGCGAGAGTCACCGGCCAGGGCGTCGACGGGACCTGCTCCTTGAGCGTAAGCAGGCGAACCGAGCGTGGTATATCCATCAGCGTGATCAGACGACCCCGATCGAAGATGAACGTGCGCGCGGGATAGCGGTGGTACATGGCAAAGACGTCGCTGGACTCCAGCTCGACCGCATCCGGCAGGCCGTATTGTTTGACCGCACGGCCAACCAGTGGGTCGCTGAGAACCTCGTCTTTGAGGAGCCATGCTTCTCGACTGCCGGCGCTTGCGCTCTTGATCGCTTCCGGGTCGCGTGGCACACCCGATTTGTCCAGAACCTCCGCTGACGGCGGTTGGCCAACGCGGCTATCCGCCTCGCCCAAGAGGAAAATGCAGGCGTCGTGCAGGTTCTGACCGGACTTGACGCATTCCGCGGGCACCTCCGAAGGCGAGCTAGGTACCAGGCTCGTCTGAGACTCCGGAGCGCAGCCGGCCAGGACTGAAGCAAGCAGACAAATTGTTAGCGGTGTCACCGTTCCTCCCGTTGATATCGCAGTGTCTTGGCCCAGCCCTGCCCGTTCATGGCGCTCCGCCATGAACTCGGGACGACTCCTTGTACGCTTGATTACGCTCACTCCCGGACTTCACGTCCTGATTCTGCCAGATGACGTCACGAGTCTTGTGGCAGGACGTCTTTTAGATCTCACTTACGGCAAGTTGATGGTGGAGATGCTGGTTCCGGTGAATCCGTTAAGGAATCCGAAGCCCGGCGGCGTGGGCGCCAACAGAGTGAACCCGACGGTCTTTCCGCTGACGGGTCCAGTAGCGCCCGCATTAGCTCCGGTTCCGCCGATGATTTCCGATTCCGTTGAGCCGGCAACATCGCCCGTGGTTAGGCTGACGCAAGCAGTTCCCGAAGAATCTCTAATATAAAGAAGGTCCCCGTTAGGCCCGCGCGAGACCACCGCCCCGCCCACCTCAGTCAGTGTTATGCCAGTTTCTTCGTTACCGTTCGGGCCAATCAAAGTACAGCGCGAACGGAAGAACCAGGTTGAATTGATTGATACCCTGCCCGGTAAACTGAGTTGGCCTTCCTCGGCCGGATCCGCGGCAGGTCGAGGTTCCCGCCCAGGACGCGCCACCGCTGGGCAACGACGTGAGACCGCTGGGCGGTTAGTACAGTGGGCTCGAGCCGCGCACTCCCCGCCTAAGTTAAATACTGCCGAGCTGGAGGTTCTCTTTGAGCTGACCCTTCTTACGGCTGTTGTTTGCACTTCTCGGCCTCGCCCTGTCCATATTCGGGGTCCACCAGCGCCAGATGGACACGGCCGACCAATATACCCATTCCAATGGTCTCTTTGACGTAATAGTCATGGCCCGGCGCCACCTCGAGGTCTACTTCCTCGTGGTTACCCGGATCGATATAAGAGGACGTACAGGCGATTTGCCCAGGAGCCACTTCGAACCTGTGATAAACCCCTGGACTCAGCTGCGTCATGGCGCCGCCACAATAGACTTTCGGTGTTAAACCGCCACCCGCCAGATGCATTGGCCGATAAACATAAACTGCCGCCTTATCAGGAGCCGGGTTTATTTTCTCGTAAGGAGTGCCGGCGGCACATCCCGCAGTTAGTATCAGGTTCAGCACGAATATTACTTTGAAGTTAGTCATTCGCTTACTCTCTATTAGCAATCAAGACCGGCGCCCTATTGAGGTGAGTGCAGAGCTGCCTGCGAAAGTCCCGGCTGCTGAATTGGCGATGCTGGCGGGTTGGCGGTTATCTGCGCCGCAACCTTGGTGTTGGCAGCTGTCTGGTCGGAAGCCGCCGCGCGTACCGGAATAGCAGAGGCCGGCGCAGCGCTGGTTGCTGGATCGAGTAGTAGCGCGCTCTTCGCAGCCATATTCGCCGGTGCTACGACCGGCGCCAAAGTCACGCTGAGGGCGTTGCTCGAAAGCTTTTTGGCGGCGCCGCTTTCTTCGTCCCCAAGTGCGAACGCAACCCCTGCCGCGCCCCACAGAATATTGCCCCAGACCCAGCCTGACTCCGAGGAGGTCAGCCTTTCTGTGGCGTCCTAGTAGCCTTGCTTGTGAAAGGCGACAGTGTGCTGGTCGCCGCGACTCAATTCGACCGTCGCGGGTGTAGTGAAGGTTCGAGCACCATCAACCGTCGCCTGTGCTCCGCCGGGGTCGGAACTAAGCTGAACTCTCTCGGTGGTGCCGTTGACGATGGTTGCGCATGCGTTTAAAGCCAGAAGACCGGCAGCCAGAGCGACAAGCAGGAATAAGGAAGCAATTCGTCGCATCATCTTTCCTCCACGATTTTGCGAAGCCTTAAATACGGAGTGAGCAAATTGGTCCCCCACTAGGGTGGCCTGTGCCGCAATCTGGACTCAAAGGCGGCTTCAAATACCGCATGAATGGTGCCCAAGGCCCCGAACTAATTAAAAGGCGTTTACCTCTCATTCCTGGTGGTGCCCATCAGTGAAGTAACCAAATCCCTGTCGGAACCGCTGCTAAGCTGCGTGTGCGTGCTGCTAAGCGAGCTTGTCACTGGTGATCTCCGACCTCGCTCAAAAGTGCAGCGGCCCTGCCGGTCGCCGCTTTTTCTCAGCAAGTCACTCGCACTCGCACCAGCCATCGCCTCATTCGAGATCGTTCGCGCGCATGGTCACTCCGGCTCTACTCCGACAGACCCTAGCCGCTCAGGGTGTCAGAAGGGAGACGGCAAAAGGCGACACCGCCCGGATGTCGCACTTTGTCGCGTTTCGCCGTTGGTAAACAGAAAAGGCCTACCGGGTACTTGGCCCGGCAGGCTACTTCCATGGCCAGTTAAGAGGAGGCAGTTGGTTTACGTCGACGGTGACTCGTTTGCCAGTGATGTTGAGATTTTCGGTGAAGAGTACCGGAGCAGTGGGATCCAATGGATCAATCCCTCCGACAACTTTTAAGATTCCGCTACCGGCATAAGTATCTCCAGTTTTATCGACCGTGATTCGCTCCAGGATGAGAACACTGCTGCTGGTATCGAACTGGCCCTCCTGGTCCTCTGGCCCAGCGAGGAAATTAAATGCCGGATGGCTGAGGCCGAAGGTACGTGTGCCCAACGAGACCCAAGTGCCCTGACACACGTTAGCGATGAGT
>WNFC01000384.1_pt2 | contig 22905 bp, 25 predicted proteins | sample 5400541 | NCBI WGS metagenome assembly WNFC01 (sample SAMN13153342, study PRJNA577476) | soil metagenome | isolation source: 120 cm saprolite under Douglas fir tree site 2 hole 2 replicate 1 | place: USA:California | collected 2015-04-18
CTCGGGCGCGGCGTCCTCGTTCTCGGGCCCCGACTCGGCGGCCGGGACGTCGTGCTGCCCCGCGGTGGAGCCGATGGGCTCGCCGCCATCGGCCCCTCGAGCGAGCGCTCCGGCGGCCATCAGGGCGGCAGTGAAAAGCAAGCGCTCCTTCGGCATCGCGGCGAGCGTAGGAGCAGGGTCCCGGGACGGTCAAGCGGTCGCTCGGCCGGCCGGGGAACTCCTCCTTGCCCTCAGACGGCACAACGGGCGAGCATGGGGCCGTGCCCTCTCCGCAGGAAATGACCAGCTTCCTCGGCGCCCTCCTGCTCTGGCTGTGCGTGGGCTACCTGCGCCGCGCGCTCGACCGCCGCCGCGTGCTCAGGCCGGCCGTGAAGCAGTTCTTCCAGGAGCTGGGCGTGCCGCAGCGGCTCCTCTTCCTCTACATCGCGGCGCGGCTGGGCCTCTTCCTCTTCGGGGGCGTAGCCCACCCGGCGGTGGTGCACGGGCTCGACACCGCCTCGAAGTTCTTCGGCGTCACGGGGCTGATCCGTCTCTTCGACTCGCTCGTCTTCGCTTTCATCCGCTGGCGCGGGAAGCAGGGCATGCCGCGCATCCTGCGCAGCCTGATGGACTGGGCCATCACCTTCCTCTGCGCGGCGGTGCTCCTGCGCGTCGAGTACAAGCTCGACCTCAGCAGCATCTTCGCCACCAGCGCCCTGCTCTCCGTGGTGCTCGGTTTCGCCCTGCAAGAATCGCTGGGAAACCTCTTTGCCGGACTCACGCTCCACGCCGAGCAGCCTTTCGAGGCGGGCGAGTGGGTGACGTTCGGGAAGTACTCCGGACGGGTGCTCGACGTGGGTTGGCGATCGACGCGCCTCATCACTGCCGACGAGGACGAGCTGCTCGTCCCCAACAGCCTCATCAGCCGCGAAGTGGTCATCAATCACATGCGGCCGCACGTCACCGACGTGATCGAGCTGACCATCGCCGTCGACCTCGACGTCTCGCCCCCGCGCGCCAAGGCGGTGCTGCTCGAGGCGGTCAAGTCTTGCCCCCTGGTGCTGCAGTCGCCCGAGCCGGTCGTGCAGCTCGCCTCTTTCATGGACCGCGGCGTGAACTATCGCATCAAGCTGCACACCGAGGGCGTTCACGTGGAGCGGGCGGCGCTCGACCAGGTGCAGCAGGCCATCTGGTACGCGTTGCGCCGCGCGGCCATCGAGATGCCTTTCCCGCAGACCACCATCTCCGTGCGCGAGCGCGGGCCCGAGGCGGAGGAGCGCCGCCGGCGCGAGCACCTCGCCGAGGCGCAAGATCTATTGGGGCGCATCGACCTGGTTCAGGCGCTCAGCGCCGAGGCGCGCAAGACGCTGGCGGAGCGGGCCCGCTTCGTCGAGTACGGGCCGGGCCAGGCCATCGTGCGGCAGGGGGAGCAGGGCGACACGCTCTACCTGGTGGCGCGGGGCGAGGTGAGCGTGCGCATCGACATGGGGGGTGTCGCGCCGCAGCGGGAGGTGGCCCGGCTGGGCCGCGGCGCGGTCTTCGGCGAGATGAGCATGCTGACGGGCGAGTCGCGCACGGCCACCGTGGTGTCGTTGGGCGACGCGGCGCTGCTGGCGCTCGATCGCGACGCGTTCGATCGCATTCTCATGAAGGAGCCCGAGCTCGCCCAGACCATCGCCGAGGTGATCGCGCGGCGGCGCACCGCGCTGGACCAGGCCCGCGCCGAGATGGCGCCCGCCGTGGAGCAGGAAACGTCGAATCTCCTCAGCCGCATCCGCTCCATCTTCGGGTTCCGCCAGAAGTCCGAGCGCGCGACGGGCACGTGATCGTCGACGCGCACGTGCACCTCTTTCCCGACCGCCTCGCGCAGGCGATCCGGCGCTGGTTCGACGAGCACGCCTGGAGCATCGAATACCGCACCGGCGTCGAGGAGAGCCTGGCCACGCTGCGCGCCGGCGGGATCGATCGCGTCGTCGCGCTCCCCTATGCGCACAAGCCCGGCATGGCGCGGGCGCTCAACGACTTCACCGCGGAGATGGCGGCGCGCCATCCCGAGGTGCTGCCGTGCTGCACCGTTTTTCCCGGCGAGGAGGGCGAGGAGGCGATCCTCGACGAGGCGCTGGCCGGGCCTTTCCGCGGCGTGAAGATCCATTCGCACGTGATGAAGATCGCGCCCGACGACCCGCGCCTCGACCCGGTGTGGCGCGCCTCGGCCCGCTATCGCAAGCCGATCGTGATCCACTGCGGACCCGAGCCTTCGCTGCACGGCTACGGCGTCGACACGCGCGCCGTCTCGGGCGCTGACAAGCTCCGGCGCGCGCTCGACCGGCATCCCGAGGCGATCGCCATCGTCCCGCACCTGGGCGTCGACCAGACGGCGCAGTTCGAGGCGATGCTCGGCGAATATCCGAACCTCTACCTCGACACCACCATGGCCATCACCGGCTATTTTCCTTATCAGCCGGACCCGGCGGTGCTGCGCCGCCATCCCCATCGAATTCTCTACGGCACCGACTTTCCCAACATTCCTTACTCGTGGGACCGCGAGCTGAAGGCGCTGAAAGCTTTGCAGCTCCCACCGGCCGACGAGGCAAAGATCCTCTCCGGCAACGCGCTCCGGCTCTTCAGTAGCGCGGGACCGACGGGTCGATGAGTTGGGACCAGAGGTCGATCCCGCCCGTCAGCGACACAGCGTCGGGAAAGCCCGCTTGTCTGAGGAACGCCGCCGCCGAGAGGCTGCGCACGCCGTGGTGGCAGTAGCAGACCACCAGATCGCCCCGCGCGGGCTGCACCTCGTCGAGCCTCTCCTGAAGGTCGTGCAGCGGGATGAGCGCGTCGCCCGGCAAGCGCGCGAGCTGGTGCTCCCACTCGTGGCGCACGTCGAGCAAGTAGACGCACTCGCCGCGCCGGAGCTTCTCCGACAATTCTTCGGGCCCGATCTCCATCAGTGGCCGCGCAGTCTTTTCTGCATGGTGCGGCGGACCGTCTCGTAGCCCAGGTCCTTGTACAGGTCGCGCGCGCGGCGGTTGTTGCCCGCGACCTCGAGCGCGATGATCTCGATGCCGCGCTCGCCCGCCTCCTGCTCCGCCTTGGCCATGAGCAGCCGCCCGTACCCCTGGCCGCGCACGGCGCGCACCAGGCCCATGGTCGTCACCTGCAAGGTGGGCGTGCCGTGGCGCGCGTCGTCGCGCTCGGTCAACCAGATATGGCCGAGGTACTCGCCGCCGTCGCCTTGCAGCACCCAGAGCTGCGCGCCGGGCCGGCGGAAGCCTTTGCGGCTGAAGCCCATCTTCACGTCGAGCAGCGCAGGGAAGCGCTCGCGCAGCGTGGCGCGCTCGACCTCCGTCGACTCGCCCAGCGAGTCGAGCTGCGTCTCCAGCTCGAGGTCGAAGAAGTGCTGCCAGTCCTTTTCGGCGTAGGGGCGCAGGTGGGGCATGACCGGCCCTGTAGCGAAAACGACGCGCGCCATCAAGGTGGCACTTGCATCCTTCGTCAGTTTCCGCTTGAAGGTGCGGTCGGAATTGCGGAGGAGCCGTGTCGAGAAAGCAGCGGAGCAAGGGCAAAGGGCCGGGTCCGGGCGCGCCGTCGCAGCCGCCGCAGCCGAAGCCGGTGGGCGGCGGCGGTTGGGCGCCGTTGCGCGACGCCATCCGGCGCGACGTGGAGCAGGCTGTCATGGCGCTGGCGTTCGCCGAGCGCATGTACCAGAAGCTCGACACGCAGCGGCGGCTGTTCATGGACTTTCCCCGCGTGATGGAGCAGGTCCGCTCGGGCGCGCTGGAGCGGGTCGGGGCGGCGCTGTCGCGGCTCTACGAGGGCGGGCAGGGGTTCGACCTGCAGCGCTTCCTGCGCGACCTGCCGCTGGCCCTGGCGCAGCTCGCCGCCGCGGAGAAGAAGACCGCCTCGGAGCCGCCACCTTCGCCCGCGACGGAGCCGTCCGCCGCCGCTGCCACCGAGCCGCCCGCCCCCCCTGCCAGCGAGGCGCACCCGGCTGAAGCCAAGCCCGCCTCCGAGCCTCCCCCCGCCGAGGCGGCCGCCAAGCCCGAAGGGAAGCCCGCCGAGGCCGCGGACGGCGCCCAGCCCGTCTCGCCGCGCCTCGAGCTGCGCGCCAAGTTGCTCGCGGCCGCCCCCCAGCTCGCCAAGGCAGCGCAGAGCTACCGCCGCAACGTCGCCACCGTGAAGCGCGCCGCCCAGCCGCGCCGCTCGCCGGGGCCGTGGCGCGCCGACCGCGAGGTGCTGGAGGAGGCGCGCCGCGCCGTCGAGTTCGTGCAGAAGCTCTACGACGCCTACGCCGAGGCCTGGGCCGACCAGCCGCTCCCGCCCAACCTCGACGAGGCGACGGCGGGCGAGGTGGACCGCTTCCTGGCCTGGACGCAGCTCGACCGCTACGTCGAGCTGGCGGTGCTCGCGTCGACCAATGCGCCGCGCCCGCCCAAGCCCGGCCAGCACGTCGTCGGCGCCCCCAGGGAAAGCGCGCCGCCGGCGCATCCGCCGCTCCCCGTCAGCGAAGCGTCGCCCGGCGCGGGAGGCACGACCGAGCCCGAAAAGGACCTGACGCCCGCTGCCGCGCCGCCCGCGGCAAACAAGCCCGTCGAGTCGCCCGAACCCGGCCGTGCTTGATGCTGATCTGCGCTCTTGGACTGCTGCTGGCCGGACCGGTAGCGGCAGAGGAGGAGCGCCTCGGCCTGCATTTCCAGGCCACCGTCGCCGCACAGGCGCACCCGGCCTTCAGCGCGGCTTATAGCGGCCGCAACAGCATGGTCACCGAGGCGGAGTCGGCCACCTCGGTGGTGATGGACCTCTTCGCCGGCGTGCGTCTCTGGCGCGGCGCCGAGTTCTACTTCCAGCCCGAGTTGAGCGGCGGCGGCGGCCTCAGCCTCACGCTGGGCGTCGCCGCGTTTCCCAGCGGCGAGGTGTACCGCGTCGGCAGCTTCGCCCCGACCGTCCTTCCGGCGCGCGCGTTTCTGCGTCAGGTGATCGGGCTGGGCGGCGGCCGGGTCACCCTCGACCCGGGGGCGAATCAGCTCGGCGGCGAGCGCGACGTGGACGCGCTCACCATCACGGTGGGAAAGATCGCCCTCCCCGATTTCGTCGACAACGTCCCGCTCTCCAGCGACCCGCACACGCGCTTCATGAGCTGGGGCCTCTTCGCCTCGGGCGCGTACGATTACCCGGCCGACACGCGCGGCTACACCTGGGGCGCCGCGGCGGACCTGTCCTTGGGCTGGTGGTCGGTCCGCGCGGCCGTGGTCCTCGAGCCCCAGTACGCCAACTTGATGCCGATGGATTGGAACATCGTCCGCAGCCGCGGCATCGTGGGCGAGTTCGAAGGCCGTTTCGAGCTGGGCGGGCGCAGGGGTGCGGCGCGCGTCCTCGGCTTCCTCAACACCGCCCGCATGGGCAGCTACCGCCAGGCGCTCGAGGACCCGAGCTTCGGTCTCGACGTGACGGCCACGCGCGCCTACGGACGCACCAAGGCGGGCTTCGTCGCCAGCGCCAACCAGGACCTGGGGGACGGCCTGGGCGCGTTCGCGCGCGTGAGCTGGAACGACGGCGCCAACGAGACGTGGGCCTTCACCGAGATCGATCGCTCGTTCGCGGCCGGGGCGCTGCAATCCGGCCTGCGCTGGGGACGCCCCGGCGACGAGGCGGGCGTCGCGCTGGTGGTGAGCGGCCTCTCCGGGCTGCACCGCCGCTACCTCGCGGCCGGCGGGTACGGCTTCATCATCGGAGACGGCGCCTTGAACTACGGCCCCGAGGTGCTGGGCGAGATCTTCTACCGCGCCGCGCTCACGCCGCTCATCTCGGCCGGCGTCAACTACCAGCCGGTCATCAATCCGGCCTACAACCGCGATCGCGGACCGATCCACGTCTTCACCTTCCGCGTTCACGTGGCGTTCTGATGCGCAGGCTGGCTCCCATCGTCCTTGCCGCCGCGGCTTGCTCGTCGCACGCCGATTCGGTTTGCAACGACATCGGCTATTGCCGCTCGCTGAGCGACCAGCAGATCGGCGCCTGCCAGAAGGAGGCCAAGTCGCTGGCCAAGGAAGCGAACGACTCAGGCTGTTCCAGGCAGTTCGACGCCTACTTCTCCTGTGCCGACGATCGCTACGAGTGCCGAGGCAACACGCCCGTCTTCCCCGGGTGCGAGACGGCACGCTCGGCGCTCGACGATTGCCTGGCGCAGGGCCGCTTGTCCAACGCCTGCGGCCAGCTCGCGCTCCTGCTCGCCCAGTGCCCGGGCGGCCCGCCCGCGCCTTCGCCGCTCCCGCCGCCCTGCGGCGCCCCCGAGCTGTGCGCGGTGCGCTGCTACCTCGACGCGGTGGCCGACGTCTGCCGCCCCCAGCCTGTCGAGCTGGCCGCCTCGACGCGCTGCGGCCAGACCTGCCCCTTCTAAAGTGGCGCGCAGGCGGGCCTTTGAGCTATAGCCGCGCGCATGAGCAGCCTTCGGCCCGTCCCCAGCCCACCGGACGCGCAACTCACGCCGGACCTGCTCCGCGAGATGCACACGCTCATCGTCAGGGCGCGCGTCCTCGAGGAGCGGCTCATCTACATGTACAGGCAGGGCGACGGCTATTTCTGGATCGGCGGCCCTGGCGAGGAAGCGTTCAACGTTCCGCTGGGCTTGCTCATCCACAAGGGCAAGGGGCCGCAATACGACTACTGCCACTTCCACTACCGGCAGAGCGCGACGCTCCTGGCGATGGGCGAGGACCCCATCGACGCGCTGCGCATGATGAAGAACACCGCCACCGACCCGTACACGGGCGGGCGCAACTTCGCGGGCCACTACTCGAAACGGGTTTGGAACGTCGTGCCGGTGTCGAGCCCCATCGAGGTGCAGTACTCGATGGCGCCGGGCACGGCCATGGCGCAGAAGCGCGCCGGCGGGCGCGGCATCACCATCGTCACCGGCGGCGACGCGGGCACCGCCGAGGGGGATTTCTCCACCTGCCTCATCTGGTCGTCGCGGCCGGCCAACCCGCTGCCCGTGCTCATTTGCGTCACCAACAACAAGTGGGGCATCTCGACCGGCTGGCAGGGCCAGCACGGCGAAAAGCGCATCAGCGACCGCGGCAAGACCTTCGGCATCGAGTCGAAGACCATCGACGGCAACGACCCGGAGGTGAGCTACCGCGAGATCGCCGCGGCGATGGAGTACGTGCGCAGCGAGCGCAAGCCGTTTTTGCTCGAGGCGGTGGTGTCTCGATTGTACGGGCACAGTTCGGCCAGCGGGGCCAACCGCGTCAACGACGAAGCCGACTGCCTGACGGGCTTCGAGCGCCGCCTGGAGGAGCGCGGGCTGCTCTCGCGCGCGCAGATGGACGAGATGCGCGCGCAGTTCAGCGCCGAGCTGCAGGCCGCGCACCGCAGGGTGAAGGAGGAGCCGCAGCCGGAAGGGAAGACCATCTACGAGCACATCTTCAGCGAGCGCGACCTGGTGCGAGGCGACGAATGAGCAACATGGTCCAGGCCATCCGCATGGCGCTCCACGTCGCCGAGGAACGGCACGGCGTCACCGACATCTTCGGTGAGGACGTGGGCCCGCCGCTGGGCGGCGCGTTCACCGCCACGCAGGGGCTGCGCACGGCGTGGAACTCGCCGCTCGACGAGCGCGGCATCGTGGGAACGGCCATCGGGCTCGGGCTGGCGGGGTGCCGCAACGTCGCCGAGATCCAGTTCTGCGACTACGCCTTCAACTCCATCGACCTGCTCAAGCTGGGTGGGATGATGCACTGGGTGTCCAACGGCGACTGGAATTGCCCCATGACCATCATGACGCCGGTGGGGTCGGGCATCCGCGGCAGCATCTATCACTCGCACTCGTTCGACGCGACGGCCACGCACATCCCCGGATACAAGATCGCCATGCCGTCGACGCCGCGCGAGGCGTACGGCTTGTTGCTCAGCAGCGTGGTCGACCCGAACCCCTGCTTCTTCCTCGTGCCCAAGGCGCTCATGCGCGTGCGCTCGCCGCCCGGCGAGGAGATCCCCGGTGAGCCGGGCGACGACAAGGCGCTCTCGAAGATGATCGACGCGCCGCTGGGCGACCGCAGCAAGTGGCAGCCGCAGTGGCCCGACACGCCCGACCTCTTCATCCCCTTCGGCGAGGGGCGAACCGTTCGTCCCGGCCGCGATCTGACGGTGGTGAGCTACGGCCGCACGCTCCCCCTGTGCGCGAGAGCGGCCGACGCGCTCGCCGCCGAGGGGATCGAGGCGGAGGTCATCGACCTGCGCTCGCTCTGGCCTTACGACTGGACGCGCATCGCCGAGTCGGTGCGGCGGACCGGGCGCGCGCTCTTCGTCAACGAGGACACCGAGGTGACCAACTTCGGCGAACACCTGCTCCGCCGCACCGTCGAGGAATTGTTCTACCAGCTGGTCGCTCCGCCGCGCCTTCTCGCGGGGGCACACCTGCCGGGCATCGGTCTGGCCGACAACCTCGAGATGGCGTCGGTGCCGCAGCTGCCCAGCATTACCGAGGCCATTCGCTCGGTCGCCAGGACGGAACCCTGAGCTATTTGCGATGGGGAAGGGCGCAGGCGCGCATGCCGAGGGCGGCCGAGATGCGGTGGCGGTTTTTGGCGAAGCGGTCGTAGCCCCAGTCGGTGAGCTGCTTCAGGCCCGGCGCGCGCAGCAACGCGCCCAGGGTCGACCAGCCGCGCAGCTCGCGCAGGATGCGCGCAACGCCTTCGCCGCGGGTGAACTTCCCGCCTCCCTCCTCGAGCACGACCATGGTGTGCTCGGTCTCCTCGAGCGACACCCCCGCCGGCAGCGCCGCGTCGTTCCCCACGAAGCGGAACACTCCGCGGCGGTCGCGCTTGCGGATCCACGCCACGCTCGCCTGACACACGCCGCAGTCGGCGTCGTACACGACGGTCAGCACGGGATGAAGGATAACTGGCCACCCGGCCGATGGCTTTCAGCCCCGCTCCCTCGGTAAGTTGCGTCGATGCCCATCCTCGCGGCGCTTCTCGCGCTCTCCCTCATTCCGCTCGCCGAGCCAGAGGGGCCGCACGCGCGTGAGGCCGCGCTCCACGCCCAGGACCCCGAAGCGGAATGGGTGCGCGCGCTCCCGGCGCAGCGGACGCAACAAGCCGCGACGCCGTCCCCGCTCTCCAAGCGCGTGTACGGCTACGTGCCTTATTGGGTCTCGCTCGACCTGGCGGCGTTCCACTGGGATCTGGTCAGCGACGTGATCGCCTTCTCCGTCGAGATCGCGACCGACGGCACCGTGTCGAACCTGCACTCGCTCCCCGGCGCGGCGCTGGTGCAGGCCGCCCACTCGCACGGCGCGAAGGTCCACCTCGCGGCCACGCTCTTCAACACCAGTGGCGGCGGCGAGATCGCCACCTTCCTCGGCAGCAGCGCCGCCACGGCCAAAGCGACGCAGCAACTGGCGTCGCTGGCACAGGGCCTCGACGGCATCAACCTGGACTTCGAGTTCGTCCCCTCGGCATCGCGCGCCGCCTTCACGGCCTTCGTCCAGCAGCTTCACGCCGCGCTGCCCGCCGGCTCCGAGCTGACGATGGCGATGCCCGCCTCGGTCGGCTACGGGGGTTACGACGTGCCCAACCTGGCCGCCGCCACCGAGCGGCTCTTGCTGATGGAGTACGACTACCACTGGCGCGCCTCGCTGACGTCGGGCGCCAACTCGCCGCTCGCTGCCGTCGAGACCGCGGTGAACGGGTTTCTCGCGCAGGCGCCCGCGGCGTCGATCGCCATGGGCGTTCCGTACTACGGCTACGACTGGCCCACCGCGACGGACAGCCCCGGCTCGAACACGTCGGCGGGTGGGAGCACCGTGCTGTTCAGGGACGTGTTCGGCAAGTTTGCCACTTACGGCCGTCTCTGGGATTCGGCGTCGCAGACGCCCTGGTATCGATACGCGGCCGGCGCGCAGCCGCACCAGGGCTGGGTCGACGACGATCAGTCGCTGGCGCTCAAGTTCACCTGGGCGAACCAGAAGGCGCTGGCGGGCGTGATGATCTGGGCGCTCGGTTACGACTCGGGCCGCACCGAAGCGTGGGACGCGCTGCGCGCGTTCGCCCAGTTGACCCCGCCACCGGCGGCCCCTGCGCACGGCTGCTCGCAGACGGGCGCGACGCCGGCCTGGCTCGTCCTTGCCGCCGCGCTGGCCTCCGGCGCGGCTAGACGCCGGGGTGCGTGTTAGAAATCGGAATCATGGTTCCCGAGAAGTACCGGCTTGCCGCCATCGGCCGGTTTCTCATCGATCAATTCGAGCTGCGCCGCCCGGGGTTGAAGGAGTGGACGCCGCAGGTCGAGGCGTCGTTCCGCGAGCAGGCCGAGGCCGAGCTGCTGCAGATGCAGCGGCAGTTGCGCGAGATGGAAATCGACGACGCGCAGTACTGGCCGCGGGTGCGCCGCGCGCTCGACCAGATCCTGCTGCCGCGTTACGCGAAGCTCACCACCGAGGAGATCGCGCTGGCCAAACGCCACTACGGTATCTGGCGCGGCGGCGACCTGGTCGCGCGCGGCACGTTTGCGCTGGTGGGATTCGTGCTGGGCATCATCGCGGTGGAGATCCCGTACATCCCCGTTTACGAGAAATGGTTCCCCGCGCTGCTGCTCGTCGGCGGCCCGATGTTTCCGGAGATGGTCATGTGGTGGTACCGGTGGCGCTTCCGGCGGAAGCTTTCCGACCTCATCCGCGATCTCGGCAAGGCCAGCGAGACGCTGGAGACCTACCGTCCGCTCTCGGAGCTGACGCGCGCGCTGGAGATGGACCCCGATCTGGCCGAGGCGCCCGCCGTTCCCGCCGGGCGCGAGAGGAGTTGAAGTGGAGTTCAACGTCGCCTCCCGCAAAGTCACCCTCACGCCCAAGGGCTTCAAGACGCTCTGGATCGCCGGCTCGAGCGTTCTGATCATCCTGCTCGCGTACAACTCCTGCAGCACCTACGTCGGGCCGGGCGAGACGGGCGTCAAGCAGATCAAATTCGGCCTCGGCAAGGGCATCGAGCCCACCGTCTACACCACCGGCCTGCACTACGTGGGCGTGGGCGAGACGATGCATCGCTTTCCCACCCGCGTGCAGGTGCTGGAGCTCTCCAACTCGCGCGGCGAGGCGAGCGAGGGGGACCTGGAAGGCCACCGCGTCGCCCCCGGTGTGAACATCCAGACCAGCGAGGGATACACGGTGCAGGTCGACATCACCGTGCTCTACCGCATCGCGGATCCCTTGAAGGTCATGCAGACCATCGGGCCCGGCCGCCTGTTCGAGGACAGCGCGGTCATCCCGCGCGCCCAACAAGATTTGCGCCGCGCGCTGGGCGAGCTGGACGCGGAGGATTTCTATCGGGGGAACAAGCGCACGCAGAAATCGCACGAGGCGCAGGTCGCGCTGAAGGAAGAGCTGAACGAGAAGGGCATCGAGGTGCTGCAAGTGCTCATCCGCCGGTACACCTACGACCAGCGCTACCAGGCGGCCATCGAGCAGCGGAAGATCCAGGACCAGACCGTCTACAAGAACGAGGCCGAGGCCAAGTCGGCCACCGCCAACGCGGCCAAGAACAAGATCATCGCCGAGGGGGCCGCCTCCGTGCAGGTCGAACTGGCGCGCGGCGAGGCGGAAGTGAAGAAGCTGGTGGCCGAGGCGGACCTCTACCGCCGGCAGAAGGCGGCCGCCGGCGATCTGCTGGTCAAGCTGGCCGAGGCGCAGGGCATCGAGCTGGAGAATCAGGCGCTGCGCGGGGTGGGCAGCGAGAACATGGTGGGCCTGAAGATGGCCGATGCGCTGCGCGGCACCCGAGTGATCGTCTTGCCCAGCGACGGCGAGGGCGGCATGAACCCGCTCGATCTCAGGACGCTGCTCAAGCGCTTCGACGTGAAGGAGTGATCATGAAAAAAGGAGTGATCATGAAAAGCGGGCTTCAGACCTCGGGCCTCAGGCCTCGGCTGCTGCCGGCCGCGTTGTTGTTGGTCGCTGGGTGCACCTTCCACAGCACCGACTCCACCGAGGTGGGCGTGCTCACGCGCAAGATCGCCCTCTTCGGCAAGGCGGGCGTACAGCAGGAGACCTATCCGCCGGGCGCGACCTACACGTTCCCGGCCATGATCACCGATTGGCACGTCTTCAACGTCGCCCTGCAGAACCTCGAGATGGTCAAGTCCGAGAAGCGCGGCGACCGCGCCACCAAGGACGACATCGAGTTCAAGACCCACGACGGCAACGACATCTCCGTCGACGTGACGGTGGCCTGGCGCGTCGACACCGCCAAGGCGCCCTACATGCTCGAGCACGTCGGCGGCAGCACCACCGAAGTGAAGGAGAACCTGGTGCGCCCGACGTGCCGCAGCATCGTGCGCGACGTGCTCAACACCATGACCAGCGAGGAGTTCTACGTCTCGGACAAGCGCTTCCTCAAGGCGGAGGAGGCGCGCGACAAGCTGGCCAAGGTGATGGCGCCGGAGGGAGTGATCGTCGAGCGCGTCATCCTCGGCGAGCACCACTTCCACCCCGAATACGAGAAAGTGATCCACGACAAGAAGCTCGCCGAGCAGACCGCGGAACGGATGGTCTCGGAGGGGCACGCTTCGCAACAGGAAGCGCTGCGCAACCTCGAGACGGCCAAAGGACAAGTCAACCAGAAGATCGCCACCGCCCAGGGGCAGATGGGCCAGGTCAAGTTGAACGCCGACGCGGACTTCTACAAGTCGCAGCGCGAGGCCGAGGCCATCCTCGCCGAGAAGCGCGCCCACGCGAAGGGCGTGGAGAAGCAGAACCAGGCGATGAGCGGCGCGGGCGGGCGCACCATGGTCAAGCTGCGCGTCGCCGAGGCGCTGGCGGGGAAGCAGATCGTCTTTCTCCCCGGAGGTGGGAAGGGGGGCGGGCTGCAAACGCTCAACCTGAACGAGCTGCTCGGGCGCTTCGCGGCGGCGCGCGCGGTCGAGGCGGAAGTTCCCACCCCCGACGAAGGGACCGGCAAGAAGTAGTGGCTTGGCTGAAGCTCACGCTGGAGTACGACGGGACCGGATTCGTCGGGTGGCAGGCGCAGCCCAACGGGCGCAGCGTGCAGGCCGTGGTGGAGGCGGCGGCAGCGCGGCTGTGCGGAGAGCCGGTGCGCGTCACCGGGGCTGGCCGGACCGACTCGGGCGTCCACGCGCGCGGGCAGGTGGCGTCGCTGCGCGACTCGCGGGCGCTGCCGTTGAAGGCCTGGGCGGCGGGACTGAACGCGCTTTTGCCCGACGACGTGGCGGTGGTGCGCGCGGAGGAGGCGCCCGAGGGGTTCGATGCGCGGCGGTGGGCGCGCGGGAAGCGCTACCTCTATTCCGTAGTGGTGACGCCGGTGCGATCGCCCTTGCGGCGCGGCCGGGTCTGGGAGATCCGGCGGCCCTTGGATCTGGCCGCAATGCGCGCGGCCGCCCCGTCGCTTCTGGGCCGGCACGACTTCTCTGCCCTGCGCGCTGCCAACTGCCCGGCCCGCACCACCGTGCGGGAGGTCCGCCGCTGCGAAATTGTACAAAATGCACAAACCGCGCAGATCGATTTCGTCATCGAGGCGACCGCCTTCCTCAAGCACATGGTGCGCAACATCGTCGGCACCCTGGTCGAGGTGGGCCACGGCCGGCGCGCCCCCGACTCGCTCGCGGCGCTCCTCGAAGGGCGCGACCGCAAGCGCGCCGGCCCCACCGCGCCCGCGCACGGCCTGGTGCTTGACGAGGTGTTCTATCTGGCGGGCAACGTCGATCCCCTCCCCGAGGACGACGATGAGTGAGCCGCGCGGCGCCCATTTTGAGACACCGATTCTGGGCACTCTGCCCATTTCGCTCCACTGAAGAAAAAAATAATTATTTTTTTTTACCGACCGGCTCGGGGCCAGCGTCGCGGCCGATAGGGAAGTACCGGCCCTCCAACTCGAGGAAGAAGCGCCCTCCCTCTTCTCGGAGCTGGTCGGCGAGCGAGAGCTGGGCAGGGCGCGTCAGCCGCGCCCGCTCGCCGCGCACGCGCGCGTAGAGCGCGTCGTCCGCCCCGCTGGCCAGCGCGGCGAACTCGACCCATTCCCCCGAGGCGAGCTGGGCGCGCCGTCCCTCGATGCGGCGGACGAAGAGCCCGGCGTCCTCCACCTCGAGGTACGCCCAGTCCTTGCCGATGCGCGTCGCCCAGCGACCGTCGGGCGCGCGATGGATTCCCTGGTGCAGCACCGCGACGGTGCGCGCGTGCTCGACGGGCTCGCCGCGGTGCCAGAAGCGGCCCTCGCGGTCGAGGCGCAGCCCGCTCTGCTCGCGCAGCTCCTCCAGGTTCATCAGCGGCTCAATGCAGCACCGGTTGTTCCGCGGGGGCCGAGACGCGCGTGAACGTGAGCACGTCGTCCGATGGTCCCGCATCCACCATCACGGTGTCGCCCGGCCGGTAGTCGCCCTGCAGCACCTTCATCGCCAGCGGGTCGAGCACCATGCGCTGCAAGGCGCGCTTCAAGGGCCGCGCGCCGTACACCGGGTCGTAGCCAGCCCGGCCCACCGCCTCTTTCGCGCGCTGGGTCAGCTCCAGCTTGAGCTGCTTCTCCTCGAGCAGCTTCGCCAGCCGCTTGAGCTGGATCTCGACGATCCGCGCCAGCTCCTCGCGCCCCAGGCTGTGGAAGACGACGATCTCGTCGATGCGGTTGAGCAGCTCGGGCCGCAGCTCGGCCCGGATCGCCTCGCGCACGCGCCGGTCCTCGATCTTCGCATCTTCGCCCTGGACGTGCTGCGACCCGAGGTTCGAGGTGAGGATGATCACCGTGTTGCGGAAGTCGACCGTGCGGCCCTGGCCGTCGGTGAGGCGGCCGTCGTCGAGGACTTGCAGCAAGACGTTGAACACGTCGCGGTGCGCCTTCTCGATCTCGTCGAAGAGGATCACCGTGTACGGCCTGCGCCGCACCGCCTCGGTGAGCTGGCCGCCCTCGTCGTAGCCGACGTAGCCGGGAGGCGCGCCGATGAGCCGCGCGACGGAGTGCTTCTCCATGTACTCGCTCATGTCGAGCCGCACCATGGCCTGCTCGTCATCGAAGAGGAACTCCGCCAGCGCCCGCGCCAGCTCCGTCTTGCCCACGCCGGTCGGGCCGGCGAAGAGGAACGAGCCGATGGGCCGGTTGGGGTCCTGCAATCCCGATCGCGCGCGCCGCACGGCGTTCGAGACCGCGCGCACGGCCTCTTCCTGGCCGACCACGCGCTGGCGCAGCCGCTCCTCCATGTGGACGAGCTTCTGCATCTCCGCTTCGAGCAGCTTGCTGACGGGAATGTTGGTCCACTTGGAGACCACGTGCGCGATGTCCTCGGCGTCGACCTCCTCCTTGAGCATGCGCCGCTGCGTCTGCAGCTCGGAGAGCTTCTTGTTCTCCGCCTCGAGCTGCTTCTCCAGCGCGGGCAGCGCGCCGTACTTCAACTCGGCGGCGCGGCCCAGGTCGCCCGTGCGTTCCGCCTCGGCCATCTGCTGATGGGTCTCCTCGATCTTCTGCTTCACGTCGCGGATGGCCTGGATGGCCTTCTTCTCGTTCTCCCAGTGGGCCTTCAAGGTGGAGAACTCTTCGTTGAGCCGCGCGATCTCGCGCTGGATCTCCTCGAGGCGGCCGCGGCTGAGAGGATCGGTCTCCTTCTTGAGCGCCTGCTCCTCGATCTGGAGCTGCATCAGCCTGCGCCGCACGTCCTCCATCTCGGCGGGCATGGAGTCGATCTCCATGCGCAGGCGAGAGGCCGCCTCGTCGATGAGGTCGATGGCCTTGTCGGGCAGGAAGCGGTCGCTGATGTAGCGGTTCGACAGCGTCGCCGCCGCGACGATGGCCGAGTCCTGGATGCGCACGCCGTGGTGCACTTCGTAGCGCTCCTTCAGGCCGCGCAAGATGCTGATGGTGTCCTCGACGGACGGCTCGCCCACCATCACCGGCTGGAAGCGCCGCTCGAGGGCGGGGTCCTTCTCGATGTGCTTGCGATACTCGTTCACCGTCGTGGCGCCGATGCAGTGCAGCTCGCCGCGCGCCAGCGCCGGCTTGAGCATGTTGCCCGCGTCCATCGCGCCCTCGGCGGCCCCCGCGCCGACGATGGTGTGCAGCTCGTCGATGAAGAGGATCACCTGACCCTCGGAGGCGGTCACTTCCTTCAGGACCGCCTTGAGGCGCTCCTCGAACTCGCCGCGGAACTTGGTTCCCGCGACCAGCGACCCCATGTCGAGGGCGACGATGCGCTTGTCCTTGAGGCCCTCGGGCACGTCGCCGTCGACTACCCGCCGCGCCAGCCCTTCCACGATGGCCGTCTTGCCCACGCCAGGGTCGCCGATGAGCACCGGGTTGTTCTTGGTGCGTCGCGACAGCACCTGGATGACGCGCCGGATCTCCTCGTCGCGCCCGATGACCGGGTCGAGCTTTCCCTTGCGCGCGCGGTCGGTCAGATCGATCCCGTACTTCTCCAGGGCGCGATACTGCGACTCTGGATCCTGGGAGGTGACTCGCTGCGCCCCGCGCACGGCCGTGAGCGCCGTGAGGATGCGCTCGCGCGTCGCGCCGACGCTCTTGAGCACTTCCGCCGCCGCGCCCCGCTTCTCGGCGGCCAGGGCCAATATCATGTGTTCTGTCGAGACGTATTCGTCCTTCAGCTTGCCGGCCTCTTCCTCCGCCGCGTCGAGTACCTTGAGCGCGCGCTGCGAGAGATGCCCTCCCTCGCCGCCATAGACCGAGGCCACCTTGCCCAACTGTTCGTCGAGGCGGTGCTGCACCAGCTTGGGCTCGGCGCCCACGCGCTGAAGCAGCGGCGGCACGAATCCGTCCTGCTGGGCGAGGAGCGCCGCGAGCAGGTGCTCGGGCAGGACCTCCTGGTGGTCGCGCTTGCGGGCAACCGCCTGCGCCTCCTGCAGGGCCTCCTGCGCCTTGACCGTAAACTTGTCCAATTTCATGGTCGCCAACATAAAACAGCGACGCGGTGTGGCAAGGGCCCCTCTTCGTTACGGCTTGGGCGGCGCCGGCCGCTGCGAGACCTGCACGTAGAGCATGCGCAGGTCGAAGAGGATGTTCTCGAGGAAGCGCGCCTCGTCGGCGGTGAGGTTCCCGCGCGTCTTCTCCTGCAGCATGGTCAACAGATCGATGCTCTGCTGCGCCATGGGGAAGTTGGGAGCGCCCTGCTGGCCGCTGGTGGGATCGGGCGCCTCGCCCAGATGAACGATGACGCTCGAGCCCAGCGAGAGAACGAGCGCGTTGAAGTCCAGCGCCGGGAGTTTCGTTTCCTCGGAAGCGGCCATGCTCACCCCGCGTCGAAGGCGAATTCCTGCAGGCGATATCCGCGCTGGATGAGCAGCACCGCCCGGCCGCTCTTGCGCGCTTGCGCCAGCGCCTTCTTGAAGTCCTTCATGGTATCCACCTCGGCGCTGTTCACCGAGCGCACCAGGTCGCCGCGCTTCAGCCCGACCCGCGCCGCGGCCGATTCGCGCTCGATCGATTTGACCATGAGCAGCGGCTTGGACGACTCGTACCCCGCATTGCGCGCGTCGCGCGGCGACAGCTCGGCGATCTGCAGCCCGCTGCGCGCCTCGAAAACGGCCAGCGCCCGTTCCGGCGTGAGCGGCACCGCGGCGATGGTCACGTCGACCCGCGCCTTGCCGCGCAGGACCTGGAGGCCGACGCGCGTCCCCAGCGGCAGGTCGCGCATGAGGAAGCGCAGCTCGTCGGCGTCGCGCACCGGAGAGTTTTCCGCGCGGATGACGGCGTCGCCGCGGCGCAGGCCGGCCTTCTCGGCGGGAGAGCCGTCCTCGACGCGCGTGACCAGCGCGCCCGCCTTGGCGCCCAGCGCGGCGGCCGCCTCGCCCGTGAGGCTCTCGGCATCGAACCCCCACCAGGCGTCGGCGAGCTCGCCCGATTTCTGCAGCTCGCGCGCCACCCGCAGCGCGCGGTCGATGGGGATGGCGAACCCGATCCCCTGCGCGTTGGCGTAGATGGCCGAGCAGACGCCGATGACCTTTCCGTCGGCGTCGAGCAGCGGGCCGCCCGAGTTGCCCGGGTTGATCGAGGCGTCGGTCTGGATGAAGTCGTAGTAGCTGCGGTCCTCGGCGTTGACGGTGCGGTGCAGCGCCGAGATGACGCCGACGCTGACGCTCTGGTTGAGTCCGAAGGGATTGCCGATGGCGATGGTCGGCTCGCCCAGCATCAAGTCGGCGCTGCTGCCGAGCGGCGCGGCGGGGAAGCGCCGCTCGCTCTCCAGCTTGAGCACCGCCAGGTCGCCACCGGGGTCGGTGCCGACCACCTTGGCGGAGTAGTCCGCGCCGTCGTCGAAGCTGACCTGGATACGGCTGCCGCGCGCGACGACGTGGTAATTGGTGAGGACGAAGCCGCGCTGGTCGAAGACGAACCCCGAGCCGAGCGAAGTGCGCACCTCGTCGCGCATGCGGCCTCGGCCGAAGAAGAGCGCCCACGGGTCGTCGGCCACCGCGTTGCGCACCACTTCCTGCGCGTTGATGTTGACGACGGCCGCCTTGGTGCGCTCCACCGCTTCCACCAGCGGGGTATGGCGCGCCGCGCTCGCGGCGCTCAGCAGCATGAGTGCGACGAGCGGCATCGGCTGAGGCCTGAGGTCCGAGGCCTCGCGTCAGCGAGTCGGACCGAGCTCGCCGATGGAAGTGAACTCCGTCTCGACCGAGCCGGCTTTCTCGGCCAGATCGTCGAGCGACCTGAGGTACCGGCCGTACTCCTTCTCGTCGAGGAGGCCCTTCTTGAGATAGCGCTCGACCACTCGCCGGTCGAGGTAGCGCAAGGGGATTTCCTTCTCCTTCTCAGACACTTCCAGGCTCCTTCCGAATGGGGCGCGCCTTCTAGCACATCGCTGGGGTATCGTATAGCCCAATGCCCGGACTGCCGCACGGTGTATACGCCATCGTCGATGGGCCTGCGGGCCCACCGCTGGATCTGATCGCCGCGTTCGTGCGGGGCGGGGCGTCGGTGGTGCAGCTTCGGCTCAAGGGGATCGGGACCGGCGACTTCGTGCAAATCGCGCGCGAGGCGCGGAGGATCTGCGCCGGCAGGGCGCTCCTCCTCGTCAATGACCGTCCCGACGTGGCGCGGTTGGCCGAGGCCGGCGGCGTCCACCTCGGCCAGGACGACCTGCCGGTGGAGGCCGCCAGGGCTCTGCTCGGCCGGGGGGCCTTGATCGGCCTCTCTACCCATTCTGAAAGGGAAATCGACGAGTCCGCCGGGGCCGACTACATCGGCTTCGGCCCCATCTTCGCCACGCGCAGCAAGCCCGGCGGGCTGCTTCCGCCGCCCCACGGTATCGAAGGCCTGCGCCGCGCGGTGAGGCGCGCAAAGGTCCCGGTCGTGGCCATCGGCGGCATCAGCGTGGAGAACGTCGCGCAGATCGCTCGCACCGGCGCCCGCTGCGCCGCCGCCATCTCCGCGCTCTGCCAGGCCGCAAATCCCGAGCAGGCCGTGCGCGCTTTCGTCGAGGCCTGGGGCCCCAGGCCCGAGGCGCGCGAATGAGGCCCATCATCGGCATCACACCCGACGTGGGCCAGACCGGCGCGCGCCCGGGCCGGCCCCCGATGCCGCGCTACGAATTGAAGATCGCCTACGCCGATGCGGTCCTGGCGGTGGGCGGTCTGCCCATCATGCTCCCGTACAGCGAGGACGAGTCGGCTCCCGCCGAGGTGGTGGCCCTCTGCAAAGGCATCGTCATCACCGGCGGCTCTTTCGACATCCCGCCCGAGCTGTACGGCGCGCGGCCCGGCGACCGGCTGGGCCCGATGAAGCGCGGCCGCACTGCCTACGAGCAGCGCGTGCTGCGCGCCGCCCTGGCCGCGGACATGCCCGTGCTGGGCATCTGCGGCGGCATGCAGCTCCTGGCGGTCGAGATGGGCGGCTCGCTCTACCAGGACATCGGCGACGAAGTGCCCGGCGCGTTCGACCACGAGCAGAAGCTCGACCCGCGCGAGCCGGGTCATCCCGTCAAGATCATCGAGGGAACGCAGCTCGAAGCCATCCTGGGAACGCGCGCCATCCAGGTCAACTCGACGCACCACCAGGCCGTGCGCGACATCGGCTCGACGCGCGTCTCGGCCATCTCGCCCGACAACATCATCGAGGCCATCGAGCTGCCCGACCGATTCGCCATCGGCGTCCAGTGGCACCCCGAGCTGCTCGCGGCCCCCCAACACCTGAAGCTCTACAAGGCGCTGGTCGAGAAGGCGCGCAAGTGAGCACGCCGTGCGTGCTGGTGCTGGCGGGTCTCGACCCCAGCGGGGGGGCGGGCCTTCTGGCCGACGCCGAGGCGATCCGCGCCGCCGGCGCGCGCCCCCTGTGCGTCGCGACGGCCATCACCGTCCAGACCACGCGGGCAGCGAAGCGATTCGAGCCTCTCGCACCGGCCCTGGTGACCGAGTGCGCCCACGCGCTCATGGCCGAAGAGGACGTGCGCGCGGTGAAGATCGGGATGGTCGCCGACGCAAAGATAGGAAGGGCCATCCACGAGCTGCTCTGGCGCCGCAAGGACTTGCCGGTGGTGGTGGACCCTGTGCTGCAGGCGACCAGCGGGCTGCTGCTCTTCAAAGGGGCGCTCAAGGAGGCGCGCGAGACGTACCTCATGCTGGCGCAGCGGGCGGTGCTCACGCCCAACCTCTCCGAGGCGGAAGTGCTGCTCGGCGTCTCCAAGCTGGGCGACACCGAGCAGGCCGCGCTCGCTCTCCTGGCCAAGGGCGCCCGCGCGGTCCTGCTCAAGGGCGGCCACCTGCCCGGCGACCCTGTCGACCTGCTCGCCGAGTCGGGCAAGGCCGAGCGCTTCACCGCGCCGCGCATCCCTTCCCAGGCGCGGGGCACGGGGTGCAGGCTGGCGAGCGCCCTCGCGGCGGCCCTCGCCCTCGGGTCCTCCCTGCGCGACGCGGTGCTGGCGGGCCGCGAGGTGGTACGGCGCCACCTCGAATCGCACAAATGACCATTTGGCAGCGCACTCCGGGGCCCGTGTTACACTGGACGCCCCGGGAGGAACCGCAATGGGCAGGCGCAAGTACATCCCAATCCTCGTCATCCTCATGTCCGCCGGGTGCGGCTACAACCGCATCGTCCAGGAGGAGCAGCAGGTGGAGGCCGCTTGGAGCCAGGTGGAGAACCAGCTGCAGCGGCGCGCCGACCTCATCCCCAATCTCGTCGAGGTGGTGAAGGGCTACGCCCAGCACGAGAAGGGCGTGTTCGACGACATCGCCAATGCGCGCGCCGCCATGCTGGGCGCCAGCTCGCGGGCCGACAAGATCCAGACCGCCAACCAGTTCGAGGGCGCCATCTCCAGGCTGATGGTGCTGACGGAGAACTATCCACAGCTCAAGGCCGACGCGAACTTCCAGAGGCTGATGGACGAGCTGGCCGGCACCGAGAACCGCCTCGCCGTCGAGCGCAAGCGCTACAACGACGCCGTCCAGCAGTACAACAGCGACGTGCGCGGCATCCCCGGCGCGTGGTGGGCGCGCATCGGCGGGTTCCCCGACCACAAGGAATACTTCAAGGCCGAAGCGGGCACGAAAGCCGTACCCAAGGTCTCATTCCAGTAGGGGCCAGCCATGAAGACCGGGACCATACTCTTCTTCGGTGGAGCGGTGCTGCTGGTGCTGGGCATTCTGGGCGGGCTGGTGTTCATCGGGCCGCTGCTGACGGGGCGCGGCGGCATGTTCTCAAATCTAATGGCCGTGCTGGTGTTGGGAGCGCTGCCCGCGGTGGCGGGTCTCGCGCTCATCGCGGCGGGCCGCAAGCGGGCGCGCGTCGAGGCCGAGACCGAGGAGCGCGGCTTCTCCGAATCGGTCATCCTCCTGGCTCGCAAGCAGGGCGGCCAGATCGGCGTCGACGCGGTCTGCAAGGTGAGCGGGCTCACCCGCGACGAGGCCACGGCGAAGATGCGCGAGCTGACGGGCCGGGGCGTGTTCGACATCGACTTCGACCCGGGTGGCCAGATGGTCTGGAAGCTCTCCGCCGACGCGGGCCGCGCACAGCTGGCCGAGCTGGCCGGTCGGGGCGGCTGAGCGAGGCGGATGGAGCGCAACGCCGCCGGGGTCGGCTTCGCTCTCCTTCTGGCACTCGCGGCCTGCAGGCCGGGCTTGCACGGCCAGTGCCAGACGACCGCCGACTGCCGCGCGGGCATGGTGTGCCTGCCCGCGGGCATCTGCAGCACGCTGCCCCCGACGATCACCGTCTTCGTCCCGGCGGCCCCCGACGCGGTCGAGGGATGGGTCCCGCGCACCGACGACAGCCTCGAGGTGCGAGCGCAGGTCGACGACGGCGGCGGCAGCGGCGCGGCTTTCGCGACGTTGACCTTCGACGTCTGTCCGGCGGCGGCCGCGTGCTCCTACGCCGGCACTGCCATCTCCACCGACCAAGGCGTCACGCTCTTCTCCTTCCAGGTCCCGCGCAAATCGCAGGCCGTCGGGGCGGAAGCGCCCCTGGCCATCACGGTCAAGGGCACGGACAAGGCGGGCAACGAAGGAAAGGCTTCCGCTGCGTTGCAGATCGACGACGCGCCCCCGCACATCGGCGCGTTCACGTTGGTCACCGCGGGCATCCTGGGCGAGGACGGCAACACCTGGTTCGTAGGAGGTGCGGGCGCTCCGACGGTGGAGATCGCCGTGCCCGTGACCGACCTGGGCGTCGGGGTCGCCTCGCTCTCGCTGGCGATGGAAGTCCCGGGTCCGCCGGTCCCCGGCATTCAGGCGACAGATGGCACCTGGCACTTCAGCCTGCCGGCCAGCTTGATGCGCGGCCGCGAAGGGCAACTTCGATTTTCGCTCACGGCTACCGACAAGCTGGGGCACACCTCGACCATTCCGCCGGGCGACTCGACAGCGATCTGGGTCGATGACCTGCCGCCCACCGTCACGCTGGCGAAGGTCGACTATGCCAACGCCTCGCCTGCGCTGAGCGCCGTCTGTGGTGGATCGAGCGCTGATCCGAAATTTGTTTGCGGCCGCCAAGCCGCGACGCA
>WNFC01003839.1_pt1 | contig 22900 bp, 17 predicted proteins | sample 5400541 | NCBI WGS metagenome assembly WNFC01 (sample SAMN13153342, study PRJNA577476) | soil metagenome | isolation source: 120 cm saprolite under Douglas fir tree site 2 hole 2 replicate 1 | place: USA:California | collected 2015-04-18
AAAATCGGACATCGTTCGGCGCTGGCTTCGTCGCAAACCGTAATGACATAGGCGAAGAGTTGGCCCGACTTAAACACATCAAGCACGGTCTGCGTTTTCTTGGCAGAAATATCGATGCCAACCTCAGACATCACTTTCACTGCCAACGGATTTAACGTGCCGGGCTCCAGACCGGCGCTCTGGGCGACAAAGAATTCTCCGCAGATATGGCTGAGCCATGCTTCCGCCATTTGGCTGCGCGCGCTGTTATGCACACAGATGAAAAGCACTTTCGTTTTCACGCCATTATCGATCTTATCGTGAAGCGGCGAGTCTCGGCAATCACGCGTAACGTTACAACTTTGTGACAAATGAAAGACCGAGTTAGCGGTTTGACTCTTCGCCGCCAATAAAGCTTGGCATTTTCGCCGGAAACGATTGAGTCGGTAATATGCGCCGTCCAAACCACGTCTCCTCGCGCGAGATCGAGCGGAAGTTCCTGATCAAACATTTGCCAGTCGAAATTTTACGCTCGCGTCATTTCCAAATCGCGCAGGGTTATCTTGCAAACGAACCGGGTGGCCGCCACGTGCGCCTGCGCAAAAAAGCGAGGGCCACCTCGCTTACCTTCAAAGTTGGCCGCGGCTCGGTCCGTGAAGAGCGCGAAATCAGATTGAGCGGGAAACAATTCGCTATTCTTTGGCCAGCCACCCGTGGCCGAAGACTGCGCAAAGTCCGTTACGACCTGCCGTGGAAAAATCTGACGATCGAGATTGACATTTATCACGGGCGCAATCGCGGTCTGATGGTTGCCGAAGTGGAGTTCCCCAATCACGCGAGCCGTCGCAAGTTCAAGCCGCCTGCCTGGTTTGGACGAGAAGTCACCGGCGAAAAGCGCTACAGCAATGTGAGGCTAGCCAGGGAGTAGGCGTTTGCCGAGCGGATCTCCATTTTTATCGAAGCTGGGTTCCGCGTCGAAAACTTACTATTTTTTCGCCAGTTTAGGTGGTAACAACCAGAGCAATCGTCCTTTTAGCGAGGGAGGATCGACATCTACCAGCGCGACGCCGGCCTTGGAAAGTTTGAGCGATGCGCCAGTCAAGGCCGCGATTGCGCCGCTGAAATCCGGCTCGTGACCGACGAGCATTAGACTTTCTTGCGGGTACTTTTCGAACACACGTTGCAGTTCTCGCTTTCCGAAACCGGGAGCGAGTAGTTTTTCTTCCCGGCATTTTATTTTCAAATGCTCGGCAGCAATCTCCGCCGTTTGCGCCGCGCGCGGCAGCGGACTGGTCAAGATCAGGGAGGGCTTTGCCTTAGTGCGGGCAAGGAACTTTGCGACCTCGCGCATTTCTTTCTTGCCGTTTTTGGTCAGCGGACGCTCGTCATCGGGCCTTTTCCAGTCCGGCCAATCGGCCTCGCCGTGTCTGAGAAAATAGAAATACATGTTAGAAGGTTACAAAGTTAAACTTGTTGCAGCCTCGCCTGTAGCTTTTGTAACCCTTTTAACATTTTAACTTCCTACATTTACATGATGCGCCATTTTTGGCGGCCTGTCTTCGGTTCGATTTGCCACAGGCGAGTTCCGCCGAGAAACGCGTTCCGATTATGTCCGAGTTCGGCTCCCTCCGGGAGATCGTCCAATTTCTTGGCGTTGCCGCCGCCCAAAACAACGGAGTCGGCAATGAGGGATTTTTTCAACTGTACCACCGCATAGGCGACCTCGCGTTGCCATTCTTTCTCGCCCAATTCGATCATCCCCGGCTTTCCCAAAAAGTCTTCGATGACTCTTCGATCGCGATAAGGGAGGTCGCCCAACTCAAGCGGAAGAACGGTATTGCTCCAAACCAAGGCGGAGCCAAGGCCGGTGCCGAGCCCAAGAAAAAGCATCCGCCCGCCGCGATAGCTGCCAAGCGCTTGCAAGGCGGCGTCATTGATGATGCGCATCGGTTTGCCGAGTGCTTTCTCGAAATTGAATCCGACCCAACCTTTGCCGAGATGTTTCGGTTCGCTCAGAATCCGGCCGTCGCGCACCGGCGAGGGAAATCCCATCGAGAGCGCATCGAATTTCCAGTCGCTGATCTTCACGTTCGTGCCGCCGATATCGATCACTAAAATACTTTTCTTCACGGCTGCTTCGGCGGCGCGACAGTGATGGGAATCAGCTTATCAGCCGGCGGTATTTTTTTGCGACCGAGCTTTTTCGCGCGTTCTCGCGAACGTTCACGAAAATGCCATTGAGCCTGGGCGCGCGGTTCCTTCCCTTCCGGTTTCAAACGGCGATACCACCCATCGGGCTGAAGCTCGCGTGATTTAACCCGATCATTTAGGAACCTCGGCAGCACTTCCTCGACGAGCTGATTGCGCAAAGCCGGGTCTTCTATGGGGAAGGCCAGTTCGATGCGACGTAAAAAATTACGCGGCATCCAATCGGCACTCGACAAAAAGATATCGGGCTGACCGTCGTTGGCGAAGTAATAGATTCGGCTGTGCTCGAGGAACCGTCCTACGATGCTGACGACGCGAATGTTTTGGCTCAGGCCCGGGATTTTCGGGCGCAGACAGCAAATTCCGCGCACAATCAAATCGATTGTGACGTCTGCACAGGACGCTTCGTAGAGTTTCTCGATGATCTCTTGATCGACAAGCGAATTGAGCTTGGCGATGATGCGGGATGGCTTTCCGGCGAGGGCGTGGTCGCGCTCGCGCTCGATTAGACCGATCAAGCGCTGCTTCAAGTCGAACGGCGCGACCATCAGCTTTTTCAAACCGGGATAACCGGCCAGTCCCGTAAGCGTATTGAAAACAATCGCGACTTCTTCGGTCAATTGAGGTTCGCTCGTGAGAAGACTGAAATCCGTGTAGGTCCGGGCAGTGCGCGGATGATAATTGCCCGTCCCGAGATGGACGTAATGCCGGATGCGATCCGCGTCGCGCCGCACGATGAGCAGCGCTTTGCAATGCGTTTTTAGGCCAACGACTCCGTAAATGACGTGCGCGCCCGCTTCTTCGAGGCGACGCGCCCACTGAATGTTGACCGCTTCATCAAAGCGCGCGCGCAATTCGACGATCGCCGTGACCTGTTTGCCGGCGTTGGCTGCATCAATGAGCGCTTCCACAATGGGTGAATCGCCGCTTGTGCGATAAAGTGTGATTTTGATCGCGAGCACCTGCGGGTCCTGGGCCGCTTCTTCGATAAAATCGACGATCGGATCGAAGCTGTCGTAGGGGTGATGGAGCAACACATCCTGCCGGCGGAGTACTTCAAAGATGTCCGCATGCGGCGGAAGCGCCGGATCTCGGCCCGGTTGGAAGGGCCGGTCCCTCAGCTTCGCAAATGCGTCGTTGGCGACGAGTGGCGCAAGATGGGTCATCGAAAGCGGTCCATCCAGCTTGTAAACGTCGTCCTCACTCAAATCGAAAAACTCGAGGAGCAATTCGCGAAACTCTTTTGGACAATCCGTCTCTACTTCCAACCGAACGGCGTCACCGCGACTCGACCGCCGCAGTTCCTGCTCGATGGTGCGCAACAGGTTCTCTGCCTCCTCCTCGTCGATGTAGAGATCGCTGTTGCGCGTGACGCGAAAGGCATGCACGCCATCGAGGATCAAACCTGGAAAAAGCTCGCCGATGTGCTGTTTGATGAGAGAAGCCAGGTAAATGTAATCCCACGGCTCGTCTTCGCCTTTTCCGCGCGGCATTAAGATCAGGCGCGGCACCACGCGCGGCACCTGGACGATGGCGTGCAATGGTTCGCCGCCACGTTGCGTCTTCGCCCGCACGAGCAAATTGTGACTCTTATTCAAAAGCTGCGGGAACGGATGACTGGCATCGACCGCGAGCGGCGTGAGCATTGGGAAGACTTCTTCCTGAAAATAACGCTGTGCCCAGGCCGCGCGCTTCGCGCTCAGTTTTGTCACGTCGCGAATGCGAATGCCATGTTTTGCGAGCTCCGGCTGCAACTCGTTGTTCCAAAGTGCATACTGGGTTGCGACCAGCTCGCTAACGACGCGCCGGATGTTATTGAACGTCTCGGTGGGACTCAACCCGTCCGGCCCCACGTTGCTCGTCTCGCTCTCAATCTGTTGTTTGATTCCAGCGACACGAATTTCGAAAAACTCGTCGAGGTTCGAGCTGAAGATGGTGAGAAACTTGACCCGCTCGATCAGCGGCTGAGTCGGGTCCTGCGCTTCTTCGAGCACGCGGCGATTGAATTCAAGCCAGCTGAGCTCGCGATTGATGAAGTTTTGTGGATCGGAAACTCGCTTTTCTTGTTAGGCGGTTCCAACGAAAGGCTGGTGGCGAATATCTTCGGCGGCAGCGGCGTAAACAGCGTCCTCCGCGATATTGGTGGCGTGATCGCCCACCCGCTCGAGGTGCCGTGCGATAAACATCAGGTTCAAATAACCGCGCAATTGGTCGGGATTTTCGGCCATTCGTTGGACCAATTGCCGGCTGGTCTGCCGATTTAGTTCATCCAGTTTTTCATCACGCGGAACCACATCGCGCCCAAGTTGGACGTCCTCCCGAACGTAAGCGTCCACGCTATCTTTGAACATCGACATGGCTTGCGCATACATCGGCTCAATCAATTTCACCTCCGGCAGCAGCGGATGGCGGTTTAGCTTTCGGGCCCCCCGGGCGATGTTAACGGCCTGGTCTGCAATGCGCTCGAGGTTGGAAGAAAGTTTCATTGCCGAAACAACTCGCCGCAGATCGGAAGCGACCGGTTGGAAGCGCAGCAGCACATCCACCCCGTCCTTATCGATCTGCTTCTCCAGTTGATCGATCTCTTCGTCGTCAGCAATCGCATTGGCGCAAAGATCGTCATCGCGCTGAAACAAGCCTTTCACGGCGCGGTCGAGGCTGCGCTCGGCCAATCCCGCCATCATCAGAACGTTATTGCGCAACGAAGCGAGCGCTTCGTCGAACGTACCGAGGATATGTCGTGGCGCAATCATTCACAAATTAGATCGTTAACCGAACCGTCCGGTGATGTAGTCTTCTGTCTTCCGCTCGGCTGGGTTTGTAAAGATTTTTGTGGTTGGCCCGAATTCAATCAGGCGTCCCATATAAAAGAAGGCAGTAAAATCGGAGCACCGGCCGGCTTGTTGCATGTTGTGGGTGACGATCACAATGGTGTAGCGCCTTTTTAATTCAGCGATCAGCTCCTCGATTTTGGCGGTGGCAATCGGATCGAGCGCGGCGGCCGGCTCATCCATGAGCAGCACTTCCGGTTCTACGGCGATGGCGCGCGCAATACAGAGCCGCTGCTGCTGTCCGCCCGAAAGACTCATTCCTGGTTTGTGCAAGTCGTCTTTCACTTCATCCCAAAGCGCCGCCATGCGCAGCGATTTTTCCAGACTTTCATCGAGTAACCGGCGATTGCGCACGCCATTGAGTTTCAGACCCACGACCACGTTCTCGGCGATCGACATCGTGGGGAAAGGATTCGACTTCTGGAAAACCATGCCGATGCGCCTTCGCACCGCCGTCGGGTCCGAGCCGGGCGCATAGACATCTTCGCCTTCAAAGAGAACTTTTCCTTCGACGCGTGTACGCGGCACCAACTCATGCATCCGGTTGAGGCTGCGCAGAAATGTGGACTTTCCGCAGCCGCTTGGGCCAATGATCGCTGTGACTGCTTTGGGCGAAATGTCCATAGTTACGTCCTGAATGGCCGGTTTTTCGCCGTACCAAACGGAAAGATGTGATACCGCAAACGCCGGCGCCGCGGCTTCCTCGGCGTCGCTAGATGTTTTTGGCTCGACGATCGACATAGTGGGTTCGGTGCGCTCCTGGGCGACGGGATTTCGAAGCGATACCTGTGTTTTAATCATAACAAACTAAACAGGACTTGTGACGCGGCCGCGGGTAAGAAGACGCACCAGTACATTAATAAAAAAAATCGTGACGACCAGCACAAGCGCGCCCGCCCATGCCTGACGATGCCAGTCATCGTACGGCGAAATTGAATAGCTGAAAATTTGCAACGGTAAAGCGGCGATAGGCTGGCTCAAGCTGTGATTCCAAAAACGATTGCCGAATGCGGTGAAAAGCAACGGCGCGGTTTCGCCCGCGACGCGTGCCAGGGCGAGCAAAATTCCGGTGACGATTCCCTTCGACGCGGTTTTCATCACGATGTACACGATAGTTTTCCAGCGACTAACACCGAGAGCGAGCGCTGCTTCACGATAACCGTTCGGGACGAGCAGGAGCACTTCTTCAGTCGTGCGCATAATCAGCGGCACCATCATCAGGCCAAGTGCGAGCCCGCCCGCGTAGGCGGAAAAACCTTTGAACCGCAAAACGACGAGGCCGTAAACGACCACGCCCCAAATAATGGATGGCACTCCGTTGAGCACATCGGCTACGAACCGCAGCATCGAGTTAGCGCGGGCCGAGCCGTACTCAGCCAAGTAAACCCCGCCCAGCACGCCGATTGGCACGCCGATGATTGCGGCCAATCCGAGCAGCTCAAATGAGCCGACGATTGCGTTCGCCATGCCGCCGCCAACCACTCCTACAGGTTTCGGCAGTTGTGTAAAAAAATCCCAGTTCACCGAGTTCGCGCCGCTCCTTAAGAGATGAAAAAAGACCAAACCAAGCGGGGATATGACAAGCAGTGCTGAGACGAACGCCAAGGCGGCAGCCAACGCGCTTTTCATTTTGCGCCAAGTGTGATTTGTGGCAGTCGGTCGCATTTCACTTATTCCACGGCGCGCGTGGTCATGCTGACGGCCATGGTTTTCAAAAGAAGTTGCGCGATGAGATTCGCCAAAATCGTTATTCCGAAAAGAACGAGCCCGATTTCGAAAAGCGCCTGCAGATAAACATCGGTGGTGGCTTCAGTAAATTCATTCGCGATCACGCTCGCCAGGGTGTAGCCCGGCGCGAAAAGGGATGCGACCATTTGCGGCGTATTGCCGATCACCATTGTCACCGCCATGGTCTCGCCTAGCGCGCGGCCGAGCCCGAGAATGACTGCGCCGAACAATCCTTTTCTGGCGTAACTTAAAACGGCGATGCGCGTGACCTCCCAGCGGGTGGCTCCCAAGGCATACGCCGCTTCACGCTGTAGGTTCGGCACGCTGCGCAAAATCTCGCGCGAAACCGAAGTGACAATCGGCAAGATCATGATCGCAATGATGATTCCACCGGCCAGCATGCTCACACCATAGATGGGACCGCGGAAGAACGGCGTCCAGCCGAACAATTTCTTCAGCCACGGGAATGGGTAATCACGTAGCCACGGGATCATCACAAAAATTCCCCACAGCCCGAGAATGACGCTGGGAATCGCGGCCAGCATTTCGATGAGCGAAATAATCGGTTGTCGAATCCAAAGCGGCGCCAGCTCGGTGAGATAAAGCGCTGTCGCGATGCTCAACGGCACTGCAATAATTAGCGCAATGAGCGACGAAACAATCGTGCCGTAAATGAATGGCAGGGCGCCAAACTGCTCAGCCACTGGGTCCCATGTCGATGTTGTAAGAAAATGAAAGCCGAACCGCCGGATCGCTAACGATGAGCCCCGTGCCAGTTGCCAGCCGACCAGAAAGACGAGCACCACGACCGCCAGCGCCATCGCCAGCGTTAGCCACTCGAATGCCTTATCCCCAAAACGCGACGGCGGCTTCATCTTAGCCGCCAGCGATCTGCCCGCTATCGCTGGTGCGTCGAGACTGGAAGCGCTAGGCATGACCGACTTCTCCGTTCAACCACCCTATATTTTGATCTCGTCGACGCGCTTCAGCACGCGATCGCGCAACTGCGGAGCCAGTGGAGCATAATCCAGCTCTTTCGCCATATCTTCGCCCTTAGTCAGCGCCCATTTCAAAAACTCAACGAGTTTCTTGCCTTTTGCTGCGTCCTTCTGCCGCTCGTAAACCAGCAGCCACGTCGTGCCTGCAATTGGGTACGAATCATTACCCGGTGCGTTGGTCATCGAGAAACGGAAATCGTCTGGAATATTCGCCGTCGCCATCGCCGCGGTCACCGCTTCGAGGGTGGGCTTTACGAATTGGCCCGCCGAATTTTTCACCTCAGCGTACGGCATCTTGTTCTGGATCGCATAGATTAGCTCCACGTAACCGAGCGCGCCCGGCGTCTGTTTGATCTGCCCGGAGACCCCCTCGTTGCCTTTACCGCCGAGACCGGTTGGCCAATTGACCGAAGTATTAGTGCCAACTTTCGATTTCCATTCGCCGCTCACCTTGCTCAGGTAATCGGTGAAAATGTAAGTGGTGCCGCTTCCATCAGAACGATGTACTACTACGATCTCCTGGTCGGGCAAGCTGACTCCAGCGTTCAAAGCCGCTATCTTCGGATCGTTCCACTTTTTGATTTGGCCGAGGAAAATTCCGGCAATGGTTTCCCCATCGAGCTTCAACGCCGGATTTGCCGCCAAATTGTAAGTAAGCACCACAGCGCCCGCCACCGTCGGGATGTGCAACAATTTCCCCGGCGCCTTCGCCAGATTATCGTCGCTCATCGGACCGTCGGACGCGCCGAAGTCCACTGTCTGGGCCAGAATCTGCTTCTGCCCGCCGCCCGATCCGATCGATTGGTAATTGAACCGGACCGAGGGATCGACCTTAGCATACTCGTCGAACCATTTTGAGTAGATCGGATACGGAAACGTGGCGCCTGCGCCATTAATCGTCATTTGCGCCTGCGCCCCAATCGCGAAGGCCGCGAACCACAATCCAAAGAATAGTCTCGAGGCAAATTTTTGTGGGTTCATAAGCGTCTTTCACCCTGTCGCAACCCGGCCTCGTGGGTCAAAAATATTAATGTTACGATTCTGTGACAGTCATCGCGCGCTCGCTCGGGCCGTCTGCAGGAATGAGCACGCGGACGGTGGTGCCGCGGCCAAGTTCGCTTTCGGCTTCTACCCGGCCGCCGTGCAATTGCGCGATGTGTTTGACGATGGAAAGTCCTAGACCGGTGCCGCCGAGCGCGCGACTGCGCGCTTTGTCCACTCGGTAGAAGCGCTCGAAAATGCGCGGCAGATCGTCCTTGCCGATGCCGACGCCATTATCGCTCACGCTCAGCGCGATTTCGTGGCCGCGCCGCTCAGCTTGCAAGCGAATCTCACCGTGCTGGTGCGAATATTTCACCGCGTTATCCAGCAAATTGTAGAGGACTTCCTGCAAGCGCGTTTCGTCACCCCGAATCGCGGGCAACTTTGCCGAAAGATCGACAATCACTTTCAATTGTTTTTCCGCGAATTTCTTTTCCCAATCGCGCACAACATTGCGGAACAATTCCGCCGCCCGCACCTTGCCGAAGTGCACATCCGGAGCGGCCGATTCCAACTGCGCGAGAACGAGCAAGTCGTCCACGAGCAGGGCCAGGCGTTTGGAATGCCTTTCCATGATCTCAAGGATGCGCGCCAGCTCTTCCCGAGCGGTCTTTGGATTGTCGCGTAACGTCTCGATGTAACCGTGCAAGATCGACAACGGCGTCCGCAACTCATGCGATACATTGGCGACAAAATCACGCCGGACCTGATCGAGCCGTCTGAGTTGCGTGATGTCGTGAAACAAAACAACGGCCCCGGTGATTTCGCTCCGGTCGTTCTTCATCGGCACGGCATTGAGTTCCATGTGCCGCGCCGAATTATCTGCTGAATCGGCCAGGACCAGTTCGCATTGGCGTGCTTCGCCTCCGCGCAACGTTTCCGCGATCAACCGGTCGAGCGTCGCATCGCGGATAGTTTCAAGCAGATTTGCCCCGACGGAGATTTTGCGCAGGCCAAAAAGTTGCCCGAGGGTTTCATTGACCAGCGTGATCTGCCGCTGAGCGTCAACTACGAGCAGTCCATCCTGCATCGCCCGGAAAATGGTCTCGGTGCCAAAAGCACCCTCGGAAATTTTCTGATCGAGCGTTTGTTGGCGTTTAGCGATGTTCTCCAGGACAAGCGCGACCCGCTGGGTCTGCACCGCTCCATCGACAAGAAAAGTGCGGGGGCTTTGCCCGCGCGCAATTTGCCTAACAAGTTGCTCGATCTCGCGCCAGGGCGCGACCCAGCTCCGCCAGAAGAACAACGTGGCCGCCGCCAGCAGCCCGGCGAGGACAAGCAAAAACAGCCACCACATCAATTAATTTTCCCGCAACCGATAACCGAACCCGCGCACGGTCTCGACTGCGGTGCCGGCTTTGCCCAGTTTTTCGCGAAGTCGCCGCACATGGGTATCAACTGTGGGCGTGTCGATCACGCTTTCGTAGCCCCAGACGTCATTGAGCAGACGATCGCGTGCCTGCACACGCCCGCGCCGCTGAATGAGCGTGCACAAAAGTTTGAATTCGATGCTGGTGAGATTGACACGCTTGCCTTCGACCGAAACGTTGTGGCGTGCGGGATCAATCGTAATCGCGCCGGCTGTGAGCCGCTCGTCGTCCTGCCGGGCTTCGCCGCGGCGCAGGATGGCTTTAATCCGCAGGATTACTTCGCGCGGACTGAACGGCTTCGTCACGTAATCATCCGCTCCAAATTCCAACCCGACGATGCGATCGATTTCTTCCGCTTTCGCCGTCAACATCATGATTGGAATGTGTCGCGTTGCGGGGTCAGTTTTGAGAACTTTGCAAACCTCTAAGCCCGGCATCTTCGGCAACATCAGATCCAGAATAATGAAGGCGGGCCTTTCATTGCGCGCTTTGTCGAGACCGCTTGCGCCGTCGTTGGCGGTGGAAACGGCGAACTTTCCCGACTTGCGCAGATGAAGGGCGAGCAAATCGACGACGTCGCGCTCATCCTCGATAATTAGGATTGTCTTGCCTGCTGCATCCATTCGCCGCAGCCCGTTTACCTGCGTTAGCTCGCTGTGCCGGGGCTCACACCCGCTTTTTCGTTCAACGCCTGCGTGAACTCCTGTAAACTGGAGACGATCTGCGGTGCTTTGCTCAACACCGTTGTGGCCAGCTTTTCTGTGTAGTCGGGACGGCGCTGGGACATTTCGGACAGCGCCATCATCACCGCGAGCGCGTTGTTAATCGAATGCTTGATCTCGCTGAATTTCTTCAGCAGCTGAACGAGCTCCTCATGCGAGATGGTTTGGTCGGTCTCACTCATAATTGGGCATTTTCGCTGGAGAAAACGGGCGGCTGTGCTTGACTTAAAGGTTCGACATTTTTGGTCAAGATGCCTGCCGAAGTTATCCGGATCAGTGGTGCGCGCCAGCACAATTTAAAAAATCTCCACGTGGAAATTCCGCGGGAAAGGCTGGTCGTGATCACTGGGCTGAGCGGCTCGGGCAAATCGTCGCTCGCCTTCGACACGCTCTACGCCGAAGGGCAACGGCGCTATGTCGAAAGCCTGTCCGCTTACGCCCGACAGTTTCTCGACCAGATGGAAAAGCCGGACGTCGATTTCATTGAGGGCCTCTCGCCCGCTATCGCCATCGAGCAACGCAGCGCCGGCGCAAATCCAAGATCGACAATCGCGACCACCACCGAAATTTACGATTATCTGCGGGTTCTCTTTTCGGCCATCGGCCAGCCGCACGACCCGACAACGGGCAAACCGATTCATCGTCAAACGCCCCAACAAATTGTCGATCAAATTCTGGCCTACTCGCCGGGAACAAAAATCGTTGTGCTTGCGCCGCTGGTGCGAAACCAGATCGGCGAATTCCGCGACGTGATTGAAAAACTCAAGCGCGAAGGATTTGTGCGTGCACGCCTCGATCGCGAAATCATCGAACTCGATCGTGCGGAACCGATTCGACTGAAAAAGAATGAACGGCACACGATCGAAGCGGTCGTGGATCGGCTGGTCCTGCACGAGCGAATCCGTGCGCGTTTGACCGATTCAGTTGAGACCGCGCTGAAATGGGGCGGAAACCGCGTGGTGGTACTGCGGGAGCAGCAGAGTAATGGAGTAAAGGAGAAATGGAGTAATGAAAAATCCAAAACTCCACTACTCCAACACTCCATCGCCTCAGCGGGCGCTTGGGAAGAGCTGCCCTATTCAACGGATTATGGAAATGCCGAAACCGGTTTCACGCTTGGCCAGTTGACGCCGAAACATTTTTCGTTCAACAGCCATCTCGGCGCTTGCCCGGCTTGTCATGGACTCGGCACGCAATTGGTTTGCGATCCCGAGCTGATGATTCCAGATCAGTCGAAAACGCTGGCCGAAGGAGCGATCGCGCCCTGGCGTCGCGGCCCGAAGCGGATGCAAGCTTATTACCGCCATTTGCAACGCGCGCTGGTGAAATATTTTCAGGTCGATGAAGACGTGCCGTTTGCCGATCTGCCTTACGACTTCAAAAACGCGCTTTATTTCGGCACGAATGGCGAGCTGATTGAAATAAGCAACGATCCCGAAGCCAAAACGGCGCGGCCGTTCGAAGGACTCGTCCCCCAAATGCAGCGCATCTATGAGAAAACGCAAAGCGAATTCACGCGCCACCGAATTCGCGCATTCATGACGCGGGTGCCGTGCAAAGCTTGTGGCGGCGCCCGGCTCAAACCGGAAATTCTCGCCGTCACCATCAAAGATCGGCAGGGCCAGGAGTTGAACATTCACCAATTCAGCGAACAAACGACTGAAGTTGCCGCGGGTTACATCGAGAATCTGGAATTGACGCCTCAGCAAAAAACCATCGCCGCGGAGGTCGTTCACGAAATTGAATCGCGCCTGCAATTTCTGGTCGAAGTGGGGCTTGGTTATCTCACGCTCAACCGGGAGAGCGGCACGCTAAGCGGCGGCGAAGCGCAACGCATTCGCTTGGCCACGCAGATCGGGTCCGGATTGGCCGGCGTCCTTTACGTTCTCGACGAACCGAGCATCGGGCTGCATCAACGTGATAACGCGCGTCTGCTCGGCACGCTCCATCGTCTGCGCGATCTCGGCAATTCGGTTATCGTGGTCGAGCACGACGAAGAAACGATCCGCGCCGCCGATCACATTGTCGATCTTGGCCCAGGTGCAGGACCACGCGGCGGCGAGATCGTCGCGCAGGGAACACTGGAAGACATTCTGCGCGCAAAAAATTCTTTGACCGCTGATTATCTTTCCGGCCGCGCGCGCATTCCGATTCCAAAGCGGCGAACTAAACCACGGGCCGACAGTTGGCTGACCGCGCTCGGCGCCAGGGAGAACAATCTGAAGAATGTTGATGTTGCATTTCCGCTCGGCTGTTTCACCTGTGTGACCGGCGTTTCCGGCAGCGGGAAATCGACATTGGTGGACGACATCCTCCGCCGTGCGCTGTTTCGGCGTTTTTACAATTCCAAAGAGAAACCGGGCGCCCATCGCGGGCTCCGCGGGGTCGAACAAATCGACAAGGCGATTGTGATTGATCAAAGCGCAATTGGCCGCACGCCGCGCTCAAATCCGGTCACTTACACCGGTGCGTTTGCGCCCATCCGCGAACTGTTCGCGCAACTACCGGCGGCGCGGGTGCGCGGCTACGATGCGGGCCGGTTCAGTTTCAACGTGAAAGGCGGCCGCTGCGAAAACTGCGAAGGCGGCGGCTTGATCAGGATCGAGATGCACTTTCTTCCGGACGTTTACGTGCAGTGCGAAGTTTGCCGCGGCCAGCGTTACAACCGCGACACCCTCGAGATCACTTACAAAGGAAAAAACATCGCCGACGTGCTCAATTTGACCGTCGATGAAGCGGCGCGCTTTTTCCGTAATGTGCCAAGCGTCTCGGAAAAATTGAACGCGCTGCTCGATGTCGGGCTTGGTTATTTGCAGCTCGGACAAGCCGGCACGACGCTCTCCGGCGGTGAAGCGCAACGAGTGAAACTGGCGACTGAGCTGGCGAAGCGCGCGACCGGCCGCACGATTTACATCTTGGACGAACCGACCACGGGACTGCATTTCGCCGACATCGAGAAATTGCTGCAAGTGCTCATGAAATTGCGAGACGCGGGCAACACGCTCATCGTGATCGAGCATAACCTCGAGATGATTAAGTGCGCCGACTGGATTGTCGATCTTGGCCCCGAAGGCGGCGAGCGCGGCGGAGAAATTGTTGGTGCAGGAACGCCGGAAGAGATCGCCGATCTTGCGAAAAGTTACACGGGAAGATTTTTGCGGCTGCTATTGGGAAAGAAATGAAACCGCCAAACGCGATCGGGATTATTTTAGGGGGATTGTCGATCTTCCTTCTTCAACCTTCGTGCGCTGAAATTTCATCTGAAATCGCAGCAGCAACGGCGCCGCTGGCGGATGGCGTGCCGGAAGTGGCGGTCGCACGCTTGCACGTCTTGCTTAGCAGAAATCCTCCAGACGCAGAGTGGCGGGCGATTGCCGAAAAGCTTGCTGAAGCGTTGATCGCGGCAAATCAACCTGCGGATGCGCTCAGATTGGTGGAAGATCCCCGCCTTATCAATGTTTCAGCGGCGAGGTTCTGGCGCGCACAAGCTTTGGCCAGTCTTGGACGACCGGCGGAAGCGTTGTCACTTTATAAGGAAGCAGTTGCTCAGGAAAATTCACCGTTTCGTGCCGCTGCGCTTTTTGGCGAAGCAGAAATGTTGCGCGCGCTGAACCGGCCGGAGGATGCGCTGCAAAAATTTTCATCGCTCTTTCGCGATCCGGATTACGGCACACGCGCGCAACTGCGGGCGACCGAGTTGTATCTCGACCAGTCCGATCCGGCGAATGCGCGGGGATTGCTCCACAAAATTCAGCCCAAATCGGCGACAGATAAAAAAGAGAAACGTTTCCTGCGCGGTCGCCTTGAAATGGTTTTACATCGGCCAGAACGAGCGGTTCCGACATTCGAGACAATTTTGAAAAAGCCGAGCGGTGCGACTCATTCAATGGTGTTGGCGTCGCTTTTTGCGATCGCCGATACGCATTTGCAACTCAAGACGCCGGGAGTCGGCGACGATGTGCTGGAAGACTTTATCGATCACCACCCGCAAGATACCGATCTTGCGCGGCTCTTCGCGAAGTTGGACGAACTTTACGGGTCGGAGCGAAAACCCTCCCGCGCGCAGCTGGAAAGCTGGATACGCGATCCCGCGCAACCGCGGCGCGCTTTTGCGCAACGGTATCTGGCGCGGCTCGAATTGCGCGCCGGGCACCGCGAGCGAGCCTTGCAATTATTTGCGGCATTGCAGAACACCCAGCAGAAATCCGCTGACCTGGCGCCGGCATTTCTCGAATTCGCAGAGCTGGAAATGGAAGATCGACGTTTCGATGACGCACTGACCATCTTGAATCAGGCGCGAGGGTTGCATCCGGACGCGGCCATTCTGGAGCGGATTAATTTGCTCGCAGCACAGACGCAATACCGCGCCAGGCGATTCGACACGGCGACGATCGCTTTCGAACAAGTGGCGCGCTCTCCCTCGCCGTTTGCCAATATATCGATGTTCGACGCGGCGCTCGGTTGGTTGCAACTTGGCGATCACGATCGCTTCCTCGCCGATTTCCAGGGGTTCGCGAAGGCGGGCGGCGATGAAAAATCGCAAGCCGAGCTGCGATTCGAGGAAGGACTAGTACAGGCCGCGAACGGCGATAAAAGAGCGACGGACTCATTGCAAAATTTTTTGCACGATTTTCCACAGAACGAGCGGGCGTCGGAAGCGTGGGTTGCTTTGGCAGAGCTGGCCTTTCACGCTTCGCACCCACGCATGGACGAAGCGCGCAAAGATCTCGCGCGCGCGGCCGAATCCAAGCCAACAGCGGCAGCCGAGGAGCGAGGTGATTACCTCGCCATTTGGATCGAAGATGCGGCGGGCGGCAATGACGTTAAAGTGATCGACTTGGCGAAGCGATTCCTGAAGCGGCACGCAACATCCAGTTCAGCGCCCGATGTTCGCATGAAGTTGGCCGAGGTTTATTACCGCGAGCAAGACTTTCCGAACGCCCAAACCGACTTCGAAATTCTGGCGGAGCAAAATTCAACCGGACCGTGGGCGGAGAAAGCCCTTTTTTTTGCCGCTGAATCCGCCATGTCCAGCATGGGCCCGCGTTCGCTCGAGCAAGCAATCACGCTTTTCGATCGGGTTGTGCATTTGAATGGTGAACTAAAATGGGCGGCGCGCAACGAGCAGGCCGCCATCGAACGCAAGCTGGGCAAAGTGCAAGACGCGCTTGCCTTATATGATGAAGTGTTGAAAAGTGACGTGCGGCCGGTGGAAAAGCGAGAGGCGCTATGCGGCAAGGCCGACATCTTTTTCGAGATCGGCGCAAACGATCCCAAGAATTATCAACGCGCGGCCGAACTCTACGATCAACTCGCCGCTGACCGCGACGGAGCCATTCACTGGCGCAACCAGGCTCTTTTTAAGAAGGGTGTTTGCCTCGAAAAGAAGGCAGAGCAGGCGGCGGCGCTCACCACGTTTTACGATGTCCTCGACGAGGAACAGCGAACAAATCCTCCGCACGAACTGTTTTGGTTTTACAAAGCTGGTTTCAGCGCTGGCCGTCTTTTGGAAGACGAAGCAAAGTGGCAATCAGCCGCAGCGATTTACCAGAAACTTGCGGCCGTGGGTGGAGCCCGAAGCGAGGAAGCGAAGCAACGCCTCGACCGCATCCGCCTGGAACATTTTCTTTGGGAGGAGTAAGTCTCCAAAGTCACGATTTTTGTCCTTGTCCTTTACAGCGAAAGGGGGATACTTGTGCTATGACAACTACATTGCGACCGAGCGGGTTGCGTGGTTGGTCGGGTCGGTTCGTGATTATCGCGATGTCTGTCGCGTTTTGCGCACCGGCCTTTGCTGGATCGGAGACTGCCGTATCACAGCCAACGAAAGTGCAAACGACCCAGAAGGTCGTGCGCAAGCTGTGCTACGTGCAACTCGGATTGGGACTCCCTCAGCCGTGCGAATGGTTCGCCGGTGCAGAGCCGACCACCGCCACCCCAATGCAAATTATTGGGCGTATGCCTCGTTGAGACAGGAATTTTCGGCAACGAAATCTCCTTGAGAACAGTTGCTGCGTGTGCCGCAACCACGCTTAGTTGTTTTTCGTTTTCCAGATCATCCGCTGACGCAGTCTTCGCCCGACTAGCTCAATCGGATCATTGTCAGCCGCCCGAAGTAATTTTAGGTACCGTTTCCGGCCCGTCTCCATTTCGCGAATAAATTCGCGCGCGAACTTGCCGGAACGAATTTCGCGCAGCGCTTCGTCCATTCGTTTGCGCACCGAAGCGTCAATAATCTTCGGACCCACAATTAATTCGCCCCACTTTGCGGTCTCGGAAATGAGTGCGCGCATTCCGCTGATCCCGGCCTCATGGATAAGATCGACAATGAACTTGAGCTCGTGGAGACATTCGAAATAGGCGAGCTCGGCGGGGTAACCTGCGCGCACAAGCGTTTCAAATCCAGCGCGGATAAGCGCGCTCGTTCCGCCGCAGAGCACAGCTTGCTCGCCGAAAAGATCGGTCTCCGTTTCTTCGCGAAAGCTCGTTTCCATCACGCCGGCGCGGGTGCAGCCGATACCCTTGGCCCAAGCCAGGGCAGTTCGCTTCGCGTGGCCACTCGGGTTCCGGTGAATCGCGATCAGCCCCGGTACGCCGCGACCGCGCACAAATTCGCGGCGCACCATCGGGCCAAGGCCTTTCGGCGCCACCATCACAACATCGACATCTTTGCGCGGAACGATCGTGCGATAATGAATTGCGAAGCCGTGGGCGAAAAGGAGCGTCTGACCGGCGCGCAAATTGGGCCGGATTTCATCTTCGTAAACAGTCGGCATTTTCGTGTCCGGTAACGCCAGAAAGATGACATCCCCGCAACGAACGGCCTCGGGTGTATCGACTACCGTGAGACCGCTCCGCCGCGCACGCAGACGTGACCTGCTTTTGCGGTAAAGGCCGACCATGACGGTGAAGCCGTTGTCGCGCAAGTTCAGCGCATGAGCGCGGCCTTGGGCGCCAAAGCCTATGACCGCGCACGTTCTCCCTTTCAGCCAGACGAGATCGGCATCCTTATCCGTGTAAATGCGCACGGCCCTGAGACGGCGACCATGTTTGTGCATCACGTATTGTTGTAGCCGGGCTCGGCGACCTCGGCCAGCCCCAAGGTCTGGGTCAGGAGGCCAGGTCAGCGAATCCTAGCTTCGAGATGCAGGCCTAATTGAAAGCGGTCTGCGATTTGGCGAGTGCCTGGAGACGGTTCACTTGAACGAGCGCGGCGTGGGCTTCATCGTCGCGGCCCATTTTCTCGAGAATGTTGGAGAGCAAAATATACTGCCGCGGCTCGTCCGGTTGGCGGGCGACGGCGCGCTGCTGCGTTTGAAAGGCCTCGTCCAATCGGTTCTGGCGCAATCGCATCATCACAATCAAGCGCAACGCTTCTGCATCATGCACGTCAAGCCAGCTGGCGTGGCGCAGCACCGCTTCGGCGCGGTCGGCGTCACCTTTTTCAGCATACAAGCGGCCAAGTGCGAGGGCCGCGCCGTAGTGCCACCAGTTTGTCCGAGCGAAATCTTCGACGAGGCGCAATGCCGCATCAGGTTGCTGCGTTTGACGAACGATTTCAGATTCGAGACTAATGAGTTCCCAAGTTTGCGGGTAATCTTCTCGCGCCTTGTCGAGAATCGCGATTGCACTCTTGTTTTCATGAGCGTTGTGTCGTAGCACTGCGAGATTAAAGGCTCCTATCCAGGTGCGAGGATATTCTTTGCGAGTTTCCACCGAATTTTTTTCGATCCGCACAAGAAGAATTTCGGCCTCCTTCTTTTTGCCTTGGCGGTAGAGAACGTCAGCAAGATTGTTTTGAGCAAGCGGGTAGTCGGGCAATAATTGAAGCACCCTCCGAAATATTTTCTCGGCTTCCGCATAGTTGCCGCGACGAGCATAAACCTGCCCCAGGTTCGTCGCGACTCTTCCGCTGGCGCCACCCGCGGCAAGCGTGTGCTTGTAAAACGTTTCTTCATCCGTCCAGTCCCCGCTGCGCAGAAAACTGCGGACGCTCAGGCCGAGGACGGCAATGATGGCCAATGCCGGGACTGCGCGGCGGTACCGCATCGGCAATTCCAAAGCGCAGCCGGCAATAAAAATCAGCAACCCGACGCTCGGCAAATACAACCAGTGCTCCGCGACCGTTGCATTCAACTGAACGATATTGGAAATGGGCAGATAAGCGGCAAGGAACCAAGCTGCACCGAAAACTCGCGCCGTCTGACCGCGTCCTTTTCTGAGGCTGCCGAAAACAAGACCGGCGAACAAGAGGAGTCCTAAGATCGACAAGTAATCTGCGTGGATTGCTCTTCGCCAATCGCTGTTGCTTCGACAGCTCATCGGATCGAAAACGGTACGTTCCATGTGCAAGGTCGCCGGAAAGATCATGAGTCGGCCATAATCGCCGAGCGCGCGCGCCATCAAAGCCGCGCGAACCGGCGCGGTCCACCCTGACTGCTGGTCCGGCTGCATCAACCGCTGCTCCGGAAGTTGCCGGAAGCCAAAATAGATCATGATAAGGCCAAGACACGATAGAAGCGCGCAGACGCGGACGCGACGTGGCAGATGTCTCTCAATAAAGAATAGGTGAGCAAGGAAAATAACGATCCAAATGCAGGCGATCTCGCGCGATAACAAGGCAAGCAGTCCTGAGCTGGCGGCCAGAAAGTAGATCAAACCACGCTCAATCGGCCGCATCGTCCGTTGGGCTCGCATGAACAGGAGCCATCCGGCAGCCGCAAAAAAGAAGGTAAGGCTATCGGCGCGACCCGAAATGTAGTCAACCGCCGCGCTGTGGACGGGATGCACCACCCAGAGTAACGCGACCAAGAATGCACCGTGTGAGATCCATGGCATTCGGATCAGCGCGCGGTCGCGAACCGGCAGCGGAGCCTTGCGCAACCAGAGCGAAGCGAACAGTTGCCGAAGAAGAAAATAGAGCAAAATGCCGCTGCCGGCGTGCAGGAGCACGTTAGTGAGATGGAAACCGAACTCGTCAGTATTCCAGAAAAAATAATCGATGATGAAAGAGAGATTCTGGACTGGCCGATAGTGGGCCGAAGACGAATCCAAAAATAAGTAATGCCGAAAGCTTTCCAGGATCAGAAGCGGACTTTTAATAAATGGGTTGTCGTGCGCGAGGTATGCGTCATCCCAAATGCACTGGCCCTGGAGCGCGGGCGATCGCACAAAGATGCCGATTAGAGCGAGCAGCAGACAGCGAAACCAGTTCGTGCGGAAATGGCGCGCTACTTTTCGCAGACGAGAAATCGTAGCGGAACTTTCCATCCCATTCGCTTTCTCGCGATTTACTCCACGCGTAACGAGCGGGATTGCTGGAGCAAGCATTGGAACATTGCTACTAGGAAAACGTGGAAGCGTCCCTTCGCTTTCGAAAGGGATGCTTTCGCCATGGAGGCAAAGCTGTAATTAAGGCCCGTAAGGTGACCAGAAGCCGGTTCCGGCGACGTCGGACAACACGGCGAAGTCCGACGCAGGCACCTGTGGGATGGTGTCCACGGCCTGTGTACCGTAGGCACTGCCCAAGAGGCTCTGGCCCGTACTGTAAAGGATGGAGTTCTTCTTGACGTAGTTGGTCCAATCCGCACGGCAATCGCCGCGAGTAACGCGATGATCGCGACCACGATCATGATTTCCACGAGGGTGAACCCCGCGCGGCTCGATGAGAATTTTCTAAACATAAGTGCGAGTCTTTCTTTTTTTATGCTATGAATGCGAGCTGCGAGGTCGCGCGACTTCCAAGTGTTGCTCTCACAACTCATTCCCTGCCACTCCCGCTCGGCGGGAATGACAGGACAATGAATCGTCAGATTCTTATGGGCCGTAAGGCGACCAGAAACCGGTTCCGGCGACGTCGGACAACACGGCGAGATCCGACGCAGGCACCGTTGGGATGGTGTCCACGGCCTGAGTACCGTAAGCACTGCCCAGGAGGCTCTTGCCCGTGTTGTATAGGTTCGTGTTCTTTTTCAGATAGTTTGTCCAATCGGCAACGCCGACAGAAAAACCGGTTGCCCGGTTGGTCTCGATGGCATACTGGTCGACCGCTGAATCGATCATTCGCAGATCGTTCAGAATACGGGTGGCTTGCGAGCGCTTGCGGGCACGGAGGAACCCGGGCACCGCGATGGCAGCTAACAAGGCGATGATCGCGACCACGATCATGATTTCCACGAGGGTAAAGCCCCCGCGGCGTTTGTTGATATTCTTTAACATACTATTGCTTTCTGTTCTTTCTTAGTTTGTTTTGATTGCAGTCCGCGATACTCATCGCGAACGGCCTTTTGAGAAGCAGTGTTGATGCCAAAAAGGGTGCTTTTATGGTGTATATAAATGCCCACAAATTCCACTTCGCCGATTCCGTGCGGAAATCGCGGGATCCTTGGCGCACGCTTCCTGCTTAGATGCTGAAGTGAGACTTTTGAGATCGGTCTTTCGGCATTCACTCGCCGTCGAGCACTACGTTTTCGCGAGCGTCTTCGCCCTGCGCGTCATTGTGCTGGCGCGATTGACGAGTTCTCCCTTTCTGCTGCCGCGGGGCGGAGACATGCATTTCTACGACCAATGGGCGCAGCGTATTCTGCAGGGCCAACTCACCGACCATCTCGCGTTTTACGGTCTGCCGGGGTACGCTTATTTGCTCGCCCTGCTCTACGAGATTTTTGGTTACAACCCGTTCGTGCCCGGTTTGCTTCAGGCAGTCCTCGACGCCGGCGTCGCAGTCCTGATTTATCAGTTGACGCTCCGGATCCTCCTAAAGCGTGAATCATCACCGCCAGGATCGAGAACTCCAATTTCGCGATTTGGATTTGAAAATGAGTCGCGGGTCATCGGTCTGATCGCCGCTTTCGGTTGGGCTTTCTTCGTTCCCGCGCAGGCTTATGCGGTCATCCTTATGCCGACCGTGTGGTTTGTTTTCGTGTTTTGGTTCGTAGTCTGGCGAATGATTCGAACCGACAGCGCACCGGGCGGAAAAGAGTGTTTACTGCTTGGTCTGCTCATCGGCGTGACCGCGATGGGCGTCGCAACGATCCTCGTCCTTACGCCGTTCGTTCTCGCGGCTTTGCTTCTCAAACCGGAGATCGGCAACGGAGCCGACGCGAGCCGTGCGACGTGGACGGGAGAGCCCGCGAGGGTTGATGAGCCGGGAGACGGGTCCATTAACCAGCGGCGTTGGCATCGTCTCGCCTTAGGCGCAATACTTTTATTCGCAGGCATCGGTTTGGGCATGTCGCCGTGCTGGATCCACAATTGTTTCGCCGCACGCGATCCCGTTTTTCTTTCCGCCCATAGCGGCATTAACTTTTGGATCGGCAACAACCCGGAAGCGAATGGTTACCCGCGTTTCCCGCCGGGACTTCGCGCTGGACAGGCGGCGATGTTAAGTGATTCCATTACTGAAGCGGAAACGGTGGCTGGCCATTCTCTCAAGCGGTCCGAAGTGTCTGCTTATTGGTCGGCTAAAGCGAAGAATTATGTTGTCAGGCACTCTGGCGATTGGCTGAACCTACTTTCGCTTAAGCTACGCAATTTTTGGAACGTATTTCAGTATGATGACCTCAGCATCATCACAAATTTGCGCGAACAAGGCGTGCTTTTCCCAGGGCTTTATTTCGGGCTGGTCGCGGCTCTCGCCATCCCTGGAATGCTGTTGGCCTGGTGGCTCGCGCCGCAGTCACGCTGGATCATCGCAGCAATCCTATTGCCGATGTTCGCGCTGCTCGTGGTTTTTATCACCGAGCGCTATCGCATCGTCGCTGTGCCCGGCCTGCTGATTTTTGCTGCGTTCGGATTGTCGATCTTCTGGCAAGCCTGCGCCGGAAACCGATTATCCGTGACAGCCATCTACATGGCGTTGCTGATTGGATCGTCAATCTTCGTTTCGTGGCCGCAGCGAGACCCAGCCCTTTGGGCGCTCGACGCTTACAACTCAGGTTGGCAAGCGCTGGAATCAAACAATTTGCTGCTCGCAGAAAAAAAGTTGGGTCTCGCCTACGCTTACGTTCCGAACAATTCTGAAA
>WNFC01008025.1_pt1 | contig 22897 bp, 22 predicted proteins | sample 5400541 | NCBI WGS metagenome assembly WNFC01 (sample SAMN13153342, study PRJNA577476) | soil metagenome | isolation source: 120 cm saprolite under Douglas fir tree site 2 hole 2 replicate 1 | place: USA:California | collected 2015-04-18
CCGAGCCGGTCACGCGGAAAGTAAATGTCTCATTCACTGACTTGGCCTGGATATCAACGCCGGTTTGGTCGAACACGGCCGGCATCATCTGCGACGCCACAAAACGCTGCCAGATCAGTTTGTAAACCTTGTATTCGTCCTCACCCAGATACCTTTTAATTTCGTCGGGATGGCGCGCCGCGGAGGTTGGACGGATCGCTTCGTGAGCTTCCTGCGCTTCTTTTTTCGATTTGTAAACGTTCGGAGCGTCAGGCAGAAATTCCTTGCCATACGCGGAGTTGATCATCTCGCGAACTTCGGTGACAGCGTCATTCGACACACGCACCGAATCGGTACGCATATAAGTAATGAGACCGACCGAGCCTTCGTCGCCCAGCTCCACACCTTCGTACAAGCGTTGCGCGATCATCATCATGCGCTTCACGCTGAAACGCAGTTTCCGGGAACCGTCCTGTTGCAGCTTGCTGGTGGTAAACGGCGGTGCGGCGCTGCGACGACGTTCTTTCTTCTCAACCGTGCTGACGGTCCAGGTAGCCGACTCCAGCGCATCCGTAATCTTCTTGGACTCTTCGCCGTTCGGGATTTCAGTCTTTTCGTCACCGCGACCGACAAAGCGCGCGTCAAATGCCGGCGGTCTCGCCGCTCCCAGATGCGCATCAATGGTCCAGTATTCCTTCTTCTCGAACGCCTTAATTTCGCGCTCACGTTCCACAATCAGGCGCAGGGCCACGGTTTGCACGCGACCGGCGGAAAGACCGCGCCGGACCTTGTCCCACAACAGCGGAGACACCTGATAACCCACGATGCGGTCCAGAACGCGACGCGTCTGTTGTGCGTCCACCAGGTTCTGGTCAATTTCGCGCGGGTGCAGAAACGCTTCTTGCACGGCCTTTTTCGTAATTTCGTTAAAGGTCACGCGATGGACCGGGATGCCGTTCCTTTTCTTTTTGCTGAAGCCTTCGGTCAGTTCTTCGGCAAGATGCGAAGCAATGGCTTCACCTTCACGGTCCGGGTCAGGCGCCAGATAAATGGCGATCGCGTCCTTGGCCATCTTCTTCAGCTTGGCAACGACTTTTTCTTTTCCGGGAATGACGTCGTAATCGGTGGTGAAATCACCTTCAAGGTCCACGCCCAGCCTGCTTTCTAGGTACTTGGCCTTTGGTACTTGGTTTTTGGTGATACCGAATCAGCTACATATACCTGCTCTGCGAGCTTGGCTTCGATGCTGGCAAGCAGAGCTGAAAGCATCTTTCGAACCCGAGTCAACTCGGCAACATTACGCTGGTATTGGGCGTCCGTGACAAATTCGAAGTCACGGCATAGCAGCAGGTGGTAATCAAGCTCACTTGCCGATCCCATCGCGATTCGAACGAAACGCGCCAACTCAGGGCTCGTCCTGCGGCCACATCCTTCCGCCAAATTCGCGCCAATTGATACGGCAGCACGTCTGAGCTGTGACGTCAAACCGTACGTTTCTTCTTTGGGAAACGACCGGCTCATCCGGTACAACTCAAGAGTCAATTTGTGGGATTTTTCCCAAACATCAAGCTCTCGGTAATTTCTCATACGTTCGTCACCAAGTACCAAATACCAAATACCGGTCGTCAGAAGCTTCTTACAAAATTCTTCCCCGGCATCTGCCTGATTTTTCCGTTCAACTCCAGTTCAAAGAGCGCCGCGAAGATTTCTGACGATGACACCTCCGGTTCCAGCTTTTCAATGATCGCATCGATGTGAGTCATTTCATCCTGCTTGAGCACCTTGAGGATCTTCTTCTCTCGAGGCGTCAGCTGCTCATCATTATTAAACAGGCTGTTTGGCTGGGGCTTTTGGTCTGATGCTTGGGCGGCCCACTCGGATTCAAGCTGGAGTTTCACCTCAGCCGGCAATTCCTCCCAAACGTCCTCCCATGTTGCAGTTAGCTTGGCTCCCTGCTTAATCAGCGTATTCGGCCCCCAGGAGTTCCGCGAGGTTACATTGCCAGGAACCGCAAACAATTCGCGGCTCTGCTCCAGGGCGCAACGAGCGGTGATGCGCGTGCCGCTATACTCACCCGCTTCCACAACCAGCACGCCTAGTGAAAGCCCGCTGATGATCCGGTTGCGAATGGGAAAATTCTGCGGCGCGGCAAATGTGTTGAGCGGAAATTCACTCACTAACGCACCGTTGCACTCCAGAATGCCATCCGCGATCTTGCGATTTTCTCGCGGATAGATCACATCGACGCCTGTCCCGAAGACAGCCACAGTGCGGGCTTTGGCTTTGATCACTCCGCGATGCGCCGCCGTATCTACTCCGCGCGCCATACCACTAATAATGATGAGACCGCGAGCGGAAAGATCGCATGACAGGCGCTCCGCCATGCCAATGCCATAAGGCGTTGGATGTCGCGTACCCACCACGCCAAGTCCCGGAGCCGAGAGAGCGGCAACGTTGCCGCGGACGAAGAGCACCAGCGGTGGATCGTAGATTTCGCTGAGACGTTGCGGCCATTCCGGATCGTCGCGGCAGATGATGGTCACGCTCGACGCCGCCGCCCTGGCAAACTCTTCATGCGCCATGTCCAGTGACTTGCCCAGCGCAATATGCTGAGCTGACTGCGCCTGCAGGTTCAGGGCTTCCAGTTCGGTCAACGACGCGTGAAAGACGTCGCCAATCTTTTCAAAATGTTCCGCCAACTTGCGCCCACGCGTTGGCCCCAGGCCGGGCGTGAGTGCAAGCGCCAGCCAGTAAATTGCGTTCGAAGTTCCTGTGGTGGGACTAGCCATGAAACTTGCGGGACTGTACACGGACAAAGGAAAGACTGTCAAGGAAAAGAAAGTTTGCGATTGTTTACAATACCTTTAATTATGGCATTACGAGTGTCCGCCATCAGCTTTCTGAACACCGCTCCGCTCATGTGGAATTTTGAGCACGGCGAGACCGCACAGCAGCTTAGCGAGAACTTTACCTTTACTTACACTGTTCCTTCGCAATGTGCGGAAGAGTTGAAGGCTGATCTGGCCGATATCGGTATTATTCCAGCGGCGGCCTACACCACCATTCCCGGCCTCACCATCATTCCGGACATTGCGATCGCGTCGAAAAATGTAGTGCGTTCCATTCTGCTGGTCAGCAAGGTTCCGGCGGAAAAGATTCGCAACGTGGCCACTGATGATTCGTCACGCACCTCCGCGGCACTGGTGGAGATTTTTCTGCGCAAGTTTGTTGGCGTGGACCCGGGATTCCGTCGCCAGAAAGCGGTGCTGGATGAGATGCTGCGTTGGCATGACGCCGCTCTTCTGATCGGCGACCCGGCATTGCAGGCGGGCACCGAAGGCTATTACGTTTACGACCTGGCTGAGCAGTGGCGACGCTGGACTGGACGTCCCTTTGTCTTCGCCTTCTGGGCGGTGCGCAAAGCTGCGCTTAACAGCGTGAGCACGGAAGTAAATCTGCCGCAAATTTTTCAACAATCACGCGATGCCGGGCTTAAACACATTCCAGAGATTGTGAAGGAGTGGTCACCCCGGCTGGAACTCCCGGAAGCTGTCGTGAGCAGTTATCTGAAAGAGAATATTGATTACGGACTTGACGCTGAGAACCTTGAAGGGCTGCGTCTGTTCTATAAATACGCTGCGGAAATGAAGGTGTTGCCGGAAGCGCCCGAACTCGACTTTCTGGAGCACAAAGTTGCGTCGCGCTCGTAAGGGACCCTTGGCGCGTAAAAACCGCGTAAACTCCGCCTTCACAAAACTTCTACTTACCATTTGTAGTTCCTGTAACAAGTTGGTGCATCCAATGGATTGTGCCGCTAGCCCCTTACAGCCTCATTCTTAGCGCCTTGATTGTTAACGCATGGACGTGGCTGGTCCGGCTGGGCGGACTCGGCCTGGTGCTGCTGGGTTTTGCCGACAATTCACCCATTCCCCTGCCCGGCGGCATGGACGCGCTCACCATCATCCTGTCCGCCCATCAGCGCACCTGGTGGCCCTACTACGCCATCATGGCGACCATTGGCGGCATGGCCGGCGGTTATATGACATTCGCGGTTGGACGGAAGGGTGGCAAGGCAGCACTGGAAAAGAAAATTCCGAAGAAAAAGATCGACAAGATATTCGAGCGGTTCGAGAAACGCGGCTTCTACAGCCTGTTTATTCCCGGATTACTGCCGCCACCAGTGCCCTATTCGCCGTTTCTGCTGGCAGCAGGAGCGCTCAGGTATTCGCCCAGAAAGTTCCTCCTCGCCGTGGGTCTGGCACGTGCCATTCGCTATACAGCCTTGGCATATCTGGGATCGATGTACAGCAAGCAGATCTTTGGCTTTTTCCACGAGTACTACAAACCGCTCTTCTGGTTCCTGATAGGACTGGCGGTGGTGGGTGGAGTCGCCCTGACCTGGTGGACCATGAAGCGCAAACGCGAAGGCAAACCCGTAATCCCTGAACCCAGAGAACCAGCCAAGGTGGCGTGAAATCGTGCGCTGCAGTGCGACTCTCACTTTCTACATACTGCCCCTGGCTGACGCCATGCACGCTGATCTCGTTGTGAGCCGGGGCATGATTCCATTAAAATAGTTCTGCTCATGTCCCTTACCAAACAGCAGGCCTTGGACTATTTCCACTCTGACGATCTGATCGGTCTCGGCATGGACGCCGACGCGCTGCGCCGCAAGCTGCATCCTGAAGGCGTGGTCACCTACATCATTGACCGCAACATTAATTACACCAACTTCTGCACTGAGTACTGCACCTTCTGCGCTTTCTACGCGCCTATTAAAGGCCCCGGTCGCAGCAAAGGCTATGTGCTGGATTTTGAGACCATCTACGAGAAGATTCGCGAGACGGTGGAAGTCGGCGGCACGGGCGTACTGATGCAGGGTGGTCTGCATCCCGACCTGAAGATCGAGTGGTATGAGCAGATGCTCAGCGGCATCAAGGAGCGCTTCCCCAAAGTTCACCTGCACTGCTTCTCCGCATCTGAAATCATCCACTTTGCCGAAATCAGCGGCCTGAGCATTGAAGACACCATCCGGCGCCTGCGTGACGCAGGGCTTGATTCCATTCCCGGCGGTGGCGCGGAGATATTAGACAACGAAGTACGCTATAAAATCGCCCGCCTGAAATGCCTTACCGAAGACTGGCTCAACGTTCACCGAACTGCGCACAAGATCGGCATGCGCACCACGGCTACCATGATGTTTGGTGTGGGAGAGACGCTGGAGCAGCGGATCAATCACTTCCAGCATGTTTATGATCTGCAGGAAGAGACCGGCGGATTCACCGCGTTTATCCCCTGGAGCTTTCAGCCCGGCAACACCGCGCTGGGCGGCCGCCACTGGGATGAAGCCACGGCCGTAGAATACCTGAAAACGCTGGCCGTCGCGCGGTTGTTTCTTTCCAACATTGAAAACGTCCAGTCAAGCTGGGTAACGCAAGGCCTGAAGGTCTGCCAGATGGGGTTGCGTTTCGGCGGCAATGACGTGGGTTCAGTCATGCTGGAAGAAAACGTCGTCCGCTCAGCAGGCGTGGCCAATTGCACCACGGAAGAAGAGCTGCGCCGCATGATCCGCGATGCCGGCTTCATGCCCAAACAGCGCGATACGCTGTATCGACAATTTTTTCTGAACTAAAGCCGTCTTTCGCAGATTTGGTAAATGCGTAATTGGGTAATTTGTCTGTTGGCGCCAATTTACCCAATTGCAAAATTACTCAATTACTAAATCCCTGTTCCTCCTTCATCATTTACAATCTTCTTTTCTGAATTCCCACCGGGAGTCCTCTTCTGAGTCCGCTATTTGCCAACTGTCTATTGCTGCTCGCTACAGCCCAGCAAAAGGGGCTGGTGCACTATTTCAAGTCGCAATTTCTGGACCGGACTTTCCGCGGACTTTATTCCCCCAACGCTTTCGACATGATGCTGCTCATCCCCTACTTTGTGGTGATGGTCATCCTGGCCGGCTACGGTATCCATCGTTATGTGCTGGTGTACATGTATTACCGGAATCAAAAGAATCGCACTACCGAGCCGCCCAGCCATTTTGCCGATCTTCCGCGGGTCACCATTCAGTTGCCCATCTTCAACGAGCAGTTTGTTGTTGACCGCCTGGTGGAGTCCATCTGCAGGATCGAATATCCCAAGGACAAGCTGGACATTCAGGTACTGGACGATTCAACCGATGACACGGTAACTGTCGCCAAAGCCGTGGTGGACCGCTATGCCGCGCTAGGCCACCCTGTCACCTATATCCATCGGACGAATCGTGAAGGCTTCAAGGCCGGCGCGCTGCAAAATGGCATGCTTACGTCCAAAGGCGAATTGATCGCCATTTTTGACGCCGATTTTGTTCCGCCGGAAGACTGGCTGATGCGCGTGGTAGACCACTTTGCTGATCCGAAGATTGGCATGGTGCAGACCCGCTGGACTCACCTGAACCGCAATTACTCCTTCCTTACGGAAGTTGAAGCCATTCTGCTGGACGGACATTTCATTCTGGAGCACGGTGGCCGCTCCCGCAGCAAGGTATTCTTCAACTTCAACGGCACGGCGGGCATGTGGCGCCGCCAGGCGATTGAAGACGCCGGCGGCTGGCAGCATGACACACTCACCGAAGATACGGATCTTTCTTACCGGTCGCAGCTCAAAGGCTGGCAGTTTAAATATGTGCAGGACATTGAATGTCCGGCGGAACTGCCCATTGAGATGACTGCGTTCAAAACGCAGCAGGCACGCTGGGCCAAGGGCCTGATCCAGACCGCCAAGAAAGTTCTGCCGCTCGTCTTCCGCAGTGACGTGGCCTGGCGCATTAAGGTAGAAGCGTTTTACCACCTCACGGCCAACATCAGCTATCCCCTGATGATCATTCTTTCCACTCTACTTCTTCCCGCCATGATCATTCGGTCTTTTGGCGGATGGTTTCAGATGCTGCTGATTGATCTGCCGCTGTTCCTGGCCTCGACATTTTCTATCTCCAGCTTCTATCTGGTATCACAAAAAGAGCTGTTTCCGCGGCGCTGGCCGCGCACCTTCCTTTATCTACCGTTCCTCATGGCATTGGGGATCGGGCTCACGCTCACTAATACGCGCGCCGTCATTGAAGCGCTGCTGGGCATCAAGTCATCATTCAAACGCACGCCGAAATATCGCGTGGAATCAAAGAAGGACAGAGCCCTGGGACAGCAGTATCGCCGCCGTCTGGGCATTGTCCCCTGGTTTGAGCTGCTGGTGGGAACATACTTCTTCCTGATGTGCGCTTACGCCTTCAGCAGCGAAAATTACTGGACCATTCCATTCCTTCTCTTGTTCGTTCTGGGCTACTGGTACACCGGATTGATGTCACTGCTGCAAGGCAGGTTTGAAGGTCGTGCGGTCACGCCAGAGCCGCATTCTAAGCCTTTCCCCGTAGGGGTCTAGGCCTTTTCCCGCGTTTCGGAAGCACCCCCGGCTCTGGTATTCTTACGCAGTGTTGATGAAGGTTTTATATACGATTCTGGTGCTTTCCCTGGCCGCGATCATGGTGGCCGTGGGAGCCACCTGGTGGCGACTGCGCTGGCACCTGCGCCGCCCTCATCACACCCCGCTGAATGGCCTTGATCCATCGCAGACGGAACATGCGGCGGAGACTGCCGAGCACGCGACTTCCACTGACCATACGCATTAATTTTCACATCACGCATACGATAAAACTTTAAGAATCTTGTTCGCGTCACACGCACTGGAGCGTGTGTGCTGCGATAATAGTGACCGTAGGATTTTTTCTTTATGTCAACTTCGTCTGTTGTTCCCCAAATTCGCGAAATCAAGATTGCGCACAGCCCTGATTCCGATGATGCCTTTATGTTTTACGGCCTGGCCACGAACAAGGTCCGTGTACCAGGACTAAAGTTCAGCCACACGCTGACCGATATCGAAACGCTCAATCGCAAAGCCATAGATGGCTTTTATGACGTGAGCGCGATCTCATTCCATGCCTATCCTTACGTCCAGGACAGGTACACCCTGATGTCGTGCGGGGGCAGCGTGGGCGAGCAGTACGGTCCCATGGTGGTGGCGCCCCGCGCCATCGGCCTGGAAGACCTCAAGCGCATCAAGGTTGCCGTCCCCGGTACCATGACAACCGCATATCTGGCTCTGAAGCTGTTTGCCCCGGACATTGAAACCGCCGTGGTGCCCTTCGACCACATTATTCCCGAAGTGCTCGCCGGCAAATATGAAGCCGGCTTGATCATCCATGAAGGCCAGCTCACCTATGACCGTTCCGGGCTGAGCAAAATCATCGATCTGGGCAAGTGGTGGCATGAGATGACCGGCCTGCCGCTGCCGCTGGGCGGAAATGCCATTCGGCGCGACCTTGGCCCTGAGCTGATCGCCACCGTGCAACAGGCGCTGCGTGACAGCATTCAGCATGCGCTGGATCATCGCGAACAGGCGCTGGCATATGCCATGCAGTTTGCCCGCGATCTTGATCCGCACATGGCAGACCGCTTTGTTGGAATGTACGTGAATTCGCGCACCTTGGACTACGGTGAAGATGGCAAAGAAGCCGTCTCACGCCTGCTGAGCATGGGCTATCAGGCGGGAATCATCACGCAAGAGCCACACGTCGAGTTCGTGTAAATCAGATCCGACAAAACAAATGCAAAAGGGGAGAAGCAGATGACCGCAACTCCCCTTTTAGTTTGTTGAAAAGTTAGTATCGGTTGCGACCGCCGCCACCGCCGCCGCGACCACCGCCGAAGCCGCCACCGCCGCCACGGCCTCCACCACCGCCGCCGCGTCCGCCGCCAAAGCCGCCGCCACCGCGTCCGCCGCCAAATCCACCACCGCCCGCACGGGCTTCTTTAGGACGGGCTTCGTTCACGTTGAGAGCGCGCGCGCCGATCTGGGCTCCGTTCATTCCGCTGATCGCTTTATCAGCTTCCTCGTCATTGGCCATTTCCACAAATCCAAAACCTCGCGGCTGGCCAGTGTCACGGTCCTTCAAAATGGTGACGTTCTCTACCTGGCCGTAAGCGGAAAATGCCTGGCGGAGCTCGTCTTCAGTAACTTTGAAGTCCAAGTTTCCTACGTAAATGTTCTTCATGAGGTCCTTCTTCGGTCTAAACAGGCGCGCTATTGAAGGCGTGACTGCGAGGTTATGTGGATACAACTCAAAGGAGAGTTTCGAATAACTCACGCTCGCGTACTGCGAACCCCTTAAGCGTACGCCTGCCTCCAGCAAGATGCAAACCGGCTGCCCCATTTCTAGCTGGCTAGGTATCGCTTTGCTATTAGAGATTTCTCATGATTCGGGCTTAACTTCAACTCCTCCAATACCTCTCAGCAGGGTGACATTCGGGGTATCGCAGCGAAACAATTGGCGAGGATCTGGCTCTGCTGCTGGTCCCCGGAACATGTTAAAAACTGATGAATGTAGTGAGCTGCTAACTTTCGCCCAAATGCCTTTGTTTCACACTCCTTTAATGTCACCTGTGTACTCTCACGGCAAGATGATGGCACTAGGTGGAAGACGATCCATGATCCGAGATCTTGCTATGGATGGGGAATTAGCCGGTAACCAGAAGATTTTCCTGTTGGAAGACGACCTGGATATTGCCAGGTTGGTACGCCACAACCTTGAAGCTGCAGGCTTTCGCGTGCGCAGCTTTTCAACTACTGCCAACGTAATTACTGATGCGCACAAAGAGCGGCCTTCGCTCATGCTGCTGGACATCATGGTCCCGGGCGGTGACGGCCTTGATTTATGCCGGCAAGTACGCCAGGCAGGCGCGCCGCTGGCCAGCACGCCCATCGTTTTCCTCACGGCGAAAACATCTGAGACTGACCGCATTCTGGGCCTGGAATTGGGCGCCGATGATTACATTACCAAGCCTTTCAGTCCGCGCGAACTGGTAGCCCGCATCAAGGCCGTACTGCGGCGTTGCGAAGCGCCATTGGCGCCCACATCCATCGAGGCCGGCGAACTGGAGATTGATGCCAACGCCATGACGTTGAGCGTACGTGGAGAGATCGTGACCACCACAGCCACGGAATTCCGCCTGCTTCATTATCTGGCGCAGCATTCCGGCCGAGTGTTTACTCGTGACCAGATACTTGACGCCGTGTGGCGGGAAACAACTTTCGTGAGCCCGCGGTCAGTGGACGTTTATGTTCGCAAGCTGCGGGAAAAAATTGAACGGGACGCCGAGCATCCGCGCTATCTGAAAACCGTTCGCGGAACCGGCTATCGGTTCGAAGTCCCTAAGACGGAAATGGAGTAAAGGCGGAGGCGAAGCCACCAGGACATTTCTTTGATTGAAGCCGTTTAATTCACCGAAAATTTACGTTATTTAGAAGGTCCCTGAACCCAGCCGCGCTTATAGTTGTTGTAACGCACTAAACTTAATTGCGCCGTGTCTCCTGACGAGACTCGCAGTCAGCGGTAGTCCATGAACTCTCCGGCCATTGTTTCCGGCACGAAAGTCGTCGGTTCGAATCTCGCCCAGCCACCCGCGGAAATCCATTTGCCGCAATTGACCATGCAGGCCTGTGCACTGGCCAAACAATCGGTGGCCCACGCCATCGATGGGTTGATCAATGGATCACAGTCATCCTTACAGGGAGTCCGCACGTGTGAAGAAAAGCTCGACGACCTGGATCGCGAACTCGACGAGCACATGGCGGAGACCATCACTCGCGTCACCCCAGCGCAAGCTCGTGAACTACTGGCGTGCATGAAGCTGATGCTCGATCTGGAACGGGTCGGCGACTTGATTGCCAGCTTTGCGGAACGGACAGCGATCGTCCGCAATCGCATTGATATGGAAGACGTGGAGCAGCTCACGCGCATGGCTTGTCTGGTGGAAAACATGCTCACCCAGATGGCCCAGGCGTTTGAGCAGCGCAACGTTGACCAGGCCCTAAGGGTACTGCGCTCTGATGCCGAAATTGACCGCTTGCGCAACCTGCTATTGGTCCGGCACACCGAGCACAATGAAGGGCTAAAGATCGGCCAGGAGAGCCTGCACGTGCTCTCCATGGCCAATGCTCTGGAGCGCGCGGGCGACCACATCAAGAACATGGCGGAAGAGCTTTGCCATCTGGCCACGGGCCATACCATCCGCCATCTTCTCCGGTCCAAAGACAAGCCAGTGGAGCAGCTCTTTCTGGACTGGCTGGCCAAACGCGAAGGCCCCGGAAAGTAATCTCAGGCACACTTCAGCCGAGTCGGTCCTTCCCTTCAGAACTGCCGTGTCCAATCAGAGTAGCGGAGCAGCTACTCTGTCCAGCAGTTTCCTTCTTTCCTCTCCTGGCATCCTAAAAAAGACAATCTAGTTACAGCCAAATCTCAAGACGTTTCATCGAGGGGGGAGACAAGATGTACTACGCTGGAGACTTGCGTAAGATTGAAACGAAAGGCGTGGGTCGCGTGCGCCAGACAATAGGCCGTGCGCGCGAAGAATGGACCGACGCGGAACGGCGGATACGCCAACGTATGCGCGTCTATCCTCAGAGGCTTCGCAATTTGATCGCGCGAACCACTGAGGAGCCCGCAGTGGAGTTCGAAAAGGAAACTCTTTCCGGAATTAACCTGGGGGAAATTACAGCTCATCCCAAGCCGATTGTATCCGTTCACGGCCACGATGTTGATGAGGACGAACAGAGCTAATGGGTTAATTCAAGAGGTTGATAATAAGCTGGCGCTGAGCGCCAGCTTTTCTTTTGCGGTCTTTGTCGAAAAATCTCAGCGCTTGCGCGAAGGAACGGTGATTGTCGGTCTGGTGATCGTCGGTTTGCGCATAGGAACAATGGCGCCCTGGCTGGCGTCGGCTTGCGCGTGGCTGGCGCGAAACGCGACTTCTGTCTGGACGAAATGAACAAAGTCCTGCATCTGCCGGTTCATCTCCTCCATGCGCTCACGCATCTGCAGAATGATGGCTATCCCGGCGATGTTCACGCCCAGATCGCGGGCCAGGTTCAGAATGAATTCCAGGCGTTGCAGATCTTCTTCAGTATAGAGGCGCGTGTTACCTTCTGTGCGCGATGGCTTCAGTAAACCTTCACGCTCATAAAGACGAAGCGTTTGCGGATGAATGCCGTACATCTCCGCTACTGAGGAGATCATGTACGCGCCTTTGGATTTACGTTTGGCCACGGCTAACTTAAAGCCCCCTTAGCATCTTTTCCACTATCGTTGCTTCACGTACACGCTGTGATCGTAACCTCGCCAAAAAATCACTCGTTCACAGGTCATGCCGCTTTTCTCTGCCACGCGGCACGAGCTCCGGTTTTCCGGGCGGACAAGCGCAATAACTCGCACGATGCCTAACTTGGAAAAAGCGTACTCAATGCAATGCTGCGCAGCCTCTGAGGCATATCCTTTACCCCAGAAATCACGTCGTACATGCCATGCCAGTTCGCATTCGACATCGCCATACAACTCCCGGATGAAACAGCCGCAATCGCCAATCAATTCGCCGGAATCCTTGCGAAGAAAGAGCATCGCGAGTGGATCGCCGAGCACCTGGAACAGGCTGTCCGTATCTTCCAGATCGAACTCACGAAGGACAAGCCTCTCGGTCTCGAGAATTACACTTTTTCCCACAGCTGTGCTCGCGGGTCTTCCGGATTCAGCTTCTGCATTTCCTGCCACAACTCACGTACTTTCAGGTCACGGGCTTCTGGGACCACGATCTTCACTTCCACAATCTCATCGCCGCGTATGCCTTCTTTGGTCGCCGACGGCACGCCTTTTTCGCGCAGGCGAAGCTTCTGTCCACTCTGCGTTCCCGGCGGTACGCGGAGCTGGGAGCGGCCATCAATGGTAGGCACTTCGATCTTGGCGCCTAATGCCGCTTCAGCCGCGCTGACCGGAATGGTGACATAGATATCGTCACCATCGCGGCGAAACACCGGATGCTCACCGATGCGGATGATGATAAACAGATCGCCAGCCGGGCCGCCATACAAACCCGCATTGCCTTTGCCGGCGATGCGTATACGCTGGCCGTCTCGCGTACCCGGCTTTACACGGACCTCCAGCGGTTGTGTGCCCTCGACCGAGCCGTCACCGTGGCAGACCGGACAGGTAGTCTGCACTTTGCCGGAACCGCCGCAGCGCGGGCAAGGCGTGTTGAACTTCATGCGGCCACTGGTCTGCGAAATCTGACCGCTACCGTGGCACTCAGGACAGGTCTGGGGCGTGCCTACCGTTCCCTTGCCCTGACAGTTGCCGCAGGTTTCCAGGTGCGCGATGTTCAGGCGCAGGACCGTGCCGCGGATCGCGTCCCAGAAGCCGATGTTGACCTGGTATTCAAGGTCATTCCCAGGTTCAGGTTCGCGCTGAATGCCTGCGCCCGCGCCGCGTCCCCCGCCAAAGATGCTGGAGAAGATGTCGCGAAAGCCACCGGCGCCGGTGGAACCGCCAGTCTGCCGGCCTGTGCCGCCGGCGAAGTCAGAGAAATCGAAGCCGCCGAAGTCGAAGCCGCCCTTGCCAGACCCAGCCTGTGAGCTGCCGCCAGGATAGGGGCCGGCGCCGAATCCGCCCGCACCAAAGCCACCACCCCGCGCATAAGCTTCAGCCGCGGCTGGATCGATATTGTCAGAGTAGAAGCCAAGCTGGTCATACACTTTGCGTTTCTTGGGATCGCTTAAAACATCATTGGCTTCAGAGATTTCCTTGAACTTCTCTTCCGCCTTCTTGTCATTAGGATTTACGTCCGGATGGTACTTGCGCGCAAGTTTGCGAAACGCCTTGCGGATCTCGTCCGCTGTGGCGCCCTTCTTGATGCCTAGTGTTCCGTAATAATCTTTTTGCTGCGTAGTTGCCATATTGAATTTTTAAACTGAACGATTTTCTTTTCGCGATATCCTGTTTGTTGCCGTTCTATTTGTCTGCGCTCTTATCCGCGGGCACTTTGGTCGCCTGCCAGGCCACGGCCTGCCATTTGCCGTTCCGCTTCATGAAAGTGCCGGTATTGCGGAAGGTGGCCGTCTCCTGCTTTCCGTTGACGGTGCTGTGCATGATAAGGCGGAAATTAACGATCGCAAAGTCCCCGTAGGGGTGCACCGTGAAATCGTCCGAGTCAAACGTGGCTTCGGGTTCATTCGCGGCACGCACGCCGATGTTGGTGATAATGTCCGCCTTGGTCACCGTGACGCCCGCCGAGCGGGTGTAAATCACGTCATCGGCAAAGAAGTCTTCAAAGACCTTCTTGTCATTTTTGGGCACGTTGGCCAGGAAATCACGCACTCGCTGCTCCAGGGCTTTTGCGGTTGCGGTGTCATCGGCTGATATGGAAATGGTGGTCGCCGTGTTTTCCATGGGAGCGTAAGGAGTGATTGAGCCCGACGCCATGATGGGCAAAAGCGCCGCCACGGCAAACAGCTTGAGACCGCTTCTTTTCATGTATCTCATCTGAGTTTTCGTTTCTCCGCAGGGGCTGAAGCCCGAGTTTTATTTGGCCTATTGCGGCACGAGTAAACTCGTGCCATGACACTTGTCTCGAAGGTGGATGCAATTCCTCCAAACAGCCATTCTTCTCCGAAAATCACCAAAGCGAAATGGATAGGTCTTTCGATTACGCCGTCGCCTGGGCTTCGCCTCCGATGAGGATGACAAACGGAGACGGCATCGCCGGATGCCATCAAGTTTGGCAGTTCTGGCAATTCCGGCGATTTTCGCAATCTCGCTTAGGCCGCGCCCACTTCCTGAATCATGTACATTGCGCCCGGCTCATGGTCGCGCGCATCACTGACAAAGTCCTGTGCGGCTTCCAACGTGTAGAAGCCAGGTAAAGCCATGAATCCTGCTACATGATTCAAGCCCTCGACCATCTTCATTACTAAAAATTGTTTCACGTGAGTCACCTCTGTACTTAAATTCCTGTGAAGAAGGCGGCCAATTACAGCCGCCGTCTTCGCTTACTCAATGTCACTTACTCAAATTCGATCACGCTCGACTGCAATCACCTCAATTGCAATCGAGCGTCACCTGAATCTAACCCGAAACCAGCGCGAATGACGCGCGGTTTAATCATGCCCGGGTTTAGTGCTTGGGTTCCACATCGACGTATTCAGCGTCAATTACACCCTCGTCCTTCTTCTTCTCAGATTGTCCAGCGCCTTCCTGCGTTGGCTCGCCTTGCGTTCCGGCGGCTGAAGGACCGCCTGCTTCCGCTGACTTGTACATAACTTCCGCCAGCTTATGCGATGCCTGCACCAGCTTTTCGCGCGCGGCATTCATCTCCGCAACATCTGAGCCTTCCTGGGCCTTCTTGGCTTCCGCCAAAGCCGACTCAACGTTGGCCTTCTCGTCGCCAGAGATCTTGTCGCCATGCTCTTTCAGCATCTTCTCGACGTTATAGACGAAACCGTCAAGCTGGTTGCGCGCCTCAATCTCTTCCCGCTTGGCCTTGTCTTCCGCTGCGTGCGCATCAGCTTCCTTGGCCATGCGATCGACTTCCTCTTTGCTTAGACCCGAAGAAGACGTAATGGTAATCTTCTGGTCTTTGCCGGTCGCTCGATCTTTCGCCGCCACGTTCAGAATGCCGTTGGCGTCAATGTCAAACGTGACCTCAACCTGCGGCACGCCACGCGGAGCCGGCGGAATTCCCGTAAGGTGGAATTTACCCAGAGTACGGTTGTCCTTGGCCAAGGGGCGTTCACCTTGCAGCACGTGGACTTCAACTGACGTCTGGCTGTCGGCCGCGGTGGAGAAGACCTCCGTCTTGCGCGTGGGAATCGTGGTGTTACGCGGAATCATCTGCGTAGCCACGCCACCCAGTGTTTCAATGGACAAGCTCAGCGGGGTCACATCCAGCAGCAACAGATCTTTCACGTCGCCGGCTAGAACGCCCGCCTGGACCGCTGCACCAATGGCAACCACCTCATCCGGATTCACGCCGCGATGCGGCTCTTTGCCGAACAGGTCCTTCACCAGGGCCTGGATGCGAGGCATGCGGGTCTGTCCGCCCACCAAGACAACTTCATCAATCTTGCTGGCGTCAATGCCGGCATCCTTCATGGCCTGTTTGCACGGGCCTACTGAGCGCTGAATGATATCTTCCACCATCTGCTCCAGCTTGGAGCGAGTCAGCTTTTTCACCAGATGCTTGGGACCGCTGGCATCCGCCGTGATGAACGGAAGGTTGATCTCAGTTTCCATGGTGGTGGAAAGTTCGATCTTGGCCTTTTCCGCCGCGTCACGCAGACGCTGCAAAGCCATTTCATTGCCTTTGCTGCGCAGGTCAAGTGTCTCGTCTTTCTTAAATTCATCCACCAGCCAGTCAACGATTCGCTGGTCAATGTTGTCACCGCCAAGGTGGGTATCACCGTTGGTGGACTTCACTTCGATCACGCCTTCGCCGACTTCAAGGATGGAAATATCAAACGTGCCGCCACCGAAGTCATAGACTGCGATGGTTTCGTCCTTCTTCTTGTCCAATCCATAAGCCAGGGCCGCTGCCGTGGGTTCATTCACGATGCGCTTTACATCAAGACCGGCGATCTTGCCTGCATCTTTCGTCGCCTGGCGTTGCGCGTCATTGAAATAGGCCGGAACCGTGATCACGGCTTCCGTCACGCTCTGCCCGAGATAGTCTTCCGCAGCCTTCTTCAGCTTCTGAAGAATCATGGCGGAGATCTGCGGCGGGGTGTATTCCTTGCCTTGCGCCAGAATGGCCACGTGATCGCCCTGCTGGACGACCTTGTAAGGGACCATTTTCATTTCAGCGTTAACTTCGTCATAACGCCGGCCCATGAAGCGCTTGATCGAATAAATTGTGTTTTGCGGATTGGTTATGGCCTGCCGCTTGGCGACCTGGCCCACCAACCGCTCCCCGGATGAGGTGAAGCCGACAATCGACGGGGTGGTGCGTCCGCCTTCTTCATTGGGGATCACCTTGGCTTCCCCACCTTCCATCACCGCGACCACCGAGTTCGTGGTGCCTAAATCAATACCTATAATCTTGCCCATTGCAACTGCCTCCTGCCAATAAGTTCTTTAAAATCACCACTGAAAGTATAATAGAAAGTCCATTATGAGAGTTGAGTCTCTTACTGTCAAGGTGTTAGATGTTGCAGGGATGAGCTACGTTGCAAAACTGGTTAGGCTTTTTCCGCTCCGCCAAAGACTCAACGGCAGCTGATTAGCCGCTTATATTTAATGACTTACGGGAGCCCGGAGGTAAGCCAGCGAAGCGGCGATGACCGCCGGAAGAGGCTGGTCAGTATTTGCTACGAAATGCGGGGGCTTGATGGGCTCGAATTCCTTCTGCAATTTCTGGTACAGCGCGTAGTCGCGATTCGCAGCGATGTGTTGCCGTGACAAGCGGTCTTTAGCTGCACTGTCAGAACAGGTACACAAGACGATCTTCAGAGCGCAGCCGAGCATGGCAGCTTCGGCAGACAGCAGATCGATCTGAGAGGCCTTGGTAAACGGCCGGCCATCGATAAAAACCCACCCGGCTTTCTTGTTGCTGACCAGATAACCCGCAGTCTGGAACAGCACGCTCATGCAGAAATCATCCTGGACACAAGAGTACTCAATCAGCTTTGGGGGAAAGAGCGCCGCCCGGACCACATCCTTATCGAGGACCACGCCGCCAAGCTCAAGGGCCAGTGCGCGGGCCAGCGTACTCTTCCCAGTTCCGGGAAGGCCAGCCATGGCGACAACGCTTGGCATCACTTCACGCCACCCGCCCAAAATGATTGCGAAAGAAGCCGGCAACACGGCGGACAGCGTCAAGCTGTACCAGTCCGGTAAAGTGATGACCTTGATCAGGGTAAATCTTGATTTCGTAAGGAATATTGTTGGCTTTCAACACCTGTTCCAACTGATACGCCTCCGTGACTGGAACGGTGGCGTCACTGGCACCATGCAGGATGAGTACCGGCGGAAGTTGCGCTGCCTTATCAGCAAAGTGCGCCGGCAGACCACCAAAGAGTTCAGCCACGGCGGCGATCCGGCGGTCATGTGTGGCAAGAGAAACCGCCAGATATCCGCCGAGTGAAAAACCAAGCACGCCGATTCTTCGCGGATCTACGCCCGGCTGCTGGCTGATGAACGTAACGGCATCTCCGGCGGTGCAAAGCCAGGAACGGAAATTCTCTTCAATCTGGCTGGGATAAACCCAGGTGTGTCCGGTGCGCTGAAAATAGTGCAAAGCAAACACATGCACGCCAAAGCTGGCAGCCTGGCGGGCAAAAGGATCAAGTCCGCGCAAGGGGCCGCCCGAGCCATGGACCAAAAGCACCGCTGGGGCCGGACCCGCGCCGCTGGGTGAGTAATGATCTATTTGTATTGATTTTCCGCCGCTTACGAAATGAGGCATGTTTGCCAGATTGGATGAGCCTGTGAAGGCGACCGATGCAGCGAAGTGTAAAACCTGGACGGGATCGCGTGCAAGCAAACTTGGCGATTAAACTATTTAGGGTTTTTGTTCGTCGACAACTTTGGTGATGTAGTTCACATTTGCTGAGGACTCTTCTTCCGTCGCGCGAGAGTGCTCGGGAACGGGATGGCGAGCTGGAGCCGCGGACTCCGGATAGCGCGGCAGGACTTCCCGCAGTGCCCACTCAATGCGATCAACCGAATCCTTCATCAATTGGACTTGCGCGTCATCAAGGCTGCAATTCTGATGTTGAACTCCCCAGAACTTGATTACCTGCAGGGCATTCCGGATGTGGTGATTCAACTCCACAATCGTTTGCATCCGCTGCCGAACCAGTTCGCGACGGTTCCTTTCATTGCGGACATACTGGTAGAACAAAAGGCCCGCAATCCCTCCGGTGAGCATGTTGCTGAGAATGATAAGGCTCCAGCGGGAAAAGCCCTCAGTGACGAGAAATAGATCTTGCAGCATGCCCAGGGTAAAGGCCACCAGGGCAATTGCAACCGCCAGCAGACCAGAGTGTCTTGCCCAAAAAGACTCCGGGTTTGGCAGGTTGTGTTCCACCCTTTGATTCTAGCTCCAATTCCATGGAGGGGCGCAAGGCCTTTTGCGCCGCAGTGGCAGTGTTTGTGGTCTCCCAGGCCACTCGTGCGGCGGAGAAAGCACTCAGGCCTATTTACCGGCAACACGTGAAGCGTGAGCGGGCAAATAAGAAAGTTCTAAAATCGAACGCTACCGCTGCCACAACAAACTCCAGACGGCGTTACTCCACCGTCACTGACTTCGCCAGATTGCGCGGCTGGTCAACGTCACATCCGCGACGCACCGCTATGTGATACGCCAGCAGTTGCAGCGGAACAATCTCCAGAATGGGTGAAAGCAGCTCCGGCGCCCGCGGCACATAGATCACATGATCGACTGACTCTTTGATCTCTTCGTCGTCTTCGGTAGCGATAGCGATCACCTTCCCTGACCTGGCCGTGACCTCTTTGATGTTCGACATCGTCTTCTCATAACGAAGGACAGACGTGGGATCGTCATGGTCCTGTGTGGCGATCACCACCACGGGCAGGTTCTCATCAATCAGTGCATTGGGGCCGTGCTTCATCTCGCCGGCAGGATAGCCTTCCGCGTGGATGTAAGAGATTTCCTTGAGCTTGAGCGCGCCTTCCAGAGCTATGGGATAGTGAATGCCGCGGCCGAGGAAGAGAAAATCCTGCGCTTTGGTATAGACGCGCGCCAGCTCTTCCACTTCGGGTTCGCGCCCCAGCAAACCTTCCAGCTTGGCAGGAATCTTCAGCAACTCACTTATCAGCTTTTTGCTCTGTTCCTGTGAAGCGGTTCCACGCACCTGTCCCAGGTGCAGCGCCAGCAGGAACAGCGCCGTCAGTTGCGCGGTGAATGCCTTGGTAGATGCCACTCCAATTTCCGGCCCAGCGTGTGTGTAAACGGTGCCGGAAGCTTCACGCGCGATCATGGCTCCCACCACGTTGCAGACGGCCAGTGTCTTGGAGCCTTTCTGCTTGGCTTCGCGTTGCGCCGCAATGGTGTCCGCGGTTTCACCTGATTGCGTGATCAGCAAAGTCACGTCGTGATTCGAAATAATGGGATCGCGATATCGAAACTCGCTGGCGTAATCCACATCCACCGGTACGCGCGCCAGCCGCTCGATCATATATTTACCGGCCAGCCCGGCATGCCAACTGGTGCCGCAGGCGGCGATGTTCAGCTTTTGCATGCTGCGGAATTCATTGTCAGTGATCTCCATTTCGTCCATGATCACCTTGCCCGTATCTTGCGAGACGCGGCCCAATGCCGTTTCCCGCACGGCGCGCGGCTGCTCATGAATTTCCTTGAGCATGAAATGCTTGTAGCCGCCTTTTTCCGCCATGATCGGGTCCCAGGCAATGTGCTGGACGTCGCGTTGAAGGGGATTGCCGTCAAAGTCCATCACTTTGACGCCTGAGGGCGTCAGCACGGCCAGGTCGCCATCGTGGAGGAAAAACAGGTCGCGCGTGTGGGCCATGATCGCCGGCACATCGGAGGCGACAAAATATTCGTCCTTGCCCAGGCCAATCACCACCGGCGGTCCGTTGCGCGCCGCAATGATCTTGTCAGGTTCGTCTTCAGAAATCACTGAAAGGGCAAAAACTCCCGTAAGCTGCTGCACCGTCTTGCGGACCGCCGATTCCAGCGTAGGCTTGTGGCCATTGGATGATTGGAAAAGATACTTCTCCACCAGATGCGCGATCACTTCCGTGTCAGTCTCTGTGACAAACTTGTGACCTTCTTCAATCAGCTTCTTTTTCAACGACATGTAATTCTCAACAATGCCGTTATGTACGACTACGATCCTGCCGGTGCAGTCACGATGCGGATGCGCGTTCTCTTCCGTAGGACGGCCATGCGTGGCCCAGCGTGTGTGGCCAATACCGTATGTGCCGTCAAGCGGCTTCAGGCGGATCACTTCTTCCAGGTTGCGCAGCTTGCCTTCCGCACGCCGCACATGAATCCCGCCATCATTACCGTTGCCAGCCACGGCGATTCCCGCCGAGTCATAGCCGCGATATTCCAGCTTCCTCAGCCCTTCAATGATCACAGGCACAACGCGCTTTTTACCGACGTAACCAACGATTCCACACATATGAAAAATCCTGCTTAATTTCTCTAAAATCTGTGCCAACTACCTCAAAGCGGATGATCACTTAGAACACTCTGAACCGCGAAGCGATGTGAAAACCGGCTTTATTCAGGGCCCTCATCCGCGTCTATCCGCGGCTAATCCGCGGTGAGTCCAGGTCCTGATCCCTGCAAATCCGCGGTAAATTCAGTCTTCCAGCCGATAAGAAAATTCTTCGATGACCGGATTAGTAAGCACTTCTTTTGCCATTCGCTCGACTTCGGCTTTGGCAGCAGCTTTGTCCAATCCGCCATCCAGGGCGATCTCAAAGACCTTGCCTTGGCGAACCTCGCCCACACCTTTGTAGCCCATTTTTTTGAGCGCGCCGTGAATGGTCTTGCCCTGGGGATCCAGGACGGTGGTCTTGAGCATGACTGTGACGTAGGCCTTCATGGGTGGATTAATTATAGCGGGATGATCGAGCCAATTACATTGCCCGAATAATCAACGTCTCCAGCTCTATCAATTCGATATCCTGCTAAAATCCTCCACCGAAAGGAGCCATAATGTCTCCCACAAACACGAACGGCAAGATCTGTTACGTGGAATTACCCGCAACCGACACTGCCCGCTCCTCTGAATTTTACCAGCGTGTCTTCGGCTGGAAGGTGCGCACACGCCCGAATGGCAGTATCGCGTTTGACGACTCGACCGGCCAGGTGAGCGGATCGTGGATCACCGGTCGCACACCTGCATCTGCTCCAGGCATTCTGTTCTACATCTTGGCGGATAGCGTGGAGGCGAGCGTAGCCGCTGTAGTAAAGAACGGTGGTGAGATCGTGCAGAAAATCGGAATGGACGCGCCGGAAATTACAGCGAGGTTCCGCGACCCAGGCGGAAACATCGTCGGGCTGTACCAGGAACCGTCGCGCTAAATCTGACAAGCAACAAAAAGCCTCCGCCACAGCAGAGGCTTTTCACACAAAATAAGTTTTACGCGCGGCCAACACCCAGATACTCAAATCCCAGTGCTTTCATGCGTGGACCATCGAGCAGGTTCTTGGTGTCAACCACGATCGGCCGGCGGATGATGCGCTTGATGCGGTCGAAATCGAGCGACCGAAATTCCGGCCAGCCGGTGCCAAGCACCAGAGCGTCAGCGCCTTCAGCCACGGAGTAAGCCGAATCACAGTAACGTACGTTGCCCGTTAGTTCCTGTTGTGCGTCTGGCATGGCGATGGGATCGTAGGCCTTCACGTGCGCTCCGCCTTCCATGAGCGCGCGCGCCAGGTGAATTGCGCCAGAGCTGGCCACCGAATTCGTATTCGGCTTGAAGGCCAGACCGAGCAGTCCAACCTGCTTGCCTTGCACGGATTCCAGCGCGCCGTTGATCTTGCGCATGATGCGTCCGCAGAATTCGCGATTGACTTCGCGCGCGGCGGTAAGGATCTTCAACGAAACGCCGGAACCTGAAGCCAGGTTCGCCAGCGAATCCATGTCTGACTCAGTGAACGCTCCGCCCAGCGATCCCGGCTGCATGCACCGAGGCGCAATGCGTTTGTCCAGGCCGAGAGCAAGCGAGAGATCAACTGCGTCGGCGTTAATGCGCTCGCACAAGCTGGAAAGTTCGTTGATGAACGAAACCTTGGTTGCCAGAAACGCCGTGGACGCTTCGCGTACCAGCTCGGCCGTCTCATGCGTGGTCACAATCACCGGGACGCCGCGCATCACCAGCGGACGATACAGCGCTTTGAGCGCTGTTACCGCCGCATTTGAGCTTGTGCCCAGCACGATGCGGTCAGGCCAGTTGAAATCTTCCACCGCACATCCCTCTGACAGGAACACGGGGTGCGAAACCACGGTCATCTGCTTTCCGGCTGCCTTCAGGCGTTCTTCAACACGGCGCGCTGTGCCCACTGGTACAGGC
>WNFC01001784.1_pt1 | contig 22895 bp, 14 predicted proteins | sample 5400541 | NCBI WGS metagenome assembly WNFC01 (sample SAMN13153342, study PRJNA577476) | soil metagenome | isolation source: 120 cm saprolite under Douglas fir tree site 2 hole 2 replicate 1 | place: USA:California | collected 2015-04-18
CCTCCCTGCGGCCGGCGCTTAAGCTGCGTCCGTCCCCGTCGGCATGGTTGTAACTCGCGCCCCCTGGACGGCGGCTTGGGCGGCCTGGGCCGGCGCTGCTGCCGCCGCAGGCTGTGGCCCCGCACTGGTCAGCCCGATTGCCTTGCGCACTTCCGCTTCGAGCTTGACCATGGTGTCTTTGTTGTCTTTGAGGAACTGGCGGGCATTTTCGCGGCCCTGGCCAATGCGTTCGCCTTTGTAGCTGTACCAGGACCCGGATTTCTCCAAAATATTCTGGTTCGCCGCCAGGTCGAGCAGATCGCCTTCGCGCGAAATGCCCTCGCCGTACATAATGTCGAATTCGGCCTCGCGAAAGGGCGCCGCGACTTTATTCTTGACGATTTTGACTTTGGTGCGCGAGCCGACCATCACGTCACCTTCTTTGATGGCGGCGATGCGCCGGATATCAATTCGGACTGACGCATAAAATTTCAGCGCGCGGCCTCCAGTCGTGGTCTCAGGATTACCGAACATCACGCCGATTTTTTCGCGGATCTGGTTGATGAAGATCAGGCAGGTGCGCGACTTCGAGACCGTCCCGGTCAATTTGCGCAGCGCTTGCGACATCAGTCGCGCCTGCAGGCCCATGTGGCTGTCGCCCATTTCGCCGTCGAGTTCGGCCTTGGGTACCAGCGCGGCCACGGAGTCCACGACCAGCACGTCAATTGCGTTGGATCGCACCAGGGCTTCAGTAATCTCGAGCGCCTGCTCGCCATAGTCGGGCTGCGAAACCAGCAGGTTGTCCACATCCACGCCCAGCTTCTTGGCATAGCCGGGATCGAGCGCGTGCTCGGCGTCCACGAACGCAGCCATTCCGCCCAGCGCCTGCGCCGAGGCGATCACCTGCAAAGCGATAGTCGTCTTACCAGACGATTCCGGCCCGAAGATTTCGACGACGCGGCCGCGGGGAAAGCCGCCCACTCCGAGCGCGGCGTCAAAGGAAATGGCGCCGGTCGGAATCACCGCGATGGGGACAATCTCTTTCGACCCCAACCGCATGATGGAGCCTTTGCCAAACTGCTTTTCGATTTGCGCAAACGCCATATCAATCGCCCGGCCCCGCTCGTCAGCCATGAGTACTTCTCCTGTGAGTACGATGTGGAAACTGGCTGGAGTATACCGCTTCTCGAAAGCGAATAAAAGGCGAATCGTGAAATAATTTGATGATTGTTCCCGAAAATGAACTCCAGACTGCTTCTTCTTTGCGACCTTTGCGACTCCCTTCGCGAACTTTGCGGTCAAAGGCTCTAAAGATTTTGACCGCAAAGGACGCTAAGGAAACGCCGAGGTCGCAAAGACGAACTCTCGGCACACTCGTACGTGAATGCCGCCGCCAACGTGCTACAATCTCTAAGTTTTTCTCCTGAGTATCAGGCTCCCGCACATCGTAAACGGACGCACCGTGGCCCAAAATTCCAAACCCATCACTTACGCGGACGCGGGCGTCAACATCGACCAGGCCAATCGCACCAAGCAGCGCATCAAGTACCTGGCCCATAAAACCTTCACCAAGGGCGTTCTAAGCGAAATCGGCGGGTTTGGCGCGCTTTTCTCCATCGACAAAGCCAAGTATCTCGATCCCGTCCTGGTTTCAAGCGTGGACGGTGTGGGCACCAAGCTCAAACTCGCTTTCGAGATGAAAGTCCACCACACCATCGGCGCCGATCTGGTGAACCACTGCGTCAATGACATCGCCGTACAGGGCGCCGCGCCAATGTTCTTCATGGATTACCTCGCGACCGGCCGCTTGCAGCCCGAGGTCGCCGAGAAGGTGGTCGAAGGCCTGGCCGACGCCTGCAAGCACAACGGCTGCGCCTTGATCGGTGGCGAAACTGCCGAGATGCCCGGCTTCTATCCCGACGGCGAATATGATCTTGCCGGATTCATCGTCGGAGTTGTCGAGCGCGACCGCATTATTACTGGCAAAACCGTGGAAGCCGGAGACATCATCCTCGGACTACCTTCGACCGGCCTGCACACCAACGGCTATTCGCTTGCCCGCAAACTGCTGTTCGAAGTCGCCAACTATGAGCCCGAGACCTACGTGAACGAAATCAAGGGCAAGGTTGGAAACGAGCTCATGCTGACCCACCGCAGCTACTGGGCCATCATCAAAAAGCTAATCGCGGCCGAATGCGTTTCCGCTCTAGCGCACATCACCGGTGGCGGCATCACTGAGAACCTGCCCCGCGTCCTGCCGCGCGGCGTCTCCGCCATCATTGAGTACGGTACGTGGCCCGTCCAGCCCATCTTCCTTCACATGCAGAAGCTAGGCAACGTTCCTCACGAAGAAATGATGCGGACATTCAACATGGGCATCGGGATGCTGGCGGTGGTCCCGTCGAAAAAGTTTAAGAAGGCACAGACCGTGCTTGATCGCGCCGGAGAAAAGTATTACGCCGTGGGACGGATCGTGAAGGGCGAGCGCAAAGTAAGTTACAGCTAGCGCAATTGCCCGAGGGCGACCGAATTCCGATATATCCGGTAAATAGGGGAGCAACAATGAGCTCTTGGTTCTCCATGAGGATGGATGACCTGGTTGAATCCCAGTTCAGAAAAGATCCAAGCGGACGGGTGGTCTTTATTCCATTTACCCGCAAAGGGAAATACTTCTTCGTGGATTCGAAAGCTGACGAGGAAAAAATCAGAGCGTTCGTCAAGATGTACCGGATTCCCAACACGCTGATTTCTCTCCTCCTATGTCCACTCGTCATGGTTCCCGTTTTCATCCTGGAGGACTACGGCGGTTTAACGCCCCGAGCACACAGGTTGACGATAGCTTTAGGGCTCTCTGGGTTTTTCTGGTTGAGCTTTGTCGCGTTGGCAGTGATGCTTTGGGTCGTATACAAAGCAATGATCCCTGGCTTAACTGCATCGCTGAGCGAGGTCGGACCGGAAATTAAAGCTCAACTAAGCGCCATCTCTCGTCCACAACGACGTCGCCAACTTGTAGCGCTGGCGTGCCTTCTTGCCGGTCTGACCCTCCTGGGGTTGGCTCTTTTTGTCTTGACCGGACACAGATATATTGGGCGCTAGCTTCTGCCGGGTGGGGCTCTGGACTCGGTCCGAGAAGGACGGTGCAGCGATTCCCCCAAAAACAGCCGTTTTTGTCGACTACGCGGATTTGTTTCACAGGCCACCTCGCTCGCCTGTGATGCGAGTCACGAGAGACGGTGACGTAGTTCAACCGAGTAGAGGACGGATTCAAGCGAGTTAGTCTTGGGTAGTACCACCTTTTGCGTCATGGGGGCCTATGCGAACTAACAGCCTTTTCGGAAACTCAATGGCCGTCGTGCGATCCAAGCTGACGGGCCGGGCACTCGCTCTTGCCCTGTTGGCTGTGTCGGCGGCTTGCAACAGTGGAAGTTCCACGAGTATGTCTCCTCCAGCCCCGCCCCCTCCTCCGCCGCCTCACACCATTGTCCAGTCCTTCGACGGGGACAGCGGAACCATCACCAACGGCCTACCTACTTACAAAGACCACCCCGACATGGGCGTCGCCTCCAACGGCACTTATGTGATGGCCGTCACCGGGCAGACGGTCAATATTTACAACGCCTCCGGCGTGCTCAAAAGCTCGACCGTGGCGGGCACTTTCATCAGCAATGCCGGAGTCGCGTTCGGGATGCACGCGGACGATCCCCGCATCGTCTATGACCCGTTTATTTCGCGCTGGCTGTACGTTTGCTCTTGCGCCAACGACTACCTGATTGTTTCGAGCGGCTCCGACCCGACCACCGCAACCTGGAAGGGTGTGGCCCTCAGTTCCCGAAACGGCGACCTGCTGATGCACGTCGGTTTCGATAAGAATTGGGTCTATGTTTCCGAATATGAGAGCTGCTCTGGAGCCAACAATGCGGTGGAATTCGCCATCCCCAGTGCGGACGTGGCATGGACCGGCAGCGGCAATGTGTCGCTAAGCCGCGAAGTTTCGGACGGCTGCCATACTTTCGATGCGATTCCAGAAATCGATCTGAACCCCGCGAAGAGTGTGACCGGCCCTGGTTATTTTCTGTCTCGGTCGGGAGAAACCCAAAGGCAAAGCAATGCCGCGATTGTTTTGGCAATCGACACTTTTAGTCCGTCGAGCAGCACGGCGGGGACCTTCAGCGCCGCAGGCTCTCCGGCCACGATCCCGACCGGGTACCTGTATAACACGCCCATGGACGCGAACCAGCCGGGAAGTCCGGGCGGTGTTCGCAGTGCGGAAAGTCATCGCCCGTTTTCTTTGATGACAATTAACGGAACCGACTTGCAACTGGTATGGTCTTCCGGGCCTTGCCAGTCTTCCTGCGGCGCACAGGGTGCGGACAGGCAGCAGGTGGTTTTCTGGTTTGATGTTGCTACCCCAGGACTGACCCTTATCCAAAAAGCCAAAATCTCGGATGGTTCTTTGGCGTTTCTCTTCCCCTCACTGGCGGTTGATGGTTCGAATAACACCCTCATCGCCGCCACGGGATGTTCCACCACGCTCTATTGTTCGGTCTTAATCTTTAACCATCTCACGTCGGACGGGAGCGGGGTGTTTCACGGCCCAAATCTTGCTCTCAGCGGCACCGCGAACTATCAGGTCTGCAGCACCAGCCCGCACCCCGGATGGGGCACTTATACTACGACCGTACAAAACCCCTCAGACAAAACGAAGATGTGGACGTTCCAGGAGTATGCCGCCTCGGCCACAGTTTGTCAGTGGCGAACTCGAATTCTGGAATTGCAACTTTGAGGCAAAGGCTGTGCCTGCAAACAGGTCGTACACACTTCCCAGTTTGCGGGTCAGTTGTCTTCTTCACCTGTCCGGGACTGCGTGATCCGCGACTGGGAAGAGCACGAGTTTCTCTCGTGCCGAATGTGCCGTGGGAAGACTTGCGGCTTCTAGCCGCTGGGGTTTGCTCTTCTGCGAGTCCGTGGTGAACAGCCAGCCTCAGCGGCTTAAAGCCGCAATCCTGGCACTGCTCTTTGGCACGACTTTAAGTTGTGCCCTTCCCGGCTGGATCAGCGTTCTCCAGTTTCAGCCGCTGTACACAGCGCCTGGCGCGGGTCTTTTGCGCCTCTGCGACGCGCCTGAAGGCGTGCCCTGATACGAACCTGCGGATTGTTTCACGATCCGCTTCAGTCGAAATGACAGTTCAAAAGGGAACTAGAAGGAAGCTAAGAAACCGCGGAATTCCCCGCCTTCACCCCGTCCGCCTGCTCGTGCGCGTGATAGCTGGAACGCACCAGCGGCCCCGACTCCACGTGGCGGAAACCCAGGCGCAGCGCTTCTTCTTTCAGGTAGGCGAATTCCTCAGGGGTGTAGAAACGCGCAATCGGCAGATGATCGCGAGATGGCCTCAGATATTGTCCGACGGTGAGAATATCCACTTTCCGGGCGGCGAGGTCTGTGAATACATCCACCAGTTCCGTCATAGTCTCGCCCAGCCCGACCATGACGCCGGACTTCGTGATCGTTTCCATCCCCATCGCCGTCGAAAATTTCTTGGCGTTCTCTAGAAGCCGCAGCGTCCGTTCATAGCGCGCTCCTGACCGCACCACGCGATAAAGCCGCGGAACGGATTCGGTGTTGTGATTCAGGACATCGGGACGGGCGTTAAGAACAATCTGCAACGCCTCGTCGAGTCCCTGGAAATCGGGGATGAGGACTTCGATGCGGCAATCCGGCGCGACATTTCTTACTTCGCGGATGGTGTCGGCAAAAATCCTTGCTCCGCCCAGATTGTCGTCATCCCGGTTCACGCTAGTGATCACGGTGTGCTTCAGTCCTAAAGTTGCGACGGCTTCAGCCACGCGGCGCGGCTCATCAAGATCCAGCGGCTGCGGGCGGCCTTTGGGCACGGCACAGAAGCCGCAGCGCCGGGTGCAGATGTCCCCGAGCAGCATGAAGGTCGCGGTCTTGTGGTTCCAGCATTCGCCGATGTTGGGACACTGGGCAGATTCGCAAACCGTGTGCAGTCCCAGGCCGCGCGCCAGCTTCTTAAGCTGATGAAAATTCTCGCCTCCAGGCGCTTTGGCCCGCAGCCACGAGGGTTTGGGTTGCCGGACCGGCGGGCCTAGCTCAATTTGCACCAGCTCAATCTGCGCCAGTTGTGAAGGGCTGCCCATCTGAGTACATTCTACAGGCGGTTGCCGAGCTCCTGCCAACCGGAGCGGGATATTATAGTAACCGCAGCGGCCACAGCGGAGCGCGCTTTGGCCGCCAGCGTGATTCTGCGATGGCCTACTCTCTCCGAGGCATTGCGTGGACGGCATTCGCAATCGCCGTGGCTTTGTTGATTGGCAGCAGTGTGTTCCTGTTTCGAGCCACCCGAAAACTCACCGCCAGCGAAGTCCTGGTTGCGCATACGCATGAGGTGGAAACCGTGCTGGAGGACCTCGGCTCCGACGTTTTCCAGGCCTGTAACTCCGACCGGGCTTTCGTCCTTACCGGAGACGACGAGCTGTTGCGAGGCTACCGCTCCGCGGTCGAAGCGATCCCCGGTGACCTTAACCAGCTCCACAATCTGATGCCAGACAATCCAGGCCAGGGAGAAAAGCTGAAGGGTCTCGAGACCGACATCGAGACCGAATTGAGTCTGATCTCAAAGTCGATTCAAGCTCACCACCGGGGGACCTCCAGCATAGACTCGGACGCCGAAATCGCCCGCCAGACCGAGGACCTGGGAGATCGAGTGCAGCAGGCATTGCAGAAAATGGCGGCCGCCGAGGATGGTTTGCTGCAGCAGCGGCAGGCAGTGTCTCGATCCAATTACCACCACACTTTGAATCTGATCGGCGTCTCGTTTCTGGTTGCCCTGGTGTTGCTAGGCGCGCAGATGTTCACTCTGAACTATGCTTTTACTCAGTATCGACGGACGGAATTCGCCGCCCGCCAGAACCAGGAGATCGTGGACGCATTTTTCTCCGTCTCCACCGTACGCTTCGGAATTCTCGACTCGCAGTTCCGCTACACCCGACTCAACGACGTTCTGCCGCGCATGCTGGGCGTCAAGCCAGAAGAATTGCTGGGCAAGTCCGTCTTCGAAGTTTTCGGCGAGCGCGGCGCGCGCACCGAGGTGATTCTGCGCGAGATGCTGCAGACCGGCCGCCCTGTACAGGACCGCGAAATTTCCGCAGAGTTGCCGGGGAAGCCCGGCCAGATCCGGCATTGGCTGGTGAATTACTTTCCCATTCCCGACGCCAGCGGCACATACACTCAAGTGGGATTGATCGCAGTGGAGGTCACCGCCCGCCGCAAAGCCGAAGACGCGCTGCGTAAGTTGAGCGGCAGATTGCTTGGCATCCAAGACCAGGAACGCCGCCGCATCGCTCGGGAGCTGCACGACAGCCTGGGCCAGTATCTGGCTGGGCTGAAGATTGCCATCGAAATGCTCAGCGCCTCTCCCCAATCCGAAAAGAGTAGTGCGCTGCTTGCCGAATGCAGCGAAATTCTGGAAAAGTCCATCGTCGAAACCCGCACTCTATCGCACCTGCTGCATCCGCCGCTGCTTGATGAAGCCGGGTTCGCTTCCGCCGCCAGTTGGTTTGTGAGCGGCTTTTCCGAGCGTAGCGGCATTCCGGTTTCGCTGGACCTACCGCCCGACCTGCCGCGCCTTTCCGAGGCAGTCGAAATCGCGCTCTTTCGCGTGCTGCAGGAGAGCCTGACCAATGTGCATCGCCATTCCCGCGCCGCCTCCGCCGAGATCAAGGTGGAAGCCGACGCTGAACAGATCGCCATCGAAATTCGAGACTACGGCCGGGGCATGCCCCTGCACATCCTCGAGCAGATCGAGGAAGGCACAAAACTGGGCGTGGGACTGGCAGGAATGCGCGAGCGCGTCCACGAATTGGACGGGGAGTTCGAAGTCACATCGGACGAGCACGGAACCACAGTCCGCGCCACCGTACCGCTCAGCATCCGCGAAGAACCCCATCAGGTAAGCGCCGCCGCCCGCGAGGAGCAAGAAGAACGAGAGGAACGAGTTGCCAACGCCTTCTGGCGCCCGCGAGGAGGGGTTTCGTGACGTTGATAGCTGAGGACTGACGGCCGGCTCAGCTCTCCAGCCATCATTTTTTCTCAGCTCCGCGTTTCTGAGCTCCGCCCCGCGCCGGCGTGGAAAACGCTACTTCAAGTCCAACGCCGGCTGGAGCAGTTCGAATCGCAAACTAGCTGGCTTTCCGGTCGAGCTCACGCTCTGTTTTGTGCGCCTTTTCCTCGCTCTGGGTGCGGCCCCAGTCATCAACCTGACGCTGGGCTTCTTCTTTTGCAACGCCGTACCGCTCCTGGATCCGTCCCACCAATTGGTCTTTCTGTCCCGCAATCACGTCCAGATCGTCATCGGTCAACTTGCCCCAGCGAGTCTTAACCAAACCTTTCATCTGCTTCCATTTGCCGGTTATCTGGTCCCAATTCATAATTTCCTCCTGAATGAATTTCTAAGAGCAGGCTATCGAGGAGGGTTTCGCCTGGCAATACGGTAAGAACTGCACCAACGTAAGGTGATCCTCGGAGACCGAATGTTTAGTTGGACCAGGACAGTTGTCGTGACGTCTGCGCCGAGAGTTCGGCGGAACGAATTCTCCTGACGGCTGAAAGGCTGATAGCTAAGGCCTCAGCTTTCCAAATACGAGTCAACCCATTCTTTGATTCTGAGCCGCCGTTCGTCGTGAGTGTCAAACCGTACGCCGAACGTTTTGCTTGCCGGCTTGTACCAGCTCACCGTGCCTCGGATCCAAATACGCGGCAGGGTCAGCAACGCAAAAGAAATTTCGACCGGCTGGCCCGGAGAAACTTCTTCCCCGCTCTTCAGCGACATGCCGCCACTGCTCAACTCGTGACTGCTGGCAGAGAAACGGCTTTGGCCCGCGAGTATGGAAACCTCGGTGATCACCGGAATACGCACATAACGCCGGAACTCATGCAGCACCAGCATCTGCGTGGCCCGAACCAGCTTCAGGGCCGCAGGACGCTCCAGCGGTTCATTGAAAACGGCGTTGATTCCGTACGGGGAGAGCTTCATGGCATCTTTCAGCGTGCCTCCCAGTCCGTAGATCACCATGCGGCTGTTGGAGCGCGACCTGCGCGCCGATTCGAGCACGGGCGCAGCATGGCTCCCCACTCGGATTACGCAGGCCTCGAATTTTTCCGTGGCCATCCGTTCCGCTTTCTCGGCGGTCATGGGGACGGTGTCAATACCAAATTGACGGAAGCACTCCGTCAGCAGGCTGCGGGACTGCTCCTGCAAGTCCACCAGCGCAGCCCGGGCTGAAAACTTCCTAGAGGGGGATAGAGGCACGAGAGAGTTTCCCAAGGCGTTCTCCGTTAGTCGAACCGTGTGTGGGTCGGACCTTCTCGTCCGACGCCCTTGACTTTTGTACTTTGACTCTAAGTCTGTCTATGTGTGGTGGGTGCCGGTCCGCCGATCTTAGCCAGCAAAACTCCGGGCAAGTCGCGGCGCCTTTCAGGCCTCGTCCACCAAAACCCTATTCTGGCGCGGGAATCCGGCCACGGCAACCGCGAATAAGGACAATCCGGGGTACAAAGGTGCCATTACCCGAGGTGACCAGAAGCGTGCCGGGGGTAATGAATTGAGTGAAATACCCACCCTTTGAAAAGCGCGAAGGGTGGGCCAACCCGCCTGAATGAGTGACGGACGGTCCGACGATAGAAACTCATACGACATAAAGTCAAAAGCCCCGCCCTCTCGCAAAGAGCGCGAGAAGGACGGGGCACCCGCAGTCAAAAAACGGCAGCCCCTACTCACTCCACCGTCGAAACAGCAGCGCGCCGTTGGTCCCGCCAAACCCGAAAGAGTTGGACATCGCGTAGTCGAGCGATGCCTTCCGCGAGTGGTTGGGGACGAAGTCCATGTTGCACGTGCCGGGGTCCTGGTTTTCGAGATTGATGGTGGGAGGAAGGATCTGGTCGCGCAGGGCGAGCACGGTGACGCCGGCTTCGAGGCCTCCGGCACCGCCCAGCAGATGTCCAGTCATGGACTTGGTCGAGCTGACCGCCAGTTTGTGTTCGCCGAAAAAATTGCGGATGGCGTGAGCTTCCAGCGTGTCGCCGATCGGCGTTGAAGTTCCGTGAGCGTTCACGTAGGCAATGTCGGTAGGCTTGATGCCGGCGTCGCGCACGGCGTTTTTCATGACGCGGAAGCCGCCTTCGTGTTCCGGCGCGGGCTGGGTGATGTGGTAGGCGTCTCCGGACATACCGTAGCCAACGATTTCCGCGAGCACTTTCGCTCCGCGGGCGCGGGCGTGTTCGAGTTCTTCTAAGACCAAAATTCCTGCGCCTTCTCCGATCACAAATCCGTCGCGGTCGCGGTCCCAGGGACGGCTGGCTTTCTCGGGATCGTCATTGCGCGTGGAGAGTGCACGCATGGCGGCAAATCCTCCCACGCCCATGGGAGTGATGGCGGCCTCCGAGCCGCCGGCAATCATGACGTCGGCATCGCGGTGCTGGATGATACGGAAAGAATCGCCGATGGAATGCGCGCTGGTGGTGCAAGCGGTGGCAGTGGCTTCGTTGGGGCCCTTGGCGCCAAAACGCATGGAAACGTGGCCCGCGGCTAAATTGATAATTGCCGCCGGAATGAAGAAGGGGGATATCTTGCGCGGGCCGCCTTCCATCAGCGCGGTGTGTTCGCGCTCGATGATGTCGAACCCGCCGATGCCGGAGCCGATATGCACGCCGATGTTCTCGGCATTCTCCGACGTAACTTTCAGCTCAGACATCTTCATTGCTTCATCCGCAGCCGCGATGGCCAGATGGATGAAGCGGCCCATTTTCTTGACTTCTTTTTTTTCGATGAAATTCAGTGGGTCGAAGTTCTTGACCTCAGCGGCGATCTGGCAGGCGTGCCTGGAAGAGTCGAAAAGGGTAATTCGGCCCACGCCACTCTTGCCGGCCAGCAGGTTCTGCCAGACTTCGTCAGTGGTATTGCCGACTGCGCAGATCAGGCCGATTCCCGTGACGACAACTCGCCGCACTAGTTACTTCCCCGCCTTCGCATGTTTGCCAATGTAGTCAATGGCGTCCTGGACGGTGCGGATTTTTTCCGCGTCCTCGTCCGGGATTTCGATCTCGAATGCTTCCTCGAACGCCATCACCAGTTCCACGGTGTCCAGCGAGTCGGCGCCAAGGTCGTCCACGAACGAGGCGCTGGAGGTCACTTCGCCCTCGTCCACTCCCAATTGTTCCACGATGATCTGCTTCACTTTGTCATCAACGGCTGCCATTGTTTTTCCTCGCTTAGAAGTAAATAGGGACTGCTGGGGCAAAGGGAAATCCTAACTGCTGCTGTCGGTTAGGTCAAACCGTGAGAAATCAAGTTACACGAAAAATGGCTAATACTGGAACTGCGGTTGTGCTGTTCGTCCAGAAACCCGGCACTCAGGCGGGGCATACTCCGGCTCCAAACGGGCCCACGTTCCTTGAGTTTGCGAGCCGTTACATCAAACCTGGGCAGGCGCGGAAAGCGGGACCTGCGTTGACGCCACCTGGGTGGATGTTCTCTTCTCCAGCCGCATCCGAATCCCCTGCTTGGGGCGGAGTGTGAAACTCGGCGTAGGCGTCACCACATGTCCGGGTACTGCCAGGAACCGAAACCGCTGCGCAATCGTGGCCAGCAGTAGGGTGGCTTCCATCATGGCGAAGGCGGCGCCGATGCACTGCCTCGGCCCACCGCCGAAGGGAAAATACGCAAACTTAGGGAGCTTCTGTGCCTTGTCCGGCAGCCAGCGGTCCGGGTCGAATTTCTCCGGCTCGGGAAAATATCTTGGATCGCGATGCATGATCCATGTGCTCATGACCACATTCGCTCCGGCTGGAATGCGGTAGCCGCCAATCTCGAATTCTTTGATGACAGTTCTGGCCAGGCCCCACGCCGGGGGATAGAGCCGCATGGATTCCTTGATCACTCTTTCCGCATAAGTCAGTGCCGGCAAATCGGAAAAATTCGGCGCGCGGCCGTTCAGTACTTGGTCCAACTCTTGGTGCAGTTTCGGCTCGGCTTCGGGATTCTGGCCAAGCAGATGCCACGTCCATGAAAGTGCGAGCGCCGTGGTTTCATGGCCGGCGAGCAGGAATGTCATCACTTCGTCGCGAAGCTGCTTGTCGGTCATGCGGCTGCCATCATCGTCGCGGGCTTGCATCAACATGGAGAGGAGGTCGCCGGAGTCGCTCTTACTCTCAACCGCGCGGCGCCGGGCGATGATGCCATAAACGGTTTCATCCAATTGCCGCACCGCGCGCCGGAATTCGATCATGGCCGGAGTCGGCAAATGGCGAAATATTGGTGGCAGCAGCATGCGTGCCCCGGTGCTGTTGCGCATCAGGACATTCATCGCTAGAGAAATTTTCTCGATCTGCTCCGCCTCTACGTTGAACAGCGCGCGCACCACAATGCGCAGAGTGAGCCTCATCATCTCCTGGTGAATGTCGCGAGTCTCACCGTCGCGCCAGGATAGAAGCATCTGTTCCGCGTGGTCGGTCATGACTTTGGCGTAGGAGGCGATGCGTTCGCGATGAAAAGCCGGCTGCGAAAGCCGCCGCTGCCGCAGCCACGATTCGCCTTCGTTGGTCAGCAAGCCGGCGCCGAAAAACCAGCGGCTGTTTCGCACCACCCGGTCTTTCAGGAAGTTCTGGTAATTGCGGACCAGCACCGCTTCGATCAGGTCAGGATGATTCAGGAAATAAACCTGGATCCACGCGGCGCGATAATAAAAGATATCGCCAAATTCACGCGCCCAACCCAAAAACACCGCCAGTGGATCGTTGCTGGCCAGCGGCATGTTGCCGATAGGGAATCGCGGTTTGGGGCCGGGCGGGCGTTTCATGCCGTCACTTGAAGGAAAACCTGCGGTGAACCGAGTAGTGTATCGTGAACTTCGCATGAACCGGAATCTCATGCGCGGCGCATGGCGCGGGGTCTGCATTGCGATTCTTTCCCTGATCTCAGTGAGCGGCGCGGCCTTCGCCGAAACTGGGGCTGAGGCGTGGCTTCGCTATTCCCAGCTGAAGGACAGCACAGCTTCACTTCCCACCCGCGTGGCGGTCGTCGGAAACGGCGCGATCGTGCGAACCGCAGGGAGCGAACTGGTTCGCGCTCTGGAAGGCAAGCCAGGGAAGCCGGTCCCGACGGGAGAAATTCCCAGCAGCGACGCGTTCGTTCTTGGCATTTGGAAAGATATTCATCCTCTCTACCCTGAATTGAGCGGTTCCCGCGGGCCTTCCGGCGACGGCTTCTGGCTCAAAACCGTGCGCCGCAAAAACGCGAAGTATTGGCTGATCATCGGTGCCAGTGATCGCGCCGTGCTCTACGGGATGTTTTCTCTGCTCTCGCGAATTGCCCAGCAGCAAGATGTGCAGACACTCGACGAATCCCAATCGCCTTCCGCGCCCATTCGTTGGGTCAGCCAGTGGGACAACCTCGATGGCTCGATCGAGCGCGGCTACGCAGGACGGTCCATCTTCTTTGACAACGGCCAGGTTCGCGCCGATCTTACGCGCGCCGGCGAGTATGCCCGGCTGCTGGCGTCCGTTGGTATTAACGGATGCGCCATTAACAACGTCAACGCCGATCCGCGAATCCTCAGTGCTGATGTCCTTCCCCAACTCGTGCGAATTGCAGATGCTTTTCGCCCGTGGGGAGTGAAGCTAGCAGTTTCGGTGGACATGAGCAGCCCCACGGCCGTCGGTGGCCTGAAGACTTTCGATCCGCTCGATCCGGATGTCGCTGCTTGGTGGAAGAAAACCGCCGACGTCATTTACCAACAAATCCCTGACTTCGGCGGCTTCGTGGTCAAAGCCGATTCCGAGGGCCGCTCCGGGCCGTCGCAATATGTACGCACCGCAGCCGACGCCGCTAACGTCATCGCCCGCGCTCTCGCTCCGCATCATGGAGTTCTGCTCTACCGCGCCTTCGTTTACAACCATCACTTGGATTGGCGCGACCCCAAAGCCGACCGCGCCCGCGCCGCCTATGACTATTTCCATCCCCTCGACGGAAAATTTGACCTGAACGTCGTTATTCAGATCAAGTACGGTCCGATAGATTTTCAAGTTCGCGAGCCAGCGTCGCCTTTGTTCGGTGCGATGCCCAACACAAATCAAGCCATCGAACTGCAAGTCACTCAGGAATACACCGGGCAGCAGCGGCATCTGGTTTTCCTGGCTCCCATGTGGAAGGAAATTCTGGATTTCGATATGCACGTGAACGGCGCAACTCCGGTGAAGAAAATTGTTTCCGGCAAGACCTGGCAACGCCCGCTCGGTGGATACAACGCCGTGGTCAACGTTGGCCTGGACGAAGACTGGCTGGCGCATCCGCTGGCCATGGCGAATTTGTACGGCTATGGACGCCTGGCATGGAATCCAAATCTAAGCGCGCAAAAAATCGCTGGCGAATGGACGCGGCTGACATTTGGAAATAAACCGCTGGTTGTCGAAACACTTTCAAAGATGCTGCTCTCTTCGTGGCCCATCTACGAGAGCTATACCGGACCGCTGGGGGCCGGCACGTTGACAGACATCCTCGGCCCGCATTACGGGCCAGGCATCGAGTCCGCCGAGCGCAATGGATGGGGTCAGTGGCACCGCGCTGACGAGCACGGCATCGGCATGGATCGCACCGTCGCCACCGGAACTGGATACATCGGGCAGTATTCGCCGGAGGTGCAGAAAGTGTACGAGTCACAAGAACGGTGCCCGGACGAACTCTTGCTCTTCATGCACCATGTGCCCTACACCCATGTTCTGCATTCCGGCAAAACCGTTATCCAATACATTTACGACACTCACTACGAAGGCGCAGAACAGGCGGCAAATTTGATCACGCAATGGAAGTCGCTGCACGCCCAGATCGACGACGTTCAGATTGACGACAAAAGATACGCCGAAGTTCTGAAGCGCCTCGAATACCAGGCCGGACACGCTATGGTTTGGCGCGACGCCATCGTGAATTGGTTTTTCAAAATGTCCGGAATACCGGACGCGAAGGGCAGAGCGGGCAACAACCCCGACCGCATCGAAGCCGAGGACATGCAGCTTTCTGGATACTTAGCGGTTGACGTCACGCCGTGGGAAACGGCTTCCGGCGGGAAAGCCGTAGCCTGCACCGGGCCGAATTCCTGCACCGCCATCTTCCATTTCGATGGCGAGGCAGGGAAATACGGCCTCGCAACTCAGTATTTTGATCTGAACAGCGGAGTTTCGCGGTACGAGCTTTTTGTGAACGACAAACGTAGGGATGAGTGGGCATCGGATGACCGTCTCCCTTCGGCACAAATGAACGGCCACACTTCCACTCGCCATGTCACTGCAGGTTTCAATCTACAGCCGGGAGACAATGTGAAGATCATTGGCCACCCCAATGGGGAAGAGCCAGCGCCACTGGATTATGTGGAGTTTCTCTATCAGAAAAACTGAATTGCGGGAAAAATTAATACATCCAAGCTGGTCCACAGAACCGGAGACTCCGTTCCTGATCGCGAACGAAGATGCTCACGAATAGAAGTTGGGGGTACGGATCCTGCCGGTCCGGGCTAGGAACAGATGGGCCGGCCACTGAGATGTAGCGGCGTTGGCGGTCTCCGGGAATTTATAAAGACCTCAAGCCAGCCGGGAAACGTCACGCGCGCGCGGCAGCAACCAAAACGAATACCAGAAGGATAAGCAGCAAAGGCTTCGGCAGCCTCCGTAAGATTTGCCACGCGACGAAACTCATCGACGATCTCTCCGCGCGGGGGAAACCCGCGAATGAATCTGTCGGCCAGAGCAGAAAACCGGGGCACCGGAAAGCTGGGAATCCAGAACGGCGGGATTCTATGCGAAGCTCCCTGGTCCGCGCAAGGGGCTTTTAGTGCAACCGGCACCCTTCGGTTAACCCAAGCAGCTAAATGAGTTACGCTTGAATGGTGGAGCGAGCGAGCATCGCCGATTACCTGCCTGACTTCAGACGTCTCGGCCGAGAAACAGCTTTTGCCGAGCCCAACGGCTATCGTGTGGTCCGATCCACCTACCGCGACCTCGCCGCCGCCGCTTACCGTTTCGCCCGCGAACTCAACGCACGCAAAGTTCGCAGAGGCGACCGCGTGGTGCTATGGGGACCCAACTCCGCTGCCTGGGTGGCCGCGTTTTTCGGATGCGCCCATCGCGGAGTAATCGTTGTTCCGATGGATCATGTATCCTCACCGGACTTTGTGCTCCGCGTTTTCCGGCAGGTCAACGCGCGCTTGATTCTCTGTTCTCGCGATCACGCTCAGCCCGGCCTGCCGTCTCTGTTATTCGAAGAATTCCAGGAATTATTGGCGCGCCATTCTCCGGCGGCATTCGCTTCAGAAAACGTCACTCGGGCAGACGCCCTGGAAATCGTCTTCACTTCCGGCACCACCGCCGAACCAAAAGGCGTTGTGATCAGCCACGGTAACGTGCTGGCAAACATCGCGCCGCTGGAGCAGCAGATCGAGCCTCGTTTGAAGTATGAGCGATTCGTGCATCCTGTGCGCTTTCTCAATCTGCTTCCCCTCAGTCATGTCTTCGGGCAGTTTCTGGGGATGTATCTGCCTCCGTTGATGTCCGGCACGGTTGTATTTCAGGAGACCCTGAAGCCAGCCGAAGTCATCAAGACAATCCGTCGTGAGCGCGTCTCGGTACTGGTCGCAGTGCCGCGCATGCTCCAGTCGCTGAAGGAAAAGATTGAACGTGACCTGGAAGACGCGGACCAACTCACCAGGTTCCAAAAAGATTTCGCGGCGGTGAAGGGCAAACACTTCCTGCGCCGATGGTGGACGTTCCGCCGCATTCATCGCCAGTTCGGATGGAAGTTTTGGGCTTTCATTTCCGGAGGCGCCGCCCTCGACCGCGAAACCGAAGAGTTTTGGGGACGACTGGGCTTCGCGGTCATCCAGGGATACGGCCTGACTGAGACGACCTCGCTGATCAGTGTCAACAATCCGTTCCGCATTGGAAAGGGCTCGATCGGCAAGATCATGGCAGGCCGAGAGGTGAAACTCGCGCCCGACGGAGAAATCCTGGTTCGCGGTGCTGGCGTCGCTTCCGGATATTGGACCGACGGCGACCTGCGGCCGGTTGCCAGCGACCGTGACGACGGTTGGTATCACACCGGTGACATCGGGGAGATTGACCCCGAAGGCAATCTTTTCTTCAAAGGCCGCAAGAAGGATGTTGTCGTCACTCCAGCGGGAATGAATGTCTATCCCGAAGACCTGGAAAATGCTCTCAAAGCCCAGCCCGCGGTGAAGGATTGTGTTGTCATCCCATTCGAGGTGGGCGGCAACGCCGAGCCTTGCGCCGTCCTGCTGCTGAGAGAACTAGCCGACCCAGCTCGCGTTGTCGCAGATGCGAACCAAAGCCTGGCCGAGTACCAGCGCCTGCGCCGCTGGATGGTCTGGCCGGATGAGGACTTCCCCCGAACCGCCACGCAAAAGCCTCGTCGGGCAGAGATTGCGGAAACCGCCCTGAAAATGCTCGCTGCTGGAGGAGAAAGCTCTCCCGCGCCTGATGTTCCCTTATCGGACTTGATATCCCGCATCACCAAACGCTCCGTGATCAACCCTACGGAAAGCGCGAGTCTTGAGTCCGACTTGAACCTTAGCTCGCTCGACCGGGTGGAACTGCTTAGCGCGCTCGAAGATCGCTATCAGGTTGACTTGAGTGAGACCCGATTCTCCTCCGTGAACACCGTCGGCGATCTGCAACGAATGCTAAAGGGAGAGCTTCCACCGCGAGCGCTGTACCACTATCCGGCGTGGGTACAGCACTGGCCGGTGACCTGGATTCGTTTCCTCATCCACTATCTCTTGTTACGTCCGGCGGTATTTGTTCTTGGCTGGCCCAGAATTCAGGGGCGTGAAAATCTGCGCGGACTGGTGGGCCCGGTGCTGGTGATCTGTAACCACATTGGCGACGTTGATGTCGGCTTCGTGCTCACGGCCCTGCCGTCGCGCTTCCGTCACTCCTTGGCAACCGCTGCGGGCGGAGAAGCTCTGGAGGCGCTTCGCACTCCTCCCGCAAGCCGAAATTTCTTTCTCAGAATCTTTGACCGGATGGAATGGTTCCTCGGCGTCTCACTCCTGAATCTTTTTCCGCTTCCTCGCGAAGCCGGCTTCCGCGACAGCTTTGCCTTTGCCGGAGAATCTGTGGACCGCGGATTCAGCGTTCTTGTCTTTCCGGAAGGCCGTCACACCTCCGACGGCCACATGCGCCCGTTCCGTTCCGGCATCGGCCTGCTGGTAAAGAACCTGAGAATCCCAGTCGTCCCCATGCGAATTGACGGGCTTTTTGAACTGAAACACGCGGGGCGCAGAACTGCCCGCCCCTACCAGGTCAAGGTCAAAATCGGATCTCCGGTTCGATTCGAGCCGGGAGCAGATCCGGAGCAAATCGCCGTCGAACTCCACGACAAAGTCGAGCAACTTTGACCGCTATAGAGTGCAACTTCCACAGTTTCAACAGCTTATCAACAAGTCCCGCGACCTAAATTACAGGATTCACTGTATGGACGGGGCCCAGCGTCACATGGGGAGATGAACCTTCTAGAGGCCTTCCGAAATGCAACCCCCTCCCCGGAACGGGTAACAGATTACTCCGGACTGGCAGGTCACTCCGTCGTCGTCCATAGTCCTATCTTCTTGCTGACCACTGGTTATCTGCCAAAGCCGGCTGCTTGCTCCTAGCCTGTCACTAGCGCCGCCTGCTGCGGCCCGGAGTAGGACACCCCCATGCACATGCGCCGGAACACTTCCCTTCTGTTGGTGACTCTCGTGTTTTGCTTAGCATCTCTCCCTGCACTTGGCCAGCAGTCCGCCAAAGGAAAAGCCGCCGAAACCGCGACCCTGCAGCTGCTGCAAATGCACCAGAACTACCAGCAATCGAGCGCTCCGCAGCGCACTCAGCTTCTGACCCAGTTCGCCGCACTCGCCGCCCAACGCCAGCAGCTCCTGCTCTCGCTGATGCAGACGAATCCCGGCGACGTTTTGCGCATCTCCATCCCAAGCTCCGTCAGCCAGACCATGCCGCCCACGATCAAGGGCTACATTGAGCAGCAAGTGCGATTGCAGGGGACGCTCGTAGTCTCCTATGAGGACTCCAAGACCGGAGCCATTCTGCATCACGACCTGAACACCTCCAGCGGACGCCTCTCGCTGCACTTCGCCAGCGCGCCTCCGACGAATCTGCTTAGTGGTTCTGTAGTTCGCGTGAACGGCGTAAAGGTGCAGAACGCACTCGCGCTGAGTTCGGGAAGCAACACGTCAAGCTTTCAGCTAGTCTCGGCTGCGCCTCTCAGCGCCACATTTGGCCAGCAGAACACGCTGGTGGTCCTGGTCAACTTTCAGGACAACACTTCGCAGCCGTGGACGACACAGACTGTGCAGAGCATGGTTTTCGGAACTGCCAGCAATTTCTGGTTGGAGAACTCCTTCCAACAAACGTCCCTCACCGGTGACGTTGCCGGATGGTTCACTCTCCCGATGACCAGCACGACTTGCGACATCAACTCAATCCAGACATACGCGAAACAAGCCGCCCAGGACGCAGGCTACGTGATGTCAAACTATAGCCGGTTCCTGTATGCCTTCCCTCAGATCAGCGCGTGCGGTTGGGGAGGCTACAGCTACATTGGCGGAAATCCCTCCAGTTCATGGATCAACGGCCTCTTGGACCAGCAGCTTGTGGATCACGAGTTGGGCCACGCCCTCGGACTCTACCATTCCCACTCTCTGAGCTGCGGCAGCGCGGTGTACGCAACCAGCGGCTGCACTCAGTATGAGTACGGCGACTATTACGAAACCATGGGCAACAGCAACGTCAATGGGAACAGCATGCACTACAACGCGTTCCAGAAAGAGCGTCTGGGTTGGCTGAATTATTCCGCTCAGCCACCTATCACGACTGTCTCCAGCAGCGGCAGCTATACGCTTGCGCCTTATGAGACTCAAGATACCAGTCCGAAGGCATTGAAGATTCTGCAGTCTTCCGGTTCGACCGGAAACACTTACTACTACGTGGAAGCCAGGCGGGCGATTGGGTTCGACAACATACTTTCCTACAACGTTCCCGGCTATAGCAATGTTCTGAACGGAGTGGTCATTCACGTTGGCACGCCCAGCAACGCCAACGGCAGCCAGTTGCTCGACATGAATCCTTCGGCTAGCTGGGGATACGCGATGGCACTCGACCGGGGCCAGAGCTACACCGATTCCACAGCCGGCGTGACTATTACTCCCACCGCAGTCAGCAGCGCCGGCGCGACCGTGCAGGTTACGATGAACGGCCCAGTTTGCACTCTTGCCAATCCAGGCGTGATCGTTTCTCCGACACAGAGTCAGTGGGTCACTGCTGGCAGCTCGGCAACCTTCACCGTCACCGTCAAGGACAATGACGCTTCTACCTGCGCAGCTTCCACCTTCAACCTTGGTGACTCTCTGCCCTCAGGCTGGAGCGGCGTGGGGAACACGTCGGCATTGACGCTCTCTCCAGGCACCAGCGGTTCGGCGACGCTCACCGTAACGTCTCCCGCGGGAACCGCGGATGGCTTTTACAACTTCAGCGTCTCCGCTACGAACGCGACCACGCCTACCTACAGTGGCTCGGCTTCGCCAACGTTCGTGATTTCGACCGCTCCAGTGACCACTGTCATTGTCGCGACGAACAGCGCGAGCTACACCGGAGGACAGAACGTTGCGATTTCAGTTTCCGTGACCTCCGGCGGCAGCCCGGTTTCCGGTGCGGCCGTCAGCGCAACAGTCACGAACCCCCACGGCAGCACCAGCCCACTCTCCGGAACCACGGGGACAAACGGGGTAGCCACGATGAACTATCACCTGTCGAGAAAGGCCGCCAAGGGGACGTATCAAGTGCAGGCAAGCGCAAACGGCGCGTCCGCAAGCGCGACGTTTGTCGTGCAGTAGTTGCGGAAGAGCGCCCCTCACGGGCGGAAGAGCGATCATTTATGGTCGCGTAAATCGGAGAGCTTTAAGAGAGCGGGCTTCAGCCCGCCGCAGGTCCTAAAGGGCAGATCCATTGCCGCATCCTCAACGCGGCTTTAAAAAGCCGCTCTTCCACATCACCACTTGCGCGGCTCTAGAAAGCCGCTCTTCCACCCTGAGGGAGCGCTCCTCCACAGAAAAAAAGAGGCCGGCCCGGAGGAGGAGCAGTGCTAGAGCCGGCCTTGCACATAGTGTGTGCGAAACTCGCATCATGAAAAAAGAGGCCGGCCCAACCTCGGGGCCGGCCTTTTGACGAAGCAGCCGCGCTACGGAGCGAAGGCTAAATTGCTGCTCATTGGATCGAATCTCCCTCAAGACTCGGCCGACCCGAAATCGGGCCGGCCTTAATGGTTAAAAGCTCGGATGGCAAACGCCCGGACCCGAAGGCACGATGTTCGCAATCTGATTGTTGGTGTCGTCGAACCCGTCCTTTGCGAACACCTGTCTTCCTTTAAGTTGGTTGTACCAAGTTGCTCCAGAAGGTGCCGTTGCAACCGGGCTTCCGTTAACCGAGGAGAGAACATTCGCATAGCTCAGCATCTCGCCAACGGTCGTACCCAGACAGGGTGCGCCTGCTATGCCGAACTCAGGTCGGGCGTCTTCGTACGTACCGGTACAAGTTGACCCGTTACTTGAGTCCGCCATGTTACAGATATGCGACAGGTCGATTACGACTCCGCCTAGGGCGACTTTGGCGTTGATTTTGTTTCCGCCAAGCGTTCCAGTGCTGAAGTACACGTCCAGCGCGGTAGCCAGCATTTGCGCCCGTAACATCGTGTTGCAGGTGCTAGTGCTGCTTGTGCACGTAGCCTTGTTGATAACGGTGTACACGTAGCTCGCCTGGTTCGAACAGCCCGAACTCGTGTCATCCTTGAATGGGTTGTAGGACGTCAGGAACGCCTGTAGCGAGGTTCCAGAGGTCCCACCGCAGTAGCTCTTGATGACCCCCTGGCCTTGGCTGTTTTTCCAGAAGCCCATCGTCAGCGTACCAGTTGCCGTATTGCAGACGGTCACTGTCTGGCTCGAAGACTGGCCGGTTCCGGTCAAACCTGTGACGGCCGTGTTTGTGTAGGAGATACAACTGCCGCCTGTGGTGTTGTTGACGGTGCGTGAGTACTTGTAGATGTGAGTGGTGTAAGGAGTGGAATCAACCGCTGTCAAAGTGCAATAGGCGCTTGAGTTCGTGTCGAGCGTGCAAAGCTTCACGCCAGTCCCACCGTTGAAGCTATCGGTGGGCGTGACCGTCTGGTTGACAAGTTTGGGCGAGACTGAGGCGAAGCTTCCGGTGGCGGCGCCTGAAGCCGAAGCGTCCGGGGTAGAGGCCGCCGTCTTGTCCCAAGTGGCGGTCGCGGTATTCGTGAATGCTGCCGGCGATGGAGCCGACGCGTATGTGCACGTGTAGGTCGGAGAGATCGAAGCGCTCCGAAGAACGACTTGATTCGTACCCCCGGTTACCACGCAGACGCCGCCGTTGTTGATTGCGTCGCCGACATTGACGGTAATGTCCTCCCAGTCGTTGGGGTTGGTGACCGTGATAGTGCCAGTCACCTGCCATCCGCTGTCCGTGAACCCGGTTTCACTCACCACTACCGTGTAGTTGAACTTCACCGAGGTTGCTGAGGTCTCCACCTTCGTCTGGTCAACGCTCTTACTGATGGACCAGTTGTAAGTGCGAGTGAACGACGGTGTTGCGGTCTTGCCCACCGTTAAGTCAGCGCCCTGGCAGTCTTTCACTGTCTGGCTGGCGCTACCGGTCGTGCCTGAAGTGTTGGTTGTGAAAGTCGCCGTATTCTGGTGAGAGGTGCAAGTGCCAGCGGGATCTCCCGTAAACGTGTGGGAATATTTGAACGTCGTCGGGCTTGGGTCAGTGT
>WNFC01007865.1_pt1 | contig 22895 bp, 21 predicted proteins | sample 5400541 | NCBI WGS metagenome assembly WNFC01 (sample SAMN13153342, study PRJNA577476) | soil metagenome | isolation source: 120 cm saprolite under Douglas fir tree site 2 hole 2 replicate 1 | place: USA:California | collected 2015-04-18
GGGGGCATGTGGAGAGCATCGCTGCCGGTATCGAAGACCGCGATCGCGCCCAGGGGGCAAAACTGCTTGCCGACGTCAATCCGACATTTAACTGGGTGCGGCTGGCACAGCGCGTGCCAGTACGTGTTTCGCTCGATCATATCCCGGCCGATGAGACCCTTGTGGCGGGCCGCACAGCGACTGTGGAGATCCTGTCGCAGAAGCCAATTGGCCTAGCCTCGCTTTTTGGGTTCGCCAACCCCTAATTGCTGCTCAATGGTCGCCACTGCATCGCGGTTCGGCGCAGATCCTGCGCAGGCGGGCCCTTATGCTGCCACGAGCCCTACGGGCTAACGTGGAACGAGATCGCTCCAACATGAAATAAGTCGCGTTCACGCCAACGAGCAATTCGTCGTCAATCTGGCGACGTTCTCGCTCGCACAGGAACTGCGGATCACCCTCGATTGCGTCTCCAGAAGGTGCGGAGGCGGAGCTCAGGGCGCCCAGGGTTAAGCCCAAACCTATTGCGCCCGCGCCACTGGCATAAGTTCCATAAACGAATGTTAGTTCTGCATCACCCAGGGCAGACTTCTCGTTTCCTCGACTGAAGGCTACTTTCCGCGTGAGAGGGCACAGGCGTCACCAAGTCTACGAATTGTGCAAAATGTCCATATTGAATCGAACGAACCACACCGAGGCCGTGCCAAAACCGTAACCGAAATAGGTTGTTTTCCAAATGAATGGCAGGTTGCGCAGCGGGCGACGAACCGTCGACTTCCGGAAACGCTTGACTAGTTCTAAAAAAGAACTGTAGTCTATGTCGCAAGCCGGCCGATCGCAACGGCCGCGGCGTGTCGACCCTACGCGTGTTGCGGGGGCAGACCACGCGTTTCCAGCTAGGGAGGAAGTCTTGTTTGGGAAGTTCAAACTTGCTTGCACGCTGGTGCTCGCGCTGTCCACATCGTCGTTCGCGGCGGATGCCCCGGGCGTCACGGCGACCGAAATCAAGATCGGCGGCGTTTTTCCGTTCAGCGGCCCGGCGTCATCGATTGGGCTGGTCGGCAAGGGGGTTCTTGCCTACGTCCAGTCGATCAACGAGCGCGGCGGCATCAATGGCCGCAAGATCAACTACATTGCTATGGACGACGCCTACAGCCCGCCGAAAGCGGTGGAGCACGTCCGCAAGCTTGTCGAAAGCGATGAGGTCGCGTTCATCTTTAGCCAGCTTGGCACTCCAGGGAATACTGCGTCGGCGAAATACCTAGTCCTAAAAGGCGTTCCAACCATTTCGATTATCAGTGGTTCGAACAAGTTTACCAGCGTCGCGGAGTTTCCGCTGACGACGACGGGGTTGGTCAGTTTCGACACCGAAGGAAAGATCTACGCCAAGTATCTGAGCAAGGCGTTGCCGAACGCAAAGTACGCGATTCTCTATCAGAACGATGATCTCGGCAAGGATTACGTCAACGCTTTCAAGGCATTCCTCAAGAGCGATTTCGACAAGAGGGTGGTAACGGCAGCCTACGAAATCAGCGACCCGACCATCGACTCGCAGGTTGTGAGTCTGAAAAGCTCTGGTGCGGAAGCGCTTTTGGTTGCCGGCACGCCGAAATTTTCGGCTCAGGCTATCCGCAGGGTAGCCGAGATCGGTTGGAAGCCGACGCTTATTGTCAATTTTCCGTCGAGTTCGGTGTCGGCAACTCTCAAGCCAGCCGGCTTTGACAATGCCATGGGCGTGATCGTGGGGACATTCATCAAGGACCCGACCGATTCGAAATGGAATGACGATGCGGGAATGAAGGCCTATCGCGCCTTCTTTGCGAAGTATCTGGCGGGATCGGATATCGGGGACACCAACTATCTGACCGGCTATCAGCAAGGCATGATCCTCGAGCAGATCCTGAAACAGTGCGGCAATGATCTGTCCCGTCAAAATATCGTCAAGCAGGCAAAAAGCCTGAAGGATCTCGTGCTGCAGACTGCCATGCCCGGCATCTCGATCAACACCAGCGCGACCAACAACATGATCTGGACGCAACTGCAACTGCAGCGCTGGAGCGGCACCAACTGGGAGCAGTTCGGCGAAGTACTCGACATCAAGTCCGAATGACGCAAGGCCTTCCAACCAAAGCAGCTAACGTTCAACAGGAGTGCCGCGCATCCATGGGACGGCGTCTCCGAGCACAGTCTTAAACCTTGAGGGAGAGAGAGTCGTGAGAGGCTTGATGCAAAACCAGCCGCTGTTGCTGTCGTCGCTTTTGCAACACGCTGATCGGTTTCACAGCAACACGGAGATTGTGTCTCGGACCGTCGAGGGTCCTATTCATCGATATACCTATAAGCACGCGGCGCGGCGTGCGCGTAAGCTGGCTGATGCCCTGCAGCGCCGAGGTGTCGGGCAAAGTGACCGAGTTGCCACACTCGCATGGAGAAACTTGCACCGGAACTCACCACCGTTCGGCTCTTTGTGCTGATGGTCGACAGAACGGCGATGCCGGAAACGAGCATCCCGAATATTCAATGCTACGAGGACTTCCTCGATTGCGGCGACGAGAATTTCCGGTGGCCGGTGTTTGACGAGCTCTTGGCCTCGTCGCTGTTCTATACGTCGGGTACGACCGGCAATCCGAAAGGAGTGCTGTACTCGCACCGGTCCGACATGCTGCACTGCCTCTCCATCAGCGGTGCGTATTCCCTGGGCTTTACCGCAGTGGACACAATTTTGCCGATGACTCCGATGTTTCATGCCAATGGCGCATGGGGTTTCACGCATGCGGCCCCAATGGTCGGTGCGAAGCTGGTGCTGCCCGGACCGAAGTTGGATGCCGTAAGCATCGCCGAACTTGTTGAGACCGAGGGCGTGACCGTCGCGGCCGGTGTGCCGACACTATACTCAAAACTGTTGCATCATTTCCAAACGCAGGGGCAGGGCGCCGGGACGCTGCAACGAATCGTCATCGCCGGCTCGGCTCCGGCGCCAAGTCTGATTGAGGGCTTTGAGCGTCTCGGCGTGTCCGTCAAACACGTCTGGGGCATGACCGAAACGAGTCCGTGCGGTACGTCGCCCCAGCCGTCTCGACACACCACGAGCTTGTCGCCGCAGGATCGACTCCAGCGCAAGACCGGACAGGGTCAGCCGATCTACGGCGTCGATGTAAAGATCGCCGACGGGCAAGGCAACGAGATGCCACGCGACGGCAAGTCTAGCGGCCGTTTCATGGTGCGGGGCCCCTGGATCATCAGCGGCTACTACGGTGAGGAGAAGCCGTTATTGGAAGACGGCTGGTTCAACACCGGTGACCTCGCTACCATGGGAAGCGACAATGACATCCGGCTCACCGACCGCGCAAAGGACGTCATCAAGTCAGGCGGTGAATGGATCAGTTCGATCGATATCGAAAACCTGGCGATGGGATGCCCGGGCGTGGTCGAAGCGGCGGTGATCGGTATTCCGCATCCGACATGGGAGGAACGGCCGTTGCTTGTCGTTGTGGCTGCCGCCGGCGTGACGAAGCAATCGATCTCGGCGCATCTTGAAGACAGGATCGCCAAATGGTGGATGCCCGACGATATCGTTTTCATCGAAGCTCTCAGCTACGGCGCAACCGGAAAGATTCAGAAGATGGAGTTGCGCCATCGCTTCAAAGGTCACTATTCGTCACCTCCACGGTCGGCTGGCGACGACGGAGCGCTGGAAGGCATTTCGTCCGAGGAGGCCTCGTACGGCAGCGGTGGTTATTGATCAAGCGTTGCAGTAGGCACCGTTTTGCGGTGAGGCAACAAAACGTGTACCTCGGAAGCCGTCAGGCCGCTTGCCTGGATCGCTTTGCTTTCGCCGGCTTGTCGACCGGAAGTCTTGGCGAAGCTGGGCGCGCGCCGGGGCCGGGATGGGTATGCACTTCCTTGGCCGAAAGCGGCTCGCCGCATCCGGAGCAAACCATCACGGGATTGAACAGCTTGCCGCACTTCCGATGCTCATGCAGCAGAGGCCGCCCGCGTTCGTCGACCATGTGCGTATCGCCCCAATGCACAAGCGCCATCATCACCGGATAAAGATCGAGGCCCTTCTGGGTCAGGATGTACTCGTGCCGTTTGGGCGCCTCCTGGTAGGGAATGCGGCGCAAGACCCCTTGCCGGACCAGCTTCTTTAATCTCTCCGCAAGCAGATGGCGCGTAATTCCAAGCGCTGACTGAAATCCCTCGAATCGCCGCGTGCGCAGGAAGCATTCGCGCAGGATCAGAAGGGACCAGCGATCGCCAATCACACCAATGGTTCGGGCCAGCGAACATGGCTCTTCCTCGAGGGCATCCCACTTCATTCTTAATCTCCACTCGGTCCGGGCGGGTCTGCCATTCTAAATAGGTACTCAAGGTGAAACAATCACCCAAGCAGCCATTCGTATTGCTATAAAAACTACCCCAAAACGGACACCAATTGACAGTTCATTTTTAGAACTGTATGAACAATTTGTAGCCAAGGCTCGGCTGTTGGCCGTCGACCCCATAACGCGTGCTCCCAAGGAGAGGCCGGTGATGAGTCCCCTGAAGGTTGAATTTCAGTTCGATTTCGGCAGCCCGAACGCCTATCTAGCGGAGCTGGCGTTGCCAGCAATCGAACGCCGCACCGGCGTGAAGTTCGAGTATGTTCCGGTCCTGCTCGGCGGCATCTTCAAGGCGACCAACAACCTGTCGCCGGCCGAGTCGCTTCGCGGCATCAAGAACAAGCCGGAATATCAGGCGCTGGAGACCCAGCGTTTTATTCGCCGCCACAACATCACGAAATTCCGAACCAATCCGTTTTTTCCGGTCAATACGCTGATGCTGATGCGAGGCGCCGTCGCGGCTCAATTCGAAGGCACGTTCGAGCCGTATTTCCGTGCCGCCTACCATCACATGTGGGAGGAAGGAAAGAAGATGGACGACCTCGAGGTCTTTCGCAGTGCGTTCATCTCGTCGGGCATCGATATCGATCGATTGATTGCGCGCGCGCAGCAGGACGACGTCAAGAAACGGTTGATCGACTTGACGACGGACGCGGTCAGCAGGGGAGCATTCGGCTCACCGACGTTCTTTGTCGGAAAGGAGATGTTCTTCGGCAAGGATCAGCTCCGCGACGTCGAGGAATCGATCATCGAACAAACGAACCACGCTGTTTCCAGAACGGCCTAAGATCGTAGATTGCGGCCCGAACATCGGCTGCGCTTTCGAGGCCCGCACCACAAAAATGTCTTGCGCCCAGCAGCGAAAGTAGACCTAAGGGAGATTGTCATGCCCGGCCCACTCCACGGTGTTCGCGTACTCGATTTGACCGGCGTGGTGTCGGGTCCGTTTGCGACCATGTTCCTGGCCGACCAGGGCGCCGACGTCCTCAAGATCGAACCGATCGGCGGCGATATCACGCGCCGCAGCCGCGCCACGATCGACAAGGGCGGAGAGTTTTCGGCGCTGTTCATCTCTTCAAATCGCGGCAAGCGCTCGCTGTCGATCGATGTCAAGAGCACGGTTGGTCGCGAGGTTCTCGCCAGGCTGGTGGCAGAGGCCGACGTTTTGGTGCAGAATTTCCGCCCCGGCGCCATGGAGCGGCTGGGGCTCGGCGCCGACGAATTGCGCCAGCGCCATCCGCGCCTGATCTATGTCTCGATCAGCGGCGTCGGCGAGACCGGACCTTACGTAAAGAAGCGCGTCTATGATCCGATCATCCAGGGCCTGTCCGGTTTTGCGGACATCCAGTCGCAGCCGGTCACCAATCGCCCGCAGATGATCCGCACCATCGTCTGCGACAAGACCACCGCGGTGTTTACCGCGCAGGCGGTCTCGTCGGCGCTCTACGCGCGCGAGAAAACCGGCAAAGGCGACCACATCCAGGTCGCGATGCTCGATGCCATGATCTCCTATCTGTGGCCGGAAGGCATGATGCAGTACACGGTCGTCGGAGCCGAGGCGGCGAGCGCTGATCCCAACGACCGGCCCGATCTCGTGTTCAAGACCAGCGACGGCTACATCACGGCTGGCACCATTTCCGACTCCGAATGGCAGGGCTTCTGCAGGGCGTCGGGCGATCCGGAACTGGCCAAGGATCCGCGGTTTGCAACACCGACAGCGCGTTCGCTCAATGCTACCGCCCGCATCAACAAGATGGCGGAATATATCGCCCAGCACTCCACCGCCGAATGGCTGGAGCGGCTCGATGCCGCCGACGTTCCCTGCGCGCCGATCCTGCGCCGAGGTGAGATCATTCACAACGAACAGGTGGTTGCGCGCGACATCATCGCGGAGTTTGATCACCCGATGGTTGGACGTGTGCGGCAGCCGAAGCCCGCGGCGCGCTTCGAAGTCAACGAGGCGGCGATCGGAGGGCCGGCGCCCCGCGTCGGCCAGCACAGCCGCGAGGTATTGCGCGAATTGGGTTACGATGATGGCGCGATTGACAAGATGATCGGCGAACGCGCCGTCCGCGTGGCGGTTTGAGCCGAGCCGTCGCTCGACCGACACGGGTCGTCAGGCCTTTTGCTGCACCGGAACAATCGGCGCCAGCGGGACGTTCGCTCCAGTTGCGAGCTGATAGGCCTCGCGCGCCTGAATGCGTTCGAGATAGGGATGCGCGTTATCGCAAATCCCGACGCCGTAAGCGATCGCCCAATCCAGGCAAGTCGTGAGCAGGATGTCGGCGCTCGTAAATTTGCCGCCCATCAGGAACTGCCGGCCATCCGAGAGCGCGACCTCGACGTGGCGCAACTGCTCGCGAAAATATTCGCCAGCTTTTGCGACCACCTCGGGCGCAATCCCATAAATTGGGCCGAGCGCGTCGGCCCGGTGGCGGCGCATCACGTAGAGGCTTGTGGAATCCAGCTCCGCGACGACGAAGAAGCACCACTCTAGCCAGACGGCATATTCGCGCGGCGCTTCCGGAATCAGCGAGCGTTCGGGCGTCGAATACGTTCGCGAGAGGTACGCGACGATCGCGGCACTTTCGCCGATGCAAAAGTCGCCGTCCTGCAGCAGGGGGACCTTTTGGCGTGGATTCAGTCGCGTGTATTCGGTGGTCTTGGTCTCGCCGGTCCGCGGTCCGATCGGCTTCATTTTATATGGCAGCCCAAGCTCGTACATGGCCCAATGCGGACGAAACGTCCGGCTCGTTCCGACTCCCCACAGGGTCAGGTCCGGTGAAGCGGGCATCTTACCATTTCTCCACGGAGGGGCGGAGATCGAGCTCATGGGTCCAGCCGTCCTTGGTTTGCTGATGTGCGAACCAATAGGCTTCCGCGATCGAAGAAGTCTTGGTCAGGCTGTCCGGAGGGATTTCCTTGGCCTCGATCCCCGTCGCCGCTCTCATGCGCTGATGGATCGCCTCGCTGTCGACGCCGGCGTCGATCAAAAGATGCACGACGTGGATGTTGTTCGGCCCGAGTTCGCGCGCCATGGCCTGAGCCACCGCGCGCAGTCCGAATTTGGCCGACGAAAATGCCGCAAATCCCTTGCCGCCGCGAATGCTGGCGGTGGCTCCGGTAAAGAAGATCGTGCCGTGCCCGCGTGGAACCATCACGCGAGCGGCTTCGCGGCCGACCAGGAATCCGGCGTAGCACGCCAGTTCCCAAGCCCTGAAGAACAGTTTTTCGGTGGTGTCCAGTAGGGGTTTGTTGACGTTTGATCCGGCGTTGAACAGGCAGACCTCAATCGGCCCGACATTGCTTTCGACGTCGGCGAATAATTTCTGAACCTCGGCTTCCTGGCGGGCATCGACGCTGAGCGCGTGCGCGCCAAGGCCCGCAGCCTTGAGTTCGTCGACCAGCGCCTGCGACTTGGCCGCCTCACGCCTGCAGATACAGACCGTGTAGCCGCCCTTGGCGAAACGCCGGGCGACTGCCGCGCCGATGGCATCGCCCGCTCCGACAAGTATTGCTACGCCCCGGCCTTCCGCCATCTTTCGCTCCCAGTAAGTTCCTATTTAGTACTTTAAATATTACCCGGACCCTGGGCGGTTGTAAATCGAATTTGCCAGCCAAACCCGGCCAATTAAAGACTTGTGACGGTTCCTCACCAACCAGTGAGCGCTCTGCTCAGAATAAAGATTGACGAGTTCTAAAACAGAACGTTATATCGGCAGATGATAAGGTGAAAGGCACAGGATGCGTGTCGGGAGGTTGGCCGTGGCGGAATTGTCGGAAACGATCGATCTTGACAAGATCGTCGCCGGGCTTCCGAACCGCATCTACCAGGTCGCGGACAGTTACGTTGCTAAAGTTCCTGACCGCGTTGCGTTGCTCGAAGACGGCGCGTCCTGGACCTATCGCGAGCTCGATCGATCGGTCAAAGAGATCGCCACCGTTCTTGGCTCGCTCGGCGTCAGAGCGGGCGACCGGATGATCATTGTCAGCGAGAATTGCATCGCGCTTGCCGCCCTGCTGCTGGCGGCGAGCAGGATCGATGCGTGGGCGATTGTCGCCAATCCGCGATTATCGGCCCGCGAACTGGATCAGATCCGCGATCATAGCGGCGCGCGCCGGATGTTTTTCACCTCCAAGGTTTCGAGGGAAGCTGCAGCTCACGCGTTGCGTTACGGCGCCGAGAGTCGGCAGCTAGGATCGCTGAAACAGATCGGCGTCGGTCCGCTGAGCGAAGGCGCGGTCGCTGAACCCGTTGAAAGAGACCTGGCGGAACAGGTCGCGGTGCTGATCTACACCTCGGGAACCACGGGCACGCCAAAGGGCGTGATGCTCAGCCACGAAAATCTTTTGATCAGCGCGAAGACCACGGCGCATTTTCGAAAAATGGAGGCGAGTGACAAGGTGTATGTCGTGCTGCCGATCTCGCATATCGTCGGCATCTCGCTCCTGATCATGACCCTGATGGTCGGCGCGACGGTCCGCCTGGTCAGCAAATACGATCCCGCGGCGCTGGCCAAGGCCATCGCCAAAGAGGGAATCACCGTCCTCAATGGAGTTCCCGCGACCTATCAGCGCCTGCTGGAATACAAGACCGCGGCAGGTCTCAAGCGTTTCGATCGTGGATCGCTGCGCCTGATCGCAGTTGCCGGCGCTCCGCTTGACCTCGACCTGAAGTCGCGCGTCGAGCACGAGTTCGGTCTGCCGCTTTCGAACGGCTACGGCATTACCGAATGCTCACCAGCGATATCCGGCGTACGATTCGATGCGCCGCGCCCCGATCAAGCCGTCGGAACGTTGCTGCCGGGGGTCGAAGCCCGCATCAGGACGATCGACGGCATACCGATGGCGAGAGGCGAAATCGGCGAGCTTCACGTCCGCGGGCGCAACGTCATGCGCGGCTACTATCGGGCGCCTGATCTGACGGCCGGGGTCATCGATAGCGAGGGCTGGTTCAATACTGGCGATCTCGCGCGCTTCGACGGCGATTGTCTCTATATCGTCGGCCGCACTAAGGAAATGATCATCCGCTCGGGATTCAACGTCTATCCGGCGGAGGTCGAAGCGGTGCTGAATTCGCACAAGCATGTCGTGCAGTCTGCGGTGGTAGGGCGCGCGGTAGATGGCAACGAGGAAGTCGTAGCCTTCGTGCAGCTGATGCGGGGCTCATCGGTGAAGTTGGCCGACCTGATGGCTTTCGTCAATCCGCAACTTACCTCCTACAAGCGGCCGTCGAAAATCATCGTGCTCGATGCCCTACCGGCAACGTCGACCGGCAAGATCCTCAAGCACAAACTCGCTGAGTCCCTGCACGGCGCGTAGCTGCGAGGAGAATCGACCCGGCGATCGCCGGTGCAAATTGGAATAGGCAAGATTTAACCTGACCGGGAGACCACCTTGCAGAAGAGAAACGCGACCGTAGCCGTTGTCGGCGCTGGTGACTTTATCGGCGGAGAGATCGCCAAGAAATTTGCATCCGAAGGTTTCACGGTTTTTGTCGGACGCCGTCAGGGAGAGAAGCTTGCCCCGCTGGTCAAGGAAATCGAGGCGGCGGGCGGGGAGGTGTTTGGGCGGGCGCTCGACGCGCGAAAGGAGAACGAGGTCGTGTCCTTCCTGGGCGACGCTGACAAGCACGCCCCGTTGGAGGTCTGCGTCTTCAACATCGGCGCCAACGTGAACTTTCCGATCGTCGACACGACCGAACGGGTTTTCCGCAAGGTGTGGGAAATGGCCTGCTATTCCGGCTTTCTTGCCGGCCGGGAGGCTGCCCGTTTGATGCTTCCCCGCGGCAAGGGCAACATCTTCTTCACGGGCGCGACGGCAAGCATGCGTGGCGGCTCTGGTTTCGCCGCGTTTGCGAGCGCAAAGTTCGGATTGCGGGCGGTTGCACAGTCAGCCGCACGCGAGCTTGGCCCCAACAACATCCATGTCGCCCATCTCGTGATCGATTCTAGTGTCGATACTCAATGGGTGCGGCAGTTGATCGCGAGCCGCGAAGGCGCGCAAGCGATCGAAAACCTCGATCCTAATCGCCTGATGCGTCCGGCTGCTGTCGCAGAGGCTTACTGGCAACTCTATCAACAGCCGCGCGACGCCTGGACTTTCGAGCATGAAATCCGGCCCTTCGGCGAGAAGTGGTAGCGGGAGCGCGGTGATGGAGCTGAGCCTTTCCAGGGAGGACGCCGCGTTTCGCGATGAGGTGCGTGCCTTCATCGCGGAGAATTATCCGCATGAAATGCGCGTCCCCAACCCGGAAACCGACCTGACCAAGGGCCAGATGCTGCTCTGGCACCACATTCTCCACAAGAAGGGATGGATCGCGCCACTGTGGCCGAAAGAATATGGCGGGCCCGGCTGGTCGATCACACGACGTTTCATCTTTGAGCAAGAGACCTCGCGCGCCGGAACGCTCCCCCCGCTCGCGTTCAGCGTCACCATGGTTGGCCCGGTGATCTACACATTCGGCAATGAGGCGCAGAAAAAGAAGTTTTTGCCGCGAATTCTCTCGGGCAAGGACTGGTGGTGCCAGGGTTATTCCGAGCCGGGTTCGGGCTCCGACCTTGCCTCGGTCCGCACCAAGGCGGTGCGGGACGGTGACCATTACATCGTCAACGGCCACAAGACCTGGACCACGCTGGCGCAACATGCCGACTGGATCTTCTGCCTGGTGCGCACCGATCCCGCGGCGAAAGCGCAGGCCGGCATTTCGTTCCTGCTGATCGACATGAAATCGCCCGGAGTCACCGTGCGTCCCATCATCACGATCGACGGCTCGCATGAGGTGAACGACGTCTTTCTCGAAGACGTGCGTGTCCCGGCCGAGAACCTGATCGGAGAGGAAAACAAAGGCTGGAGCTATGCGAAGTTTCTGCTCGGCAACGAGCGCACCAGCATGGCCAGCATTGGCCGTTCCACGCGCTATCTGAACCGCCTCAAACAGATCGTAAAGTCTGAGATCTCCGCCGACGATCCGGCCTTTAGCGAATTCATCAGGGAGATCGCGCGCGTCGAACTCGATGTGCTTGCGCTGGAGGCAACCGAGCTTCGCATCGTTGCGCAGATGTCCCGTGGAATCGAGCCCGGACCGGTAGCTTCGCTGTTCAAGATCCGCGGCACCGAGATCTTCCAGCGCATCACCGATCTGACACACCAGGCCATCGGCAACTATGGTCTAGCGATTCGCGAGCATCCGATAAGCGCCAATCATTTCATGCCGGGCCCGGACTACGGCCACACCGCCTCTGAGAAATACATGAATTCACGCAAGCTCAGCATCTACGGCGGATCGAACGAGATCCAGCGCAACATCATCGCCAAAGCGGTGCTGGGTCTTTGACGGCGTCACACGAGGCATCCGATGGATATTCAGTTAACGGAAGAACAGGAATTACTCCGCGGCAGCCTTCAGCGGCTGCTACGCGATCGCTACGACTTCGACGCGCGCCGTAAAATCGTGGCGACCGACGAAGGCTGGAGCAGAAAGCACTGGAGTGCCTTTGCCGAACTCGGCCTGTGCGCGGCACCATTCCAAGAAAGTTCCGGCGGTCTCGGCGGCGGTCCGCTTGCGACGATGATCGTGATGCGGGAGTTCGGCCGCAATCTGGTCGTCGAGCCGTTCTTGGAAACCGTCGTTCTCGCAGGCGGCCTGATCGAAGACGTCGGATCGCAGGCGCAGCACGACGCGTTTCTGCCGCAAATCATGGCGGGTGAATCCATATGGGCGCTGGCCTGGGCGGAGGGACGTTCGCGCTATGATTTCAACAACGTCGCCACGACCGCTCGGCGCCAGGGTGAAGTCTATGTTCTGAACGGCACCAAGGCCACCGTGATCGGCGCGCCATGGGCGGACAAGTTGATCGTCTCGGCGAGGACATCGGGCGAGCCACGCGATCGCAGCGGCGTGAGCCTCTTTGTAGTTGATCGGCAATCTGCCAACCTGCACTTGCAAAGCTTCAAGACGATCGATGGCCGGCGCGCCGCCGAAATCACGTTGATGAACGTACAAGTCCCGGCGAGCCAGCTGCTGGGGACGGAAGGCGAGGGAGTGGCCACGCTGGAGGCGTGCCGCGACCGCGCTATCGCAGCACTCTGCGCCGAAGCCGTCGGTGCGATGAGCGAGCTGAACTCGGTGACGCTCGAATACGCGAAGACGCGCAAGCAGTTCGGTGTCGCGCTCGGTACGTTTCAGGTACTGCAGCACCGCATGGTCGATATGTTCATCGCTCTCGAAGAGGCGATCTCGCTTACTCAGCATTTGAATCTGAGCCTCGCGACCGGGGAGCCGCATGGTTCAAAACTGGCGTCCGGCGCTAAATCGAAGGTCGGCTATGCCGCGCGTTTCATCGCTGAGCAGGCTATCCAGCTTCACGGGGGCATGGGCATGAGCGACGAATTGAACGTCGGCCATTACTTCAAACGGATCGCCTCCATCAACGTCCAGTTCGGTGATCCGACTTACCATCTGATGCGCTATGCGCGGAGTTAGAGTGTTCAAGATGTGACATCCGATGTCGCGTCCAACCAGAGGTGTAAAAATGACTGACGCTGTAATCGTCTCGACCGCCCGTACGCCCATCGGCAAGGCCTACAAGGGTGCGCTCAATAATACCGAAGGGGCGACCTTGTTGGGCCATGCCATCTCCGCGGCGCTGTCGCGGGCGAAAATCGAGGCCGCCGAGGTGGAAGATGTTGTAATGGGTTGCGCCATGCAACAGGGAACCACCGGCACGAACATTGCGCGTACAGCACTGTTGCGCGCGGGACTGCCGGTAACCGTGGCGGGAACGACCATCGATCGCCAATGCGCGTCCGGCCTTCAGGCGATTGCGCTCGCCGCGCGCTCGGTGATCTTTGACGGCGTCGAAGTTGCCATCGGCGGCGGCGGTGAATCCATCAGCCTAGTGCAGAACAACCAGATGAACACGTTTCATGCCGTCGATCCGGAACTGCTCGCTATCAAGGGCGACGCCTACATCGCGATGCTGGATACCGCCGAAATCGTAGCCAATCGGTACGACATCTCCCGGGAGCGTCAGGACGAATATAGCCTCGAGAGCCAGCGCCGGACGGCGTCGGCCCAGCAGGGCGGCCGCTTCAACGACGAGCTAGCTCCGATCAAAACCACGATGGCGGTCACGGACAAGGCAAGCGGCGTAGTATCCTACAAGCAGGTCATGCTTTCGACCGACGAAGGGCCGCGTCCCGATACCACCGCCGAAGGTCTCGCAGCCGTCAAGCCCGCCAAGGGACCGGGCTTTACCATCACCGGCGGCAATGCGAGCCAGCTTTCGGACGGAGCCAGTGCCGCGGTCATCATGAGCGACAAGCTCGCCGCGCAGAAGGGTCTCAAACCGCTTGGTATCTTCCGCGGGTTTGTCTCGGCGGGCTGCGAGCCGGACGAGATGGGGGTCGGTCCGGTCTACGCCGTGCCGCGGCTTCTCAAACGACACGGCTTGACCATCGACGATATCGATCTCTGGGAGCTGAACGAGGCGTTCGCGGTGCAGGTGATCTATTGCCGCGACAAGCTCGGCATCGATCCGGAAAAGCTGAACGTGAACGGCGGTTCGATCGCGGTTGGTCATCCCTATGGCATGACCGGAGCGCGTCTGACGGGCCACGCCCTGATCGAGGGCCGCCGGCGCAACGCGAAATACGCGGTTGTGACGATGTGCGTCGGTGGCGGCATGGGCGCCGCAGGCCTGCTCGAAATCGTCCATTGAATGCAGCTCGACAGGAAAGCAGGAGGTACACGTGAAGACAGCCATCACTGAGATGTTCGGAATCGAACATCCGATCGTCCAGGGCGGAATGCACTATGTCGGATTTGCCGAGCTCGCGGCCGCGGTGTCGAATGCCGGCGGGCTCGGCATCATCACGGGTCTGACGCAAAGGACGCCAGAGTTGCTGGCCAAGGAGATCGCGCGCTGCCGCGACATGACGAACAAGCCGTTCGGCGTGAACCTGACATTTCTCCCGACGTTCAACGCCCAGCCTTATCCGGAATACATCGCCGCCATCAGGGAAGGCGGGATCAAGATCGTCGAAACCGCCGGGCGCAGCCCCGAGCAGTACATGCCGGCGTTAAAAGCGGCTGGCATCAAAGTCATCCACAAGTGCACCTCGGTTCGGCATTCGCTAAAGGCCGAGCAAATTGGCTGCGACGCGGTCAGCGTCGATGGCTTCGAATGCGGCGGCCATCCTGGCGAAGACGACATGCCCAACATGATACTGCTTCCCCGTGCCGCGGAGGAGCTGAAAATTCCGTTCGTGGCGTCCGGCGGCATGGCCGACGCGCGCAGCCTTGTCGCGGCCCTTGCCATGGGAGCGGCGGGCATGAACATGGGTACGCGCTTCATCGCGACCAAGGAAGCCCCCGTGCATGACAACGTGAAGAAAGCGATTGTTGCGGCATCCGAGCTGGACACGCGCCTCGTCATGCGTACGCTTCGGAACACTGAACGCGTGCTCAAGAATGCCGGGGTCGAACGTCTCTTGGACATCGAGCGCGAGAGAGGCTCCAAGCTCAAGATCGAAGATATCCATGACGAGGTCGCCGGTGTCTATCCCAAGGTGATGATCGATGGCGACATGGATGCCGGCGCCTGGAGCTGCGGCATGGTGGTTGGCCTCATTCATGACATCCCGACCGTCAAAGAGCTGATCGATCGCATCATGGCGGACGCTGAGCGCATCATTCGGGCCCAGCTGACGGGATTCCTGGACGCCGAAAGCAAAGCTACCCGGAAGGTCGCCTAAAGTCATTCGCTTCAACGCCAAGTCCGAGGTGGAAGACGATGCCAACCTATTTCTGCACGACCCTGGAGGGCCGGCTTACGGCCGAACAAAAGCGCCAAATTGCCGGCGAGATCACGCGCGTCCATTGCGAGGTCATCGGCGCCCCCGGCTTTTTTGCCCAGGTCATCTTCCAGGAGGTGAGGCCCGGCGACTACTTTATCGGAGGAGCGCCACTTAAGCACGACCAGCTCTTCGTCTACGGCCATATCCGAAGCGGACGCGCCGCCGTGGACAAGTCGCGAATGATCGCTTTGATGGCAAAGGCGGTCGGAAGCGCTGCAAGAGCGGAAAGCAGCCGCTCGGTCTGGGTGTATGTGGCGGAATTGCCGCCGCGGCAAATGATCGAATTCGGTCACTTGTTGCCCGAAGCGGGCGACGAACCGGCCTGGACGGCTGCGCTTTCCGCGGAGGACCGCGAATTCATGCAATCGATCGGAAAGTAACGGCTTCGCAATTGGCGATCTCGTCATTTCGACGGGGGTCAAGACGGGAGAACTTCAAATGGCAGAAGATCGGATCGAAGTTGATACCGGCACGGGCGAGCTGCTGTGCGAAATCCGGGACCGCGTCGCGCTCATCACGCTCAACCGTCCAGAGGCGCGCAACGCACTTTCCGACCGACTGACCCCAGCGCTGCGGCGCATGATCAAGCAGTGCGGTGATGATCCGAAGATCGGGGCGCTGCTGATCACCGGGGCGGGGAACGCCTTTTGCGCAGGCGGCGGATGTCAAGGGCATGGGCGGCAATTCAACGAAGGCCGAGGTGGCGTTTGAAGAGCGTGTCGCGGATCTGCGAACGAAACAACGCACCTTGACGGGTGCACTCGTGGCGGTGAGGAAGCCGACGATTGCAGCGCTGCCGGGACCTGCGGCAGGCGCAGGGCTTGCGCTCGCACTCGCTTGCGACATCCGCATTGCCTCCGAATCCGCAATCATGACCACCGGGTATTCTCGCATCGGGCTGACCGGGGACTACGGCATCGCGTGGTTGCTGACGCGGCTTGTGGGCACGTCGCGGGCGCGCGAACTGATGTTCCTGTCGGAGCGTATCGACGTACGCCGTTGCGAAGCGTTAGGTCTCGTCAATCGCGTTGTGTCTGACGCCGAGCTTCGCGAGACCGCCTTTGTGCTTGCAAGGTCTCTGGCTGACGGCCCGTCAATCGCACTGGCCTATATGAAGGACAATCTTGACCATGCCGTCACATCAGACTTTCTGGATTCGATGGATCAGGAAGCGGAAAACATGGTTCGATCCGCGCGGACGACCGATCACAAGGAAGCGGTGCGGGCCTTCATCGACAAGCGCAAACCCGTATTCGGATGGGCATAAGTCATGTGGATTTTAGCAGCAATCAAGGTTGAGGAGCGCGATCATGACTGAACACATCAAGACCGAGATAGCCAACGGCGTCATGACATTGACGCTCTCCCGCGTTGACAAGAAGAACGCCCTGACTAACGCCATGTACAGTGCCATGTCGGATGAACTGGAGCACGCGGAGAAAGATCCGACCGTGCGAGTGGTGCTATTTCAAGGAGACGGCGACAGCTTCACGGCCGGAAACGACCTCGCCGATTTCAGTGCCCAAGCCAACGGCAAGGACACAGGCGAGAGCCAGGCGTTTCGATTCATCCGCAATCTCGGCAAAGCCACCCGTCCGCTCGTGGCCGCCGTGCAAGGTAACGCAGTCGGCCTCGGCACCACGATGTTGCTCCATTGCGACCTTGTCTTTCTTGCCGACACCGCAAAGCTGATGACGCCGTTCGTCAACCTGGCGCTGGTGCCGGAAGCGGCGTCGAGTTGGCTGTTGCCTGCGCGGATCGGGCACGTCCGCGCTTATGCCATGTTTGCGCTGGGAGAGCCTCTTGATGCAGCGACCGCCTTGGCCTGCGGTTTGGCCAATGCCGTGTTGCCATCAGCGGATTTACGTGCCAAGGCTCGGGAGGCTGCCGAAGCTCTGACCAAACGGCCGGCCGGCTCTCTCGGTCAAACCAAGGCGTTGATGCGCGATATGGACCGGATCGCTGCTCAAATCAGTCGGGAGAGCGGGTTGTTCCGCGAGCGCTTGCAGACCGCCGAGGCGCGCGAAGCGTTCGCGGCGTTTGCCGAGCGTCGCAAGCCGGATTTCTCGAAGATGGCCGCAGGATGAGTCGCCCGGATCGTGCACTGGGAGCACCAACCGCTATGGCCGACCTTCGTATTTTCTCTTACCTGCCAAACCCCAGGGTTTGGAAAGCCACTATCGCGGCGCGATTCTGCGGCGTCGAGATCGAGGTCAGAGGTGCATCCGGCAAAGAGTTGAGGAATTGGCTTTGGGACTATGACGCTCGTCCTTTGAACGAGGACGAGCAGCGCGCCTTATCATCCTTCGCGCGAACAGGACGGGTCGGAATGACCGGTGCCCGGCTTTTCAAGTCGGATGCGTTTCTCGAAACGCAACCTTTTGGCAACGTTCCAGCAGCGTTTGCCCCGGGAGGGCAAATCGGCATCTTCGAGTCGAACAGCATTATGCGCACGGTTGCTCGCCTCGGCGAGAAACGGTTTCCGCTGTACGGGCGCGGTCCCTGTGAGGCGTCTAGGATCGACAGCTTCCTCGACGCGAGTCTCATATTTGCCCGGGACAGCCAGATCTACCTACTCTCTCTATTGGATGGAACGGTAAACGAAGCAATCCACGCAAGGACCAAGGAAGCATTTGCGATCTATGCGGGCGGAATCGAATGTGCATTGTTGCCGCGTCGCAGTTCGCTGGTCGGGGATGATATCACGTTGGCTGATATATGCTTTGCGACCGAGCTTGTTCTGTTCATGAACGAGCGCCAGCGCGTACAGCAATTGAACGACCGTGGCTTGAGCAAGATCCTGCATCACAACGTGCATGCAGACTATCCGCTCACGATGGCACATTTCGCGCGATTGGCCGAACATCCTAACTTCAAGCCGGATATCGAACCCTATCTCCGAAAATTGTCGGCAGCGGCCCAAGGTGTTTCAGTGACGGCCGATGGCTAAAGCGACTGTTTGATCGAGGTATCCTCATGAGCGCACCCATCTGCCTGATCTCCGGCGTCGGGCCTGGCACCGGATCCGCACTTGCCAAACGATTTACGGAAGGAGGATACCGCATCGCTCTTCTGGCGCGGAACGAGGCACGTCTGGTCGACTTGGAAAAGGAGCTCGTCACTGCAAAGGGTTACCCCTGTGACGTCTCCGATCCCGCCCAAATAGATCGCGTGGCGTCTCAGATCGAGCGCGACCTGGGAAATCCCAGCGTGGTGATCCACAATGCGGTGGGCGGTGCGTTTGGAACGTTTCGCGAAATTGATCCATCGATTCTGAACAGGAATTTTCAGGTCAACACGATGGGGTTGTTATATCTGGCCCGGCGATTTTCGCCCGCCATGATAGATTCGAATACCGGCGCCATCGTTGTGACGGGCAACACGTCCGCCTTGCGCGGGAAGCCATCGTTCGCGGGCTTTGCGCCTACGAAGGCCGCGCAACGTATTCTGGCCGAGGCGATCGCGCGCGAGTTGGGTCCGAAAGGGGTGCATGTCGCCTACCTAGTTGTCGATGCGGTGATCGACCTCGCTTGGACGAGAGAGCGCTTCAAGGACAGGCCCGACGAATTCTTTGTTAAGCCCAAGGCAATCGCGGAAGAGATTTGGCATGTCGTGCACCAAGATCGCAGCGCGTGGTCGTTCAATGTGGAATTGCGGCCCTTTGGCGAAACGTGGTGAGCGCAAAATTGCGCACACATCCCCGACAGGCGAGCTTACCTATTTAGCCGCGGACGGGCCAATGAACCACGCTGCCTTTCGTCTATGGGAAGATGGTGCGTCAATTGACTCCACACTCCATCCCGATAGCGCGTGGCCATCCCATTAGCGGACATCACATGGTTGGTTTAGGAATGTTAAGGCAATGCAGCGGAGGCGATTTTTGCCTGACCTTTTGGACCTCGCCCTAAATGCGCACGGCGGTCTTGACCGCTGGCGCCAAGTGCAAAGCCTCGACGTGCGTGTCTCGCTTACTGGGGGGCTGTATCGCTTGAAGGGTTACCCTGACGGGGTCCCAAATACTTTGATGCACGTCGAGACGCGGCATATTGCTGTTGACGTCCCGCCTTGGCATGGGCACAGCCTGGCACTTCGTTCCGGACCGCGTCTGGATCACGGACGGCGAGCGCCGGATGATCGACCAACGCAGCGACCCTCGTGCCTCGTTCGCCCTGGGACCAGTTGCACCGGCTTTACTTCACAAGCTATGCAGTGTGGAACTACCTAAATACGCCGTTTCTTTTTACCCTACCCGGATTTGAAGTTAGGGAGATCGAACCCCACCAAGAAAACGGCGAAAGCTGGCGATGTCTGTGGGTCAAATCCCCGCCAGACATTCCTACTCACAACGGGTTCCAAGCCGGCGGCGAACAAACATTCTTCTTTGATGAAAAGGGGCTTCTGCAGCGGCTCGATTACGTGGCCGTCGGTCCAGCCGCCCACTGTTGCTTCGATCACGCGACCTTCGAAGGGGTTGTCTTCCCCACACTTCGCAGGGTCGTCAGCCGGCCCGGGCCGCGCGTAAATGCCCCGACGTCTGTGCTACTTCAGATCACCGATGTCGTGGTAAACGATTGATCAAACCAGGCTCTGGAGCGCGATCAAGGAGTCCGCCAACACAATTCGTGCAGGCCGGCGGGATTCGTTTCGCTTACCGCGGTTCGGACAAGACGCTGCGTACCCCTTGGTCTTCATGCAGCATTTTTGCGGCGGAATCCTCGCTCTTCAAGATGGAGAACCATCGGAGACGAAGAGACCACAAACAAGAGGGGCTCTCGACCATGACCACATCGCGTGAAATCCGTCTGAAAAGCCGTATTGTCGGCGCGCCCGTTGCGGACAATTTCGAACTCGCAACGGTATCCGTGCCCGCCCCCGCACTTGGCGAAGTGCAGGTGAAGAATCTCTGGATGTCGGTCGACCCTTATATGCGCGGTCGCATGGTCGACCGCACGAGTTATGACCCGCACCCCCCATTGGGCGGGGCAACGCCAGCGCGCGAAATCGGAGAGGTTGCCGCGTCCAATTCTACTATGTACGGCTGGCGCCCGCCGTTCCAGCCGGGCGAAGTGTTGCAGGGAGGCGCGGTCGGTGAAGTTGTTGCATCCGAGGACCCCGGTTTTAAGCCAGGCGATCTCGTCTCGTCCATGTTTGGCTGGCGGGAACGGTTCAACGCGCCTGTCAGCACCGTGGAGAAACTCGATACATTGGGGCTCCCGCCTCAAGCGTTTCTGGGCGTCGCCGGTGTTACGGGTCTGACGGCTTGGGGCGGCCTTTTGAAGATCGCCGCACTCAAGTCTGGCGATGTGGTGTTTGTCTCGGCCGCGGCTGGTGCTGTTGGATCGGTCGCCTGCCAGATTGCCAAGCTTAAAGGCAACACGGTCATTGGATCAGCGGGCGGTCCGAACAAGTGCGCTTTTCTCAGACACATTGGCGTCGACCACGTCATTGATTACAAGGCCACCAGCAATTTGACCGACGCCCTGCTGCGGGCAGCCCCGAACGGGATCGATGTATACTTCGACAATGTCGGCGGCAATCACCTTGAGGCGGCACTCGCGGCAGCCAATCGGTTTGCTCGCTTCGTCTTATGTGGGATGATCTCGCAGTATAACACCGTCGGACTGCCGGAGGGACCACGCAATATTATGTTCGTTATCGGCAAGTGCATCCGGCTGGAAGGCGTTGACGTCGCGAATTACTTCAACCTTCTACCGGAATTTCACCGAGACCTGTCCGGGTGGATACGCGATGGCAAGCTCGTGTGGAAAGAGAGCATCGAGCAGGGCATCGAAAATGCGCCGACAGCCTTTCTCAAGCTCTTCAAGGGCGAAAACTTCGGAAAGATGCTGGTGAAGCTAAGATGAGGCGAATTGACGGGAGTCGCCGAGTTTTTTGGTGGGCGGATACGAATGCGCGCAGCCGTGCCCTGTAATCAGCCTCAGACAAAGGACGGGATGCGATGCCGATCTAGTCACGGAGCCTTCCGGCCCTTGCCGGACATTTGGGCGCTCATGTCCTCGACTCTTGAAAGGAATAGTTTCAGGATCGGCGATCTATTCGCCTTGTTGTAGCCGACAACCAAGTCGATCGTTGGGGCATCTCTTCGGATCGGACGGCTAGTTACGGACCAAGGAAGAAGATTATTTGGGTAGGCAGGCAGAAGCGCTACGGCGCCGGTCGACGCGATCATGGACATCGCATGGGTAATGTTGTCCACTTCGTGAGCCGGAACGATAGCCAGTCCGGACCGCTTCAAGTAGTCCTCGATCACAGCGCGCGAGGTCGGGGCCGTCTTCGATGGTATGATGAATGTTTCGCCCACGATCTCTCGCAGATCGACGGCGTCATGCCCGGCAAGGCGGTGGTCGCTGGGGAGCATGACGACGAATGGCTCCGTAATCACACGCCTGTAAATCAGATCGTCCGCCCGCTCTTCCGGCCGCATGAACGCGGCGTCAAGCCTGCCCCGCATCAAGGCGTCAGCGAGGTCCGGGGAATTCTGGCTAGAGACCATGACCTCTATATTGGACAGTTCATCGTGAAGGATGCGCATCGCTTCAGGCAACCAATCTATTTCCTTCCCCGTGAGACACCCTAGAGCGAAGGTCGGCTTGGCGGGTTGAGCCGCCCGCCGCGCTGCTTCCTTGGCTGCCTCTGCCTGGGTGAGCGCCAGCCGTGCATGGTCGAGAAAGGCCTTGCCGGCGGCGGTCAATTCGATGCCGTGCACGCTGCGGCTCATCAACTCGACGCCAACCTCGTATTCGAGATCGCGGATTTGGCGGCTGAGGGAAGGCTGCGCCGTGTGCAGCCTTTTCTCAGCCGCGACCGTCAGGCTGCCTTCCTCGGCGACCGCTATGAAATAGCGAAGGTGCCGTAGCTCCATAGCGCGCCCCATATCTCCTAGGCATGCCGCCAAGCTTACAAAGTCTTTTTCGCGGGCGCCAGAGGAGACTACATGGCTTTCAGCGAAAGGCACTTGCGACTGTTCTCGGTCTCTAGGGCCGCGGCCAGACCTTCCACTTCCATACTCTTCCGGTAGGGCAGCAAAATTGAGAGGATTACAAATGAGCAACCCAGTCGTATTGATCACCGGTGGGCTTACGGGCATCGGGCGCGCCGCCGCCGTCGCTTTCGCCAAGAAGGGCGCGAAGGTGGTCGTTGCCGGTCGGCGTGATGAGGCCGGAAACGCGCTCGTCAAGGAACTACGTTCTTTGGGTCCCGAGGCCGAGTTCATCAACGCCGACGTCCGCAAGGAGGATGACGTCGTCGACAAGACCGTCGCACGGTTTGGCCGTCTCGATGTCGCGGTGAACAACGCCGCCACCGAAGGCCAGGTTGGTCCGATCACGGACCAGACCGCGGAAAGCTTTGACGCGACGTTCGAGACCAACGTTCTCGGCGTGGTCCTGAGCATGAAGCACGAAGTGCGCGCCATGCAGGCCCAGCGCAGCGGCAGCATCATCAATATCTCATCGACGTACGGACACCGTGGCGCGGCTTTCGCCTCGATCTACGTCGGCGCCAAGCATGCCGTCGAAGGCATCACCAAGTCGGTGGCGCTCGAACTCGCCAAGTCGGGCATTCGCGTGAATGCCGTCGCGCCCGGGCCCACGGACACCGGCATGCTGACCCGCTTTACTGGCACGGCGGAGAACAAGGCGGTCCTGGTGACCC
>WNFC01005941.1_pt1 | contig 22894 bp, 24 predicted proteins | sample 5400541 | NCBI WGS metagenome assembly WNFC01 (sample SAMN13153342, study PRJNA577476) | soil metagenome | isolation source: 120 cm saprolite under Douglas fir tree site 2 hole 2 replicate 1 | place: USA:California | collected 2015-04-18
GCTATCGCGGATTGCTTTCTGATCCACGACCGACCGATTCGCATCCGCACCGATGACTCCGTCATTCGACTGGTTCGCGGGCGCGAGTATTTGATTCGGCGGTCCCGCGGCTACGCTCCTGGGCCGCTGGTGATGCCGCTCAGTGCCCGCCGTCCGATTCTTGCCTGCGGCGCCGAATTGAAAAGCACGTTTTGCCTGGTGAAGGGCAACCGTGCCTTTGTGTCGCATCACATTGGCGATCTGGAAAACTACGAAACCTTGCGGGCTTACGTCGATGGCATCGATCATTTTCGCAGCCTGTTCGGAATCGAACCGCAGGTGGTCGCGCACGATCTGCATCCTGAGTATCTCTCCACCAAGTACGCGATGGAGCGCGAGGGCGTCCAACTGATTGGCATTCAACATCACCACGCGCACGTCGCTTCGTGCCTCGCCGACAATCAGGAGCAGGGACCGGCGATAGGTGTGGCCCTGGACGGACTCGGCTACGGGGTCGATTCGACCTTTTGGGGCGGCGAATTTCTTGTTGCCGATCTAAAACGCTTCAAGCGAGTGGGTCATTTCGAGACCGTTTCGATGCCTGGCGGTGCCGCCGCAATCAAACAGCCGTGGCGGATGGCGGCCTCCTACCTTGATCTGCTCTTTGGGGATTCCGTTCCGGAATGGTTGGAGGTGTTTCAGCGCAATTCAATGCGCTGGCGCAAGGTAGTACAGCTTGCTCGTGCGTCGATTAATTCGCCAGTAACCTCGAGCGTGGGACGGCTATTCGATGCAGTTGCGGCGATACTAGGTATTCGCGATTCTATCGATTATGAAGGGCAGGCGGCGGTCGAGCTCGAGCAGCACGCAATTGCGTCCGAGACCTCTTTTTACGCGGTCAATTCTGATCCCGCTGAGGTGTTGCTGCTCCGTGGAACCGATTTAGTCCGTGCCGTTGTCGAAGACCTTCGCGACAACGTACCAATAGGCATAATTGCCGCTCGATTCAACAATACGCTCGCACAAATGATCGCCGAGACGTGCGGGATCGTTCGCTCGCGTGCCGGACAGAACACGGTAGCCCTCAGCGGCGGCGTCTTTCAGAACATGCTCCTTCTCGACCGGACGGTGCGGACGCTCAACGAACGAGACTTTCGGGTGCTCATCCATCACAATGTCCCGACCAACGACGGCGGGATTAGTCTCGGCCAGGCCGCGATCGCAGTCGCGCGAGATAGCATCGCCTAAGACGGTAGTGCTGGATGCCTACAGACCAAGACCAAATCGGTGATTCAGCTGGAGAACTTACCGAGTCGGAAAAGCGCATAGCGGAAGAACGCACCGCGTTACGAGCAGCGGTAATCCACGAGGCAATTCGTACCGAGGGTGAAGCGGAGCTGCTGCGGCCGGCGAGCGCTTTGATGTGGTCTGGCATGGCAGCCGGCCTTTCAATGGGTTTTTCGCTGGCCGCTATGGGACTCTTATATTCTCGTCTGCCGGATACCCAATGGCGCCCACTGATTACCGATTTAGGCTATACGGTTGGTTTCCTTGTGGTAATTCTTGGCCGCCAGCATCTTTACACCGAAAATACCCTGACTGTCATGCTTCCGCTGCTTACAAATCGAGACCGAAAAACCTTTTGGGCTGTGCTTCGCTTATGGAGCGTCGTGCTGGTCGCGAACGTACTCGGCGCGGGAATGATCGCGTGGGCGATCGCTAGAACCGATGTTTTCAGTCCGGAAGTTCGTACTGCGTTAACGGAAATAGCCATGCTTACTGTAAAAGGAAGATGGCTTACAGTACTGCTCCGTGGATTGTTCGCGGGGTGGATCATCGCGACGATGGTATGGATGATGCCGGCGTCAGATTCGTCCCGGCCCGCGATCATCATCTTCATGACTTACCTCGTCGCCCTCGGAGAACTGCCCCACGTGGTTGTGTCGTCGGTCGATGGAGTCTACCTGATCGCAACCGGCATGCTTTCATGGAGCGGCTTTGCCGCCTTCCTGGTCCCTACCGCGATAGGCAACACTATCGGCGGAGTTTTATTGGTAGCTTTTTTCAACCACGCGCAGGTCATCAGCGAGTCTTAACTCAGCCAGATCTCGCCTTTTCTTTGCAGTTACGCGGACCGAGGGGTGCCCGCCCAATGGGCGCGCATCCGGTCGATATAAACCCTCGCGAATGGCTGGCAGGTGTGGCTTCTGCCTCACCCGCGAGGAAGCAATCACCACACGCTACGTAATGCGTCCTGTGGGTTTCGCGCGAATATTAGTGACTGACCATCGCGTCGGACGCCCGCACAGCAATCAGATCAAATGGCCAGTTTTTTGCTGATTAAAATTCCATCGCTGGAGTCTTGGCGATGTCCGCGAGACGACTCAAACGCCTATTGGCTTTTAATTTAGGAGGATCGAAAAATGACACGACATTTAAGACTTGTTTTCACACTAGCCGGGGCCATCGCCATCGCGGCAATCGGCTGCCAACGATCTGCGGCAAACCACAAACTTGTAGCCGCAGGCGATAAGCACTCAGTACCGCTCTATGCCGATGAAGCGACATACCAGAAGGCCTCGCATCAGCCGGAGGGTGTTCGCGCAGAACAACTAGCTGATCAGACGCCGGTCGTCATCATATCCAGCGATGACAGCGGTGCCATAGTAGAGATCGTTGATGGACCGATGAAAGGACAAAACGGCTTCGTCTCAAAAGATAACGTGGACTGAAGCATCGTCGGCGCTTGCGTGTACGCACGGTGACAAGGGAGAAGCGGTCGCAAGGGCGCAGCGGTCGTATGACCGAGGCGCCTGCGCCCCACGAATGCGGATTTGTCCGCAAGTCCAGGATTGGTCGATTCAATGGAACACGAACAGTTGCGTCGCTTGAGAGCGGCAGTGTCCAAACGCCCAGCAGAAGAGCGAATGAGCTTTAGACAGGCGATACGGCCTCACCTGTCCAGGCTACGACGCCTTGCAAGGTTTGAAATAGACCATCTACGCGCCCGCGGCCAGCTCATGTCTGACTACCCATCGGCGGACGACTTGATGGACGAGGCCTTGGCACGCGCCTATAGTGATCTGGATCTACTTAACAAAGAGCCACTGGACGTAGCGCGCAAGCTGTCCAGACTCGTCATTGACGTGGCGAAGGAGGAGGCAGCGCGCGATCGGACACGGCGTCGAACGCTTTCGTTGGAGGGACCGCCTCCGCGCGAGCCCACGGATATCGAAATTGACGAGACCTTTTACGACTTCTTTCAGCCGGACGAGGCGACCAAAGTCGAGGACTTGGCCGCCGATCGTTCCTCCGATCCGGAGGAGGTCGTGATTCGCGATGAAATGCGGCAACGCTTTGCCTCGCTCTTCGCGAATCTGCCTGCCGTATGGCGCAGAGCTATAATTCTTGCGCGGGTTGAAGACATGCCGCTAGCGACCGTCGCTCGAGTTCTGAACACCACCGAAGATAAGGTTCGCGACTGGCTGGAACGCGCGGACAACTTTATTCGGGCACGCTTAGCCGAAGAAGGCATTGTCCCTACAGATAGCGATCAGCTCAGTTACCTGGCAAAAGCGCCGTTATTGGAAGGTTCGGATATGGAAGCCGTCTTTGACAGGACTCTCGAAAGCAGCGAACAAAAAGATCAAGCATCTATGCGACGGTGATCACTGCCGCGGGTAAATCCAGCAACCGCGGTAGTCCGGTCTTTGACTGCCATCCGAGCCTTCTGCGCCGCTGATTCCAGGCGGCCAATCAAATCAAAGAGGTCTTCGATCGTCCAGCCTGGAGGCCATTTCGCCCAGCCTCCGCACCGCAACGCCTCGGGTCCGAACGAGGTGGAGCGGATGCGACAGGGCGGGATAATCGGAACGTTTGATGCCGGAATCAGGGTACCGCTCTATCGTTTTGCGTTTGCAAGACGACGGTTATCGGTGCGAACCTGAATTCAGAACCGATATCTGAAGTTTCGGTCCGAATGGCTTTAAGCACGGGCGCTAGGTCGCGCGCCGACAGGGGAGACAGACACATGGAATACCGTCCATTCGGTCAAACCGGCATCAAAATCTCCGCGATAGGTTTCGGCTGTTGGGAAATCGGCGGCGGCTACGGAAGTATCGAAGAAACCGAGTTCGTCAAAGCAATCAATCGGGCGCTCGACGTTGGATTCAACAGTTTCGATACCGCCGAGGCGTATGGCATGGGTGCCTCGGAAAAATCGCTGGCCAAAGCGCTTGGATCGCGGCGCAAAGAGGCCGTGATCACGACAAAAGTCGGGGTCGGATATCCGGATAAGCCGAACTACCGCGACAGCTCGCGCCAGCGCGTGATGGAGTCGATTGAGAAGAGCCTCAAGGCGCTCAACACCGATTACGTCGATGCTTACCTGATCCACTGGCCCGATCGGACGGTGCCTTTCGAAGAACCGATGCGTGCGCTCGACGACCTCGTGAAGCAGGGCAAAGTCCGCGCGGTCGGGCTCTCGAACTTCAAGCTTGACGAAATCAAAACTTGCATGGCCGCGCGCCGTGTCGACGTGGTGCAGTACTGCTGGAATATGTTCGACCGCCGGATGCAGACCGAGATTTTCCCTTACTGCCAGGAGAACAAGATCGGAGTGATGGCATACGGATCGCTGGCCTATGGAATGCTGACCGGCACGCTCAGCGAGGAGAAGGCCTTCGAAAAAGGTGATTGGCGCTCGAAACGCGGACAATTGATGAACCTGAATCTCTTTCAGCATCTGTTTGGTCCTGAGCATTTCCTCAAGAATTTGCGGGCGGTTGAAGAACTGAAAGCGGTAGCGACGCGCTACAGCAAGAGCATGCCGCAACTAGCTCTGCGGTGGACGCTGTCAAACCCGATAATCAGCACCGCACTGGTCGGATGCAGGAGTCCCAAGGAGGTCGACGACAATGTCGGCGCGTTGGGATGGTCGATATCAAATGCCGACATGAAGGAGATCGATACGATTTTCGCCCGGCACGGGGCGGTCACCATGCCAGACGTCTGGCTGGAGACTATCTAGGGCTATCCAGCCAATACTGCGTGAGTCGGTGAACAACAACGGAGGCGGTCATGCCAGTTCAGAAATTCGCACCGATGGCAAAGAATTTTCCGATCTTCGACTGCGACGCTCATGTCACGGAGCCACCGTGGCTGTGGGAGCGCGCCAAGGACTGGCTTACCAAGGACGAGCTCGAAGCGCTCAAGAACACGATCTGGTTCGACCCCGAGAGCGACCAGCTAATCGTCAATGGCAAGGCCGGAAGTGGACTCGGATCGCAGCGAATCCATGGCTCGCCTGGGATGGTAAATGTACTTTCCCTGGCCGGACCGGGCCTCAAGCACGATATCCAGCGTGCGTTGAACGTACGCAATCTCAAGCGTGACACCGCGCTAACCGCGGAACAGGCGGACTATCTCGATCACAAGGGATCGTACGAGCCCAAGCCGCGCCTCAGAGACATGGACGTTCAGGGCATCGATCAGGTGATGATTATTCCAACCGACATCGATACCTATCCATGGCTGCAAAACGCGGTTGGCGCTAAGGCGATGTGCAAGGCGTACAACGACTGGGCGTATGAATATTGCCAGGAGAATCCGGAGCGTCTGTTCTTCGCGGCGATGTTGCCGATGCAAGATCCCAAATTCGCCCAGCAGGAGATTTATCGCGTCGCGGCCAAGGGGTGCCGGGTCGGGCTGGTCCGGCCAATCGATGCGATGGGCAATTATCCGATTCAGCCCAAGTACGACCGCGTGTGGCGTGCGATGGAAGAAACGGGTGTGGTGTACGGGATGCATCCGTTCCCGGCTTTCGGATCACTGAAGCCGCCCGGGTACACCGAGCAGCATTCGGGCGCAGAACTAATCGCGCTCTCCGCGTCAACGGCAGGCCTGCCCCACTCCTTCCTGATAAACGTGCAGGATTTCCAGGCGGAGGCCTCGCTATGGGTAGCGATGGTGCTGATGTCGGGCTTCTTTGAACGCTACTCAAAGCTGAGGGCTGCGGTTTTCGAAGCCTCCTCGACATGGTTGAGCTTTGTGCTGGACGAGTGCGACAAGCACTATCGGCTCTACCGCAATGATCGCCAATTGCCGCCGCTCAAGCGTCTCCCGCGCGAGACCTTTTTCGAGCATTGCGTCACCGGTTTCGAAGGCGACGAAGCACCGCCTTCGCGCTTGCCCGAGTTTTACGAGAATATCCTGGCATGGTCGTCCGATGTCTATCATCACGACGGCGACGACGTGTGGCGGGCGATCGAGACCATGCGCAAGTGCGAGCTTCCGGAGAAGTATCAGGCGAAGTTCCTGGGTGAGAACGCACGCAAGCTTTATAGAATCGAGACGCCGAAAAACTTCATCCGTGACAGGGTAACCGAGATCGAGCGACCCGATTGGTGGCCAACGGAGGAGGAGGTGAAGGCATCGCTCAAACCGGAGGCCTCCGTTCTGCGGACCCGAGCCGAATTCTCCCCGGGCGTCGGCGGCACCCGCTAAATCGAAAAGGATAATCAGTCATGGCCAACAAGCGCTTCCCGGTCTTTGATGGCGATTCTCACGTCGTGGAACCGCCGGAGCTTTGGACTAAGTACCTGGAGCCCGAGTACCGCACTTTAGGCAAACATGCTCTTTGGCGTGAAGAAGGGAAGCTCGGCTCCTATCTCAAGGTTAATGGCAAGGTTTTCCGGGATACGATGAACTCAAATATCCCGCGCCATGCAATCTGGCGGCCCGGGATGACTTGGGACGAAGTCGGCGAACTCGATCCGCGCCGGCGCCATCCGATGTCCGAAGGGGCTTCAAACGCTGAGGCCCGCCTGAGCGATATGGACGCGATGGGTATCGACCAGGCCTTTCTCTATCCGACCTGGTTTGCCGAAGGTTTTCACCTGGTTGAAGATCCGGACGTGGCGTATGCGCTTGCCCGCGCGTACAACGCCTGGATCACGGACTTCTGCAGCACCGCGCCAGAGCGACTGTTTGCAGCGGCTATGATCCCGCTCCAGAACATGGATTACACGGTAGAGGAGCTTCGCCGCGTCGCCAAGATTCCATGCTTCCGCGGCGCGTTCATCCGGCCGATGTTTATCGAAGGGCACTATTTCACTCATCCCTACTATGATCCTCTGTGGGCCGAGCTGGAAAGCCTCGGGATTACTGCGGCGGTGCATTCCACGACCGGTTTATGGAATCCCGAATGGACGTCGCACGGACAGTTTTTTGAGAAGGTAAAGGGCCGATTGAATCAGCGGTCCATCATTGCTGACGCGGGAGGCGGGCCACATGCCGGAGGTGGCGGAGATCAGGGTTTCACTTTCGTCGCATCACCGCCGCTGGGTCATCCGATCGCTCCAATTCTATCGTACTGGCTCGACAACCATATGTTTGTCGCATCGACTTTGATCGGTTTCACCGTGATGCAGCGCTACCCCAAAATGAAAGTGGTGGTGGCACACGGCAAGGCCTCATGGATGGAGGAAGTGCTTGAGAAGATGGAGGCTTCGACCCGCACGGTCCCGCTGCTCCATTATTACCCTGTTCGCACAGACACCGAGGAGTTGTGGAAAGAAGGTCGGGTGATGCTTGGTTTCGATGCCGAAGAGCGCCTGATTCAGAAACTGCCAGACGACTTCGCTGAAAAGGTCGTTTGGGGATCTCGTTATCCGCATCACGATACCACCAGCGCGATCGAGGCGATCGAAACGCTCACGCAAGCTCGGGTTGACGAATCCATTCTCGCGCGCATGTTAGGCGGTAACGCTGCCGAACAGTTCGGGGTTGAACTTGCGCGGAAGGTGGACGAGTAATCCGATAGCGCAATCACCTCATCCGAACGATGCCTCTTCGCCTTATGACCTTTCCACCTGGCGCGCGACTCAGAGGATCTACAGGCTCGATCCGGACGGAAAGCCAGCTTCTAGTTGAATTTACGACACGCTTTCTTGTGTGCCGATAGCGCCCGTCGCATAGTTACCTGGCAATACGATCCTTGGCTCGGGCGAACCTTCAGTTGACCTTAACCTGGTATGGTACGCGAACATGCAATACACCAAGCTTGGCGATACTGGCATCACCGTCTCGCGAATTTGCCTCGGATGTATGAGCTATGGCGGCGGAGAGCAGCCGCCGTGGTCGATGCGCCGCGACTGGGCGCTCGGCGCGGAAGAGGCGCGCGAGCACTTCTCTCTCGCACTGGAAGCCGGCGTCAATTTCTTCGATACCGCCGACGTCTACTCGGTGGGCGCGAGCGAAGAGATCACCGGGCGCTGGCTCAATGAGATGGCGTCGCGCGACGACGTCATCATCGCGACCAAAGTCTTCGGCGCGATGGGCCCGGGGCCAAATCAACGCGGACTCAGCCGCAAGCATATTCTCGAAGCCTGCGACAATTCCTTGCGTCGGTTGAATACCGACTATATCGACCTTTATCAGATCCATCGTTGGGATTTTTCGACCCCAATCGAAGAAACTCTCGATGCCCTCGACAGTCTCGTGCGCGCTGGAAAAGTCCGTTACCTGGGCGCCAGCAGCATGGCGGCCTGGCAGTTTTCCAAGACGCTTTATCTGGCAAAGGAACATGACTGGCATCGGTTCGTCGCGATGCAGAATCATTACAACCTGATCTACCGCGAGGAGGAACGCGAGATGATTCCACTCTGCGTGGATCAGGGCGTCGGAGTGATTCCCTGGAGCCCGCTAGCGCGTGGATTTCTCGAGGGCGATCGCAAGCGCGAACGCGGGGAAGGGCCAACCAAACGCGCTCAGACCGACCAGATGCAGAAGGACATGTATTTTCATGACGACGATTTCGAGATCGCAGCGGTGGCTCAGAAAATCGCGAAAGAACATGGGGTGACGCCTACTCAGATCGCCTGCGCATGGATTCCACAAGCGCCAGGCGTGACTGCGCCGATTATCGGCGCCACCAAAAGCAATCATCTGAAACAGGCCTTCGAGGCGGTCGACATCAAACTCAGCGCGGAAGAAGTCCGGGCTCTGGAAAAACCCTACCGGCCGCATCCGATTCTCGGTCACGAGCAACCCCAGGCGGCAAAGATGCTGAAGTAGCGTCCTCGCACGCAGGCCACTTCTCGCCAGTAAAAGACGAGTCCGAGCGACCCTTCCGGCGGCGCTTGACATGCGCATGCGCGCGAGGTATCTAACCAATAGGTTATTTAACCCGATGGTTAATAATTCAGGTCTGTCACGCGACCTCAGCGTCACTTTCGGAGCGCTTGCCGATCCGACGAGGCGTGCAATTCTTGCGCGCCTTGCTTCGGGCGAAGCGACGGTTTCGGAACTGGCCGAGCCCTTCGAGGTAAGCGGTCCGGCTATCTCGAAGCATCTCAAGGTGCTGGAGCGCGCTGGCCTGATTTCACGGGGGCGCGAGGCGCAGTGGCGACCCTGCCGGCTCGTCGGCGCCCCGCTCAAAGACGCCGCCGACTGGCTCGAGGAATATCGTCGTTTCTGGGAGGACAGTTTCGATCGGCTCGACGACTATTTGCGGGAGCTTCAGGCGAAGGACAAACGCGCTTCACGAGTGAGGGAGAAAAAGAATGGCCGCAAGAAGTAATGCCGTCCTCACCGAGCCCGCTGAGCGCGCAATCATAATCGAGCGCATTTTCGACGCACCTCGCGAGCTGGTTTTTAAATGCTGGACAGAACCTGAGCATCTCGTCCGATGGATCGGCCCGAAGGGTTTTAGTGGCACGATTCTCACCTGCGAACTGCTTCCGCGAAATCGCTCCGCCAGAGCGGATTGTCCGGACGTATTGTTGGACGGACGCCGACGGCAGGCCGACGCAGCCCGAGACCTTGCTGACGGTGACGTTTGCGGACCTCGGTGGCAGGACGCGGCTGACGCTGCATCAGGCTGTCTTCGAGTCCGTCACCGCGTGCGATGAACATCGGGGCGGCTGGAGCACCGCGTTCGACAAACTCGCTGAATATATCGCCACAGTCTAAGGGAACTCGGATTCCTCCCAAAGGAGAATTATCGATGGAACATCGCATCGCAACTCGCAACGAGTGGCTCGCCGCGCGCAAGCTGCTTCTGGCCAAAGAAAAGGAACATACCAGGGTGAGCGATGAGCTGAATCGGCAACGCCGCGAGTTGCCCTGGGTCAGAGTCGAAAAGGAGTACGTCTTCGACGCTCCAACCGGCAAGATCACACTCGCCCAGCTATTCGATGCTCGTAGTCAGCTTTTCATCAAGCATTTCATGATGGGACCAGGCGCCGCGCACCAATGTGTCGGGTGCTCGCTCGAGGTCGACCATGTCGATGGCCTACTCGAGCATTTGCAAAACCATGACGTGACCTATGCGGTCGTGGCGCGTGCGCCGATTGAGGAGATCGAAGCCGTCCGCAAACGGATGGGCTGGCGTTTCCCTTGGGTTTCATCGTACCGCAGCGATTTCAACTATGATTTCGACGTCTCCTTCACGCCCGAGCAGATCGCGTCCGGCCGCGCACTCTACAATTTCCAACCGGCACCGCAATGGGTAGCCGGAGTCCAGGATCTCTCTGGCGATAGCGTTTTCTACAAGGACGAGTCAGGTCAGATCTTCCACACCTATTCGAGCTATGGGCGCGGCGGCGAACAGTTTCTCGGCATCTACGGATATTTTGACGTTATGCCGAAGGGGCGGAACGAGACTGGGCCGTATCACTCGCTGACTGATTGGGCTCGACCCAAGAACATGTATGGCAAGGGCGGAATGGTCGAAAATAACGGCCGGTATCACGCGCCACCCTGCGCTTGCTCGGTTCACAAGTAAGTTACTCACGGATTCTTTGAAATAAACAAAATCCGGCAAGGTCAAGATCCTTGATTTTCGGAGGAAACTCATGATTACCGTCACTGCCTATATTTGGGTTCCTGATTTCGCAAAGGGCCTGGTGCGCGATCTGCGCGTGCGTTGGGCGCTCGAGGAGGCCGGGCTTCCATATCAGGTCAGACTCATCACGCAGGAGGAAAAACTCACGCCGTCCTATCGTGCTCTGCAGCCTTTTTCTCAAGTGCCAAGTTATCGGGACGATGATGTGGTGCTCTTCGAATCTGGCGCGATCGTCCTGCACATAGCCCGTTCAAGCGCAGCGTTGCTCCCAACCGATCAAGCGGGCCGAGCCCGAGCGACCGCCTGGGTGTTCGCCGCGCTTAACTCCGTCGAGCCCTTCATCATAGGCCTCATCGATGTAGATATTTTCAGCCGGGAGGCGCCCTGGGCGAGAGAAAGCAGGTCTCACAAAGAAGCGATGGTCAAGAAACGCCTTTCTGATCTGGCGGAACGCCTGACGGGGCGCGATTGGCTTGAAGATCGGTTTACGGCCGGTGACCTGATGATGGCAACCGTTTTGCGCATCCTGCGGCACACCGATCTGGTGACATCCGATCCCACGCTGGCGCCATATTTGGCGCGCTGCGAAGCACGCCCCGCCTTTCAAAAGGCCCTCGCGGACCAGCTGGCCTCTTTCAAAGAAGTGGACGCACGGCCGGCTGCATGAGAGGCATGTCTGTCATCGCGCCAGCGAAGGATAAATTCATGAGCACGACAATGACCCAACGTCTCTCTGCCGCACGTCTGGAACGCATGCACACGGTGCTCGGCGGATATATCGATCGTGGAGAGATGCCGGGGATTGTGGCGCTCGTGAGCCGTGGGGAGACCGTGCATGTCGAGGCGCTGGGTGCGATTTCCTTTGGCGGCTCGCCGATGAAGCGCGATGCGATCTTCCGCATCGCCTCGATGACGAAACCTATTACCGCCGCGGCCGCGATGATCCTGGTCGAGGAATGCAGGCTCAGGCTCGACGATCCGGTCGACGAATTCCTGCCCGAACTTGCGAGCTGCAAGGTGCTGCGTCGGATCGACGCCCCGCTCGACGACGTCGTGCCTGCGAAACGCGCGATCACGTTGCGCGATGTTCTCACCTTCCGCTTGCGGTTCGGCGCGGTAATGTTGTGGCCGCCCGTCTATCCAATCCAGAAAGCGATGGAAAGCGGCAGGGCTGATGCGGGGCCCGAACCCATTCGAGCTCAGGCCCGACGATTACATGAAACGCCTCGGCGCGCTGCCGCTGATGCATCAGCCCGGCGAGAAATGGATGTATCACACGGGATCCGACGTTTTGGGTGTGCTGATCGCGCGCGCTTCGGGGCAAGACTTTTCGGATTTCCTGCGCGAGCGCATTTTCGTGCCGCTCGGCATGAAGGACACGGATTTTCATGTGCCGGCCGAGAAGCGGGACCGCTTCGCCACGAGCTATATGCGCGATCCCGCGACGAACAAACTTAAGGTCCATGACGATCCGCACGCGAGCCGCTGGGGCAAGCCGCCCGCATTCCAGTCAGGCGGCGGCGGGCTCGTTTCGACCGCCGACGACTATCTCGCCTTCTGCTGCATGATGCTCGGCAAAGGCCGGTATGGGCGCACGCGAATCCTTTCGCTTGCGTCCGTCGCGCTCATGACGATGGATCATCTGACCGACGCGCAGAAGGAAGGCATGGAGATGTTCTTCGGCGACGGCCACGGCGGATTCAAGGCGGGCGGGGGATTCGGCGTGGGCGTCGACACGAAGCGCGTCGATCTTTGCTCTGTACCCGGACGGTTCGGATGGGTCGGCGGCATCGGCACCGCGGGCTGTTCGGATCCGCGCGAAAATCTCGCCGGCATCCTTCTCACCCAACGGATGATGGAATCCCCCGTGCCGCCGCGCGTGATGACCGACTTCTGGACCCTCGCATACCAGGCGATCGAGGAATAGAAAGCGCGCGCCAACGCCCACGTCGCCCTTCCTGGTCCGCCTTCTCTCATTTTTCCACCAAGATGCGAAGTCGACCGAGCGCCGCGCCCCACTGCCGCGATATCTGATCCAGGCATCGCTGTACGTCGGCCAGGCGGTTCGGGCGGAGTTGCCAGACGGATTCCCGGCCAACCCGAGCGACGCGCGCCAGCCCCGCCTCCTCAAGAGCATGCACGTGTTTCGTGATCGCCTGGCGCGAAACTGCCGCTCCGGCGGTCAGCCGCGTAATTGACTGCGGCCCCTCGGCGCAGAGTCGAGCGACGATATGTAAACGTGTCTTGTCACCGAGGGCGGCGAAGACGAGCGCAAGGTCGGCGCGTTTCGCGGTGTCGGCGAGAGCCGCTCGTGACACGCCTCAGCCTTTCGCGTGCAGGGCGAGATATTTGTCTATGAGCTTCACCTGCTCGCTCCAACCCTTCTCGTTAGCGGCAAAGGCCTTGGCTCGCCGCTCCAGGGAAATTTTGTCGAACCCCGACTCGGTCACCGTCAGCATCGTGCCGCCGGTGACCTCTTCCAGCTCGAACACGACGAGTGTGGGGGGCTCTTTCGAGTAGTCCACCGCAGGATCGACCGCGTACGGATGCCAGCGGAAGGAAAACACACGCATCGGTTCGATGCGATCAACCAGGAACTGAAAGACCATACCCTCATATGGCTTTTGGCTTGCGGCGACTTCCGCGTCGACAGCCGTAGGAACGATCCTTCCGCTCAGCGTCGTTCCAGCAACGAAGGGACCGTCGAACTTAACCCCGAACCAACTGCCAAACTGGGTGGAGTCGGCGATCGCCTGCCACACGCGCATACGAATGGCTCGCAGGAGGACCTTCTGCTGGATTCGATCTGTGTTCGTGGACATATGCAACCTCCGGGTTGCATGTAAGTTAGCACTGCGCTGCAACGATATGCAACCCAACGCTTGCGCGAATCGGAGACCCTAGCAAAACCGTCTACTGGTCCGACTGATGATCGCGACCTTGACGCCAAGTTCATCGACGCCAAGTTCATCGGGACAGCTAGCGCTGAAGGCGGATTGGGGAATTGTCGATCTAGACTTCCATTTGTAGTATCCGGTGTTTTGGCGACTGACGCGCGAGCCTCACCTCGAAGTCGCCTATATGAATCTGAAGACCGGATGGAAAAGATTGGTGGAGGTGCAGGCAATGAAACTGTCCAAGCCCATTGATACTTACGTTCAGGCAATCAACGCCGGTGATGCCGCCGCTTTGCAGTCCAGCTTCGCCGATCATGCCGTCGTCAAGGACGTCGGGCGAGAGTTCCGCGGCATCGCTGCAATCAAAGAATGGGCCAGCCAGGAAATCTTCGCCGTTGATGTCGTTCTGGAGGTCATCGACGCAGTCGAAAGTGACGGCCGGATCACTCTGAAGGTGAAGATCGACGGCACGTTCGATCGGACGGGGCTGCCTGATCCGCTTCTGATGGAACACTGCTTCACGCTCGCAGACGACAAAATCGTGACCTTAAACTGTCGGCTAGCCAGCGAAGGGCGCGTCTAACGCAGACTAATGTTCCAGATCCTCTGAAAGGATCGAGTTGGCCTCCGGACAATTGGCAGTTGCGCCTGCTATCAGCAGGCGAAAGATTGGTCTGCGGTGAATGCGAAACGGCTGGACGCTGATCTTCACTCGTTTTCCGTGCTCAATCCCTCGAGGCGAGTCCAGGAACGTTCGTGCCCGCACTGGTGCTTGAGTGGCAGTTGTCCGGGTTGTTCCGACATTGCGGCGACGTACCTGGAGACATCGCTCTGGGCCAGGCCGGTTTCCTGTCTCCCTGAATCGTGTTCCGCGGCGCATCCTGCAAAGAGGATCGCGAACGCCGCCCCGACGACTAATTTTCCCGGTTTCATGCTTGTGCCTCTTTCGTTTGCGCTGCAAGGAAAGCCGTTCAGGGTCTATTTCGACGATATTAATCCAAACCTGACCTTAACAGCAAAGCAGTCTCTACGACTTCGGATTCTCCGAAGACGTGAGCCAAAACTGCCACGTGCCCGCGGCTTTCGCGTGATTGAGGGACACTAAGAAACGGTTGTGCCGTCGGTGACGGCCAAAAAGCCGAATGTCTCCGGCCCGAAGTACCTCGGTGGCCTCGCGCCATAGAGGTTTACCGCTCGCACGGCACCCGGGATCGTAAACTTGCGGCCAACGGCTGACTAAACCACGCCGCCGCGCTAATATGACTTCCGGATACCCCTAGAAATCGGAGGAACGGAAGATGTACGTATCACGCCTTCTCTTTCACACCGTTCCTGGTAAGACCGGCGAGGTCGAGCAGGAGCTCAAGAAATTGCGCGACATGGTGAAGTCCGCCGGCGGCGCTCAGGGGCGTGTACTGCACACCCACTTTGCCTCTTCGGGTGCTCCCGACGCAGTGTTCGAGCAGGAAGCGCCCGACCTTTCCGCGTTGGAAGAACAGATCAGAAAGCTCACAAGCAGCGGCGACTTCCAGACCTGGAGTCACCGAATGTCTGGTCTGCTCACCCAATCGCCGAAGCGGGAAGTCTATATAGTCGCGGGCTGAACTCCGAGCCCGTTATGACCGTCGAACACTGTATCGACCTCAGGTGCCATTCGTCCGCACGCTCTGAGACGGTGCGCGCCGTTGAGGTGCGCATACGCCGATCGGCAAGCGCCGAACTCCAGATGACCTTCCGCATCGACGGAGATATTCGCCGGATCCGGGTCCCTCCTCCGGCTGTGCCGCGCATCGCCACACAGCTCTGGCGCCGCACCTGCTTCGAAGCCTTCATCGCGGTGGAAGGGCAACCTGCATACCACGAGTTCAACTTCGCCCCATCGGGTGAGTGGGCTGTCTACGCCTTCAGCGGCTATCGCAACGGCGGTCCTCTCGCGAACGAGATGATGCGCCCGCACATTGCCGTGCGCACTACCGACAGTCGGCTTGAGCTCGACGCCCTTGTCCGGCTCGATGGCCTGTCTGCCAACCATCCTCGTGCTTCCCTCCGTATTGGGCTCTCGGCGGTCATCGAGGCGAGCGATGGGCTCTCGTACTGGGCGCTTCGCCATCCTGCCGACAAACCGGATTTTCATGACGCCGCTGGATTCTCCTTGCTGCTTGAGCCGCCAGGCCCCGGCGGTAAATCCCGACCATCTTGAAGTTCGGCTTCGAGTGCTAAAATGCAAATTTGATGAAGCATCCCCAACTACGAGGTCTCAGCCGGCGGCACGTGGCGCAGCTTCTATCGGAGACGAAGTATGACCGTTCCACCGGTAGTCGAATTGACGTTCTCTCCCGCCACTTCCTTGGACATTCCTACAAAACAAATCCGCTGATTGGATCTGCCGACACGGCGGAAGTCTTCACGGCTTCCCTCGATGGATTCGACTGCGTCACGTACATCGAAACAATTTTGGCTCTCTCGCGCGCTGCGAACGTCGATAACTTCGTCGGGTGGCTGCGAAAGATTCGGTATGAACAAGGCCGCATTCAATGGGAACAGCGAAATCACTACATGACGCTGTGGATTCGCAACAACGTACGCGAAGGGATAATCAGACCGGTTGCGATGCCCGCGGTCCCGATAGTCAGTAGGGAACGCGTTCTGAATGTCGTCCCCGGACTCGCTGCACGGCGGACTCACTTGAGATGTGTACCGAAGCCCGCGGTGCGGCGGCTCGCAGCGCATTTGCAGAGCGGTGATCTGATGTTTTTCGTATCCACGCGCAAGAATCTTGATGTGTTTCATGCTGGAATCATCGTGCGCGACGGCAAAAGCGTGCTCATGCGTCACGCGTCGCGCAGCCGGGGCGTTGTCGTGGAAGAGGAACTGAGCGAGTTTCTCAAGGCAAATCGGATGGCTGGCGTCATTGTAGTGCGGCCGCAAGGGCTCACGCGAAGGATTGCGGTTGGTAACCAGGTGGCGCGCTTATCGATGAGGCGAATTCCCTCCTCACAGAGGAGAGATGGCGCGAAGCGGTGGGGTGGAATGTGAACATCGTCTATCCAAAAGACTACTCATCCGCGAGTATTCAGGGGCTTGTCGACGCCGCTGATTCTGATGTCATCTTTCTCGGTGATCCGCGTGTGAGCATCGAGCCCGGACCGCCCATGTTCGATCGGATGGCGCGGGTCATACGTGAAACCCGCGGTGGCTGGGTTTATGCCGACGCCGCAGGCCATCCTCGTATCGACTATCAACACGGAAGCATTCGCGACGGTTTCGACTTCGGCCCGGTAGTTGGCGTGTCTGTTGAGGCCGCGCGCGAGGCAGGAATCGACAGCGCCTGGAAGTGGGGAGGACTATACGACCTGCGCTTAAGGATCTCGGAAAAACACTCCATCGTGCGAATTCCCGAACCGTTGTACAGCGCGTCGACGATTGATGCGCGGCCGACGGGTCAAAAGCAATTCGATTATGTGGACCCGCGCAATCGCGATTACCAAATCGAAATGGAGCGCATCGCGACGGCGCATCTCAAACGAATCGGCGCCTGGTTAAAGCCGCAGTTCGAGAAAGTTCCAACCGCGGCGGAAGCATTTCCAGTAAAAGCCAGCGTCGTCATCCCGGTGCGCAATCGCGAGCGGACAATTCTCGACGCTGTTCAAAGCGCGCTCGCGCAGAGCGCTGATTTTGAATTCAATTTAATCGTCGTCGATAACCATTCGACGGATCGGACGACAGAAATCCTGCGCGGTATCGGCGATTCGCGGGTTAAACACCTTGTTCCCGAGCGCCGGGACCTGGGAATCGGCGGGTGCTGGAACGAGGCGATTTACTCCGGTGACTGCGGGCAATACGCTATCCAGCTTGATTCCGACGACCTCTACGTCAATGACAGCGTCCTTCGTCGGATCGTTGCGGAGCTTGAAGCAGGACCTTATGCGATGGTGATAGGCTCATACACGATGGTCGATTTTTCGTTGAAGGAGATTCCGCCCGGTCTTATCGACCATCGCGAGTGGAGCCGCGAGAACGGAAGAAACAATGCGCTACGTATCAACGGGCTGGGGGCGCCGCGCGCATTCAATACGTCGGTGCTGCGCCGTATCGGATTTCCGAATGTCAGCTACGGCGAGGATTACGCAGTAGCGCTGCGCATCAGCCGTGATTATGAGATTGGCCGGATTTACCACTCCGTCTATCTTTGCCGCCGTTGGGAAGGCAATAGCGATAGCGCCCTGCCGCTCGAGGTTGCGAATCGATACGATATGTACAAGGACTGGCTCCGAACTATCGAGATTCAGGCTCGAATGCGGGATGATCCACGAACTGGAAGAATTGTTTAAACGGCAGGCGCGGGCATGGCCGCAGCTGGCGAAGGGCATTGAAGGCCTCGCGCGGACGAAGACGCGGCCAGTCCGGATCGATTGGTTCGACGTCTTCATCCGTCACATTCCTCATCGCGTGGGCAGTACCACGGCGGCTGTCGACCGGGAGTCGGTTGCAAAACGGCCCTGCTTCCTATGTGCGGGAAATCTGCCTCCGGAAGAGGAGGGGGTGCAGTTTGATGAGGACTTCACGATCTACTGCAATCCGTTTCCGATCGTCGATCACCACCTCACGATCGCTCACAAAGATCACGGCTTGCAGAGCATCGCGAACCAATTCGGAAAGATGCTGGACCTTGCCGCGGCCCTGCCGGGATATTTCGTCATCTATAACGGTCCGGAATGCGGAGCGTCCGCACCGGACCACATGCACTTTCAGGCAGGCTCGCGAGGATTGCTTCCGATCGAGAAGGACACCGCTGGACTGACGGGCGTTACGGTGCCGAACTACGGAAGAAAGGTGTTCTTATTTCGCGGACGGGATCGATCCGCTTTGATCGATCGAATGGATCGGGCCATCGAGCTACTCGCGAAAACGACCGGCAAGCGAGCGGAGCCGTTGGTCAACATTGCGGTCTTTCATGAGAGAGGGGAATGGGTCACGTATCTGTTCCCGCGCGGAAAGCATCGGCCAGAGGTCTTTCACACGGGCGAACTGACGGTGAGTCCGGCATCGATTGACTTGTGCGGAATATTTGTCGTGCCGCTCGTGCACGATTTCGAAAGAATCACGGGTGACGCGATTGCCGCAATTTTTCGCGAGGTCACTTTGCCTGATGGTCAGTTTCGGGAAGTCGCCGAGAAGCTGGAGAGTGAGCGTTGAACGTATCCGTAGGGCTGATTGAAGAACAATCCGCCGTTGAAGTCGAACTGATGGGCGGCATGTTCATGGATACGCGCGGCAAGCCGTACAGTCCCGGGCGCCACAAGTTTACTTCCGAACTTACGCTTACTCCGTCGAACCTGACATCGTGCGCGTTTGCGCTGGACGACGTCACGATCGGAATCGGATTTCATTGGGAGCGCAAGGAGCGCCAGGTGTTTCGTGGAGCTTTTCGCCTCGTGAAACCACAAGCCGGCCTGACGGTGATCAATGATGTTTCGCTCGAGGAATACGTCACGAGCGTGATTTCATCCGAGATGAGCGCGTCCTGTCCGCTTGAACTGTTGAAAGCTCACGCGGTGATTTCGCGCAGCTGGCTGTGGTTTCCGAAAGCAAAAAATTCTTCTCGCTCCGGGAGCGAGCGGAGCAGGGAGCTCGATTCTCACGAAATCCTTCGCTGGTACGGCCGCGAAGCGCATCCGGATTTCGATGTGTGCGCCGATGACCACTGCCAGCGGTATCAGGGCATCACGAAAGCGTTCTCTTCGGCCGCAGCCGAAGCGGTTCGCGCGACGGCAGGCGAGTTTCTCCGTTACAACGGCGCTATCTGCGACGCACGGTTTTCCAAGTCATGCGGCGGAATAACCGAACGTTATGCGACCGCCTGGGAAGATGAAGATATTCCGTATCTTGAGTCTGTCAACGACGGTCCGGCGCAGTCCCTCCCTTACGGTCCTGAGGAATGGATACGCTCCAACCCGCCGGCTTACTGCAATACGGACGATTCGGAACTCCTCTCACGCATTCTGCCGGGATTCGATCAGGAGACCCGCGATTTCTATCGCTGGCGGGTTGCGTACACGCGCGAAGAACTCGCCGATCTGATCGGATCGAGACTTGCGGTGCACCTTGGTCCGATTCGCGACGTGCAGGCGCTCGCTCGCGGACCTTCAGGCCGAATATATCGGCTGAAGGTAACCGGCGAACGCGACTACATCATCATCGGCAAGGAACTGGAAATCCGGCGCGCCTTATCGCGCACGCATCTTTACAGCTCGGCATTCGTAGTAGACAAAGAGTCTGGCCGCTTTGTCTTGAGAGGAGCCGGCTGGGGACATGGTGTGGGCCTATGCCAGATCGGCGCGGCAGTCATGGCAAATGAGGGCAAGACTTACATACAAATCTTGCAGCATTACTATCGCGGGACCACCGTCAGCGTCTGACTACTGTCAGCGTCTAATATCCGCACGCGCGTGCTCCCCCCTGTCAGCCGAGCCTCGGCTCAACGAATTTTGGGATGTGCCAGCCAACGGCAAATCCTTAAGGCCTCCACACCAAACAGTACCACCGTCCTGACCTGTCCGAAGGGAGAACTTTCCCTTGGCAGATTCGTTGCATGCCAAATGTTGTCGAAGGCGCCCAAGCGCGCCTCTAAGTTTTTCATCAAAAATAACCGGAGATACAATGGCAACGATCGAGAAATCGATAAATTTAAATGTGCCCGCCCGGACGGCTTATAATCAGTGGACCCAATTTGAAGAATTTCCACGGTTTATGGGAGGAGTGGAGGAGGTGCGCCAATTGGACGACAAACGGGCGCACTGGCGCACGAATATCGGAGGTAAAGAGAAAGAGTTCGATACTGAGATAACGGAACAGATACCAGACAAAAGGATTGCGTGGCGAAGCTTGGCGGGAGCTTCGCATGCTGGGGTCGTGACCTTTCATCCCCTCAATGATCGACAAATTCGAATCATGCTGCAGATGGAATATGAGCCGGAAGGGATGGTCGAAAATGCAGCTGACGCCCTTGGGATCGTTAGCCAGCGGATTGAAAAGGATCTCGAACGCTTCAAGGAATTTATCGAGTCTCATAGGAGCGAGACAGGGGCCTGGCGCGGCAGAATCGAACGGAATGTCTGATCCGAAGGCGGATTGCGCAAGGGCGGCATCGCGAGCGCGGAGCCCGCCACGCTGCCGCCTTTGCGGCGTTCGCAGGGACTACTCGATGTTATTCAGCGAAGGCGTCGGATTCGCGCTCGGCTGCGATTGCGATGGCATCCCTGGCAGCTTGCCGGTCTTCTCGTACTCGTAACCTGTATAGCCGACTGAGCCGACTGTCGAAGCCACGATCAACGCGGGACATCCTGAAATCCCGAGCGCTAGCATCGCTAACCCGCTCACCGCGAGCCATCGCAACGGCCCACGCTTCATCGGACTCCTCGGCGCCGCCCATCCCTGCACGAGCGCGATCCGAAGACGGTATGGCAGATTCTGTCCGTGGCGACGCTCAAGATGAGGGAGCGCTAACTCATAGGTTTGCGGGAGATGGCTTGGGTCCGTCGTCGAGTTCCTCCATTCATCCCGGAGTGCGCGAATTTTGTTGTCTGAGGGCTCTCGGACTTTTCAGCCATCCATCGCAGTATCACGTCCCTCCGGAAACGCCACTCGCTGCCAATTCGAAAACTCGGAATCCGGCCTTCTCTAAGCAGTTTGTAAATAGTTGACGGATGGATCCTCAGCAAATCGCACAGTTCCTTGAGCGTCAGCACTTCATGAGCCGTTGTCATAGCTTTCGACCCCTCCTCTTTTGGAAAATTGGGAAGCTTGGCTGGATTACGCGGCAATAGCCGTGCCGCTAAAAAAGCGTGCCCAGTTACTGGCCTCAGCCATGACGTTGCAGCTCCGGCAGGTAGGATTTTCAGAATGAACCTTCGATCGCGGTCAGAAGTTCCGCTGGATGTCGAAAAGACTTTTCCGGATGGTAGATTGGACTGAGGAGCGGTCGGTCGGTAGCTTGCAAACGCGGCGGCCGTAATCGTGACCCAGACTGCGCACCGCGCGAACGAGCCCTAGGAGGACATCGTGACGACCCCGACCGAGGAAACTGTCCGCGCGGCGGGCGCCGCAATAGCCGTGATTCGCGGCGGCGCCGGCAAATCTCTGCTCATCCTGCACGATGAGCTTGGCTATCCGGGCTGGCTTTCGTGGAATGAGCGTTTAGCAGAGGAACGCGCGCTGGTAATTCCGCTCCAGCCTGGATTCGGCCGGACCGAACATATCGAGTGGATTCGCAGCTATCGCGACCTGGCCGGATTGTACTCGCAAATCATCCGCGAACTGGGCGCCGCGCCAATCGACGTGATCGGCTTCTCGGCGGGCGGGTTTATCGCGGCAGAAATGGCGGCTGCCGACCCGCGGATTTTTTCGCGGATGGTGCTGGTCGCCCCGATGGGAATAAAGCCGACGGACGGCGAGATCATGGATATTTTTGCGCTCACGGTTCGCAATCATTTGCTCGCCACGGTCGCCGATGCCGCCAACACGCCGGAATTCATGAAGATCTACGGTGCACACATGACGCCCGAGCAGTTCGAGGCGTTCGAGGACGCGCGCTCGGAGACCGCCCGCCTCGGCTGGGAGCCGTTCATGCACAATCCCAGCCTGCCCTACCTGCTACGCGGGATGAAAATCCCCACTCTGCTCGTGTGGGGCACGGGCGACCGGATCGTGCCGCGCGGGTGTATCGACGCGTATCGCGCGGCAATCGAAGGCGCGCAGATCGCGCTGGTCGAAGGCGTGGGACATCGCCCGGAGATGGAAAACCCGGCCGAGTTCGATCGCATAGTGCGCAAGTTTCTCGCGGCGTGAGCCGGTGGGGGTGAGCCAGTAAACCAGAAGATCACACGGGATGATTCGCAAAGGAGTTGGCGGATGCAAGTTGGCTATTTTACCGAGCGGCCCTATCGATGGCTGCCTGAAGAAGAGATTCTCAAAAACGGCGGATTTTTCGGGGTCTCGAACAAGTTCTACGACCGCGAAAAGGCTGCGGACGACTACCATTACTATCTCGATGAAAACTGCTACGCCGAAGACCTTGGCTTCGACGTAGTCGCGCTCAACGAGCATCATGGCAACCCGATTTGCATGGGGTCGGTGATGAACGTCGAGGCCGCCGTGCTGGCCTATCGCACCA
>WNFC01013161.1_pt1 | contig 22892 bp, 23 predicted proteins | sample 5400541 | NCBI WGS metagenome assembly WNFC01 (sample SAMN13153342, study PRJNA577476) | soil metagenome | isolation source: 120 cm saprolite under Douglas fir tree site 2 hole 2 replicate 1 | place: USA:California | collected 2015-04-18
GTACGACTGGGCCGTCAACCACACCAACGGCTTCGAACGCCGCGGCAGCGTCCGCGCCTTCGACAACAAGTACTACAGCAAGGCCGCCATCGTCGGGCCGATCTCCCTGCGCGAGCCGTTCCACAACGCCGAGTTCTCCTACCTCGTCTCCGTCGCGGACGCCGAGCTCAAGGTCCCGGTGACGGGCGCCTACACGATCGCCGACTGGTCGTTCGATGAGCGGTACGACGTCGACACCGACCTCCGCGAGCCGGCCATCGATCGCCGTCGCCAGCGCAAAGCGGCGCGACGGGACTTCGTGCTGGAGGTCTCGCGCAACCTGATCCGCCCCAATCTGCAGGCGCTGATCGGGCTGGGCGCGCGCTGGATCCAGGTCGACGAGCCTGGGGCATCTACGGAAGCCGACGAGTTGGACCTGTTCGTCGACAGCTTCAACGCCAGCGTCGAAGGCCTGGACGCGACCTTCTCGACCCACCTGTGCTTTTCGGATTACAACCTCTTCTTTCCCGCCATCGAGCGGATGTCGCAATGCCGCCAGTACGCGGTTGGCTTTGCCAATTACGACAGTCGCGAGTTGGGCACCTCGCATGAGGCGCGTCCCGGCTACCAGGTGATCAAGAAATTCGCGGATCTTCCCTACAAGCCGGCCCTTGGCCTGGGCGTGCTCGACATCCACAGTGACTTCATCGAGTCACCGGAGCTGGTTCGCGATCGGGTCCTCTACGCGGTCAAGGTCTTCGGCGATCCGAAACGGATCCATGTGACGCCCGACTGCGGGCTACGGACGCGCTCCTGGACGGTCGCCTACCAGAAACTCAAGAACATGACTGCCGGCGTCGCACTCGCGCGGAAGGAATTGGGACTGCCGAAGGCGCCCTGAGGCGGCACCCGCTGGCCCGCTCTCATGACCCTCTCATCTTGATTCGTTAGCATCGCGCCTGTTTGGCTAAGAAGAGCGTCGTCGTGCTGGGGGTGGACGGCTACCTCGGCTGGGCCACCGCAGTTCACCTCTCCCACGCCGGGCATGATGTCGTCGGGATCGACAGCCTGGTGCGGCGGCGTTGGGACCGCGAATGCGGTACGCAGAGCCTGACCCCGATCAACACGATGCCGAAGCGGGTCAGCCTCTGGAACCGACTGACCGGCCGGACGATCGGGTGGCGACAGATGGACCTTCGCGATGCTCGCGCCGTCACCGCGTTGGTACGCGACATCCAGCCTGATGCCCTGATCCATTTCGCGGAGCAGCGAAGCGCACCCTTTTCCATGATCGACCTCCAGCACGCGGCGCTGACGCAGGTCAACAACCTGCTCGGCACGCTGAATCTCCTCTTTGCCCTACGCGATTACGCGCCGCGAGCGCACCTGATCAAGCTGGGCACCATGGGCGAATACGGGACCCCTAATATCGACATCGAAGAGGGCTTCCTGACAATCACCCACAATGGCCGGCAGGATCGCCTCCCGTTCCCCATGCAGCCCGGCAGCTTCTACCACCTCTCCAAGCTGCACGACAGTCACAACATTCAGTTCGCCTGCCGGATCTGGGGGCTTCGAGCCACCGATCTGCACCAGGGCGTGGTCTACGGAAATCACACGGACGAAGTGGCGCTCCACCCAGGGCTCGCCACTCGCTTCGACTACGACGCGATCTGGGGCACGGTGCTAAACCGCTTTTGCATCCAGGGCGCGCTCGGACTGCCCCTGACGGTCTACGGGAAGGGTGGGCAGACGCGCGGCTTCCTCGATATCCGCGATACGGTGGCCTGCGTTCGACTGGCATTGGAGCACCCCGCCGCCGAGGGCGAGTATCGCGTCTTCAACCAATTTACCGAGCAGTTCTCGGTCAAGGCGCTGGCCGAAAAGGTGCGCGCCGCGCGCGCGGTCCATGGTCTCGATACCAACATCGTCCATTTAGCGAATCCGCGAGTGGAGCGCGAAGAGCATTACTACAACGCCAAGCACCAGAAGCTGCTCGATCTGGGCCTGCGGCCCCATTACCTCGGCGACACCTTGATCGAATCGGTGATCGAGACGGTGGAGCGGAACGCATCGCGTGTCGACCCGGTCGAATTGGAGCAACCGAACGTCGACTGGCGCCGCGGTGGCACGGCCGGATGGGGCAAGGCAGCGGCAGAGTCGGCGGCCGAAGCCGAGCCGCAGCCGGTCCTGGTCCTCAGCTCGAGTCGGAGGCGGCGCCGGCCATCCCCGAGAGCAGCGGCGGCCCGGCTGGCTCAGTAGCGACGTACGGTCAAGACCAACCAGCCCAGCGCTGCCTGTGGCAGCGAGACACAGAGGTCCAAAAGGTGTACCGCCAGGCTGGCGGTGAGCGCCTCATCGGCCGTCCATCCCAACAGGGTGAGGCCGGCGGCCCACCAAACTTGCATCGTGCCGAGGCCAACAACACCCTGGATTGGGACGGCTAACAGCAGCGTTCGGATGCTCAGAGCAAACCAAACCTGAACCAACGACAGCGGGTGGTCGATCGCGGCGAAGAGAGCGAAGTATTGCAGTCCGGTCGCGATGCGCGCCGCCAGCGTCGCCGCCACGAGCAGCGCCGGGCGGCTGCCGGTGCCCAGTTCTTCGATGGCGAAATGCAGTCGCTCGTGGATGGAGGCAGGCAGGGCAATCCCCTCAAGCCAGCTGACCGTGCGGCGACGGGTGCGACCCCAGAAGAGCGCCGTCAGCCCGGCGGCGATCAGCAACGCGAGCGCCACACCACCGCCGAGCAGGGGCCGCGGCAAGATCACGCCGGCCAGCGGGGCCGCGATCAGCGCCACCAGCAGCAGGCTCGCCAGGTCGAGCAGCCGGCTCAGGACCGCCGCTCCGACCCCCACCGCCACGGGTGCTTTGAGGCGGGTGCGGGCCAGCATCACGAAGGCCGCGTCGCCGCTCGGACCGGGAAGGATCAGGCTGGCACCCCAGCTGGTCAGTGTCACCGCCAGGATGGTGCGGATCCGGCGTGGCTGGCCATTGCCAAGCAGCAGCCGGTATCGCCAGGCTCGTGCCGCGATGAAGCCGAACGCCGCCAGCGCAGCGAGCAGCGCCAGCCCCGGAGAGACTTCGGACAGGGTCTCCGCCAGTTCCGCCGGTCGCACCGCCCGCAGCACGACGAAGAGCAAGACCACCGTCACCAGGACCGGCACGGCCCCGCGCAGCCACCGCGGCCTCATCGTTGAATACTCCGAAGCGCGTCATCGTGACCGGCGGTGCAGGCTTTATCGGCGTGCACTCGGTCGGCCGGCTGATCGGTGAAGGCTTCGTGGTCCTCGTCATCGACGACCTTCGCCATGCCTGTGGTGAGCCGCTGCCACCGAAGGCCGAGCTGGAGCCAGCCGACCTCGGCGGTGCGGCAGCCGCGCAGGCGGTCGCCCGATTTCGGCCCGACGCGATCCTCCACCTGGCGGCCCAGGGTGGTGTATCCCGATCGGTTCGCGATCCGGCTGGAGACGCGCTGATCAACGTGGTGGGGACGGTATCGATGCTCAAAGCGAGCGCCGATGCCGGCTGCCGCCGGTTCGTCTTCGCCTCCTCGGGTGGGGCGATCTATGGCCGCGCACCACGACTGCCGACGCCCGAGCGAACGACGCCGAAACCACTGTCCCCCTATGGGGCGGCGAAACTGGCCGCCGAGGGCTACCTCGGGATGTTCGCCAGATCGTTCGGCCTTCGCACGCTGGCGCTTCGGTATTCGAACGTCTACGGCCCATTCCAGGATGGGAGCGGTGAGGCGGGCGTGGTCGCCATCACGTGCGAGCGGCTGCTGTCCGACCGTCGGCCCGAGATCCGTGGCGACGGCCTCCAGACGCGGGACTTCGTCTTCGTCGCGGACGTGGCCGATGCCAACCTCCGAGCGTTGCGCTCCACGGCGGTCGGCGCGATGAACATCGGGACCGGGGTTGCGAGCAGCGTCCGAAGCGTCGTCGAGGAGTTGGTGGCGGCGGCAGGCCAGGTTGGCCCGATCGATTTTGTCGAGGGGCGACCGGGCGAGGTGCGGGACACGGCGCTCGACACCCGGCGCGCGGAGAAGCTGCTGGAGTGGCGGGCCCCCACCCGGCTGCGCGAGGGGTTGCGTCAAACCTTTACAAGTTTTCGGGAACGGGCGCGGCGAGTGACGGCGCCCGCCACCGCTGCGCCAGCCGGAGCCGAAGCCACACCAGGTCGCGTATTGCCCGCAGGATCGGGATGAGGCGAGCGCCCGACCGCACGCCGGCGACCCGAGGGTAATGATTCACGGCAACTTGCTGAATACGGAGCCCGCTGCGTTGGCACTTGAAGTACAGCTCGGTGTTGAGCAGCGCCGAGTGCGCCAGCAGCGGCGCAGCAGCCTGCAACACTTCGCGCCGCATCAGTTTGAGACCGCAGTCGACGTCCCGTGCCCGCACCCCGTACAGGGTGCGCACCAGAACGTTGAAGACGCCGGCAATGACCAGCCGATATCTGGGGTCAGCGCGCCGGCGCCGCCAGCCAGCAGCCAGGTCCGCGGTCGGCATCAGCCCGGCCAGCACGGTCAGATCGGCCGGGTCGAACTGCCCATCGCCGTCCATGAACGCGACATAGTCCATGCGCGCGGACCGGAGCCCATCGGCCACCGTGGTGCCATAACCCCGCTTGCCGTCGTGCGAGATGACCCTCAGCCTGCTGGCTGTCGGACCCATTGCCGCCCGCGCCACCGCCTCCGTGCCATCGGTACTCCCGTCGTCCACCAGCACGATCTCCCAGTCCGGCGCCAGCCCATCAAGGATCTCGATGCTCCTGGCGATCACGTTGGTCAGGTTGGGCGCCTCGTTGTGCGCCGGAATGACGAGGCTTAACGGGCGATCCAGCATGGACAGAGGCTTCCAGAATGCACCACGGCCCGTAATGAAAGCAGCACCGCATGAGAAGGCGATGAGACAGTCAGCAAGATCTCCCGAGGCAGGGCTCCTGACGGCGGCCTTGCCAGTGGGGATCGCGCTGATTGCCGCCGTCGTCTACGCCGCCATCAGCGTCTACCGGCATGACCATTTCGCCAGCAACGCCTTCGACCTTGGCGTCCAGGACCAGACCGTCTGGGGATACAGCGGGCTGCAGGTGATCCCTAACACGGTGGAGATGATCCGCAACCTGCTCGGTGACCACTTTCATCCGATCCTAATGGTGATCGCACCCCTCTACTGGGCCTGGGACGATGCCCGCGTCATGCTCGTCGTCCAGGCCGCACTCATTGCCGTGGCCGCGATCCCGATCTTCTGGTGGGCCCGGCAACGGCTCGGACTCATTCCCGCGATCGCCTTTGAGATCGCCTACTTGGTCTTCTGGGGCGTCCTTTCCGCGGTTATCTTCGATTTCCACCACATCGCGTTTGCCGCTCCGGCGATCTCGTTCGGGCTCTACGCGGTCCTAACGACACGCAACCGGTTGTTCTGGGCGATGCTCGCCCTTGGGCTGCTGACGAGAGAGAACATTGCGCTGACCTTCGCCGCCATTGGCCTTTACATCGCTGTCGTGCAGCACCGCTGGCAGCTGGGAGTCGCGGTTATCGCTCTGTGCACGGCATGGTTCGTGGCCCTGATCGAGGTCATCATGCCGGCCATTGCCGGGGCGCCTTATGGTCACTGGACCTACGATGCATTGGGAAGCGGCCCTGGTAGCGCGTTGCTGCACATCATCAGGCACCCCGTTTCGTCGCTCCGTCTTTTGGTGGACAATCCGACCAAGGTCAAGCTGTGGGGCGGACTGCTCGGCGCCTGGCTCTTCCTCCCGGTTCTCTCGCCGCTGGCTCTGGTCGCGATCCCTTCGCTCCTCGAACGGCTCTGGTCATCGAACCCCGCGCTCTGGAGCGCGAGCTTCCACTATTCGCTGGTTATCGCCCCGGTACTGGCGTTCGCGAGCGTCGATAGCCTCGCTCGGGTGCAGCAAATCGTCGCCGGCGGGGTCCGGCGCCTCGTTGGCGTTGGCCTCTCGACTGGCCTGCTCGCCGCCGGCGCTATCCTCAGCATTGGGGTCGTCCGGCCCTTCGATGAGCTCGGCACCTACGTCTCGGCGAGCCAGGTCTCGGACATTCAATCGTGCCTCCGGGTGATCCCGGCGGATGCCAGTGTGTCTGCCTCGAATGCCCTGCTCCCACACCTCAGCCACCGACGTCAGATCTACCTGTTGACGATGAAAGCCGATGGCGACTACGTGGCGATCGACCTCGCGACATACCTCGGTCATTTCTTCCCGGGTGAGGAAGCCCAGATCCGGACGACGATCACGGAAGCCATGACAAACGGCTACGGCGTCGCCTGTTCCAGGGGAACGACCGTCGTCCTCCACCGTGGCGCTGGCGGCGGTACGCTGTCCCCCGAGATCAGTGCGTTCCTGGGTGCCTGATGATCGCCTGGCAGAGCGCGACGTCGCGGACCGCGTCCTCGGCCGTCGTGCGTGGCGCGCGATTCTTCGTCACGCAGTCATAGAACTCGAGTAGCTCGCGCCTGAACGCCGACTCGTAGGAGACCCGCTCGGCGGTGCGCCACGCACGCGACGTCTCCGTGCTCCCGCCTTCCAACACCAGCTCGGTCGGCATGTTGCGCAGGAACGGCGACGGAAAAACCAGGCTCGCCCGCTGCTGCGGGCTGAAGAACGCGAACGTTTGCTGGTACTGCGCCACGCCATCCAGCAGGTTGATCCAGTGCATCGACGCCGAAGTTTGCGGAAATTCGAGGAGGACGCTGATCGCGGCCTGCCCGACGCTGGCGAAACGCAGGCGCCTGGGCTCGCCAAGCAGGCTCCGCATCAGATTGATGTCGTGAATCATGCTGTCGAGCAGTGAGTGCCGGTAGGCATAGCGCAATGTGGGGTCGTCGATACCGATCGCCGCGCTGACGCGAGCCTCGTCGGCCGTCTCGAGCGCCGCCAGCGTCTTGGGATCGATGTCGGACCCGCGGATGATCGGGTACTGGGCCACGTACCACTTGAGCGGATACTCCGACGTGGTGGAAATGGCGAAGCGCAGCGCCTCGAAGCCCCGGAGCTCTTCCGCCATGCGCTCGACCGCCGGGTCGTAGCGCTTCATGTAGCCGACCATCAGCTGCACCCCGGCTTTCTGGCCGGCTGCGATGATGCGCTGACCCTCCGCCTCCGAGAGCGCGATCGGTTTCTCGATGAAGACGTGCCGGCCGGCCTGGGCGGCGGCGACCGCGATCGGTTCGTGACTGCCGCTGGTCAGCACCATCACCGCGTCGAGCGGTTCTCCGAGCAGTTGGGCCCAATCGGTAAAGCGCCGGTCGACGCCGTAGGCTTCCCCCACTCGATCGACGACCGTGCGGGACAGATCGCACAGCGCCACCACCTGGAAACGATCATGAAGCTCCCGCAGATAGTGGAGGTGCATGACCTGGGCGATCAGTCCGCAGCCGATGACGCCAATGCGAATTCGAGTCTGAGCCAAGCTGCGCGCGACTATACTCCGACCATCGATGTCCGGTCAATTCAGTGCGCATTCGCGAGGCCCAGAAATCTGACCGGATCGATCGCCGTCGCCGGTGCGCCGGTCTCCTTCGGCGCCTTTGAAGTTACGGTCGGCATCGATCCCAACGTGCCCGATCCAATCACTGTTTTGAATGCCGTTCGCCAGGACGGCTACGAAGGGATCGACCTCGGACCCGTCGGTTACCTCGGGACCAAGAACAACCTGAAGACGCGACTCGAGGCACGCGGGCTCCATCTGTCCGGCGGATACGTCGCGATGCCATTTACGGATCCCGCCGGCATGGACGCAGCCATTAGCGAACTACGGGCGATGCTCGACATCTTCGACACCGTGAAGACGCCCGACCGCCTTCCGGCTCCCAAGCCCACGCTCGCCGACGCGGGCTCCGGCGCTCGTCGCGCAGCACCAGGACGCGCGTATTCCGACCGGGGTCTCGGGCTGCAGCCCGAGGGTTGGGATCGCCTGGCCAGCAACCTGCAGGCGGCGATGGGACTGTGTCGGGAGCGTGGCTACGAGCCTGCCTTTCACCATCACGCGGGCACGTATGTCGAGGCGCCGTGGGAGATCGAGGAGCTGCTGGCGCGCAGCGACATCGGCCTCTGCCTTGACACGGGCCATCTCGCGCTGGGCGGCGGCGACTCGCTTCGCGCCATCAAGGATTGGGGCTCACGCATCAATCACGTTCATCTCAAGGACATCCGGCGCTCGGTGATCGATGAGGTGATCCGCGAGGGCGCGGGCATGATGGACGTCTGGCGCCGCGGCGCCTTCTGCCGGCTCGGCACTGGCGACCTGGACATCGATGCCATCCTGAACGGCCTGCTCGCGCTCGACTACCGTGGCTGGCTGGTCGTCGAGCAGGACGTGATCCCCGGCCCCGGAACACCAACGGATGCGGCCGCACTCGACCAGGATCGCAATCGTGCCTTCCTTCGGGCCCGCGGCCTATGAGCGCCAATTTCCCCTCCCCCTCTGGGGGAGGGCAGGGTGGGGGCCTCGTTCGCAACGCGACCGACGGCATCCGTCCCGAGACGGCCGGTTGGAGGTACCTCTCGTTCCGGACGGTTCGGCGCCAGCGAGACGATGAGCTCGCTGGCCAGACAGGCGAGGAAGAAACCGCGCTGATCTGGTTGGGGGGCATCGCCGAGGTCGCCGGCTATGGCACCGTTGGCGAGCGCGAGGACGTGTTTGCCGGCAAACCGTGGGCACTGTTGTTGCCGCCGGGCGCTACCTATCGCATGCGCGCCCGGTCGCCATTGCACCTCGCGATCGTCTCCGCCCCGGCCGAGGCGACGGTGCCCGCGCGGCTGATCCGGCCCGATGACGTCCGCGTCGAAGTTCGCGGCAAGGGTGTTACCGAACGAAAAATCCACTGGATCGTCTCGGAACGCGACCCAGCCGCGCGGCTGCTGCTCGTCGAAGTGCTCACGCCGGCTGGACACTGGTCGACCTATCCGCCGCACAAGCACGACGAAGACAAGCCAGGGGTCGAGCGGGCGCTCGAAGAACTGTACTACTACCGCTTCAACCCTGAGCAGGGCTTCGCGTTCCAGGGCATCTACACCAAGAGCCCCCACCCTGCCCTCCCCCGCAAGCGGGGGAGGGAAAAGGAAAACCTGAACGTGTCGATTCGCGCGCGCCACGAGGATCTCGTGCTGGTTCCGCGCGGTTACCACGTTGTCTCCGCCGCTCCCGGGTATGACTGCTACTACCTGAACGCCATGGCGGGTACTGTGCGCGAGTGGCTGTTCACCACCGACCCGGATCACGAGTGGCTGATGGACTGGACATGAGCGCGACCGAGGTGGTCGTCATGGGCCGCCTCAGCGCCGACATCTATCCGACGGAACTGCGAACGTCGCTGCGCCAGCAACGAAGCTTCATCCGATACGTCGGCGGCTTTGCCGGCAACGTCTGCACCGGACTGGCCCGACTGCAGGTTGGCACGGCCATCATCAGCAAAGTGGGCAACGATGGCCATGGCGAGTTCATTCGCGACTTCCTATCGCGTGAGGGCGTCGACGTCGGCTGGCTCGGCATCGATCACACGCTCAACACCCCCGTCGTCTTCTGCGAGATCTGGCCGCCCGATCGCTTCCCACTGCTCTTCTACCGGACACCGACCTGTCCCGATTGGGAACTGACAACCGATGACTTCGATGTCGACGCCGCTGCGGACGCACCGATCTTGCTCGTGTCAGGCACTGGTTTGGCTCGCGAAAACAGCCTCAAGGCACACATGGCGGCGCTCGAACTGCACCGACACACCACGATCTTCGATCTCGACTACCGGCCAATGTTCTGGCCCGGCCCGAGAGCCTATGGGTCGGCGGTACAGGACGTGCTCCCACTCGTAGATATCGTCCTCGGCAACGAAGATGAAGTTCGGGCGGCCACCGGGCTCGACGATGCGCGCCAGGGAATCGCGGCGCTGCGCGCCGCCGGTCCGCGCGTCCTGATCCTGAAGCGCGGTGGCGAAGGCGCCGCGTTATTTGATGGCGATCGGGTGCTCGAGGTGCCGCCCGTCCGGATGGAGGTCGTCAACGGGCTGGGCGCGGGTGACGCGTTTCTGGCCGCAGTCACGCATGGAATCCTGCGCGGCATCGACCTCGCGACTGCGGTGCGGCGCGCCAACTGGGCCGGAGCCTTCGTCGCCAGCCAGGTGGCGTGTTCGGAAGCAATGCCCTATCTCAAGGATGTAAACGAGGCGGTTCCCCCGGCCTCGTAACCATTACGGCCCGGCGTACGCCTCCAATACGACGCTGCGTTATATACCTGGGGAACTCTTTTCACAAGGAGGCTCAATGCACATGCATCGAGCGACCAAGCCAATCGTATTGGTAGCAAGCGCAGTGTTCGGGCTCGGCCTCGTCACCGCGGCCGCGGCCAACTCGCACGGCGAGGCGGTCAGCGCCCTGGCGAAGGCGAGCAAGTCATTGATCGGCGAGGCGCGCGGCGATGTCGTCAGCGCGCTGGCCAAGACCAACGGAAAGTCGGATCGCACCAAGGCCGAGGCGACGACGCCCCAGGCCGCGGCGACCACGGAGCGCGATACCCAGGGCGACACCGTAAGCGCGGTCGCCCAGAGCGACGCGACCGCCGCCCACACGACTGGCGACAAGGCCGTCAACCACGGCGGCGCGGTGAGCATCGCGGCTCAGAAGCGATAGGTCAATCTTCGTAGGAACGGCGGCTTCCCCAGCCGCCGTTCTTTTCTTGCCGGCGGTCGTTGATGTAGGCGCCCGCCAACCGTTTCAAGACCCCCACCCTGCCCTCCCCCGCGAGCGGGGGAGGGAATTAGTCGTAGACGATCAAGGAACGACCGCCCTTCCGGGCGCTCATCCGGGCGAGGGCCTCTGGTGCTTCCTCCAGCCCGATCCGATTGGTGACTAATTCCTCCGGGCGGATCCGACCCGCCTGCATGTGCTCGAGAAGAACGGGAAGGTCTCGCTCCACATCCGACGAACCGAAGACACAACCGGAGAGGGTCCGGCCGAAATAGAAAATCTCCTGCGGATCAAATTCGACTTTCTGATCCTTCGCGCCAATGCCGATAACCGTGGTTCGACCGCCTCGGCGAGTGGATGACCACGCCTGGAGGATGGTCGCGGCGCTGCCGGCACACTCGAAGGCGTGGTCGGCGCCTCTGCCACCAGTGCGCTCCCAAACGCGTTGCACAACCTGATCGCCGGCGAGGATGAATTCCGTCGCGCCGTTAACGCGGGCCAGCTCTTCCTTGTCGGCCGCGATGTCCACGCCGATCACGACGTCCGCACCAACGAGGCGCGCCCCCTGGAGGACCGACAGACCGACCCCTCCGACGCCGAAAACCACGACTGACTCGCCCGGTTGGACGCGAGCCGAATTGACAACCGCACCGATGCCGGTGAGCATGGCACAGCCGAGGAGTGCCGCCTTTTCCAGGTTGACGGTGGCCGGCAAGGCGAGCACTGCCGAGCTGGGCACGATCGTCTCTTCGCCAAAGGCCGCGATGCCTAACCCGGCGTAGAGCGCGGTCCCGTCCGCCCGTCGTGCGTAGCGCCGCCGCCATGCTTTAGGCGTCTGCTCACACAGATAGGGTTCCCCATGCATGCAGAACCAGCAGCGTCCGCAGGAGGGCGACCAGTTCAACAGCACCTTGGCGCCCGGCTGCAGCCTGGTGACTCCGGGCCCCACCGTTATGACGGTGCCCGCGGCTTCGTGGCCGAGGACGGCCGGAACCGGTTGGGGAAGCGTGCCGTTGGCGAGCGAAACGTCGGAGTGGCAGACACCAGCGGCCGCCAGACGGACGTGCACCTCCCCCGCTGCCGGCGGGGGAAGCTCGATTTCTTCCATCACCAGCGGCGAGCTGACCGACGTCAGGACGGCGGCGCGAATCACGTCCGCGTCATTCGCCGCCGTCGATCGGAAGCACTTCACCGTTGATGTACGATGCCGCGTCCGAAACCAGGAACGCGATGGTCGACGCCACTTCGTCGGCGCTGGCGAAGCGGCCGAGTGGATTGCGCTCGAGAGCCCTCCGAGCGATCTCCTCGTTTCCCCAGAGGGCCGCGGCAAATTCCGTCTTGACGATGCTTGGGGCGACGGCGTTGACGCGGATGCCGTGGGGCCCAAGCTCGGTCGCCAACTGCCGGCTCAACATGATGAGCGCGGCCTTGGTGACGCCGTAGGGACCGAGCCCAAACTCGGGCCGCAGGCCCGCGATGCTGGCCACGTTGACGATCGCGCCTCCATGCGCCTGCATCCAGGCGTCGACGACCAATTTGGTGAGCACCAACGGTCCCCGCAGGTTGACCTCGAAGGTCTTATCCCAGGCGCTAAGCTCGACGTCGAGGACCGGGCCAAAGTGCGGATTGGTCCCGGCGTTGTTGACCAGGATGTCGATGCGCCCGAATCGCTCCATCACCTTGCTCACGAGCCGCTGCGAATCCTCGACACGCCCCACGTGAGCGACGATTGGCGTGACGGCTCCGGCGCGGCGCGCATTGATCCGATCCGCGGCCGACTGCAGACCCTCGAGCTTGCGGCTGGAAATGACGACCCTGGCACCCTGGTCGGCCAGCGCGCCGGCGGTCGCCTCACCAATGCCACGGCTTCCGCCTGTCACGATCGCCACGCGATCGGTCAGGTCGAAATCCGGCATTGCCAGATACTATCGGTTGAGATGGACTTCGACCACTCGCCGAGGGTGCAAGCGCTTCAGAAAAAGCTCGGGGATTTCATGGCCGAATTCATCTATCCAAACGAGCAAACCTATCGAGACCAGGCGACGACCGGCGGTCACTGGAGCCCGCCGCCAGTCGTCGACGAACTGAAGTCCAGGGCCCGGTCGGCGGGGCTGTGGAACCTCTTCCTTCCCGAGTCGGACCTTGGCGCCGGACTCACCAACCTGGAGTACGCCCCGTTGTGCGAAATCATGGGCCGCGTCCCCTGGGCTCCCGAGGTCTTCAACTGCTCGGCCCCGGATACCGGGAACATGGAGATCCTCGACCGGTTCGGGACTCCGGAACAGAAAGATCGATGGCTGCGTCCGCTGCTGAATGGCGAGATCCGTTCCGGTTTCGCGATGACGGAACCCGATGTCGCCTCCTCGGACGCGACCAACATCAAGAGCCGCATCGTTCGCGAGGGCGACGACCTTGTCATCAATGGCCGGAAGTGGTGGACATCGGGGGCGATGGATCCACGCTGCCAGCTCTTCATCTTCATGGGCAAGACGGACCCGGAGAATCCAGATCGTCACCGACAGCAGTCGATGGTTCTCGTGCCCCGCGACACGCCCGGCGTCAAGATCTTGCGATCGTTGCCCGTGTTCGGTTTCGATGACGCGCCCCATGGGCACGGCGAGGTTGACTTCGTCGACGTCCGGGTGCCGGCCGCCAACATCCTGCTCGGCGAAGGCCGCGGCTTCGAGATCGCGCAGGCACGCCTCGGCCCTGGCCGAATTCACCACTGCATGCGACTGATCGGGGTGGCGGAGGTCGGCCTCGAACTGATGTGTAAACGGGTCACGAGCCGGGTGGCGTTCGGCAAGCCGCTCGCCCAGCAGTCGGTGTGGCTCGAGCGAATCGCGCAATCGCGCATCCTGATCGACCAGGCGCGCCTGCTGACCCTCAATGCGGCCCACAGGATGGACACCGCCGGCAACAAGGTGGCACGAGCCGAGATCGCCATGATCAAGGTGGCGGCCCCGAACATGCTCTGCACGGTTCTCGACTGGGCGATCCAGGCGCACGGCGCGGCCGGCGTCTCCGACGATTTTCCGCTCGCGCATGCGTATGCCTACGCGCGCACGGTCCGCATCGTCGACGGACCGGACGAGGTGCACCTCAACCAGCTCGGCCGGCTCGAGCTTGGCAAGTACTGACGACGTCGTCGGGGCGATCCGTTCGCTGCAGCGGGCGTACTTGATCGGCGTCGAGGGCGTCACCGAGATCTGGCTGGTTCGGCATGCGGACGTCTACGACCAAGGCGAGCTTGTGTCGGATCCATCGCTGAGCCCGCTGGGGCACCGGCAAGCGAAACGTTTGGCCCAACGCTTGAAATCGGTTGAGATCCGCGCCGTCTACGCCAGTCCGCTCCGTCGCGCGCAAGAGACGGCTGCCGCTCTCACCGACCAGGTCACGACCGACCCCAGGTTGACCGAGGTCCGTGCCGCCTATCCCGGCGGCAAGGTCGAACTCCAGGAAAGCCACGATGCCGTGATCGGTCGGATGCAGGCCGCCGTCGCTGCGGCCGTGGCCGCGCATCCCGGGGGGCGCCTCGTGATGGTGTCGCACGGAATCGCGATCCTGACCTACCTCTGCGACGTCCTCGGGCTCACCCCCGGCACGCTGCGACTCTTCCCCGATTTCACCAGCGTCAGTGTGGTGCGTGTCAAGGATGACCGTCGCATGGCCGGTTCCCTTTGCGACACGGCCCACCTGGTGCCGATGGGATGACCGAGTCCGAAGAGCGGATTCGCAACGACCTTACCGCGCAAATCGAGCAGCCGGTGCGCGCGGTTCGTGCCATCCCAGAAGGTCACTCCGGCTTCACCTACTGGGTCGAGCTCGATGGCCATCGTGGGGTCCTGCGGCTGCCTCCGCCGGGCGCGCGCCCCGGTCGTCGACGGACGGCCTTTCGTCCTGATGGAGGCGGTCGCTGGGGACCGCGTCGAGCAGGCGATCGACGCCGGGAGCAATCCGCTCGAGCTGGCAGCCTCGGCGGTCGATGTGCTGCGCCGGTTTCAGGCCGTGCCCTTAGAGAACACCGGCATTGGCGGTGAAGACCCGATGCCGCTCGAGGGTGAGGTCTCGCGCTGGACCTGGCTGATGGACCGGGCCCCCGCGGAGCTCACCGGACAAGCACCCCGGCTCGCCCAGTTACTGGCCGAGCGCCAACCACGTCCCGGGCCGCCGGTTCTCGTTCACGGCGATTACCACTTCGGCAACATGCTCTTCGACCGCGGCCGCGTCTCGGCCGTCGTCGACTGGGAGATCGCGCAGCTCGGCCAGCCTCTGCTCGACCCGTGTTGCATCAGCCTGTCGCATGTTTCCGCCGATGCCATCCGGGAGATGTACGGCGCCGACCCGGACGACTATCGCTGGTTCCGGGCACTAACCTATTACAAATACGCAGCAATCTTTGGCTACAACCTGATGCTACACCGGCGGGGTAAGCGCCCCGACCCGAGCTACGAACAACGGACAGACACGATCCTGGGATTCATCGACCAGGGCCTCGGCGTGCTCGGCTAGCCGTGGAAATTCGGAATCGCGTCGTGGTCGTGACCGGGGGCGGGGGTGGTATCGGCGGCGCGCTCTGCCGGCGCTTCGCCGCCGAAGGGGCCGAGAGGGTGGTCGTGTCCGATATCGACCAACGGGCCGCGGAGAGCGTCGCCGCGGAGATCGGCGGTACGGCCGTCCGCGCCGACGTCACGGTGGAGTCGGACGTTGCGCGCCTGGTTCGTGAAACCGTAGCGGCACACGGCCGAATCGATCTGTACTGCTCCAACGCCGGCATCGCCTTTGGCGGTGGCCCCGAGGCGTCGGACCAGGCGTGGCGACAGAGTTGGGACGTGCATGTCATGGCGCACGTCTACGCCGCGCGCGCGCTGCTCCCAGGAATGCGCGCGCGAGGTGACGGCTACATCATGGGCACCATCTCGGCCGCCGCGCTGCTCAATCACATCCTGTCAGCGCCCTACGCGGTGACGAAAGCCGCCGGACTCTCGTTCTTCGAATGGATGGCGATCGCCTACCACGATGAGGGGATCCGGGTCTCCGCCCTGTGCCCCCAAGGGGTGCGGACCGCCATGCTCGCGCAGGAGGGCGAGCGCAACTTTTTGACAGCGGGCGCGCTGGAACCGGAGCAGGTCGCGGACACGGTCGTCGAAGCCATCCGCGACGAGCGCTTTCTCATCCTGCCGCACCCGGAGGTCGGCGAGTTCTTCCAGCGCAAGGCCGCCGACTACGACCGTTGGCTCCGCGGCATGCGCCGGCTACGCGCTCGGATCCAGAAGGAGCGGTAAGGGCCGCCGGCGCCGGCGGCCCTTGCCCGCAACGCCGTCGCTACGGAATACCGTTTGCCGGAGGACTCGAAGCCGATCCGCTGTACTGGGTGATCGGGCCCGAATCCGAGGAGGTGTACACGGGACCGTTCGTCGCCTCCGTTCCGTTTGCCGCGATGATCGCGATCTGCACCCCCAGGTAGCCGAGATGGTTGTCGGACGCGAAACCGAACGGCACCAGACCGGGTCCGCCGCTCAGCTTTGTCGACTCGAGCGATTTGACGAAGCTGCTCCGGGTCGGATTGCGGCCCGCCGCCTTGAGCGCCTGCGCCAGCGTGTAGGCCTGCACCATGCCGTACAGCACATTGCCATCCCAGGGCAGGCCCGGGATGATCTGGTCGTGGATGCCCTTGAACAAGGTGATCCATGCGTTCGAGCTGTCGCCGACCAGCGGTAGGTAGGTATCGGTGACCATGCCGCCCAGCAGCTGGCCCCCGACCGCGCCCTTGGAGAACGTTTTCAGCAGGCCGGTCAGGGTGGTGATGTCGGAGCCAACGTTGCTCACCACCCAGGTCGGATGGTAGCCGAGCTTGGCCGCCGTCAGGAGCGCCAGCGCGGTGAAGGCCGGAATGGTGAATGAGACGACGACCTTGGCGCCGGATGCCTGGAGCGCCGCGATCTGCGGCCCGACGTTGGTGTTGGTCGGAACGTAGTTCTGTCGACGGTCGCTCGAGACTGACGACGCGCCGAGCTGAGCATCGAGGCCCTTGACGCCGTCGAGGCCGAACTCGTCGTTCTGGTAGAAATACCCGACCTTCTGGCCACTGAGGTTTTGGTTGATGTACTGGCCGAGGATCTTGCCCTCGATGGTGTAGTCGGGCTGAAAGCCGAAGGTGTCGGGATACTTCGAGACGTTGTTCCAGCAGTTGCAGCCGCTGGAAACGAACACATCGGGCACCTTTTCGGAGTTGATGTAGTCGATGACCGCCAGGTGCGTGGGTGTGCCGAGCGCGCTGAACATGCCGAAGACCTTGGTCTCCAGGATCAGCTTGCGCGTCTGGCTGGCGGTGATGGTCGGGTTGTAGCCGTCGTCGAGGTACTCGTAGAGGATCTTCCGCCCGAAGACGCCACCGTGCTGGTTCAGGTACACGAAGTAGGCGTTCGAGGCGGGTGCGATCTCCGAATAGCCCGGCGCCGCCGGCCCGGTCAGCGGCTGCGTGCTCCCAATCGTAATCGACGTCTCCGTAATGCCGGGCGCGGACGCGGTATTGGTGCCGGAGTTGTTAGCGGTGCTGGTGCCGCAGGCCGCGAGCAACCCCGCAAGACAAACGATCGCGATCCCTCTCATCCCAGAGGCGCTGCCATCGATGCGACTTTTCAATCCAACCTCCTTCCTTTATGCGGGTCGCGCGGTGCCGTCGACTACGGATTTGGTGCAGGGTCGTCCCAATCCATCACCCCCTTCTTCCCACTCGCCGAGCTGTGACCCCAGCGAGTCCTCGCCAGTGCGAGAAGCCTTGTCAGCGCGCCCTGGATGCCGTGCGGCGCTGCGAGCATGGCAATCACCAGAATGGCGCCGTAAATCGCCAGTGGCAGGTTATTGGCGACGGAGCTCGGAACGTTCAAGCTGCTCGCCATGCCACTGGTCAGCGTCGGGACGAAGACCAGCACGATCGAGCCCCATACGGCGCCGGCCAGGCTGCCCAACCCGCCGATGACGATGGCGGTGACCAGTTGCAGGGACAGGCCGAGGCCGAACCCGGCCGGCGCCGTGACCCCCGACCAGTAGCCGAACAAGGCTCCCGCCAGCCCGGCACACGACGCGCTGATCACGAATGCCAGCACCTGCGTCCGCGCGACATCGATGCCGGCGAGGGCGGCGGCTACTTCATTGTCGCGCACGGCGATGAAGCTGCGGCCAACGGAGCTGTGAAGCAGGTTGGCCAGCAACACCATCGTCACCACGGCGGCGGCGAGCGCGATCCAGGCCAGCCATCGCTCGGGCGGGAAGTCGGCGCCCAGCCAGGCGGGGGGCGCCGATGGCGGGACGCTCAAGCCCGCGTCGCCGCCGAAGATGCTCTTGTAGCGGGTCGCCAGCTGCGGTAGCGCGACCGCCAGCGTCAGCGTGGCGCCGGCAAGGTATGGACCCCGCAAACGGGCCGCGGCGTAGCCGAAGACGATTCCGACGATTCCCGTGGTCAGTACGGCGAGCAGCAGCACGACGATGACGGGCAACTGGTGATCCTTGAGCAGCAAGGAGGCGGTGTATGCGCCGACTGCCATCAAGGCTCCGTGGCCGAGCGACAGCTGCCCGTTTAGCCCGGTCAGCAGCGTGAGCCCCGCCGCGGCGACCGCGAAGATGGCGACGGCGGTGAGATTGTAGTCGTCGTAGGCCCCGATCTGCGCGCTGATCGCCACCAGCACCACGGCCGCGCCCAGTGCCAGCAACAGGTGGCGATTGAGGGTTGGCCGGACGAGGCGGCCGAGGCGCAAATTGGCGGTCACCATCTCAAACTTCCCGAAGCCGCTGCAGCGAGAAAAGGCCCCGTGGCCTGACCATCAGCACGGCGATCAGGATGACCAGCGCGCCAACGGTTTCAAGGTCGGAGCCAAGGTAGCCGCCCACGTAGCTGAGGGCAAAGCCGATCAGCAGCCCGCCGATGACCGCCCCCATCGCGCTGTCGAGTCCGCCCAGAACAGCCCCGGTGAAGCCGTAGACCAGTACCTGGTCCATGAAGGTGGGATACAGCAGGAAGGTGGGCGCGATCAGCACGCCGGCCAGCGCCCCGACCAGCGAGGCGAGCGCCCATCCCAGGGTCAGCATCCGACCGACCCGGATCCCGAGAAGCCTGGAGACCTCGGGATTGAACGCCGAGGCGCGCATTCGCAGACCCAGATTGGTTCTTTGAAAGAGCACGAGGAGAAGGATCATGACGGCCAGGACACTGCCAAGCGTGAAGGCATCGAACGGTGAGAAGGCGACCTGCGAGTTTCCAAGGTGCAGACCGACAATCGAAAAGGCCGGGGGGAAGGACCTGATTTGGCCACCGAAGAGCATCGGGGCGACCGCTTCGAAAAAGAGCAGTAGCCCGAGCGTCAGGATGACGACGTTGAGCGGAGGCGCGGACTCGACCGGGCGAACGATCACGCGCTCGACGATCCCGCCCAGCACAAGACCGCTCAGCAGGGCGACGACGAAGCCCAGCCAGTAGGGGGCACCGTGATCGATGGCGAACAGCGCGAGGTAGGTGGTGAACATGGCCATCGCGCCCTGCGCGAAGTTGATGACCTTAGTGGCGCGCCAGATCAGGACCAGAGCGAGCGCCATGGCGGCGTAGATCGCGCCCTGGGTCAGACCATTGACGGTCAGGACGAGAAACCGACTCATGCCCAGCACCGAGCTGGCGGCTTAGAAACCGAGGTAGGCGTGTCGAAGGCCCTCCTCGCTCAAGAGCTGGTGGGCGCCGCCCTGGACCACCACCTTTCCCAGGTGGAGCACCATGGCCTGATCGGCCACCGACAAGGCGCTTTTCGCGTTCTGTTCGATCAGCAGGACTGTCAGTCCGCGCTCGTGGACCATCGTCTTGATCCGGGCCATGATCTGGACGAGCACGAGGCGTGCCAGCCCAAGCGACGGCTCGTCGAGGAGGAGCACCCGTGAACGCGCGACCAGCGCGCGACCGATGACCAGCATCTGCCGCTCTCCCCCGGAGAGGCTGAAGGCCGCCAGGTGCCGCCGGGATGCCAGCGGAGGAAACAGTTCGTAAGCCTCGGCCAGGGCCCGGCGCTGGCCGCTGGGATCCCGTCGCCAGAGACCCCCGAGCCGGAGGTTTTCATCCACCGTCAGCTCCGCGAGCACGGCCTGGCCCTGGGGGACGTGGGCGACCCCCAATCGGGCGATCTCCTCGGGAGCCAGGCGCGTAATGTCGCGACCATCGAGTCGCACCGATCCGCTCCGCGGTCGCACCAGCCCCGAGATGGTGCGGACGAGGGTGGTCTTGCCGGCCCCGTTGGCCCCCAGGACCGCGGTGATGGACGAGTCGGCGACCGTGAGCGAAACGCCGTGGAGCGCCATCACGGGACCGTAGGCGACCGTAAGGTCGACGATCTCAAGCATCGGACGATGCCTCCGGAATGACATCCTCCCCGAGGTACGCCGTCGCCACCTGGGGGTCGTTCTGAATCTCCTTCGGTGTGCCGGACGCGATGACGCGCCCCAGATTGAGCACGGTGACGCGGTCACAAATTGCCATCACGAAATCCAGGTGATGCTCGACCACGGCGACGCTCATCCGGGTGCGGAGCTCCTTGATCAGCCCGGCCAGCTCGTCGATATCGCGCGCGGAGAGTCCGCTGACCGGCTCATCCAACAACAGCAGCGACGGTGCCGCCATGAGGGCCCGCCCAATGATGACCCGTTTCTGTACCCCGTAGGGCAGGGTTCCCGGGTACGCATCTGCGTAGCTCGCGATGCCGAGCCGGTCGAGGATGTCGCGCGCCCTGGCAGCCAGTTCGGACTCGAGACGATCCGCGTGCGGCAGTGCCAGCACCGACGAAAGTACGCCGGGACGCCGAGTCGACCCAGCGACGACATTTTCCCGGACCGTCAGGCCCGGCCACAGTCCGAGGCCCTGCAGCGTCCGGGCAATGCCCAAGCGCGCCAGGCGGTGGGGCGCCGTACCGAGGAGCGGTTCGCCCCGGTAATCGATCCGGCCGGCGTGTGGACGGACGAACCCGCAGATGGCGTTGAAGAGTGTCGTCTTCCCGGCCCCGTTGGGGCCGATGATGCCGACGACCTCGCCGGGCTCGATGCGCAACGTCACCTGGTCGAGCGCGACAATGCCACCGAAGCGCACCACCAGGCCGGCAACATCCAGCGTCGGGGCTCCTGGCTGCGTCACGTCCAGCCCCGCAGTAACACGACCGCGGCCTGCGCGTAGTCGTCGGCCAGCCGCTCCAGGTCTGCTCGATCGCGCGGCTTGAACCACAACGCCTGGCCATTCGCCATATCGAGAATCGCCATCGCCGCGAGCCGCGGCTGCCGGAGATGGAACACGCCCTGGCGGCGTCCCTCCTCGATGACGCCGGCGACGGCGTCGCGGTACTCGCGACGCAGCGCATTGACGCGCGCCAGCAGCTTCGGCGGAAGGCTCCGCCGCTCGCGGATGTTGACCAGGACTTCGCCCTTGCGTCGCTGGCTGAACAGGACGTGCTCGCGGATTGCGCGCCGGATCGCCTCCTCGGGCGTCCCGGAGGAGAGCGCCGGCAGCACCTGGGCGTTGAAGTCCCGCTGCATCTCGAAGCAGATGGTGAACAAGATGTCCTGCTTTGCGGGAAAGTGGTGGTAGAGGGATGAGGGGCGGATTGCCAACTCGGCCGCGAGGTCGCGAATGCTGGCAGCCTCGTATCCCCGCTCGGTGAAGAGGCGCGTCGCCGTTTCCAGCACCTGCCCGACCCGGACGCGATTGACCGCTGGGTCTTTGCGCTCGAGGTTCTCCACGAGTTTCCCTTCTGTCAGATAATAGCGACAGCGGCGACCGAACGATCGTTAGGCAAAAGGGGCCCCGCTCCGGCGTGGAAAAGCGGGGAGATAGTAACGGGGCCCCGCTCCGGCGTGGAAAAGCGGGGAGATATTTAGAAGGGACGGGACGATGGACTTCGGGCTGGACAACGAGCAGCGCATGATCCTGGCGACGGTCCGCGAGTTCGTGACTCGAGAGTTGTTGCCGTTGGAGGCGCCCGCCCAGCGAGCCGAGCTCGAGGGCAAGACCTTGCTCGAGCCCGCCGACGTCCGCCGGCTTCAGCAAAAGGCGAAAGCGGCTGGGATCTGGGGCCTGCTGACGCCGGAGGAATACGGAGGCGCCAACCTCGGCATGCTGATGACCGCGCTGATCAGCATGGAAACGTCCAAAGCGCTGATCCCCTTCTCCTACGGCGGATATGCGGACAACATCCTCTATATGGGCAACACCGAGCAAAAGCAGCGGTATCTCGTCCCCACCATCGAAGGCGATCGAATCAGCTGCTTTGCGCTGACCGAGCCCGACACCGGCTCGGACGCCACCAACATCCAGATGCCGGCCGTCCGGGACGGCCCGTGCTGGGTGCTCAACGGCCACAAGGTCTTCATCACCAACGGTCTCGAGGCGGACTTCGCGATCGTCTTTGCCGTCACGGACAAGAGCAAGGGGCACCAGGGCGGCGTCACCGCCTTCCTTTGCGACCGCGCGATGGGATGGAGGAGCGATCCCATTCAGACGATGGGTGCGTGGCGGCCGGCGGAGATCACCTTCGACAACGTCCGCGTCCCGGACGAAAACGTCCTGGGCGAAGTCGGAAAGGGCTTCCAGCTCGCCATGGCCTGGATCGGCCAGGGACGGATCATCATCCCGGCCCGAGCGGTCGGCCAGGCCCAGCGGCTGCTCGAGATGGCGCTCGAGTATTCGCGACAGCGGATCGCCTTCGGCCGCCCGATCGCCGAGTACCAGGCGATCCAGTGGATGCTGGCCGACAGCGCGGTCGAGATCGAACAGGTGAAGTGGCTCGTGCTGCATGCCGCCTGGAAAGTGGACCAGGGCGGGGACGCTCGGCACGAGGCGTCGATCGCGAAGCTGGCGGGCGCCGGCATGATATGGCGGGTGGTCGATCGGGTCATGCAGATCCACGGTGGGATGGGCTACACGAAAGAGATGCCGATCGAGCGCGTCATGCGCGACGTTCGCGTCTACCGGATCTACGAAGGAACCGACGAGATCCAGCGCCGGTCGATCGCGCGTAACTTGCTAAAGGGACACGCGAAGCTCGGATCATGGGGCTGACAATGGTGCGCACGTGATCTTCCGCAGCACCTACCCGGACGTCGACATCCCGGATATCTCGTTGCCGGCCTTCGTGTTCAGGGGCGCCGCGGCGCTCGGGAACAAAAAGGCGCTGATCGATGGACCG
>WNFC01002694.1_pt1 | contig 22891 bp, 20 predicted proteins | sample 5400541 | NCBI WGS metagenome assembly WNFC01 (sample SAMN13153342, study PRJNA577476) | soil metagenome | isolation source: 120 cm saprolite under Douglas fir tree site 2 hole 2 replicate 1 | place: USA:California | collected 2015-04-18
TCGGGCGTTCCCCTCGCTTGACGCCTTGATTGAGGTGTTGTGCCAGGGGCTCAACCAGCTTGCTGATGATCCTGAGCGCCTACGTTCCCTAACCGGCTTCCCCCATCTTAATGTTGCCATTTAGTATGCGGATTGGTATGAGATGGGGCCAAACGCCCAGGAGCAGAAGATTTCTCCACAGGAAACGCCTAGATCGCGCGTCAGTGTGCTTGGCATTCTCACCATCGTCTTTTCCTCCATCGGCTTGGGCCCAGCGATTGTCGGTATTGTCGGCTCAGCTTTGGTCCTGAGCCACAGAGATGGGTCCCCGTATCTGCTGACCGGTGGCATCCTCGGACTGGTAGGCTCCATCGTAGCCCTGTTGCTCTTTGTCACCATCTTCGTTCTTTCCCTCATCGCGGCGGCGAGAAGCGCTGCGCGCTCCCGGCGGTCTCGCTTCCGCTGAGAAGAGCACCACGCGTGGGAGAGCACTCCAGCAGCAGGTACATTCGTGTTCGCTTCATCTCGTTGCGCAACCCGTGGGAACTCCGCCAGGTTTGGTGATCCTGCGCCTGATTCAACATGTCCAGGGAGGTGAAAGAGACCGGGGAGAAACACCCCAGTCCCAAGCTGAGCGGGAAGCGTTCAGGTCATCATCAGACCCCTCAATCCGCGAGGGAGAAACAGGTCGCGATCCTGGAAGAAACCGGGCGAGGGGCCTGCCCTCTTCCCGCTCAGAGAACTGCGTTTATCGATTGACTGATCGCGCCATGCTGGCATAGGTATGCCTGACTCCGCGAATGGCGATGCTGTAGGCCTGGATGTTTTCAGGCAGCGCCATCCCGATGTATCCCGCATCACCCAGGTGATGCAAATCCGTGCCCGCCATTTTGCACAGCAAAGCAAGGTGGCGAATCGTTTCGATGCTTGCTCCTTCCTGAGAGGTCCCAATCGCGGTCATGGTCATGGCACCCGTTTGATGCGCATCCCCAATTAACTCCCTGGCATACTCCAGGGTGATTCCAGGAACGGTGCCCGGTGCCGGCAGCACAATGATGTCGGCACCACTTGCTCTGAACTCAGCAATGTCACTGGGGGTGAGAATACGTTCACCACCCTCAGCAAGAATCCCTGCAGCGTGCATTTTTCCGGCCATGAGCATGGCCTTTTCCCCCACGGCGGCATGAATGGCTCTCAGGCTGGAAGTAATGGCTTTGTTCGTGATCCCAGTTCCCGGATTGGCCGTGAGCACCAGGAATTTTGCCCCCATGGTGACCAGCTTGTGTGCGTTTGCGGCAGTCGCCATGCGCCCTGCTCGAAGAGCCCAGAACTCGTTGTGCTCCTGGTGAAGGTCTGGATCAACTGCCTCCAAATTGACACCGATGATGCGGCCAGTCAGGCGTTGTAAGGCATGGAGCAGTTGATCAGGCTCGATCCCATCAGGCATGCCATGAATGACGGGATTGTCCACGTCAAACATATTCAGTAAGAGCACATCGGCGCCTTGACTGGCCGCCACCTCGGCATTGGTTATAGTCAGCAACAAGGGCTGCACTGCCCCAATGATTTCACTGACCATAATGCGCCCCTCACTGGCACGAAAAGCATCAAGCAAGTCGTGTTTAGAAATCGAGAGCAACTCAGAGGCACTACAATCCAGGTAACGCTTATGCATACCTTCTCCTTTCAAGTTCCAAGGCCGCTGCCTCAGTTGCCGTGTCCTGTGTTCTATTGTACAGGCTGTATGACCTCCCGTGCAATTGGTCGGGGAGGCCACACTGATCTGTGCGACCCACGAGCGATGAGACGAGGAGGATCTCCTTGAGCAAACGAGCAGTCTTTTCGCTTCAAATGCAGAGCGAATATCTGCTCCGATACAAGCTGCATGCTTTTCCCCAACGGTTTGATGTGTCAACGAGGGGCCGTTGACGCCAGGGGTGCTCCTCTTTGTGAACTCGGACTGGAGCATTGAGAGATGCGCCAAACCCAGTTGGTCTAGCGTCAAACTCACTCAGTTTGAATGTACAGCAAGCGAGCTTCACCGAGAGTGTGTGTAGCCCACGGGATGCGTGTATGACTTACTTACCTCGTGGAACTCCATCATATTTGGTGATGCTGGTTTGAGTGGAAGCAGCTAGGGGTGCAGCATCGCGACGCGGCACTTCTCTTGTCCAGCACCATTAAAGCCAGACACCGACCCAATGACGTGGAAACCCTCGGCCCGGAGGTCTTCATCGAGCCAATCGCGGGTGAGGTCATCGCCACTGCTGCGATAGTGGGTGACGAGCAACACTCCATCCTCTTCCAGGAACTCCTGGAGCAGACGTCGGAGATAAACCGCGCGCAAATTGTGTGGCACACAGTCGGCTTCCGTCAGCACATAGCGAAAGCGACGTGGCGGGTGCCAGTCCCAGGCATTGCCGAGGAAGAAGTGATTGTGGAAGGATGGGAGCCGCTCCCGCGCCATTTCAAGCAGTTTGGGAGCAAAATCGAGGCCATAGGGCACCAGATCAAGCTCCTTCATCTTCGTCCAGCTCACCAGACTTTCCAGCAGAAACCCGTTGGCGCAGCCGATATCCAGGAAGGTCCCAGAGCGCGTCACACACTGGCTGACGGGGATGCGCAGACGCACCCACTCTTCGAAGGAGCCGCGTTTGCCCGACTGCTGCCACGGGGTTGGTGCAGCGACGTAAGCACTCTGCAAAATATGACGAACTTCGTCAAACCACGCCTGCAAGCCTCTCTCGTCCCCCTCCTCGACGACGAAAGGAAACCCGCACACACACTGCCTCGCATGCTCTGTGTTGATGCGTGCGCAACGCACACATTTCATCGCTGGCCTCCGTACTCCTGAAGAAACGACAAATCGGAGGCCATTATAGCAGTCAAGAACACAGGGAATCAAGTCGCACAACTGCTTGTGCTAGGCAGCGTGTACCACTCGTTGGCGAAGGAGGGGAAATTCAGCGCGGCCATACATCGTACAGTTAGTTGAGGTACAACGTTACGTTAGTGAACGCTCTCGATAGGCTCGTTGAGAAGGCGTTCACACGTTATCCGTTGACAGATGTTACGCTGAGTGGATGAGCCTAACCAACCATTGAAAGCCTGCAACAAGGGTTCCGCCCAAACAGGCTCTTTAATCGTCCCCGCTGCCGCCCTTATCATCTCCAGGCATGCTATCTTCCATGTGGATAATGTGTAGTACGTGCACCATGCGTGCTCCCTTTCGCAGAACTACCGACTATTCCAACCGATACGACTCTCACCGAACTCTACTCCTCGAAGCGCAACACCTCATAAAGCGCAGATGAGTTCTACTCATCAGTGTAACAAAAACTGAGATCAAAAACGTGCATAAAGTTACGAGTTGTGCCAAAGGCAGCCCCTTCTTTAGATATCTTGCCAGTGAGAAGAGGGCATATGTTCTTTCATCATTGCACGGCAGCGTCCTGTGTACCATGAGCAGGCTCGCAGGCTCAGCACCTGCTTTCAGATCAGGTGATCTGCTGAACAGGCGGCTCACTCCCGTTGGGTAGTCTGCTCTTCCATCTGCTCAAAGGACAGCACGTAGGCCTCCAGGTCAGGATCATATGCCAGTTTCCTGAACAGTTGAGGCGATGGGACAATCCCCAGTTCTTGCAGATCGGGGAGGTGTTCCAGGGCAACCTTGCCCACCGCAAGATGGTCGAGTACCGTCTCGTCCTGTGCCACCGCGCGCTCGATCAAGCGCAATCCACGCAGGTAGACCACATCCTTGCCAAAAAACACCCCGGCTCGTTCAAGATTGGGGACACCGCGGAATGTCCGCAGACAACGAGACAGGGCAACTTCCCTCGCCCGCTGCTGTGCCGTCTGTACATCTTCATCGCTTCGCCTGAGACGGCGACGAAGCAAGAACAACGACTCAAAGAAAGTGTAGAGTGGTAAGAAAGTCTGTGGTGGCGTCATTACTCCACCTGCCAATCCTGTTGCGAGTGCCCCCAACCAGTTACCCCAGTCATCGAGCGCCTGTCCTTGCAGCGCTGCTACCTGGCTTTCCTGGTAACTGGTAATGCCTTCTTCTGTGGTGAGAAAGCCTTTCGTCCCGATGCCTAACAGGCCAAGCGGAGAGCGTTCCCCGGCAACGCCCCTGGCGATATGACCCGCCAGCTCGTCAGCCACATACCGTCTGATCTTGTCGAGAGAAACGGATCTATCTTCAAGGAACAACTGGTGGGCTGCTCCTTCGACACGGGGGCCGCTCGCCTTGGGATCAATCAGGACTTGCCATTCTGGAGAACCGCTCTCACGCAGGACCGCTTCAAAGAAGCGTCTGGCTGTCTGAGCGCTCACCATCCGTGGTGGTGAGGAATGTGCAGCATTTTCCTGTGGCACCCCGGGCGTTTCTGCCTCCTGAGAAGAGAGGTCAGGCGAGAGCTGGAGCCGTTCTTGCAGGAACTGGATCAGCCTCTGGCAGACCTCTACCGTCTCCGGATGTTTCATGCCTTGTCGCAACGCATCGGTGACATGGCTGAGGGCCTCTTCTAGTTCTTCGCAGGTGGGTACGAAGCCAAGCGACTGATTGAGTGCCCGGTACCGTTCTGTATCCCCCTCGGAGGTGGCCTCGATCATGCGCAGGAAGGTCGCCTCTTCCTCGATCGCTCCATGATAGAGGCGGCGCACAATCGCGTTTGGCTCTTCCCGGCTGATCTCCACGTCCAGTTGCAGCATGCCAGCAATGCGACAGCGTACCTCCTCGACATCAAGCGCTGGATAGTGCAGGCGTGGTTCGCGCTGTTCAGCCAGGGCTGCCGCCAGCTCACGCTCGCGTGCTTGCGTCATCAGCCTCCCCAATTGCTCCTTGACCGTCTCGTCCGGGTCTGGGGTGTACAGCTCATCCCACCGGCGCTGTTCTTCCGCCGTGAAGGGGCCCGCCTGCGCCCACCACCAGTAGGCATCATACGCGTCAAGCTGGCGATAGCGTTCCACCCACCGCCAATCCACCTGATGCTGTGACGATGCGGCGCTCTGCCGCCACTGCGCCATCTCTGCAAGCGCTTCTTCTGCATGCATGCGGTAGATTCTCCTTCTTGGATGAACGTGGGGCAGCGCATCACGAAGTAATCGCTCGGCTTCATCGACCCTCCCCAGGCGAAGATAGAGCCCTCCGCGATTGATACGGTACACCCACACTTCCTCCTGGGATAAGGTATGACCTGCATCGGCAAGGCGCTGTACCTCTGCCAGGGCTTGCTGATCAAACAGCAGCGCTTCTTGGAAGCGGCCAAGCTGCGCGAGGATTTGCGATTTCTCTCCGTACGAAGCGGCAAGTGCGCCCACTTCAACAGATCCCTGCTCCTTCAAGGTAATGCTGCGCTCTATGGCCTGGAGTGCTTCCTCATGCCGCCCGATTCTGTTCAACTCGTAGCCCAGATTGGTCAGGAAGAGCGCCAGGCGTTTCTTCATCCGGCTCTGTTGAAGGGGCGATGGCGCTTCGTGCTTCGTCAGCAACAGCACGCCTTGCCTGTAGAGAGCAATGGTTTGCTCCTGGAGTGTTCTGGCAGCCTGGATTGCACCTTGCTCTTCGAGATACTCGCTCCACGTTCCTACGAGCATTGCGCGTTTTTCCAGCAGCGAGGCCTGCAGATCCGGATTCGCTGGCAGCAGCGGCTCTAGACGATCACTACACTCGTCAAGCAAGGTTTGTGCGTCTTCAAAGCGTACCTCGTTCAAGGCATGCACCATCAGGTAATGCGTGAGATAGACCTCTGTCGGAGGAAGAAGGACAACTCTTCCCGTGAGCGCAGCAGCGCGGATGTGCTGATACTCGCTTGCTCGTTTTCTGCTGTCAATGGCCTGACCAAGGAATGGGGAGAGCAGGTAGTCTAAGAGCACGCTCCCATAGGCATCGTCTTCTGTACCATGCCCATCACTGTAGTGCATACCCTCCTGGGCGAGCCGGGCAAGCCGGGGCGCATATCCCAGGTTAAAACTGAGCCAGCCATAACGAAGCAGCAATTGAGCAGCATCCAGTAGACGGCGATGGATGAGCAGCAGTACGGCCAGTTCCGTGATCACTTCGCCCCGCTCCCGGTCGCTCATCATGCCTTCATCGAGCCAACAGAACAGTGCTTGTACGAGTTGCTCTTCCTGTTCTTTCACGTCTTGTGCTGTAAGACGTTGCTGCACAGCGGAGGCGACCATGGGTAACAACTGGACGCGGGAGGGATAGGCGACCAGCAGCGAGGCATCCCGTAGTTCCTTCAGCGGCCTGGGACGGTCGCAGAGGACTTGCAAGGCGGGCTTTCCCAGGGGGATATTGGAGACTGCCAGCAGGGTGAGCACACGACCCGCTTCCGGGGAGAGGCGTTTCTCGATGATTCGTTCCAACAAGGGTTGGAGTTTGCTGGCGAAGTGTCCTCGTAAGAGCGCCGGTTCCGCCAGGAGCTGCAGCAGCCGCTGTGTGGTCCCCTCCTGCTGGGTGCGATCCTCGTGCATCTCTTCCCCGCTCTCGAAGCTCCGCCAATCGTCGAGCAAGAGCGGGTCTTGCGCGAGGGCGGCGACCCACTCCAGGCAGAGCGGGATCCCGCCCACCCGTTCACAGACGGCGCGCAGGTGCTGCACCGGCACGCGCTCCAAGCCCAGATGCTGCAAGAGCAACACACCGGTCTGTACGGAGAGCAGTGGCACCGTTGTCTCGGCGACAAAGACACGCTCGCGCCCCGCCCAGCCGGGCCACTCTTTGGTCGCGAGCAGCATGGTCGCCTGGTGCTGGCTCAGCAGAAAGCGCTCCAGAAAGTCTTCCCAGCAAGGCGCCAACATACCCTCATCGGTCAGGACGCCTTCAGCGTTATCGATCAGGATCACGCTGGGGCGCGCGCTGTGTTCCAGGTGCGCCAGCACGTAGGCGGTGCGCGCCTCGACCGAGGCGAGAGAAGAAGATGGCAGCGGATCGCCTGCTTCAGCCAGCAGGCTGCCCAGGAACGCCTCCAGCGAGGCATCGGGACTGCTCGCGCGCTCGATGGGCAGGAGGGGGAGCCAGAGGACCTGGTAGGCGGGATGGTCGGCGTGCAAGAAGTGCCGCGCCAGACGATGCAGCTCGCTCGATTTGCCAACGCCCATCGGACCCTGCAACACCAGCAGCTTTTTGGCCGGTGGGTTCTCTATGGCAGCGAGCACCGTCGCGATCCACTCTTCCCGTCCCACCAGGTGACGGGTTTCTGCCAGCAGCGGCCTGGGCGGAGTCCCTTTTTGGGGTGAGATTGCCGCTTCATCGGGAAGCAGATCGGCATTGGCGAGGGCATAGCGCAGTTCAGCCCATTCGGCCTCAGAGCGACGCTCCCAGTGGGTTTTCTTGGCTTCGATGCGCCTGCGGGCCAATTCCAGGAACGCCTGCCGGTCAGCGACGGTCCATTGCACGCCAGCCAGACCGAGCGCGGTATAGAGCGGCAGCAGATGCTCGAACGCAGGGGCAATCACGCCACTTTCCAGGCGAGAGTAGTTGGCCTGGGTCCATCCGGGCAGGTGTACCAGGACTTCGCGCTGCTTGAGATCCCACTGCTCTCGCCGCATCTTGAGCAACAGGCCAAAATGCATCGGAGGCGCAGAGTGATCGGCATGGTCCATTGCAACCTACCCTTCTGCTCCATACCAGGAGGCATCAAACAACATGTATAAAGTATAGGCACATTTTCGAGCTACTCGCAACTTTATACCACTTTTTCTGCACAGTCTCTGCTACGCTTAGGGTCAGGGTGATCCAGATTTAGCGGAGGAGATCTTCCCGGCCGGTGTCCCTGGGTCCAGTGTGAAGGAGAACGAAACAAGCCCCACCAGAACAAGGGAAAGCGAGAAGAGAGCACATGAGCGTACAGCATGAGAACAGCGAAGTCGCGCGGCTCTTGCGCCAGATCGACCTGGAATTTGAAGCGGCGAAACAGGCTGCGACTGGCCTTGCGGTAGGAGTGGCCTCTCACCGCTTCATTGCGGCACGCATGACCCGTGTGGGAGTGTACCAGGCGCAATTGAGCACGCAGGTGGGAGACGAGGAAGCGCTCCGCCTGGTGGGTGAGCATTATGTGGGCATCATGGAACAAGCAGAGCCTATGGAGGAAGGTGCCGGTAATGGACGTCGTTGAACGACCTGCCAGTACGAATGGTTACGTGATCGATGCGGAAAGCGGAGCCGAAGTGGCCCAGCTCATCGAGCAGGACCGCTTCCTCAACACCTATATGGGCGGTCCCATCCCTGAACGTGACGATATGGGGAGTATGCACACCGTCCTGGATCTGGCCTGTGGTCCTGGCGGCTGGGCACTCGAAGTGGCCAACTGCTATCCCCAGTTGCAGATCACCAGTGTGGATGTGAGTCGGGGTACGTACTGAGATCTACTCATAAATCCGAAAGTTGTCTCCGCAGGCTCGTTGGACAAAACGCCATTCTCAGAGTCCATCTCGCTTCAGGAGTGTCCTCAACCTGATCAGCTTCTGAGTTATGAGTGGATTTCAGGGTATGTACCATTGACAAAAACAGAAGAGTTAGATACACTTATTGGAGCTATTTAAATGCTAGATAACTCATCGCATGTTATCTACCTTAGGTTTTAAACCTTTTGGAAAGGAGAAACTAACCTTGTCAGAAGATTCTGTGAAACAAGAAAACATTACTCAGGCAGGACCTCGACCAGATCCTTGGATTCTTGCAGGCAACACCATTGAGCTTAGCGTCGAAGCAAAAGTCACACGTGACCAATTGCATGCAGCCCTTGATCAGATTCTTACTGTCTCAGGATGCCCGGGATGCGGACTGCTTGGATTTGATATCAATCTGCGAGGGCAGGATCCCGTTACTAACCAACTTCAAGGTATCCAGGGCATAAAAAGCGTAAGACTAGTCAGCAGACAAGGGTAGTCAAGATGTCCTTTACTCCCTCTTCTAGTTCTCGGCAGGGGAGCGAGCTAGTCAGCTCGCCCCCTGGACTTTGTACGACGTATGAAGGACATAATACAGAATATTTAAAGCACATTCTCCCCTATGTCGATTATATTGAAGTTACTCCTGACGCAATTGCTCACTATAAAGATGGGGAGATCGTCCTTCATGAACCTTCCCTCGCTGATCTTAAATCTCTTGGTGCTGATACTAAAATTATCGTGCACGGAGTGGGCCTTTCCATCGGGTCGTACGACGGCTATTCGCAATACTACATTCGGCTCCTGGATACCCTCTTTGAGCAGCTCAATGTCGTCTGGCATAGTGAACACCTCGCATATACGACTGTCGATGGAGAAAATCTTGGTACGATGCTCGCTTTACCAAAGACAAATCAGGTTCTTGACATGATATGCGAGCGCGTTTCTGCTCTGCAAACTCGCTATGGACTGCCCTTTTTGCTAGAAAATGTGGTACATCTGCTTCCTGATTTTCCAGGGAACTACTCTGAAGCTGGTTTTCTCGATGCTCTAACCGAGAGAACAGGATGTGGGCTTCTGCTTGATGTATATAACCTTGAGTGCGATGCTCAAAACAACAACTTTGACATCAATGGTTTTCTCGACGAACTCAATATGAATGCGGTACACGAAATCCATGTTGCTTGTGGCACAGAACTCGAAGGTTTTCTAGTAGATGTGCATACGAGAACGACACGCGACTCAACCATTGCTCTAGCACAACACATTCTGCAAGGAGCAAGAAACGTCGAAGTTGTAACCTTTGAACTTTTGCATCAAGCCATTCCCATTTTAGGGTATCAGGCGATTACGGACGAACTGATGCGTCTACGTCAGCATCTTTTGTGATTACGATGGATCTCGAAACATTACAGAGGCGGCTTCTTGGTCTTATTAAAAGTCCAGAAGACACAAATGAAGATGAAGCATATCTTCATCTCGTTCAGCAATCTCAGCATTTGAAGGTCATGCGGTCTATTATCTTTCAATGGAAAGCGTATGAAATAGAGCAATATTGTATTTTCACTACGGCACTCCTCAAGAGAAAAGGACTTTTAGACGAGACAGTACGAACCTTCATTGAGAAAGCAAGTATTTCTCCGTTCATCGAAAAATTAGGGGTAATGTTTTTAGAGAAGATGGGCAACCATGCTGATACGCTTATAGCTTCTCTTGCTCAGTTTGAACTAGCATTGCTTAAAATCAAACAGGGAGATGTAACTACATATGTAATTGAATGGGACTATAACCCTTATGATCTCATAGAAGCATTACTTCACAATACTGCTTTGGAAGAACGAGGTACAACCGGTTCCTTCCGTACTATTCTCTCCAAAGATTTGCCAGGTCTCTTCCAAGTTCTTTCTGTGAAGGAATAAACAGCACTCATTGATGTTTGGCTCTTGGTGACTGAGTTTGCAAGGACGTATCACCGACAAGACTATTTCAGGAGGAATACACCATGGGTAATCACGATGACTTTGACCTCGATGTGCGGCTTGGCAGTGGCAGGAGCTTGATGGGAGTCTCGCAACTACAAGGGGGGGGTGAGGTTACCAATACGTGCCAGACCTGCGAGACGTGCCCTGCAATCTGCACAGGCCAAACCTGTGGAGATCAGGACACTTGTGCAGGTCAGAACACCTGTGACTGTCCCACTCAACCTGGTCAGGACACTTGTGCAGGTCAGGACACTTGTGCAGGTCAGAACACCTGTGACTGTCCAAGTCAGCAGCCTGCTCAAAACACTTGTAGCACCTGCGTGACTCAATGCAATCCGCACACTTGCGGTGACGACACCTGCTCCGGTCACACCTGTGATGATATCTGTCCACCTGTTGTTGTAAATGGATAGATGTGCCTTTAGTACCTACAATGGTCGGAACACCTAGAGTTACACTCTTCTCGTGGTGACTCGCTACCCTATGCCGAGTATTTCAGAAAGGTCTGAACTCGACTTTGTACATTTCCAACTCAATAACAAACGGCCAGAGATAATCGTTCAAGAGTAAAGCGAGGCACTAAAACCACGCCTGGATCAGTGGGGGATGTGGGAAAAGTCCCCTGGCCCCACAGATGTCCCCTGACGAGAGCGAGCACGTCACGAAACGTGGCGGCTTGCTTGCCATACCAGGCTACTTGAGCGATAGGGACCTGCCCATCCGGGTGCAACGTCTGCCCAAAGAGCAGAGGAGTCGAGCGCTCAATGGCTTGATCCGACCATTGACGTTGCGTCTCGATGCCCAAGTGGGCACGACTCTCCTCAAAAGTCACTTCCAGGCTCCAACGCTTCATGAAGTCTCCGACGACCTGTTCTGACATTTGGGTAAGGTCGGTGGAAAAGATGGCTTTCGGAGGGCGCTTGCCTTCGGGATCACGAGTCAGCACCCAGCGGATGGGCAAAGGATCGTATCCATAGCGATACCACAGTGCGGTGCCGCTACAGATCTCCAGAGTCCGCACCCCTTGACCATACCAATCCAGTGTGAGCTTCTGCCAGACGGTTTGCGGGTCCTGCAAGACCTGCTCCAGGGAAGGAAGACGTTGGCCCACAACCCGCGGACGACCAATCGTGTGCTTAGTGCGTTGGGGAGGTGGTTCATGGAGCACCGCATCCAATCGGCCAGTCGTGACAAGAGTCACCTGCTGAGCATTTGCATGCAGACCCAGGTCCAGCACACTGTAGGCGGTATCGCCCATCAACTTGATGGACCGGAGAGTTCGCCATCTGTGGACCAAGCTGATCATCTGATGTGCCCACATCCCAATGGTCTTGTGCCGCTTGCCTAGCTGTTCACTGACTTCCGGGGTGGTTGCCAGCACACACAAAAAGGGCAAGGCCCAGCGTTGCTTCGTCCAAGGCACAGTGACGACGACCGCCATCACGATCCAGCGCAGGCCGGGACTGCTGACTGACCTCTCTCGGCTGGAGAGAGCACTATCGCGGTCATGCCCTCGTTTGCTGATCTTGCTGCCCCAGTGCCGCTCCAGCGTTTCGTCAATCACCAGATCCACACAGGCTTCGGCTGGCACAAACGTCTCGATGATCAGCAGGAGCAATTGGCGACTCACTGCCACTGGAGACCAGCGTGCTCGGTTGAGCACCTGATGTAAGAGACTCCAGTTGCCCGCCATACTGTTGCCACTAGCACGCAGGGCTGCCGCGACTGTGCGGCGTCCCCGGGTCAGTAGCGTTCCAGTCAATAAGATCATCAGTTTCCTCCACGTCGGAGCGGTAAACAATGGTCGAAAGACTATCAGAACTTCTATGATAGGGTCGGGAAGGGGCATGTACATCCTCCTGAGTGAGATATGGCTTTGATCAGCTTCTATCTTACCTCAAGAGGTTTTCATGCCTGGTTCTTTCCCCCAAATGTACAAAGTCGAGCTGAAAGGGTTGAAGCAAATGGTGGTTCCTGGCAACCAGTTCTCACATCAAGCACGGCTACTACAGCAATGTCTATCGCTCTACACTTTGCAACTCAAAGGAAGAAGAAGAGGAGAATCAATGACTGCAGACACAGATCGCTTTGTCCAATTGTGTAAGAAGTTCGCGACGATTGATCTTTTAGCAAATGGGCCACCGTCTCCCCCCTGGTACAGCTTACCAACCCAACAGAATGTGAAAGTTGCAATTGAGACTAGTGCTTTGGGACTTCCCCAGAGTTATCAGAATGACTACGCGGCGAAACTCCCAAGTATAGATAACTTACTTAGTTTACCACTCGTTAACCTCGAAACGGTTACAGGTGCAGTGTATCAACATGACCCCGTACTAGGGGTTCTGCCGCAGCTTCAGCGCTTTTTAGCGGTGATATCCCACTTTTATCATTCGTTTATGGCAGATGTGCAAGGAAGCCAACTGTCCCTCACAATGGCTTCAACGTTGCCTCCTCTGGCACTCTTCCAGCACTCGGCTACGAGTGGCCCATTCACTCTCACCTCTGATACTATGAAGAGTTTATTCAATTGCGGCATAACAATCGCTGTCGTAAGCATACCCTCCGCTTACCGCGACCACCCGGTACTCTGGGCCTCACTCGCCCATGAAACCGGCGGACACGATGTGAAACATGCAAGCGGAGCACTTCTGACCGACCTGCGGAAGGCGGTGCGAAAATTCTTTCGCACCGATCCTTTGCCTTCAGATTTTCTCAACATCACTGATGAACAGATCCAGGGGATACTGTGGAGCTATTGGATCGACGAAGCCGCAGCAGATGTCTATGGCCTGTTAAATATGGGACCCACCTTTGCATTGAACTTGGCAAGCTATTTCGCTGCTCTGTGGTATCAATCGGGTATTTTTGACTCGAACCATTTTCCTTCGTTACGTACTTGGTCGATAGCTTCTGGATACAAATTCCTCGAGACTCATCCGACTGATATCCTGCGGCTCTCCCTGGCAATTGGAGTGATTGAAAACCTCAGAGGTCTCTCACAGACGACACGAGACCAATATATCACGACGCTAAAGCAGATCGCTCAACTTTGCACTCCTGAAGACACCCCGAAAACGATTCATGGATATGTTCTCACTATGGATATGTCGAAGATAGCACTCCAACTCGATTTGAGTGAACCGATTGTACCACTGGAAACTATGCAGGACATAGCCCGCCGCGTCGGTGCCCACATTGCCACGGTCCAACTTCCGACCTTGGAAGGCAAGAGTATTCAAGATATCGAGACGTGGGACGATGCAGATGAAATGATCGCACAGCAGATTGCAGCAACGTTCCAGAATGGAGCATCAGTAGTAGGCATGGGTAACCCTGCTCAATTGCTCGCTGGCGCAACAATGGCCCTATTTGCTGATGCAGAGAAGTACACGGTAGTAACGGAGAAACTTTCGGAAGCTCTTGACCACAGCTATAAGCTCGATCCCACCTGGGGTACGCCATAAACACGACGTTGCGAACAACAGAGACGAGCCCACTCAATCTTAGGGGTTGGACTTCGATATAAGTGATAAATGCTTTACAAGCACCCGGATTTGAATGGTCTCCTTTCTAGGGAATTGGCGACCATTGACGTTTAGACACTGGTCCTTGAATTGAGAAGGACCTGTTAGGGGCAAGACTATTTCAGGAGGAACACACCATGGGCAATCACGATGACTTTGACCTCGATGTGCGGCTTGGCAACGGCAGGAGTTTGATGGGAGTCTCGCAACCACAAGGTGTGGATGCTCCCAACACCGACCAGACTTGTGCAGGTCAGAACACGTGTGATAGTCAGCAAACATGTGCTAACACTCAGTGCGATCAGGACACCTGCGGCACCTGCGACACCTGTGATGATACCTGTGGGGGCACCTGCGCGACTCACTGCGATCAGGACACTTGCGGCGTCGGTCATACTTGCGAATCCTGCTTGACTGCATGCGAGCAGCATACCTGCTTGAGCTGCTCTCCTCCTCACACCTGTGATATGCAGGAGCAGTGTCTTCCTGAATAAATGAGTCTATAACATTGCTTCGGTTAGAACACCTGGTGTTTACCCTGTTCTCGTGGTGACTCGCTAACCTGTATCGAGGGTTTAAGAAAGGTCTTACATGGTTGAAGTATATAGTGGCTCCTGGCGACCTGCCCTTACGTCAGGTAAGGCTGCTACAGCAATGGATGTTGCTCTACACGTTGCAGATCGCTTACGCGAACGGGAGCGTATAGAAGACGCGGTTGTGGCGACTATGCAGCAAACTGCTTTCCCTAAATCCGCTCATTGGCACCCTTCGGGAGTCGCTCAAGGCTATGCAGGACTAGCTATCATGTGTAGTTACCTGGCTGCCTGTTTTCCTGAGAAGGAGTGGGATGCAATTGGTCACAGCTATCTTGAACTAGCTGTGCGAGATATAGAATCGCGCTCCTATCTGCCAACAGGTATTTTTGGAGGTCTCAGCGGTCTAGCCTTTGCTGCCTGGTCTCTCTCTCAGGGTGGAAAACGCTACGGCAAGCTCCTGGCTGCTCTCGATGAGGCACTGCTTCCTCAAACAATTGGTCTTGCTCATAGGCTGACCATGCAGAAAAAAGATGTTTCGGTCGGTCAATTCGATGTGATCTCTGGTCTCAGTGGTGTTGGAGCGTATCTTTTGTGCCGCAAGGATGAACCACGCATAACCACCGCCTTGAATGCTGTCCTTAAGGGTCTTGTTGCGGTAACTGCAATAGAGGATGGGCTACCTCGTTGGTATACACCTGCGCGTTTACTTGGAGATGAGAAAACCATTTCTCTTTATCCCAATGGCAATCTCAATTGCGGCTTGGCACATGGCATTCCTGGTCCTTTAGGTCTGCTCGCGTTGGCACATATCTCCGGAGTTTCATGTGACGGGATGGAGGAGGCTATCGCCAGAGTTGCGACATGGCTCTTGCAGCATCGCCTGGATGACCAATGGGGCTTGAACTGGCCCACCGCCGTGCGCGTGGAAGCTGACGGGACGGTACCGACAGGTTTGTCTAAAGAGACTACTTCTCCATTTGAACCAAGCCGTACCGCATGGTGCTATGGAAGTCCGGGTTTGGTGCGTGCCCTCTGGTTTGCAGGGAAGGCTTTACATAACTCGGAATATCAACGGTTCGCTATCGAGTCGATGGAAGCAGTCTATTGTCGTCCACTGGAGGTACGCCGTATCGACTCTCCCACGTTCTGTCATGGAGTTGCCGGACTCCTACAAATTATGTTACGTTTTGCCCATGACACGGAATTGCCTCAATTGGTTAAGGCAGCACAGGCACTCAGTGACCAATTGCTCTCTTTGTACGATCCTGATACTCTGCTCGGTTATTATAACCTGGAGCCGGGTGGAAGGCACGTTGATCAACCAGGTTTACTTGATGGTGCGCCAGGGGTACTCATGGTTTTACTGGCAGCAGCTACTTCTGTTGAACCGAGTTGGGACCGCTTGTTTCTGTTATCGTAGGCAAGGTGGAGAGACTATGAAACGATCTAAGAGCAAGTCTGCTCAAGCACAGCAATCAGCACTTCAAGCTACATCCGTAGCGCATCCACTGTATGAGGTGCTGGACTTTGTGATGGTGCGGACGCCTCTGCTACCCATCGAAGCCTATCTCTCTGCGGACGAGCAGATAGACCAATCCGAGACAGCTAGTAGTTCGATTGAGCATGCCTTCTTCCAGGATGGCTCTCTTGCACCACGGAATACGCTCACTCGTTTGGCTCTCATGGTGGGAAGCAGCGACCTGTTCGATGACCTGGAACGCTCTTCATCTACCAGTAAGGATGCTGACCATCTCAGGGCAAAGCTCCTGCGCTTTCTGATTCGCATGTCAACGCGCCCAACGCCATTCGGCCTTTTTGCTGGCGTTGCGCTAGGTCATTGGGGAGCGATAACTGATCTTGCTTTGTCGGCAGAGCCACCGCGTACAGCGACCCGACCCGATATGGCATGGTTGCTTCCTTTTGTGCAGAAATTAGAGTCTCGTCTCGACATTCGTAAACATCTACATTTCGTGACGAATCCAACTGCTTTCATTCGCGGTGATCGGGTCTTCATGGCGGAGCGTTCATCAATCGGGGAACTTCACTCTACGTTGGCGGTCTCAGTGCGAGCATCGTTGGTGGTGAAACGTGTCCTGGCTCTTGCTCGCGAACCCATTGCCTATCAGGACCTCGTTGACACATTGCTCTCGACAATACCACGAGCAACTCCGGAGAAAGTCGAACAACTCCTCACTGGACTCTGGGAACACACAGTGCTACTCACCGATCTCCGTCCATCATTGACGACTGATAGCCCGGCACGCTCTGTTCTACAACGGCTCAGCGATATTCCAGCCGTACAAGAAGATTACACACAGTTAGCCTCTGTGGTAGAAGCGGCTGCGAACTACGATGTCCTGCCACTGGAGGAGAAAGAGAAAGCCTATCGACGATTGATAGCAAGGGCCAAGGAGGTACACAAGGCCGTAGCCAAAGCCCCCGTACAGGTAGACATGGCTCTTGCACTTAGGAGTCAACATGTTGCTCAGACTGTCGGCACAGAGGTGGCACGTGCCGCCGAAATGCTGCTTCGGATGACACCGTTACCCAATGGCTTGTCCTACTTCAAAGCGTACCGTAATGCATTCGTATCTCACTATGGTCTGAACCGTGAGGTACCGTTAGTAGAACTGCTCGATGCCAATTTTGGTCTTGGCTCTCTCGCAAACTATAGCAGTGGCGATAACGGGATTTCTCAAGCAAAGGCGACACTGCGTTCGCAAACGCTGCTCGACCTAGCGACGCAAGCACTGTATAACCGTCAATCAGTGATAGAATTGGATACGGAGACACTTCAACGCCTTGAGACGTGGACACCTACAGCCACTACGACACCTTTATCTTTGGACCTCAACGTATTTGTTGCTGCCGCTTCTGCAGAGGCGATAGACGCAGGACAGTTTCAAATCATTATTGGCCCAAATCTTGGTGCTCAAGCGGCAGGCAAAAATCTAGGGCGCTTTGCCAACGTGATTGGACCCGACGCTCAGGAGGCATTGAAGCACATTGCTCGTGTTGAAGAGGAGCGTACTCCGAATAAACTCCTGGTCGAACTTGTCTATTTGCCCCGACAGGCCCACTCAGCAAATGTGGTCATCCGTCCAGTGATACGCAGCCGCGAGATTGCTGTAGGAGTAAGTCCAGGCGTAGATACGGACAACGTGATTCCCCTGGATGAACTGGTGGTAGGTATTCGTGACAACCACCTCTATGTCCGTTGGGTAACACAGGATATAGACATTGTAATTACCGCAGGGCATATGCTCAATACGACGCAGGCCCCCGCAATTTGTCGTTTCCTGTCAGAGCTGAGCCGAGAAAGTGTTGCCCAGATGAGTTCCTTCGACTGGGGACCAGCCCGGAGCTTTCCAGCACTTCCGCGCGTGCAGGTAGGGCGTGTCGTATTGCGCGAAGCTCAGTGGCGTATCGACACCTTCACACGCGAAGGATTACAACCGGATTCACCTCAGACCTTCCGCGAAGCACTTAACCACTGGCGCGACCATTGGCAAGTACCACGCTATGTACACCTGAGCGTTGGTGATAATCGGCTCCTCCTGGACCTCAAAAGTACGCGACAGATCGAGGAATTGCGTACCGAGGTGCGACATCTGCGCGATGGGGGACATCTCACCCTACAAGAAGCCCTGCCTGGACCCGACCAAGCTTGGTTGCAAGGACCAGAAGGACATTATATGGCAGAATTTGTTACGTCTCTAGTGTTACGCTCTGACGCTTTTCAGAGCACACCTGCTCAGGAGAAAGATGAGTCTTTCCATGCTCCATCTCAACAAGCTATTTCAACACCCAGCCAGACCTCAATAATTGCCCATTTGAGGCCAACGGGTAGTGATTGGCTGTTCGTCAAACTCTATTGTGCAAATACGTTTGAGGAGGACCTGATTGCCTATTCTTTGCGTGTATTTGCCGAAGAAGCTCTTGCTTCAGAATTAGCCGAAGAGTGGTTCTTTATCCGCTACAATGACCCGGATCCGCATTTGCGGTTGCGCTTCCGTGGCAAGCCAGAACGTCTTACCAGCCAACTACTGCCCCTGCTTTGCACCTGGGCTACAGGATTGATGGAAGAAGGTTTCTGCTCACGCTTTGTCTTTGACACCTACGAACGAGAGGTAGAGCGTTATGGAGGAACAGCTGGTACGCAAGTTGCGGAGTCAATCTTCGCTATTGATAGTCGCACCGTCAGTCAACTCATCTATCGCATCCAGGAGCGTGAGCTGATTTTAGATAGGACTTCGTTAGCAGTTCTGAGCGCGGACAATCTCCTTGCAGGGCTTGGGCTAAGTAAGGCGGCTCGTCTACAGTGGTTACGGCAATATGTAACTTCCAGAAATGAGGTAGGGCAGGAGTATCGCCAAAAGAAGGTTGTATTGCGCTCGTTACTTCAAGACCAAAGCCAATTGCTCAACGAGCCAGAAGGAGAGGCTGTCACACAAGCATTTACGATGCAAGGTGCTGCGCTAGCCCCCGTCGCGGAGCGCTTGCGAAGCTTGGAAGAGCAAGGCCAACTGAGTCAGACGACGGATGTGCTCTTGAGTAGTTATATTCATATGCACTTTAATCGACTTTTTGGTTCGGATCACTCAGCCGAACGGAAAGTACTTGGGTTGCTGCTACGTACAAGAGAAGGTTTGGAGCGGTCATCTTAATATCTAAGTAACAGGTCACAATTTCCAGGTATCCTACAAAGTGGTGTGTTGCCTGAGTGGGATCCCTCTCTTGTATCTTTTTCTTTGCTGAAGAGATGTAATTGCAGAGATATCGAGCGCGGGCATTCCTGCCTGATGTTCCTTCTGGTATCAGGCCATCTGCAAGGAGAGGGAAACCTGATCTATCATCTCCATGAGCTTATTTCTCGAACGGATGCTCCAAGTAGCCAGCACACGGGACAGGAAGGTAATAAAAATCCATAGCAATCTCACTAACAAAATCCTACTTGCTTTCTCCTCCCGATCCAAGCGAAGCTCCTGAGATGGATGTCTGGATTTTGAAGAGCTTACCACCAACTTTGCGTCAGAACCGTAAATCGTTCCGTTAGTACTGGAGGGCCTCCATCGATTTTCCGTCATTAGTCTGCATCAAAGCGGACGAATACAACTTTTATTCGCGGAGGGGTCTCCATCCTTTAGGGTGAAATTGGGGAAAAACTAAACAAGAAGCTTGTCCTACGTTGGACTTGGTGAGAATAAAAAACGCCAGGTCAGCAGGAGGACAAGCGATGCCAAGCCAGCATAGCACAGAGGAGAAAACAAACCAAGCACAAGGGATCGTGGTGCCCTTAGAATTAGAAGGCCTACGAATTCTCAGGCAAGAGGTACAGGGGGATGGGAAGCTACGGGTCGAAGTGATCGCCACGAAGAAACGGGAGACGTGTCCACATTGTGGAGCGGTGTGTGTCAAACAGCATGATGTACGCCCCCGAGCCAAGCGCGATGTGCCAAGACGTCGGTACCTGGTGGAGTTGGTGTTGTACAAACGGCGGTTTTGGTGCATCCGCTGCCGCAAAGCCTTTACGGAAAGTGATAGCGCTTGCGGTCGATACAAGCGGACGACGGTGCGGCTGCGCGAGGAGATTGGCCAGCAAGCCAGTACTCGTCCCATCACGCATGTGGCCAGCCCATACGAAGTCGGTCCCCGCTTCGTACAAACCTGTCTGGAAGGGGTGGCCAGTGTCCAGCTCGCCAAGCGTGGCCTGAGTCTGGAGGAGGGCGCAAGGTTGCCGACGCCGCGCTCGCCTTCGCATCGATGAGTTCGCCCTGCGTAAGGGACACCGCTACGACACCATTTTGTGTAAGCCTTTATGGCCGCCACGTCCTGGAAGTGAGCGCAGGACGATAGATGCGAAGAGGTGACCTGCCTGTTGGAACGGCTCACGGATTGTGAGGCGGTGGAGGCGGTGAGCATGGATATGAGTCGTGCCTTTCGGGAGGCTGTCCAGTTGTGCTTACCCCGTGCACGCATCGTGGCTGATCACTTTCATGTGATCCAGCATGAAAGCCTCGCCGTGAAGACGGTGATTGGCCGCTGGGCAAAAAAGGCGGAGGGCAAGACAACCTTAGAGGGCCATCAGCACCTCTTCTTACGCAACCAGGAAGACCTGTCTGCTGAGGAAGAGCAAGTGCGAGCAAGCTTAGCTCAGGCTTTTCCTGAGATCGCTGTCGCCTAGCAACTCAAAGAAGCCTTACGGACGTGGTATGCGACCGCTTCCACTACCACGGCTGCCGCAGAGTTGGATGGGTGGGTCGCCGCCGTTAAACGGGACGGACCTGCCGAACTGCGCAAAGCCCTATCCGCCTTTCGCGACTGGCGCCACGAAATTCTCGCGTTCTTTGACTTCCTGCCCACGCGTTTGAGTAATGGCTTTGTCGAAGGCAAGAACAATCGCACCAAAGCCATCATGCGCCAGGCTTATGGCTATCGCAACGTCTCCACCTGCGCCTTCGTATCCTGTTGGAGAGGGCGGCTTAATGGATTCTCTCCCATTTCACCCTAAAGGATGGAGAGCCGCTTAGGTAGAAATACTTACCGTGTCAAGTCAAATGAAAATGTTACCGAAGGAGGATAGTTCCCTCAAATAAGAATGTTACCGAAGCCGACAGCCTCCTTTCTTGAAACAAATAGAACAAGTTAAGCGACGTTGGTGGCCGCCGAGGGCGTTTCCCACAAAGCAGCTAACAACCGATAGATTGCCTTGCGCAGAGCCATAGGGTTGGTCTGCTCGTACAGGGCTTGTAACCGAACATGCTGATCGCTTGAGAGCATTCCAGCGGCCACCAGACGCTGATAAGGGGTTTGAGCCTGATCCCAATGGCGCACGATGTGGTCGTCCTGGCAAATTTTCTCCTGCAAATGCATCACTGGTTGAAACAAGTTGTAATAGAGCCACATCTTATCATAGAGTGCATTCATCGCTTTGAGCAGTTCGGGCGTGTCCAGTCGGATCGTCCCGAAATACTGGCGCGACTCCCGTTGCGTTCTTCTGCTCAACGAACCGATTGTCATTTTTCTGATAGGGACGACTCCGGCTGAGCGTCAAGCCAGTGATTGCTTCCCCCCAGAAGCGCACCAGATGGTGATTGAAAAATTCCGTGCCATTATCCGGGTGCAGTTCTTTCACTGCAAAGGGCAAGCGCTCCAGGATGCGACGGAAGCCTCCTTCCATGGCCTGCTGTCCTTTGCCCAGCACCGCGACCCGCTCGCTCCATCCGGTGGCCACATCAATCATTTGCAGCGTATGCACATAGGTCCCGTCGGTGCTCTCGCCACCATGATGCACCAGATCAACCTCAAAATGACCGGGATCGCTCGTTTCCCAAGGAATGCGCTTCATCGGCACCGGTTTGCGCACCTGGTTGGCTCGTTCTGGCCCTTTTTGCGGCAAGCGTTGTTTGCGACTGCGATGCTTGCGCAAGAGTCGCGTGACCGTCGCCTCGCTGATCTGGGCCAATTGCGCTTTGGCCTCTGAACTCAAATGCACACTGCCAAAGCGCTCCAGATGCTCAGCCGTCGAAAGCAGCACTGGGGTGAGTCGTTCTGCACAGACGTAATCCAGGCTTTCCCACACCATCAGGATCACTTGCTCCACCACCAGCCCATAAGTCCGCCCTCGCCCCTTGCTCCGCTTCTTTCTCTCCAACGTCTCAGCATGCAGAAGCCGGAGCAAGCTTTTGCGATGCAGTCCACTCACCTGCTCCATTTCGCCGAGCAGACGACTTTGCTCGCTCCGATCCGCCTTGGCGTAGAGAGGCTTCATCAGTTTCAGATATTTTCGGCGTTCATTCACGGTCATCTCGTCTTCTGTCGGCATCTTTGCACTTCCCTCGGTAACATTCTTATTTGAGGGAAGTGTACCCTGTTCAGTAACATTTTATCTGAGGGAATGCGCTTACTTGTGCTAATCACATTTATAGACTATACTTATATAGATTCAAAATACTTATTCTAGGAATCTGACTGTAAATTGTTTCATTCGATGAGGTACTTTCTTGATATGCATCTAGCGTACATCAAAGGAGATTTCAATGGACGAAGTTCCTTTTTGCGGAACCGTGTGGCCGCAGCATCTGATTGACATTATCCGACTCCACCATGGCCCAGTACCTGACCCGTGGAAGGTACAAGTGACAGATGCTATCCTGGTGGCCATCAACTTGTATCACACCGCCCCCTATATCACTGACCAAGGGGCCAGTAGAGAGCTGCAGCGCATGGCAGTGGCACAATTGAGAGCTGCAACCGCTCAATTTGAGCAACAGGCCCTCAAAGAACTTGGGGGATAGCTCGCTCGCTTGGTCGGAATGAGTTTCGACCTCAAAAAAAGTAGAGACGAAAAACTATCGTCGTTTTGGCGAGATGTGCGATGCTTGTCAGCGTGCATGTGTCGTCGGTCTGAGCTATGGTCCTCCAGGCACAGGCAAAACCGAGTCAGCCAAACAGTACGCGCAATGGGACTTGTTCA
>WNFC01002025.1_pt1 | contig 22883 bp, 20 predicted proteins | sample 5400541 | NCBI WGS metagenome assembly WNFC01 (sample SAMN13153342, study PRJNA577476) | soil metagenome | isolation source: 120 cm saprolite under Douglas fir tree site 2 hole 2 replicate 1 | place: USA:California | collected 2015-04-18
ATCGGCCGGTGGCTGCCGCGCCGCCGCGATGCCCGCGGCTACCTCATCGTCGAGGCGCTGGTCGCCGCCCGCCGCGACGAGGACGTGGCCCGGCCGATGCGGGATTACGTCGGCGAGCGCGCTGACTGGCTCGCCCAGCTCATGCGGATTGCCCAGAACGACGGCGAGATCGATCCCGCCCTGTCACCGAACGCGCTCGCACATTTCTGCCTGCTGCTCGCAATGGGCAGCGCGCTCGTGCCGCCGGACCTACATGCGGTCGACGACCAGGAGTGGTCCGCGCTGCTCGCCCGCGTCGTGACGGCCTTGGCCCACTCAGAGGAATGACATGGTGCAATTGCGGATCGACTCTGAGCGCTGCCAAGGTCATGGCCGCTGCTACGACCTCGTTCCTGAGCTTTTCGGCGAGGACGACGAAGGCTACGGGAAGGTTCTCGGCACCGGCGTGGTGCCGCCGGACAAGGTGCAGGAGGCACGGAGGGCGGTCGCGAACTGCCCCGAGCGCGCGATCGACCTTCTCGAGGAGAACTGACATGGTCTACGACGACCGGTTCACGCGGCAGGCCGACATCGACGTTGAGGAGGAGTTGCTCCTCGGCACGCGCAGCGAGATCATCACCGGCCCGGTCGCGGACTGGGCGACCGACTTCTCTCATCTCGAGCCCGAGTGGTCCGCGGACCCGTACCCGATCCAGGACGAACTGCGCCAGCGCTGCCCGATCGCGCACACCGAGCGGTTCGGCGGTGGCTGGCTGCCGACGCGCTACGACGATGTTGCGGCGATCGCCTATGACACCGAGCGCTTCTCCTCGCGATCGATCATCATGAGCAACTTCCGGCCGCCCGGCGACATTGCGCCGATCGGCGGCTCGCCGCCCATCTCCTCCGACCCGCCGTTCCATCACGAAGCGCGCAAGCTGCTGCTCCCGGCCTTCACCAAGAGCGCGGTCAGCAAGCTGGAGCCCGCGACGAGAGCGTTCTGCCACTCCCTCATCGCCGCCTTCGACGGGCAGGATGTCGTCGACGCTGCTCGTGACTACGCACAGCACATCCCGATCCGCGTCATCGCCGACATGCTCGGCTTCCCTCAGGAGGACGGTCCGCGGTTCCGTGAGTTCGTCGAGAACACCCTCGAGGGCATCAACGTGCCGCCCGAGGAACGGATCGCGCGGATGTCGTTGCTATTCGACTACCTGCTCGAGCAGATTCACGACCACCTCGACAAGCCCCGCGAAGATCTCACCACCTTCCTCATCGACGCGGAGCTGTACGGCCGCAAGCTCGAGGCAGACCATGTGGCCGGCACGATGGCCCTGCTGCTCATCGCCGGCATCGACACGACGTGGAGCGCGATCGGCTCGTCGCTCTGGCACCTCGCGAGGACTCCGCAGGACCGGGAGCGGCTTATCGCCGAGCCCGGGCTGATGCCGACGGCGACGGAGGAGTTCCTCCGGGCCTACGCCCCGGTGACGATGGCACGACTGGTGAAGGATGATATGCACTGGCACGGCGCCGACATGAAGGCCGACGACTGGATCCTGCTGTCGTTCCCCGCCGCCAATCGTGACCCGGCGCAGTTCGATCGCGCGGGTGAGGTTGTCATCGACCGCGAGATCAACCGGCACGCCGCGTTCGGCCTGGGCATCCATCGGTGCGTAGGTTCGCACCTCGCGCGCATGGAGCTCCGGGTCGCCCTCGAAGTCTGGCTCGAGCGGATTCCTCAGTTCACCCTCGCCGATCCGTCGGCTGTGAGCTGGTCCGCCGGTCAGATCCGCGGACCGCGCGCCCTCCCCCTCCGCATCGGCTGATCCCTACTGGGGCCGCGCGGCACCTAGTGGCCGCGAGTTCCAGGCCGCCTGCCGATCGTGGCCTGAACACGTTCAAAAAGTTCTGGCGGGGTATGGACTTACGCGGCTCGGCGCCGCCATACTTGAACATGTTCAACACTTTTGCCGACTGGAGGCGACCAATGAACATCGTCGGCACCTATCTCCTCTACCTGCTGATCAGCACTGGGCTCACCGTGGTAGTCGGCATCGGCCTGGCCCGCAGCGGCCGGGCGTTCCTGCTTGATGTGTTCGGCGGGAACGACACACTAGCCCGGGCAGTCAGTCGCCTGCTCGTGCTCGGCTTCTACCTCCTCAGCCTCGGCTTCGTAACGCTCACCATGCGAACCGGCGGCGACATCGGCAGTGCCAGGGCCGGACTGCAACTGCTATCAGTCAAGATCGGCGAGGTGCTGCTCGTCTTGGGCGTGCTGCCGCTGGTTGCCCTGACCGCGCTGGTCAGGACCCGGCGCCGGGCACAAGACAGGCCGATGGAGCAGCCGGAGGACACGGAGCGGCTCTACAGTGACGTGCGTGGCTGACACGGCGCGGACGCCGCGAGCGGAACAGACCAGGGCCGCCATCACGGAGGCTGCCCTGGCGCTGTTTCGCGAGCGCGGCTACGAGGCGGCCACCATGCGCGCGATCGCGCAGCGCGCCGGGGTTTCCACCGGCAACGCCTACTACTACTACGGTTCCAAGGAAGAGCTCATCCAGGAGTTCTACTCGCGCAACCATGCGGCACACCTGGCCGCCACCCGCGGTGTGCTCGCCGCAGAAACCGACCTGGCTGCGCGGCTTCATGGCACGGTGCGTGCGCTGGTCGACGTCCTGATGCCGTACCACTCGTTTGCGGCGACCTTCTACAAGCACGCGGCAGAACCGGCCAGCCCGCTCAGCCCCTTCAGCCCGCAGTCGAGCCCGGCCCGGCTGGCCTCGATCGCGCTGTACCGGGATGTAGTGGAGGGCTCATCAGCCCGGATGGGACCGGGAGTAAGAGAGCGCCTGCCCGAACTCCTCTGGCTCTACTCGCTCGGCATCACGTTGTTCTGGGTGCATGACAACTCGGACGGCTGCGCCAAGACCTACCAGCTGATCGACGCGACTGCGCCGGTGATCGCCCAGCTGGTCGCGGCCTCGCGGCTGCCCGCACTGCGCCGCACGCTCAGAGGCCTCATCGGGATCGCCGATCAGCTGTCACTGTGACAAAGCCCGCAGCCGCGCCGGGCGGTAGGCAGGGCGGCGGAAGCTGGACTCGGCGTACGGCGCGGGGCTGATGATCCGGTGCGAGCCGTTCTGGACCTGCAGCACCAGGTGCGCCAGCCCGAGCGAGGGGTCAGGCGTCGTGTCAGGAAAGCCGAGCCCGGACTGCTCGGCATTGTCCAGGAAATAGGAGCCATTCACGCCGCGGTATCGCAGGCGCCTGAGCTCCCGAGAGACGGCGGCGAAGTCTCGCGGATGCTGGACCGCCATCAAGGCGCGCGCGAGCAGGTGGATTTCGTCGAACGCGATGCCAGCGTGCGACCAGCCGGGCGGCTCCCCGTAGGCCTCGGAGTAGTCCGCCCGGAACCGGCGGCCGATCGAGTCGCTATAGGTTCCAGTAAGCGTTGCCCACACGATGCCCTCTGCATGCTGGCCCGCGGCCTCGAGGAATTCAGGCACCGACGGGGCGTAGATCGCATAGATAACGATTCCGGGAAGCCGGGCCGCCGCGAGCCGCTGGAAGGCGGCCAGTTCGCCGGCCAGGAACTGCGCGATCATGACCGCGGCGGGCTCCAGCCGTTCCAGCTCGGCGATCAGCGCTGACCAGTCCGCGCCGATCGCCGGGACCGTGCGAGCCGAGCTGATCTGCCAGCCCGACTGCTCGGCAGCGCTGACCGTGCGGGCGTTCACCATCTGCCCGCTCGGCAGGTCGGTGTCCACGAACGCGATCCGCCGGCTCGGCGGCTGCCAGCCGCGAGCGCATTCATGGTCAAGGAACCTGATGAATCCGGGACCGTAGTTCACTTCGGTCGGGCACACCTGGAACACATTGCGGAAGGCCGCACCGTTGTCCCTGACGATCTCTGCCTGGGATTGCGATGTCATCGCGTGTACGTACGGCGCGCCGTACTCGGCTGCGAGCCTGGCGGCAACGTTCTCCGGGAACACGTAGCCAGAGGTAAGCGCGTCGACATCGGAATCGAACAGCCGCCGAAAGGCACGTTCGACGCCGTCGGGCGAGAATATGTCCACGTCGACGACGACCTGCTCGATCAGCCGCCCGCCGATGCCGCCCCTGGCGTTGATCTCGGCGATCGCCAGCGCTGAGCCCTTGACCATCTGCTGCCCGTCACCGCCAGCCGGGCCTGACAGTGGAAGGGCCGAGCCGATCCTCAGCGGGCGCTCGGCCGTTCGCCGCCGCTCGGCCGCTCGCGGGCGCTCGGACGTTCGGGGGGGCTCGGCCATTCGGGGGGCCTCGGCCATTCGGGGGGCCTCGGCCGCTCGCGGCCGCCAGGCCGTCCCGGCGCCAGGCTGCTGCCCCGTTTCCAGGTCCGGTTCAACCCCGCCGTCGTGGCCACCGCGAGCCAGAGTTTCGAGCTGGCAGATCGTCAGGCTGCCCAGCACCGGTCCCCGCCCGGGCAGCGGCAGCCGCAGGTAGCCGCGTTCTACCGCCATCGCAGCAGCCGCGGTACGGCTGGCCTGGCCGAGCTTGGCAAGTATGTGCTCGACGTGGGTCGAGACGGTGCGCGGGCTGGCGAAAAGGACGGTGCCGATGTCGGTGTTGCTGAGGCCGATCGCCAGCAGCGTGAGCACGTCAAGCTCGCGCGCGGTCAGCCGGTGCGGAAGCGCGACCGGCTGGGCAGCGAACCGGACCCGGCCGGCCGCATCCGCCTCCAGCTTGACCCGGAACCAGCTTCCCGCATCCGCCCGCCAGTGGAAGCTGGCCACGTCAGCGCCGCAGCCGGGGAAAGCGCGCACGTAGGCCTGCAGGCGTGCGTCGGGCGGGAACGCGGCAGGCCCGCCCCTGGCGGGCGCCGCTGTCTGACCGGGCAGCGCGCCCGGCGCGTCATGCCGACTCCCGGCCCGCGTCACGGCCAGCCTGTCACCTCCCCGGCATCCGATTGCGGCACCTGCTTGCCCTTGCTGGCAGCTTGCCCCCGATATCCGTCAACTTACGGATTGTGCTGACTGTAGTCCCGCGCGAGAGTGTCGTTCAACAACGGGCCGTATTGCGCGTGCAAACAGGAGGGTCACCGGCGTGGCAGCGAACAGCACTGGCGTGAGCAGGAAGGACTTCCTGCGTGGTCTCGGCGCCGCCGGAGCAGGCGGCCTGATCGTGGGGGGCGCGGGGGGCTACTTCGGCGGCAGGTCCTCGTCGTCCTCGGGCAGCGGGAATCAGTCGGGCGGCAGCAAGGGCCCGATCGTCATCGGTTCAGGCAGCCCGCTGACCGGTGCCTATGCCGGCGACGGCATCATGCAGCTGCGCGGACAGCAGCTCGCCGTCTCGGAGATCAACGCGAACGGCGGCGTGCTTGGGCGTCAGCTGCTCATCTCCAAACTCGACACCCAGGCACAGCAGCCTGACGTGATGAAGAACGTCTGGCAGAAATTCGTCTCGCAGAAGGTGGCCGCGATCTTCAGCGGGTTCTGCACGTACAGCTCCGTCGAGTTCCCGATCGTGGCGCAGGCCGGCATCCCGACCTTTCACGTCAACACCTGGCACGGCAACGTCGACTTCGTCAAGCAGCGCGGGATCACCAACATCTTCCAGGGAGACCCGTCGGAGACCTGGTACGGCCCGGGATTCGTCGTACTGCTGAAGAACCTCATCGCGACGAAGCAGTGGGTGCCTTCGTCAAAGACAATGGCCATCGTCAGCAGCAACGACCCGTACAGCCTGAACATCGCCAAGGCGTTCCAGTCAGGGATGCAGAAGATCGGCTGGAAAACCACGCTGTTCAGCCAGTTCACCGTGCCGCAGGCGGACTGGACAGCGACGCTGGTGAAGATCAGGAGCAACCCGCCGGGCATCGTCTTCTTCAGCGACTACGCGGCTGGCGACGAGGCGTCGTTCATCAAGCAGTTCCGGCAGTCACCGACCCAGTCGCTGGTCTACCAGCAATACGCCCCGTCGATCCCGCAGTACCTGCAGCTGGCCGGCAGCGCGGCCGACGGCGTGCTGTGGTCGACCGTGGTCGGAATCCTGCAGAACGACCCGGTTGCATCGCCATTCCAGCAGGCATTCCAGGCGAAATTCAATGCTCCGCCCGGATTCAGCAACGCGGGAGACCAGTACGACCTGGTGAAACTGTGGGCCCAGGCCGTCGAGGTGGTCGGCGACCCGTATAACTTCGCTGCCGTGAACAAGATCATTAAGGGCATGACCTACCGCGGTGTCTGCGGCACCTATCGCTTTCCTGATGACTACCTGACCTGCTATCCGTACCCCGATTACACCAAGGACCCGAGCCTGGGCATGCCGCACCTGACCTTCCAGATCCAGAACGGGAAGCAGGTGCTGGTCTCGCCCGACCCGTACACCACCGGCAGGTATCAGCGACCGCCGTGGTTGAAGAAGTAGCGCGGCTGAAGAAGTAGCGTGGCTGAAGAAGTAATCGGGCGGCCGGTCCTGCAGGCTCGCGAAGTCAGGAAGGACTACGGCGGCCTGCGCGCGGTCGCTGACGTGTCGTTCGACGTGGCGCCCGGCGAAGTGCTGGGCATCGCCGGGCCTAACGGGGCCGGCAAGACCACGCTGTTCGACGTGATCACCGGGCACACCCGGGCAACCGCCGGCGAGGTCCTGCTCGGCGGGAAGGCGATCACCAGCGAACCGGTGCACGTCCGGGCCAGGCTCGGCCTGGCCCGGACATTCCAGCAGCCGACCGTAGCCCGCTCGCTCACTGTCGCGGAGAACATGCTGCTGGCGGCGGCATTTGGCCAGCCAAGGGCCGGCCGCCGGCGCGGCGCTGGCCGCAGCGCCCGCGAGATCTCCGCTGAGTACCTGGACCTGGTCGGGCTGGCCGGCAAGGCACAGTTGCAGTCTGACCTGCTCGGCATCTTTGACCGCAAGAGCCTGATGCTCGGCACGGCGCTGGCTACCGGCGCATCCGCGCTTCTGCTCGACGAGCCGTTCGGCGGTCTCAGCCCCGCTGAAATCGGCCGGACGATCGACCTGATCGGCAGCATCCGTCAGCGTGGCCTGGCGATTGTCTGTATCGAACATGTGATGCGCGCGCTGACCACCATCGCCGACCGGGTCATGGTCATGCACCATGGCGCGGTCTTCTTCGAGGGCACCCCGGCTCAGATGCTCGCGGACGAGAAGGTGATCGAGGTCTACCTCGGGGCCAAGCACCGGGGACCGTCATGAGCGGTCCGATGCTCGAGGTCGCCGGGCTCAGTGCCGGCTACCTCGACACAACGGTCATCGCCGGCCTGACCCTCACCGTGCAGGCCGGCGAAGCCGCGGTGCTGATCGGCCCTAACGGGCACGGCAAGACAACCCTGCTGCGCGCGATCAGCGGGCTGATCACGCCATCAGCGGGTCGGGTCCTGCTGGACGGGCAGGACGTGACAGGCCGGCCGGCCGAGCAGATCTCGGCGCTCGGGCTCGTGCACGTGCCGCAGGGCGACGGGCTATTCGCTGAGATGACGGTCGAGGAGAACCTGATGATGGGGGCGTTCCCGGCCGCGTCCTGGCGGGACCGGCGCGCCGTGGTCGCCCGGGTCTATAAGCAGTTTCCGGTAGTCGCAGAGAGGGCGAGCCAGCGGGCGCGGACGCTCTCTGGCGGCGAGCGCCGACTCGTCGCCCTTGGCCGGGCCCTCATGCGGCCGTCGCGGATCACCCTGATCGACGAGCCGTCGCTCGGGCTGGCGCCGGTCGCAATCGACGCCGTCTATGAGGCGATCGGCCGCCTCAAGGAATCGGGCGCGACGATCGTCCTGGTCGAGGAGAACTTCAGCCACGTTGGTGCCGTGGCCGATGCCGTGCATGTGGTGGAGACGGGCACGATCATCGCTAGCGGGCCCTACGCCGAGCTATCCGCCGATCCGGCCATCGTGCAGACCTACCTGGGAAGCCTGTAACGCCATGGCTATGACGGACATCGTCGGCATCGCCGTTAGCACCATCATTCTCGGCTCGATCTACGGCCTCGTCGCGATCGGCATGACGCTGATCTACGGCACGCTGCGGATCTTGGACATGTCCCAGGGCTCGATGGTGATGGTTGGCAGCTTCATTGCCTGGGGCATCCTGGTGGTCGCCGGCTGGAACCCCGCGCTAGCCATCATCGCCGCGTTCATCGCGACCTTCATCCTCGGCGCGCTGACGCAGCTCGTCTCGGTGCAGCCGCTGATGAGGCGGCGCAGCGCTATTGACTTCGAGATGGTCACGTTCATTACCACATTCGCGGTGGCCATGGTGCTGACCAATGTCGCGCTGGAATTGTTCGGCCCGTTCCAGCGCAATGTCACCCCCGTTATCTCCGGCGGCATCAGCATCTACCACGGCGTGGACCTGCCCTTCCAGTCGCTCACGATGGCTCTCGTGTCGATCGCGATGATGGCCGTGCTTGGCGTCTTCCTGGCCAGGACCCGCTGGGGCATGGCGATCCGGGCCGTCGCCCAGGACCTGGACGCGGCCCGGCTGATGGGCGTGCCGGTCGGCAAGCTGTACCCGCTCACGATGGGGCTGGCTTCCGCCCTGGCCGGGGTCGCAGGCGTCTTCCTCGGCGGGCTGTATTTCGCCTACCCGCAGGCCGGCGACCTGCCGCTGCTCGAGGCGCTGATCGTCGTAATCTTCGGCGGACTCGGCAGCCTGCCGGGGACGGTCTATGCGGCCTACGCCATCGGCCTGATCCAGTCGACTGCCGAGGTGATCGTCGGCACCACCTGGTCGCTGCCGATCCTGTACGGCGTAATCCTGCTCGTGCTGATCATCAGGCCATACGGCCTGCTCGGCAAGCCATCGGAGGCCCGGCTGTGAGTGATCGCCAGCCTCTCACCCGGTCCGCGTTCCCGGCGATGACATCGGGCCGGTGGGCCCTGGCCGGACTCGCGGTGCTGCTGGCCGCCGCCATGCCGCTGGTGATGACCAATCAGTACGCGCTCGGCGTGATGATCACCACGCTCATCCTGCTGGTGCTCAACATTAGCTGGAACTTCGTCCTTGGCGTGGCCGGCGTCTGGAACTTCGGCCAGCTCGCGCTCTACGCGCTCGGCGGCTACGGCGCGGGCATCATCATGCTGCACTCCTCGCTATCCCCGTGGCTGGCACTGCTGGCCGGCGGCCTGGTCGCGATGGTCGCGGCCATCTTGCTGGCATTCCCAACGCTGCGGCTATACGGCATCTACACCTCGCTGCTCACCTTCGCGTTCGCCGAGGTGATCCAGTACGTGATACTGAACGACGGGTCCGGGCTGACCGGAGGCTCGTTCGGGCTGCCAATCGTTCCTGGACTGTATTCCGCGCTCAGCCTGGCCGCATCGGCGAAGGCGTATTACTGGACAGCGCTGGCGGTCGTCGTCATCTCGACGGTGCTGCTCGCCGCGATCGGGCATTCCCGGCTGGGGATCGCGCTGCGTGGTATCAGGGATGCTCCTGCCTATGCGGCCGCGCGCGGCGTCGACCCGCTGCGGTACAGGATCGGCGCCTTCGCGATCTCCGGATTCCTGGCCGGCGTCGCCGGCGGGCTGTACGTCAGCTACGACCAGAGCATCTCGCCGTCGGTGATGGGCCTGACGCCGATGAGCGTCTACGTGACCATGCTGGTGATCGGCGGTCTCGGCACCGCGACCGGGCCCATTCTCGGCACCATCCTCGTGCAGCTCGTCGCGACCTTGCTGGTCACCCATCCCGGTGCGGAGTTCACGATTCTCGGAATCTTCCTGCTCGTCGTCGTGATCTTCGTGCCGGACGGGCTGGCCGGGATGATCGGCCGGTACTGGCGCCGGATCGCCGCGTGGGCCGCTGAAGGCGAGCAGACCGAAACCGAGGCCGCTGATGCGGCCGGTGAGACTGAGGGGAGTCCCGATCAGCATGTGGCCTGACGGCGCCCGCTGCGCTGCATCCTTCACCTTCGACTTCGATGCCGAGGAGGTATGGATCGGCGAGGACCCGGAGAACGCCAACCGTCCAGGGGTTCTGTCCCAGGGCACCTACGGGGCCAAGGTCGCCGTCCCGCTGATCCTGGACCTGCTGGCGAGGCACCAGGTGCAGGCCACGTTCTACATTCCAGGCCGCGTCGCAGAGCGGCACCGGGGCCGCGTTGCCGAGATCGTCGCCGCCGGGCATGAGGTCGCCCATCATGGCTACACGCATACGTCGCCGCACAAGCTCACCCGCGAGCAGGAAAAGGCCGAGCTCGTCCGCGGGCTTGAGATCCTGCGCAGTTTCGGGGCGGCGGTGACCGGCTACCGGTCGCCGTCGTGGGACCTGAGCCCGCACACGCTTGGCCTGCTGCACGAGCACGGCATCGCCTACTCTTCCAACCTGATGGACGACATCCGCCCGTACCGCATCCAAGACCCGCCCCTGGTCGAAGTGCCGATTTCCTGGATTCTCGACGACGCGCCGCATTTCTGGTTCGATGGCGCGAGTTGGACCAAGACCATCTCGACCACCGGGCATGTCAGGACGCTGTGGGCGGAGGAATTCCTCGGCATCAGGGAACTAGGCGGCGCGTGCGTATTCACCATGCACCCGCAGATCATCGGGCGACCCTCCCGGCTGACGTTCCTAGATCAGTTTCTGTCGTTCGTGACCGGCCATTCCGACGTCTGGGTCACGACCACAGCGCAGATCGCGAGCCGCGCATGAAGGCGGTTGTGACCGGTGCCGCGCGCGGGCTAGGCGAGGCGATAGCGGCCCGGCTGGCCTCGGATGGAGCGAGCGTTGCGCTCATCGACATCAGCCCTGACGTGACCGCGACTGCGGAGCGGATCGCATCAGCGCAGACGGCGGGCCACGTGAGCGGGCTCGTCGCGGACGTCGCCGACGAGGCCGCCTGCGAGGCCGCAATCGCCCAGGCAGCCAGCGCGCTCGGCGGGATCGATGCGCTTGTCAACAATGCCGGGATCGGCGGCCCTGACACCCGCGTGGTCGACACGGCGTTCGCCGACTTCTGGCAGGTGCTCCAGGTCAACCTCGGTTCGGCGTTCCTCGGCTCGCGGGCAGCGGCCAGGCTCATGATCGGGCAGCAGTCCGGCGGCGCGATCGTGAACGTCGGATCGATATTCGGCCAGCAGGGGGTGGCTGGCGGGGCCGGCTACTGCGCGTCAAAGGGGGCAGTCGCGCTGCTCACCCAGTCGCTGGCCCTGGAGCTCGCGCCGCACCGCATCCGGGTGAACACGATCGCGCCTGGCAACATGGCGACCGAGATGCACTGGGACGAGCTGCGCTCGCGCGCCGCCACCTCAGGCACGACGCTTGAGCATCAGATGGAGCTTGTCGTCGCCAGCGTGCCACTGCGCCGGCACGGCACCGGCGCGGACATCGCCGGTGCGGTCACATGGCTGCTTTCCGGCGACGCCTGCTACGTCACCGGGCAGACGATCGGGGTCAACGGCGGTGTCTGGCTCAGCTGAGGGCGCGGCGCGGGACGGCCGGATGGCCGGACGGCGAGCGCTGGTGACCGGGGCTGGCTCAGGAATCGGGCTCGCCACGGCGCGGCGCCTGCGGTCCGAAGGAGCCGCCGTAATCGGCGTGGACCGTCGCTGGCCACTCATTGAGCCTCCGATCAGCTGCCTCACCGCGGACGTCACCAGCCGTGAGCAGGTCACGAGTACCGTCCTCCGGGCCGCTGAGCTGCTTGGCGGACCAGCGGATGTGCTGGTTAACGCGGCCGGCGTCTACCGGATCCGGCCGCTGCTCGACCTCACCCAAGACGAGTGGGACGAGACGATGGCCATCAACCTGCTCGGGCCGTTCCTGGTCGGCCGGGCGGTGGCTGCCGGGCTCGCCGAGGCTGGCCTGTCCGGCGCGATCGTGAACATCGGCTCGACCGCCGCGCTCGTCGCCGATGCCGCCGAGCCCGCCGCCCATTACAACGCAAGCAAGGCCGGCGTGCTGGCCCTGACCAGGCAGATGGCCGTCGAATGGGCACAGTATGGCATCCGGGCCAATGCCGTCTGCCCTGGCGTGATCGACACACCGATGCTGCGGCTGATGGACGACCCGGTAGCCGGCCAGGCGTACCTGGAGGCCGGGGTGCCGCTGCGCCGCCTCGGCACCGCGGACGAGGTCGCGGCCGTGATCGTGTTCCTGGCGTCTCCGGACGCTTCCTACCTCACTGGCGTCGCCGTCCCGGTGGACGGCGGCAGTACTGCGATCTGAAGGGAATGGCGATGGGTGAGTACCCGCATGTGCGCGTGGCAGGCTCGGCAAGCCAGCGTGGCAGGCAATACGGCGAGCAGGCAAGGAAACGGGTGCGCCGCTCGGTCAGCGCCTACCGCGAGGTGTTCGCCGAGCTGGCCGGATGGGACTGGCCGACCGTCCTCGCCGAGGCAGCCAGGTTCGAGGCGCCGATCGCAGCGTACAGATCGCAGTACCTGGCTGAGATGCGCGGCATCGCCGACGGCGCCGGGCTCGACTTCGCGGACGTGCTCGCGATCAACGTGCGCACAGAGGTGATGTTCGCCGCCAAGGCGCGGCAAGCCGCCGCCGGCGCCGGCCCGGCCCGCACAGGACCACCAGAGTGCAGCGCGTTCGCCGTGGCCCCGGCCCCGGGCCGCCCGGGCCCGACGCTGCTCGGGCAGAACTGGGACTGGCTCCCGCACACCGCGGAGACGGTGGTGGTGCTCGAGTCTCGCCAGGACGACGCGCCCGACTTCGTCACCGTGGTCGAGGCCGGCCTGCTCGCCAAGACCGGGATGAATTCCTCTGGTCTGGGCCTGGTTACTAACGCGCTTGTCACCTCAGACGACACGGGGGAGCCCGGGCTGCCGTACCACGTCCTGCTTCGCGCGATCATGGACTGCGAGAACGTCTCGGACGCGATCACCGCCCTTCAGGCTGGATTCCGGTCCTCGTCGGCCAACTACCTGCTCGCGCACCGGGACGGCATAGCGGTCGACATCGAGGCCTCCCCCGGCGACTTCTCCCGGCTGTACCTGCTCTATCCGGGAGACGACGGCGTTGTCTTGCATACCAACCATTTCCTGGCTGAGCGGTTCGCCGGAAGGGACGTCTCAGTATGGGCTATGCCGGATAGCCCGGTCCGGCTGCAGCGCCTGCGCGCTGGAGTGCAGGCGGCAGCTGACCCTTCGCTGGCCACGTTCCGGGCGCTGCTGTCCGACCACGCGAACTACCCGTCGGGCGTGTGCTGCCATCCCGACCCGAGGATGCCGCGGCATGACCAGGGCATGACCGCGACCTCAGTGCTGATGGACCTGGAAGCGCGACGGATGTGGGTTACCGACGGCAACCCGTGCTCAGTCCCGTATCGCGAGCTTGACTACGCCGATTTCCTGGCCAAGCCGTCGGTGGTGGCGCAGGCCGCGTCCGCAGGTAAGGAGGCTGCGGCATGAGCATCTCGCTCGGCTTTGGCTTCATCACCTGCCAGCGCTATCCCGGCGACGACCGCAGCGACGTCGAGTTGTACGCCCAGGCGCTTGACCTGGCCGTGCAGGCCGAGCGGCTCGGCCTCGAGTCGGTCTGGGTCTCCGAGCACCACTTCGTCGACGACGGCTACCTGCCCGCGATGCTGCCGCTCTGCGCCGCGATCGCCGCGCGCACAGAGCAGGTGCGGATCGGGACCGGCGTCGTGCTCGCGCCGCTGCACGACCCGCTGCGGCTGGCCGAGGACGCCGCCGTCACCGACCTGATCTCCGGTGGCCGGCTGATCCTCGGTCTCGGGCTCGGCTGGCGGGAGGAGGAGTTCGAGGGTTTCGGCGTGCCGCTGTCCGAGCGGGTGCCCAGGCTGGTCGCGAGCATGGACACGATGCGCCGTGCCTGGCGCGGCGAGCTGGCCCCAGGCGGGCCGCTGCAGGACGGGCCCGCCGTCGCCGTCCGGCCGCTGCCTGCGCAGCCCGGCGGGCCGCCGCTGTGGATCGGCGCGGCGAGCGACCCGGCTGTCCGCCGGGCTGGGAGGATCGCGGACGGATTCATGGCGACTGAGGTCAGCCCCGCAATGCTGGCCGAGCAGGTCGCGATCGCCCGGCAGGGGTTCGAGTCAGCCGGGCGGACCGGGGACTTCACGATCAGCGTGCACCTGCCGGTCTTTGCCTGGGACGGTCCGGACGCCTGGGAGCTGATCAGGGACGGCCGCAGGTACATGGCCTGGAAGTACGAGGACATGGAGAACGCGCGGCGCCAGAGCGGCGAGCCGAGGCTGCCGCCGCCGATGACGCGCGCCGAAGCCGACGCGCTACGCGAGTCCATCATCCTCGGGACGCCGGCGCACGTGGCCGGCGCGATTGATGAATACCGGCGGGCGGCGGGCGGCGATCTGGAATTTGTCGCCGGGCTCTATTTCCCTGGGCTCGAGTGGGACGTGCAGCGGCGGGCTCTGGAGGTCTTTGCCGCCGAGGTGGCGCCGCTGGTAAGGGACCTCGCGGCGGACGGCTCCGGTGGCTGATTCTGGCGCGGCTGATTCTCGCTGGGTTGTCGGCATCGACATCGGCGGCACGTTCACCGACGCGATCGCGACCAGCGTCGATGGCAAAGTCCTGGTGGCGAAGGTGCCGTCCACCCCGGGCGATCCTGGACTGGCGTTCGTGCAGGCGCTGGCCGCGCTGGCCGACGCGGGCGTGCTGCCTGAGTCGGTTCTGATGATCTTCCACGGCACCACGGCCGCGACGAATGCGCTGCTGACGGGCCAGACTGCCAGAGTCGTCCTGGCCACTACGCAGGGCTTCAGGGACATCCTCGGATACCGGGAAGGCTCACGGCCGGCGGTCTATGACCTAACCCAGCCCAGGCCGCGGCAGCTGGTCAGGCGCCGGGACCGGATCGAGGTCGCCGAGCGGCTCTCCGGCCTCGGGCAGGTCGTCACGGCGCTGGGTCCAGGGGAAATCGAGCGGGTCGCGGCGGCGGTCGAGGTCGCCAACCCCGAGGCCGTGGCGGTCTGCCTGCTGTTCAGCTACCTCGATGACAACCACGAACGGCTGCTCGGCGAGGCGATCGCGAAGAAGCTACCCGATGTGCCGGTCACCTTGTCGGCCGACGTGGCCCGGGAGTTCCGGGAGTACCCGCGGACGTCAACCGCCGTGATCAACGCTGGGCTGCGGCCGGTCGTCGGTAACTACTTGCTGAAGCTTCGGTCCAGGATCGGCTCGCTGGGCATTTCACCGCCGCTGCAGATCATGCAATCCAACGGCGGCTGCCTGCCCGCTGACCGGGCAGCTCACCAGGCGCACCGCCTCGTGCTATCCGGCCCGGCCGCAGGCGTCGCAGGCACGGTCGCGCTGGGCGCCAAATACGGAATCGGCCAGCTTATCTCGCTCGACATGGGCGGAACGTCGCTGGACGTCTGCCTGATACCCGACGGCATACCGCCGGTCACGGCGCGGCAGGAGATCGGCGGGAGCCCGATCCTGGCCCCCGCGGTCGATATCGTCACGGTGGGCGCCGGCGGCGGAAGCATCGCGCAGGTTGACCGGGCCGGGCGGCTCAGGGTCGGTCCGGAGAGCGCCGGCGCCGCGCCCGGCCCGGCCGCATACGGCAGCGGCGGTGACCGGGCCACGCTCACCGACGCGCACGTGGTCGCCGGCACGCTGCCTGCCTCGCTGCCGCTGGCCGGCCAGCTCCGACTGGACACTGGCGCGGCACGCGCGGTCCTCGAACCGGTCGCTGAGCGGCTTGGCTTGCCCGTGCCGGACACCGCGGACGGCATCGTCCGGCTCGCGGTCGCCCAGATGACCGCAGCGCTGCGCAAGGTGTCCGTGCAGCGCGGAATCGACCCGCGGGAGTACACGCTCGTCGCGTTCGGAGGTGCCGGTCCGCTGCACGCCGGACCGCTGCTGCGCGAGATGAATTTCCGCTCGGTCCTCGTGCCGCGATTCCCCGGGTTGTTCGCCGCGTCCGGGCTTACCTCGACTGACATCCGGGTGGACGACTCCCGCACGGTGCTGCGGGTGCTGCGGCCTGAGCTAGCTGCCGAACTGGCGGGCTGGTACGCCGCAGCGGGCAGGGCGCTGACCGCGCAGCTGCGCCGCGACGGTGTCGCTGCCGGCGCTATCCGGCTCGCGGCCAGCGCCGACTGCCGGTTCGTCGGCCAGGGCTACGAACTCAACGTGCCGCTGCCGTCCCTTGGCCGGCGGGGCGTCGCAGCGCTGCCCGCACGGTTCAGGGAACTGCACCTGCGCACCTATCGGCACGCCAACCCTGACCAGGAGGTGGAAGTCGTGAACGTGCGGCTGGCGGCGTTCGGGGCACTGCCGCTTGATGGATCCGCCGCCGGGCCGCGCGGTGCAGCCACGGGGCCCGGCAAGCAGCCGGCGCGGGCGGCGGCACCTGCGTCCGCAGCTGCCAGGATCGCGCGAGTCAGCGCGAGGCTACCTGGAACTGGGTCTGCCCGGCAGCTGCCTGTCTATCAGCGGGACCTGATCGAGGCCGGCCAGGCGGTTCCGGGGCCTGCGATCGTACATCAACTGGACAGCACCACCGTCGTGCTAGCCGGTCAGCGCGCCCGAGTCGACGACCTCGGCAGCATGTGGCTGGAGGAGAGCAGGTGAGCGGCTCGCGCTCCCAGCCGGCCATAGTCGACCCGATCACGTTCGAGCTGGCCGGCGCCGCGCTGCAGTCAGCGGCGGTCGAGATGGGCGGCGTGCTGAAGCACTCGAGCTACAGCCCGATCATCCGCGAAATGGACGACTTCAGCTGCGCGGTGTTCCGCGCGGACGGTGACCTGGTCGCCCAGGCCGACTTCATCCCGGCACAGCTCGGCGCGATGTCCCTGGTGGTGAAGTCGATCATCGACCGCTGGGGCGGCGCAGTCGCGCCGGGGGACGCTTATCTGGCCAACCACCCGTACCTCGGCGCGATGCACACGCCCGACCTGAACGTGATCATGCCGATCTTCATCGGCGGCACGCTGACCGCCTGGGCCGGCACCACGGCGCATCACATCGACGTCGGTGGCGTCCGCCCCGGCACGGAAGGCCCTGACCTCCGCGAGGTGTACGCCGAGGGCCTGTTGCTGCCGCCGGTGCGGTTGTACCGGGCTGGCGAGGAGAACCCCGACGTCTTCGCGTTCGTCGGGGCCGCGGTGCGTGACCCGGTGTCCACGATGTCTGACCTGCGGGCGCAGCGGGCGGCGTGTCTTGTGGGCGAGCGTCGCGTCACCGAACTCGCTGAGCGGTACGGACCCGCTATCGTACGCCAGGTCTTCGACATGATGTTGGACTCGGTCGAGCGCGCCGTCCGGCTGGAGCTGGCCGACCTGCCGGATGGCGAGGCCGAGGCCGAGGGGTTCCTGGACGACGACGGCGTCGGGGGGCCGCCAACGAGGATCCACGTCCGCCTGGCCAAGCGCGGCGACACGCTGGTCACCGACCTGAGCGGGTCCGCGGCGCAGGTCCGCGGCGCGATGAACGTGCCGTGGGCCAGCACTCGGGCCAGTGTCGTCTACGCGGTCCGGGCGATGACTGACCCGGCCATGGCCACCAATGACGGCATCCTCCGGACGGTCGAGATCATCTGCCCCCGCGGCACCGTGCTGAACCCCGAGCCGCCCGGCGCCGTGTCGGTGCGGCACAACACCTGCCAGCGGCTAGCGGACACGCTGATCAGGGCGGCGTCACAGATCTGGCCGGACCGGGCCGTCGCGAGCAGCACGGTCGCGTTCTTCGGCATGAATCTGGAAAGCGTGTCGCCGCGCACCGGGGTGCCGAGCGTGATGGCCGAGGTCGCCGGCGGCGGGACCGGCGCGCATCGGGGCGGCGACGGCCTGGACGGAGTGGACACGTACATGGCGAACGTCGGCCTGATGCCGGTCGAGGTCGCCGAGTCGAGCTACAGCGTCCGGATCCTGCGCAGCGAGCTGATCGCCGGCTCGCAGGGCAACGGAGAGTACCGCGGCGGCCTCGGGCTGCGCCGCGACTACCAGGTGCTCGGCCGGGAATCGATGGTGACGCTGTACTCCGAGCAGACCGACCCGCGGTTCGCGCCGCGCGGGGCACTCGGCGGCACCGATGGCAGTCCTTCCAAGATCACGGTGTTCGACCAAGACGGGCGTCCGGTCCCGATCGGCTCGAAGGCATCGCTGGTCCTTCAGGCAGGATCGATCATCAGGATCGAGACCAGCGGGGGCGGCGGCTACGGTGACCCGGCTCGCAGGGACCCGGCCCTGCGAGCGACTGACAAGGAGGACGGGCGCGGATGAACGGGCAGGACGCGGAGCTTGTGCTGCGCGGCGGCATGATCTACACCGTCGACGCGGCGCGGTCGTGGGCGCAGGCGGTCGCAGTTCGGGGCGGGACGATCGTCGCCGTCGGCACCGATGCGCAGATCGAGGAGCTGACCGGCTCGGGCACGCTCGTCGTTGACCTGGCGGGCCGTATGATGCTGCCCGGGTTTATCGACGCGCACGTACATGCCTCCGCCGCGGGGCTTGAGCGGCTCCGCTGTGACCTGTCCGAGGCGCATGGCCTCGCGGACTACCTCGCCATCGTGCGCCGGTACGCGCAGGCTGAGCCATCCGGATGGATAACCGGCGGCGGCTGGTCAATAGATGTGTTCCCCGGCGGCATCCCTTCCCGCCGCGACCTGGATCGGGTCGTGGCGGACAGGCCCGTATTCCTGTCGAACCGGGATCACCACGCCGCGTGGGTCAATTCATTGGCCCTGGAGCTGGCCGGGGTTAGCGCGACGACACTGGACCCGGCCGACGGGCGGATCGAGCGCGAGAGAGACGGGACGCCATCGGGCACCCTGCAGGAGGGAGCGATGGGCCTGGTGGAGCGGGTGATTCCCCGGCCTCATATCGATGAGCAGGTGGCCGGCATCGCCGAAGCGCAGCGGAACCTGCACGCGCTCGGCATCACCGGCTGGCAGGAGGCGATTGTCGGGGACTACGCGGTCGTCCCCGACTGCTTCGACGCCTACCTAGACGCCGGCCGGCGCGGGCTGCTCACCGCCCGGGTGGTCGGAGCGCTGTGGTGGCAGCGCGGCCTGGGGATCGGGCAACTCGACGGGCTCGTCGAGCGGCGGGAGCGGACCGGCGGCGCCGGACGGTTCCGTGCCACCAGCATCAAGATCATGCAAGACGGGGTGTGCGAGAACTTCACCGCCTCGATGCTTCGTCCGTATCTCGATCGGCACGGGCACGAAACGAATGGTTCCGGCTCGAGCTTCTTTGTCGCAGGCGAGCTGAAGGAAGCCGTCACGGCGATCGATGCGCGCGGATTCCAGGTCCATTTCCACGCCATTGGCGACCGGGCTGTCAGGGAGGCGCTGGACGCCGTGGCGGCAGCGCGGGCGGCGAACGGCCCGGGACACGGGCGGCACCACATCTCGCACATTCAGGTCGTGCATCCGCAGGACCTCCCGCGCTTCCGCGAGCTTGGCGTGCTGGCGAACTGCCAGCCGCTATGGGCATGCGAGGAGCCGCAGATGACCGAGCTCACGCTGCCATTCCTCGGCCCGGAGCGGTCGTCGTGGCAGTACCCGTTCGGCAGCCTGCTGCGATCAGGAGCGCAGCTGTGCTTCGGCAGCGACTGGCCCGTGTCGAGCCCGAATCCGCTGTGGGAGCTGCACACCGCTGTGAACCGGACGGTGCCGCCGGGCTACCCATACGCCGGGCCCGGCGCTGGAAACGTGTTCCTGCCCAGGGAGCGGATCGGCCTGCACGACGCGATCGCCGCGTTCACTATCGGCTCGGCGTACGTCAACCACGCGGACGACGTCAGCGGTTCGATCGAGGTCGGCAAGGCCGCGGACTTCGTGGTGCTGGACCGGAATCTGTTCGCGCACGCGGCTGACGAGATCGCCCTGGCGAACATCGACATGACGTTCGCTGGCGGCCGGCTCGTGCATGACCGCGCCGGGTAGCCGCGGATCCAGGCGGTGATTTGGGACGGCCGTGGGCATGGCCCGGCCTGCCGATGGGCACGAGATGGCAGCACAGCCAGTCAAACCCATCGCGCGGGAGGTCGTTATCAGCCGCATGCAGCGCATCAGCCGTGGTCTGGCCGACCTGTCCGGGCGCGCGGGCCCGCGGCCGCAAGCGCAGCCGCGACGGACGCGAACCAGTCTCCCGCGCGGCCTGTTGCCGCGGACCGTGCAGCTCTGCATCCACTGCCGCGAGAACCCAGCCGGGTTCTGGGTCAGCCGCAAGGACGCCAGGGTCGTGCGGCGGCCATGGTGCCTGTCCTGCTGCCAGTTGTTCGACGCGACCAGCTGCGACATGACGCCGTTCGGTGGTTAGCTACGTCCCTCACCACGAGCGGCCGCGCGCCGAGACCTGCGCCTTCTCCAGCGATCCGTCCGGGTAGACGAGCCACACGACATCGTGCAGGTTGAAGGTCAGCCGCACGTGCTCAGGCCGCAGGACGACACGCTGGCCGAGCGCCGGAACCGGCCCAGCGGCAGGATCGAACCGCAGCGTGGTGTGCTCCTCGTTGAATGCCACAACCTCAGCCCCGTGGGCCAGCGGTCGAGGCGGGCCGTAGTCGCTCGCGACGGACTTGCGTCCGACGTCGAGCACTGCGCGGTCAGGCGCGCGGCTGATCACGGTCGCGACAATCCAGAGCGCAGGCTCGAACGGCAGCCCTAGACCGTCGATGTCGGACTCCATCAGCGCATATGTGCCCGCCTGGATCTCGGTGACGAACGGATCGGCCAGCGCTTCGCGCAGGGTGGATGTCCCGGCGGCTGAGATTGTGCCGGCGGGCAGGCCCGCCCGGTCGAACGACTGCTTAACCTCGGCCAGCGTGGCGTAGGCGCGCTCGATCACGGCGGCCCGGTCCGGATCGCTCAGCCGTCTCCTGCCCTCGTAACCCATCAGGCCGGCGAGCCGCAACCCGGCAGACCGCTGGACCATCGCGCCGAGCGCGGTTGCCGCCGCCGGTCCGGCCACCCCGCACCGGCCAAGGCCGACGTCCACGTCGACCAGCACGGCGACAGTCGAGTGGGCCGCGCATGCTGCCTCGGCGAGCGCGGTCACCGCATCGGGCGAATCGGCCGCCACGCACACCTGCGCACGATGAGCCAGCGCCGCGATGCGCCCGAGCTTCCCGCTGTCGACAATCTCATTGGCGATCAGGATGTCGCTGGCTCCCGCCTGCACCATGGCCTCGGCCTCGCCGACCGTCGCGCAGGTCAGCCCTGCGGCGGCTGACGTCAGCTGCCGGAGTGCCAGCGCGGGGGTGCGATGGGTCTTGACGTGCGGCCGGATCTTCTTGCCGGTTCCCCTGAACCAGTCCTCGGCGGCGGCCACATTCAACTCAAAGCGACCCAGGTCGACAATCAGCGCAGGCGATGGGAGCTCAGGCGCGCCGGTATCTGGATCGAACAGGCTGGCCAGCCGAAGGGTCTTCCCGAAGCTCGTTGTCATGCCCCTGCTCCCTCAGGCCGCCGAGATCACTGCGAGCAGGGTAACGACGATGCGGACAATCACCAATGCCCATCCGCGGGCATGCTGATTTCCGCCCTTGTCAGCCGGCCGCGCGTCAAGACACAATGCGCCGGTGAGCCTGGTCGGCATCGACGTCGGATCCAGCGCTGTGAAAGCAGCCGCGTACCGCGCAGGCGGCGGGCTGCTCGCTCAGGCCGCTGAGGACGTGCCATCGCGGCATCCGGCTCCTGGCGCGGCCGAGGTCGGCGGTGACGACGTCTGGGCTGGCGTCGTCCGGGCGGTGCGGCGGCTGACTGCCAGCGAGCGGGTCAGGCGTGACCCGCCGGTGGCGCTCGCGGTCTCGGCCTCAGGCCGGGAGGGCTTCCCTGCGCATGGATCAGGGACTGCGGCCACGTCCCGGATCACATGGACCCGACCAATCGCATCATGTGGTGGAATGAGCAGTCGCCAGCGACGATGACGCGGGCACGCTGGTTCCTCGGCTGGCACGAGCAGGTGTCGCTGCACCTGATGGGCTACCCGACGATTGATCCCGCGCTCGCGTCCGGCTTCGGCATCTTTGACCTCGCCACACGCTCCTGGTCGGCGGAGCGGGTCAGCGCGCTGGGCATCAATCCGCGCCTACTGCCGGAGGTCATCACGTGGGCCACACCGCTCGGCCGGATCAGGCCGAAGGCGGCTGCCGAGCTTGACCTGCCGCCGACATGCACGTTCGTGACCGGAAGCTGGGACGGCTCCTGCGCGGCCGTCGGTGCCGGAGTTGTCGACGACGGCGGCGTGCTGGTCGCGGCCGGCACCTGGGAATCGGCGGTAGCCCCGCTGCGAAGGCCGCGATTGCGGCAGGTCGCCGTCTGGCGGCTCGCGCTCACCCCCCAGCCCAGCACTCCCGGACAGGCCTTGTGGGCGAGGAGCCCGAACGGCACTAGCGTCCTTGACTGGGCTCTTGGCGTCACCGGCATCAGGCTCGCGGAGCTCGAGCAGGCGCTCGATTCGGCCGGCCCCGACCCGTCGCCGGTCCTGATGGTGCCGCACCTGTCCGGGGCTCCAGGGCCGTGGCCGCAGGTCAGTTCTACCGCCGGATCGGTGCTCGGCCTGACCCTGGCCACCTCCGGCGCCGATCTGGTCCGGGCAGCCCTTGAAGGCATCGCGATCGAGCTCACGCTCGCGGTCGGCGCGCTGCGGGCCGGCGGCTGTCCGATCAGGATCTGCACGGTCGCCGGCGGCGGGGCCCGGTCGCCATGGTGGATGCAGCTCAAGGCCGATCTTCTCGGGATACCTGTGCAGGTCGCCCAGGTGCCCGAGCCCGGCACGCTCGGCGCTGCGATGCTCGCCGGGGTGGGCGCCGGCGTCTACGGATCGGTTGGCGAGGCGGCCGCGCAGGCGCGCATCGCCCGGCGGTTCGAGCCCGATGAAGAGCGTGCGTCACGGTACGAGCGGAAACTGACGAAACACAGATACTGGGCGCGGGCGCTGCTGCCGGCCGGGAGGGAATTCTGATGCCGCACGCTGGAGACCTGCTTGCGGGCTTGCTCGAAGCGGCAGGCGTCACGTATGTCTT
>WNFC01003045.1_pt1 | contig 22883 bp, 18 predicted proteins | sample 5400541 | NCBI WGS metagenome assembly WNFC01 (sample SAMN13153342, study PRJNA577476) | soil metagenome | isolation source: 120 cm saprolite under Douglas fir tree site 2 hole 2 replicate 1 | place: USA:California | collected 2015-04-18
CCGGCGTTTCCGCGGATCGATCGCGCTTTGGGCCTTCGGACAGGACGATGCGTTCACGATGGAGAAGCTCGTGATCCGCGAGGTCCCGTGGGCGGATGAATACAGCCAGATGGTCTCGCCGCAAGCGGCGTACTTCAATTACCAGCTCTTCAAGAAAGACATCGCATTCGAGCTCAATTACTTTTGGCCGTGGATCGGCAAGACCGGTTCGTACGAGGTCCTGTTCAGGACTTTCCAGGTGCTGGGCTTGCGCTATATCGCGGGCTACGGCCCCTTTCCGGAAGCGGAGGCGGCAAGATTTCCGTCGGTCGGATTTCCGCGTCGCCCGACCGCGGCTGAGCCCGGCATTTGGCACATTTATGAGTTCCCGCGGCCCAATGTCGGCGATTACAGCCCGACCGAGATCGTCACGGCCAATTCGGGCGCCGACATGCTCGAGATCATGAGGCGTCCGGATTTCGACTTTACCCGCAAAGCAGTCATTGGATCATCGACGCCGAGCTTCGGACACCTTACTCCCGCACGCAATATGCAGCTCACGGTCATTCGGGGTGGGCTGCACGTGGCGGGACACAGCGAGGAAACGTCATTGGTCGTGTTGCCGCAGCAGTTCTCGCATTGCCTCAAGCCGCGTGATCCCACCGTACGCCTCGTCCGCGCGGATTTCCTGCTCACCGGCATGATCTTTTCCGGTGACGTCGACACCGACATTCGGTTCGACTACGGCATCTTTTCGCCGGCGTGCCGCTGGCGCGATCTCGCAGACGTCAAGGCCCTCGGCATGACGGTATCGGAAGCTTCGGCGCAGACGCCGAGCACGTCGGGGACGCTCGATTGGCAACGCCTGCGGCACAAACTGCGCGCCGTCGGCGCATCGTTCAGGTAGCTCACGTGTTGGATTTGCGCGGTCACGCGCTTCGTCCGCTGATCGCTTCGACGCGCACGGCCACCTGTTGGCGTGAAAATCCGAGATAGCGGTACTGCACGGCGCGGTCGGCGACGAATTCCTGGAACGCTTTGAACTCGTGCTGTTCCCAGTTCGGGTAATTAAAATACTCATCGAAGAGGATGATCGTTCCCGGCACGATCCGCTCTGCCAAGAGCATGAATATCGTCTGCGTCGAGCGGTAGAGGTCACAGTCGACGTGAATGAACGCGACTGGTCCCGGGTTGGACTCGAGCCACGCCGGAATGCTGCTCTCGAACCAACCCGGATGCAGCCGCACATTGCCGGGCACCTTCGGAAGGCGGCCGCCGGTGTCGAACGCGCGCTGACCAAGATTGTAGCCAGCCCAATCCTCGGGCAGGCCCTGGAAGCTGTCGAATCCGTGAATGATGCGGCTGCCGATCTTTCGCGCAATGAAGCGGATGGTGCCGCCGGTAAAGACTCCGAATTCGAGATAGTGCCCGTCGATCTTCACCATGTCGAGGGCGAACGCGAGCACCTCGGCTGGCGCTTCGAACCCGACCGCGTCGGGCATTGCGCGCTCGATATAGTCCGTCGTGCGCTGCAGCGCGCGCAGCGAACGCTCGCGCACCGGATGGATGCGGCCGACATCCCCGAGCTGCCGAAAGGCGCAGACGATCTTGTAGATGACATATTTCAGCTTGAAATTCGTCACCAGCATTGGAGTTGAGGTCCGATGAACCGCGGCGGCAAAGTCGGGCTTTCTGACCTCGTCCAGCGGACGGCGCCCGACAAATCAACCTACTGCGTTCGGGGTCGCTGGTCGAGCGGGACCAGTGAGAGGGGGCGTGGCGTGGGGTGATATGGTGCGAGATTCTAGGCCAAGCGTCACAGAGCGACGCGCACGATCAATAGGCGGTTCGTATTGATGCTTCTGGATTTGCTCCAATAGCTCGTCGACGTTGTCCGGACCTATTACTTCTGGGCCAAGCCGATCGCATTTGCGCTGGCATTCTTCGGATCGCTCGTGGCAACGACGAGAACCGTCAACGCGCTCGCATTCACTGGCTCAGCTGACGAACGAGACTTGATGCAAATGTCCAGTTCTTGAAGGGTGCCCTAAATTAAATTTCCTCCTCCTCAAACGCGACCAGTCGCGGAGGCAATGGTGAAGATGGAGCCGGGCCCTCCGCTATGCGATAAATAGTATACGCCTCGTCGCTCCGAGTGAAAACACGCAAAGTGAGTCGTATTTTTGTCGCTTTTTCCCTCGGCTCCGGTGAGGACAGGGGCGGAGTGCCCGCGATTGCGGAGCAGTCGAGTGAACGCGACCGCCAAGACAGGGGGTCTTCCTGTCACTGACCGCCCTGCGGTTTGTCGGTAGAAACGGGTCTCTGAAAGTCGGCGAATAACGGCGCGATCTCGGCCATGAACGGACGCCATCGCTCGACGACCACGTGGATCTGCGACAGCAATTTCCGCTTCTGCTCGGCCGGCATGTCACGATCCGGATCGGCGGCGCGCTCGAGCTCACGCTCCAGCTTCCGCCAAAATGGAGCGCCGGTGTACTGCTTCATTTGCTCGTCGGTATGGGCGACGAGCCGTTCGATTCTCGAGGCCAGCAATAGCGTCGACAGCACGAACGCGCCGGCGATCAACCCGATGACGATCAATGCCTTGAGCGTGAATTGGCCGAGTCCGCCGCGCTCCCGCGGTGAAGCACGGGGGACGGCGTAGTGGCGCACCTGGAGGTCATCGAGCGCGCCGCTCTCGGCGAGGTCGCCGAAAAAAGCCGTTCGCTTCTGCTCTAAGGCCGTGATGGCGGCGTGGATCTCGTCGGCCTTCGCGTAAAGGCTGAGCTGAGGCATCCCGGCAATCACCTTTCCGCTCTTGTGGCGAATGACGATATCAAGCTCGTCGATGCGGCTCATTGTGACGTGGTCCCCTTGTCGTAAGACGTGGAGTAGGTAGCCATAGTCTCTCCGTAGGCGAACGCAAAGCGATATCAGGCGCGACTCGGCGTGATGGCCGCAGCTATTTGATGGCGCTCCGGGCCTCACGGAGTTTCGCGACGATTCCGGTCCAATCCGGGAACAGGCGATCACCGGAGAGGTGTGGCATGCGCGAATCAATGTTCACCTGCAGGCGCCGCATGTCGGCGGCGTCGGCGCGCCGGCAGCCGGGCGTGAAGATGCCATAGTCGAACAAGATGTCGGTATCGACCACCCCGGAGAAGATCACGCCGGTCATCAAGAGATCGGCGCGTACGATCCGCACGCGCTCATCGCGCGCCCGCAAGCAATTCGAGAACTGCTGCGGAAGAACGACGAGCGAGGTGCCGCTGCTGCGACCCGATAGGTGAAAGGCGCCGCGGATCGGCGACAGCCGCATATCGTCCGCCGGCACCAGCGTCTGGGAAGGCGCCGCCGGCAGTACCACTTGCCGCATGAAGTCGAAATTCTCCGCCCGCATTGCCGCTACCATTTCGGGCGCGGAGGTTGCCGTCACTACCTCGGTCGGGCTGTAGTTGCCGATATTCGGGTTCGGCAACTCATAGATTTGCCAAAATCCGGGCCGCGACAAGTCCCGAGACGTCGGCGGCCACCGCCTTGTCGTAAAAATGGAACGGCCAGTAGACCAGCAACAGCGCCAGTAACGCGAAACCGGCGACGATGAGCTCGAACGATTTGTATGCCCGGCCATCCTCGGTCGTGCGTCGGATCATACCGTCGCCCGACATCGCGGCACCGCGTTGCACCGGCAAAGCTGCAATTGCATCTTGGAAGAACCGCATCGAATACAAATGTTCAGTATGCCTGTCCGCCGAGCACCGCTTGGCCCGCGATGTTTCCGGGAAGGACAAAACCGTTTGTGTTGATGATGCCGCGCCAGTACTCGCGATACTGCTGGCCGTTGATGTATTCAGAATTCTTGAGCCGAACTCCCTTGCCGAAATCGATCAGACTGTTCTTATAGCTCATGGCAAAATATTGGACTTTGATGGGCTTTTCCACCTTGATCGACGCGCCGGTGGGCTACTTTGGTCCGTGACATATTGTTGGCCGCCAGTTTCACCATGTCAAATAGCGTTCCCGCGACGCAACGCGCCCGGGATTTGAGACTTTTCTTCATCCATCCACCCCGACGAGGGGTGGGCGGAGCGCCGAGAGGCGACTGGCGGGGTAGAAGACGTGCCGTGGTGCCCGGCACGCCGACGCTTGCGAGGCGCCGGGCGAACCCTTCCGCCTGAAGGGACGCCCGCCATTCGGCGCTCCTGTACCTGGGGAGCTTCACAGCGGCCCCGCCGACGGCGCGGCTGCCGGCCGGCGTCAATTGTCACTTCGGGCCGGAACTGCGCCGCTTCGCGCTCGCCTACTACCATCAGGGGCAAGTCACGATGCCGCGGCTACTTGCGTTGTTGCGGGCGCTCGGCATTATCATTCTCCAAGCGGCAGCGCGTTCGCCTACTGATCTGTGCCCGGGACGGCTTCCTCAACGAGGCCCGCGATGTGCGCCGCGCCGGGCTTGCGAGCGCCGCCGCGGGGGGCAGGCTTGGCATGGCCAATTCATTTCGTTAGAGAGATCAGGGCGTTATGATGGATCGGGGTGGTATCGAAATGTCGGCTGGAGCAAGCCCCGGCGTCGCCGGAAGGGCCGATTTGCCGGAACCGCGTCGCCGGGGCTATTGGGGCTTCGGCCTCGTCGTGTTCGCCCTCATCGCACTCGCTGGCGCGGAACTCGTGCTCGTCATTGCCATTCCGGGCACGAACTACGGTGGGGCCGATGGCAAGGCGGCACAGGCCGAGATCCTGACCACACTCGAGTTTGCCAGGCAGTTTGACATCAGCAACTTGAACCCGCTCCAAGGAATGGGCTCGCAAATGATGCCCATGAATGTGTGGGTCAATCCGGCCTATTGGCCGTTTGCCATATTCGACAAAGAGCTGGCGGCTGAGATCTCGGGTGTTATCGCGCTCATTTGCTATATTCGATTCCGGGACTCGCGGTCGTCTATGCACCGCACCTCCTTGCATTCGGCTTGCTTGCGCGACTTTCGCCGGATCGGCCGCAAATGTTCTTTCTTGCTGGCGGGCTGTTCGCATCGCTGTTCTATAGCCTTTATTGCGATCCACTATGGACCATGGTTAGCGGCTTAGCTTGGGTCATACCCTTCGGCTTCGTGACCTTCAGCCCGCTGCACCGCGAGATGATCCTTGTTCGGTGCGCCGTTCTTGGTAGCTGCGTGGCCATCCTATTTCTGAGCGGGGCGCTCGAATACGTGTACTCGTTGTCGCAATACACGGCCCGCGTTCAGTTTCCGGACCTAATGCCGCGTCCGTGGAATGGCAATCACGCATCGACCGTTTTTGTGTCCAAGTTTGCCAAGCATTTCTATTGGGCCTGTGTGTGTGGCTGGGCACTCGGAATTGTGCTGTTGCGCGGCCGGCCACGAATTCTCGTCCTGGCAGCCGCATTAAGCGCCCTTTCATTTCTTGCGTACTACACCGCCTATCTGCATCAGGAGAGCAATTGGTGGCTGCCGCTCCCTATCTACATTGAGCACGCTCTCTTTGCCCTGTTCTGGACCGCGGCAGTCGCAGGCTATTGGCGCGGGTTAGAAGCGCTGGCGGTTTGCGCTCGCCACTGGCTGCGCGCGACCGTTTCTGCAGGGCCTGGTTTGGCCTTTGCGGCGGCTCTCAGCCTCCCCGGTTTGGCCTTTGCGGCGGCCCTCAGCCTCAGGGCGCGATATCGACTTTCGATCCGCGTCCAAATGTCATTCAAGCCACTTCACCACATAGGTGCCAGTTGGTGGCGAGCGCGCCTGCCGTCGCTCTCGCCGCGGCAAGCCGCCGTGGCGACAGCGATCGCGGCTGTGCTGGCCGCCTCCGTCGTTCCAGCCTTCCCAATCGCCAAAGCGCTCAGATACCCGAAGACGCTGTCGCCTTATTGGCGCGAGGATTGGTCAAACGAGCCCGAGCTCAGACAGTTCTTTAGCAACAACATCGGTTTGGCTGCCGATACTCGGTTTCGGGGATCGGCACTCTTTTATACGTTTGGATACGATGAATTCCTCACATTGAATAATCTGTGGGTCGACCGTGTTCCGACTGCAAACGAATATACCCAGCTGGTCACGCCGCAGGCGATTTACTTTATCCATCAATTGTTCAAGAGGAACCTTGAATATGACCTGAATTGGTTCCGGCCATGGATCAATACCGGCGGCGCCTCCTTTCCGATGTTGTTTCGTACCCTTCGGGCCCTCGGGGTGCGCTATCTTGGCGGCTATGAGCAGCTCCATGTTGCAGGCATGGAAGATTTCCCATCGGCGAGCTTTCCGCGTCGCGAGCCACGTAATCCACCAGGGCTCTGGGTGATATACGAAATGCCCGACGTCAATCTCGGTAATTATAGTCCCACGGAGGTATCGACCGCTCGGTCGGCAGCGGAAATCATCGCGGCCCTCGGTGCTGCAACCTTCGATTTCCCCCGCCAAGCCGTCCTTTCGACCGAGATCCGCGATCGACTCGTTCCGGCGCGCGATATGAAGCTATCCGTGATCCGTGGCGGCTTGCACGTTTCGGGGAGCAGCGACGGCACATCCCTAGTCGTGCTGCCGCAAGAATTCTCGAACTGCCTGCGCGCTCACGATGGCCGGGTACGGCTGGTGCGTGCAAATCTGATAATGACAGGAATCATTTTCTCGGCGGCCGTCGACACTGACATCTCCTTTGACTATGGCATCTTCTCGCCTCGATGCCGGCGCGCCGATTTTGCCGACATGAAACAGCTTGGCATCAAGCTTCCGGGTCTATGACAACCGGCAGGCTATTGGTACAAGAACTCATGTCGACTGACCCACTTCCGGAACAAAATGCGGCGAACGTCGAGCACTTCAGGCAAATTGCGATCGATCGGGTCCCTGGCCGCCCGCTTGGACTACACGAAATTGTAGTTGCATTGGCGTGTCTTAAACTTAAATGGCGCCCAATAACGGAAAAACGGAGGCCAAATCGTTTGTGGGCTGTGCGTGCCGTGTTATCGTAAATCAAACGTCTGGACCTATCAACGGATGGAAAAGGTTGGCGCCTATTGGTAATACCAAAAGCGGTGGTCGTTCGGAGACTACAGGTTTGCATGCTTGGATGAAATCTCACGGGTTTGGAAGGCTGGCCCGCGCCGCGGCAGCAATCCTGGTCGTGTTATTGGTGGGCGCAACATTCCGCGCCGGCGTCCAAAAGGGGCTGGTCGGAACGATCGGCCTGCAGGAATGGGGGCGTTATCTTTTTGGCATTGGCGCTGCGCTGACGCAGTCGAGGTGGGGCATCGGCGGCTACGTCATCGACAGTCCGATCGAGCAAAAACTTCAGGTCGAAGGCCTAACGGATAATCCCGACAAGCTCAAGGCGCTCGGACTTTCGTTCCCTGACAACTTCCGCGACGAGAGCGTCATGCAACGAGCGTTGGAGCAGGCTCGCGCTTTTGACGTGGCGCCGGCTCCGCACGATGATTTTCGGCGGCTGCGGGGATCGGGCGGCGACGATATTGGGATCGCCCCTTTCACGACGCTTGCGTTCTGGCTGTTCGGCTCGAAGATATCGGCGTTGTATTACACCTACTTCGTCCTGCTTTGTGCGACCATCTTTCTATGCGTCCTCGGCCACTGGCGCAGTCCGGCAGCCATGGCATGTTTGGCGCTCATGGTCTTGTCGCTCTATCTCCTTGTCACCTCGGACTTGGTGAATTTCACGCGAGAACTAGCTCCACATCGCGGCGAAGCCGGGTCGGACGTCAAGGATCCGCGTTTTTTTGGAACCATTGCCGCTTTTCCAGCGCTTCATCTGCTATTGACCTGGTTGCGACGCGACCATCAGCTTGCGCCGTTCGATGTCATCGTTCTGTTCGGACAAGCGGTGGTCTTGGCATTTGTGATTCAGATCAGGTGGCCGGTCCTTTGGCTGTTATTTGCGCTTTATGCCTATTGGATTGTTCGGCTCGCTTCGTTTCCGAAACTCAGCTTAAGGGAGCTATGCCACTGGCGCCAAGCACAATCTCTCCCCGTAGCCGCGGTATATGCTCTGGTTATCAGTGGTGGAGTTGTCTTGGTCAACATCACGGCACACCCGATCTACCGCCTGGATGGAGACCTGCTGCACCATCCGCTCTGGCAGAACGCCATCGAATCGCTCGAAGCCAATCCCGATTGGGATTTGAGATATCTCTCAACAGTTAACGGAATTAGAAGTGATGAGATGCCGAGAGAAATAGCCAGGCAAGAGATTGCGAAGCTTCCGCCCGATCAGCGGTCGCAGTATCTGACGCGCGGCGGATGGCCGAGTCCGGCCGCGGCCTCGTATTTCGCTCGGGCGCGCTTCTTTCAAATTCTTTGGACAGATCCGTTGTTCGTGCTTCATACTTTCCTGGTCGACCAGCCGAAGATGATCTTGTCAATGCTTTCCCAATTCTATCTGGACCTTGTTCGGTCTGTGTCGCTATTACAGGGATTTGGCGTGTTCGCGACAGTCGGCATGATAGTCTGGATCGGCGCGGCAGATCCTCAGGCGCCAGTCCTGCTTCGTCCGCTCGTAGGGGTCGCCGGCGGGTTTTCCCTGATTGCACTGCTGCCCAGCTTCATTGCAGCACTACCCCATCAATTGACCATGATCGATCACTTCCTATGGTTTCTGCTTTTCCTCTGTTTGCTCATCTGCTTTGGTGGGGTGTGCCTCGCGCGCGGGTTGGCCATTTTAAGTCCGTGGCATCGACCATTTTGATCGAAAAATCGCTAGGGCGTGGGATTAGAACTTCGCTTCGGCACCGCCGAGCAGAGCTCAATCGGCCGGCGCTTCGGAACCGCTCAGCGTGGTGGCCGCGTTGGCACAAACTGAAGTCGGCAGAACAAGCCTACGACAGCAAACAGATGCAAAATGGTCTTCCACACTCTGTTTTACCGCGATTTGGCGCGTATAACATCACGACGATCCCTACTACCACGAGGGGAGACGTTATTTGCAATCCTGAACGGATGGCAATAACATCGCCCGCACGGGTGGTAGCGTAAAGTTCCAATTTCCACCAGGAAGAAAGTACATTTGACTCCCGCTCGATGAGAAGCTCAACCTCGTGCAACTAAAGAGGAAACGTGTAGATGGGTGAATTGGCGAAGGCGATCGCGCTCGTTGCTGCGCTTACCATGGCGGGCTGCTCTGACGGCGCTCAAGTCGCCAAAGGCGACAAAGGGGATCAAGGTGATCCAGGTACCCCTGGCCCGGCGGGACCGAAGGGCGATAAGGGAGACAAGGGGGATAAGGGAGATAAGGGAGACAAGGGGGATCCCGGTACGACGCTCAGAATTGTAGCGCCACAGTCGGCGGTTGCCTCGTGTGAAACTGGCGAAATGATGATTAGCGCCTATTGCACGGGCACATTCAACGCCTATCCGCTGGTACCACTTGCGAACGGTGCCCGATGCGGCAACAACCCAAACTCTACAACTTTGCGCGTAACCATCGTATGCGCAAGACGTCAGTGAGAGTGGAACGTGAGGCCAGGGCGCGGTCGGCCGTAACATTGGTTTGCGTCGTTAACGCCGATTTTTCTGGCAAATACAGCACTGGCAGATTTCACCTGCCGACATCCAGGAGATAAGCAGTGTACTTCGTCATGGGAAATCGCGACGACCTAATCCGCCAGTACCCCAAAAATGGGTTCTGGGCGGAGATCGGGGTGTATCGTGGCGACTTTTCGCAAAAGATTCTCGAAATCTGCGAGCCGTCCGAACTGTACCTCATCGACAATTGGAAGTTCGAGATCCAGGACCATAATCCGTTCACTGACGAAGCGGAGAACTTCGGCGGCTTTGCCGGGAAGATTCATTGGCAGCACTTCGGAGACGATCCGAATGCCACGCAGGAGCAGAATTACCAACACGTTAAAAGCCGTTTCGCATATTCGCCACAGGTAAAGGTGGTGCGGGCGAATTCAATCGAGGGCATTCAGAGCCTTCAGGACAACCATTTTGACGTGATGTATATCGACGCAAACCACCAATATGAATACGTGCTGCGCGATATGATGGAAGCGCGCAAGAAGCTCAAGCCCGGCGGCGTGATGCAGATGAACGATTTCTATGAAGGCCCGGGGGGTGCGGAGCAGAATCTCGGCGTGATGGGTGCCGTGAATACTTTCGTCAAGCGCTACGATTTCCACTACATCGCGATGAGCTACGGGTCCTACGCCGACGTGACCCTTACCGACGATCCGAGTTCGCCCTACGTCAGGGAATTCATCGCCAACTTGAACAACAGTGACCTGACGTTCGTCGGCATTTCGGATCCGCTGGTGCCGAACATTCGCTACAAGCTTTACCGCAAGGCCAACGGCGATACACGCTTTCTTGCGCTGCTTTAGCCCTGTTGGCCGAAGGGCTGTGACTTCACGCCAAGACGATATTCGGGTGTAGTCTGCCAGAATGGCAGCTCGGTCCGGTGCGCCTTCAGGAATTCGGCGACGGCATCCAGATGATGCTGAACGCAACCCGGTACCGCCGCACGCGGAGTATGTTCGTCGCCTGCGATGGCGATGACTCCGCCGATCGAGACGCGCGGTGCCAGCGTGCGCACCGCCGCACGGTTGGCCTCGTAGGTCTCAGCGGTAAGCCCAAGGAACGCGACCGGACGGGTAAGGTCGACCACGTCTACTGGATAGCGCGCCACGAAAATCCGCTCGGCCGGGTAGCCGCTCGCGATGAGGAGATCGGGTAAGTCGCGTTTCTTAAGTTGGGCTCGGGGCCGTCGGCCAGCCATGAGGTCGTAGTCCGAGCCCCATAGGGGGACGCCGGTTTCGGGCCGATGCCGGAAATCCGATGTGATATCGAACAGCACGAGACGGCGGCTCGTCTCACCGAGCGCGACGAGGCAGGCACCAATGACCGCGAGCACCTCCGGCATGCCTTCGCCGCAATCGACGATGTCCCCCGGAATGCGCGCCTGGATCAGGTGGCGCACGGCGCGGTAGATCGCGAGCGCTTGATTGATCGGCAACGTGAGCTTGCCCTGCAGGCGCCGGCAGACGCTTTCGAATTCAGTGCGAACGGTGGAATCGATCGCAAATTCCCGCACGGGACTCGGCGGCAGGGGAGGAGGTGGGAGGGGGCGTGGTGCAGCGGAGACAGGTGGCGCCACCGTGGCGCCCTGCGTCGTGGCGGGCGCGGGAGAGCCGGCGACAGGCATCGCGGCCGCGGCCACGATGCCATCGTACTCGGCTTTCCTTAGCAGCACGTAGCCGCGCTGCTCCAGAGACCGCAGGATCGCGCGCTTAAGAACGGTCATCATTTTCGGCCCCGATTGGTCTCCTCACGCCTCTCGGAATGTTAGCCGCAAACATGAATTCCAGCCGGTATTTCGACCAAAGCATCAGTCTTTCCAGCCGGCCAGCAATGATGGCCCTGAACCAGCCTCGGGCCGCGAGCTCCTGCCCGGAGGCCGAGAAGTGACACCTATCGTGACGGTGCTCGATGCCGATTTGGTCGGTGTCCGGGCCGGGCAGGACCCTATCCCAGATGGAAACGAGCTTCTTCTGGCCAAGCCGAATCTGGGCGCTGTTTTGGAAAGGATGGGGCGCATCCTCGCACAGCGTTGCGAGTGCCACGTAGACGGGTGCCTTGACCCCCGCCTTCCGCAAGCCACGTAGCATGGAGCGAAAGCAGTCGCGATATTCGTCGGCCGTCATAGGCGTGTGATTGGCATTTGCCTCGCCCTGATGCCAGCACAACATGTCGACCGCGATGCCCGCCCACTTGAGCCGATGCAACGCGAACATCAAGCGGCGATAACATTGGCCGCCAGGGGCCCAATCCTGGACGTAGGTTCCACCAAAGGCGATGGGCACGAGCAGCACCGAGCGAAAGATGCCTGCATCGATCAGTTGGTCGCCCAACCGGCCCCACACGGAACCGCCGTCGGTCGACGCGCCAGGAAGCGGATCGATCGCACGATAAAACCTCATGTCGAACATGTTGAAGACGTGAACCGGTCCGCGCGGCTCGTAACGCTGATCGCCTGAATTGGCGGCATTCGACTGTCCGAATGTGAGGATGACGGCGGTTTCGGGCGGATTGGCCACGCTCGGACCGACCAGCCGATCATGGGCCATCGGTGCCTCGACCCCGTCAACATAGATTCCAGCCGCCTTGGCGTATTCAACGGTGCCATCGTCGTTCTCGAAAGTGGGAAGGTTGGTTACCTCCGCCCTACCGGCAGCAATTGCCGGACTGGTCGGCAACAGCCCCTTATCGATATGGGACTTGGTAGCCGTGGGGTCTACGTCGGTGCCCACGGCGCCTTCGAGCTCAGATAGCCTGATTTCGATGGTGATGCTCGTGGCTACGGCCGGAGGAATCGACGGTCGCTTCTCGGAGCGCAGCGCCTCGATGACGTTGCTGATCCAGATCTGTGGCGCGAGCCAGCCGAGCCGGATGACGATCTTTCCCAAAAACATCACGCTCAAGCTGCGCGGCATGGAGAGGGCGGAGCGGAACATGCGCAGCAATTTCGCCGAACGCTTCGAACCGGTGTAATATATGCGCGCCGGGGGAATGCTTCTCAGGTCCTTGGCGAGCTTGTGTTGGTTGATCGCCAACGGTATCGCGTCGGCGTTCAAATGAAAGCCGATGATGGTCCCGCTTGGTCGCATGAAGCGCCGGACCGCGACGTAGATTTCTGAGAAGCGCGCCAGATCGGCGAATTCAAGATCGCAGATACAGATGTCGAATTGAGCGGGTTGCGGAAAGATTCCCCTCGTGCTTCCTATCATGAGGGCTGCGACAGACATCCATGCATGCAGGCCGGGCAAATTTGCGACGGTGCCGGAAATGCCTGATCGGTCGCCGACATAGAGCACGTCATTCGCGCCGAGTGCGCCAGCACGTTCGATCAGCCGACGAAGGTGACGCAGCGCGCCCCAATATGGGCTGAGCTTGGTAACCCTGGGCCACCTGCCGAACAGCGGATAGTAGAATCTCCGAGCCAACCGTCCTGCCGCGCTTCCATGGATCTTCGTAGGCAGGACCTCTGGTCCTCGGCGCATTCGCGAGAACTGAATCACCACTGGTGCGGCGGTCTTGCCGATTAAGAGAACTTGCTCGGCTTTGAGCCGTTCTATTTCCTGGTCAAGTGTTCGAATCCGGTCGGAGTAGTAAATTTTCACAGCCCCGAGTGCCGCCTCAAACGTCTGCTTTTTCTCGTGCAGTTGTTGCTGTTTTTCCTGCAGTCGTTGCTGCAGGCTGATATATTTTTCCTCGTAGCGTTTCAGAGTTTCAACAAAATCTCTGTTTGCCGGATTGCCGGATTCCTGCCCCCTCCCGTCTTCAGGGGCCCGGTCAAAAGAAATCTGCATGAAGCATTCCGAGTTTGACGACCTCGATCCAGCTGCGGTGCTTGCGAGCGCCTCCAGAAATGGCCGGTCTAGCTCCTGGTTTTGTCTTCCCGTTTCTTCTAGCTCTTCGTTCTGTCTTGCCGTTTCCGCTAGGATGGCTTTTTCGATGAGATTCTGCTGATGGCTCATCGCCTTGACGGATGCCGCGCGCCGGCGAGTCAGATGCTTCTGCTTTGCATCGAGCTTCCACCAGGTTTGGTCACGCTTGGAAAGATAAGGGGGGGGCTCCATCGTCTCAGTGAGCGTTCCGAGGCGGGAGGATAGGAACTGATAGTGCGCCTCCGTAAAGCCGGCCCAGTGATAGGTCCATTGCGGATGCTCGAGGTGGGACGGCAAATGGCTCGGAACATGGGACATGACCTCGTCCACGAAGACGCGGAGCGCGTGGCGCTCCTCATCGATATTTGCCGGCAAGTCGGCAGCGTGAAGCGTGAGTGGGTACTGTGCGAAGTCTCGCTGATAAGGCGTCACCCATGAGATCATCCGCTCGCCGATCTCTCGTGGTTCCGGCCAGCCAGGCATGATCTGATCATGCGCAACGTCCTGCTCGCGAAGCTCCATCATCAGGAATTCATCCGAATCCCCGATCACATCGGGTTTGGCGGTCGGGCAGAATTCCCTCATCAAGCCGTGGTCCCAATAGGAATTGGGCTCCGCGACGTAGCGCTCGGGTCGCAGTCCGACGATGGCAACAGGCATTTGATGGCCGAGCAGCAAGGTGTCGTCGACCAGCCAGTAGAACTGCTCCATATAATGGATGTGGAAATCCTTCCGATTGACGGTCTTGCCGCGAATGGTGTTGTGGCGGTGTTCCAACACGAGCTTGGCCATGTCGCGCGGCGACATTGACAGCGTGGCGGTCTGTGAATCGACGCGTTTTAGCAGCTCGGGCGTCACCTCTTTTGCAACCACACAATAGCTGGGCGAGGCGACGAGCCGTTCTCCGCGCGTGAGGTGATCGAGCAAATTGCGCAGGCTTCCATCCGCCAGGATGAAATCAGCATTGAGAAAAATCATCCAACGGTCAGTCATTACCGGGCCGAGATCGGCAAAACCGCGGTGCAGCGCGTAGGTCAGTGCCATCCCGTATTTCTTGTCCGGCGCAGTAATAAGATCATCGAGATTGATTAGCTTGAGCGAACAAATGGTTTGAAGGCGCTGAATGGCCGGATTCCGACTGACTCGGGGGAAGAAGCGCTGCTCCGTCAGAATGACAACTTCGCAGGATACCTGCGAGGCGAGATAGGGAAGATTACCCGGAGCGAGAAGTGCAGGGATGGTCAGCGACAGCAGGTCTTCGATATAGCTGTCGCCCCACGCATAGGTGATGACGCGCGTGGGGAGCCTCGTCGGGGAAGTGCTCTCGAGGCTGGCCTGCGGCGTCGCCTGCTTATGTTCCTCCATGCTGCGCCAGCCCCACTATTACCTTAGCCGATGACCCGGCGGCGGATCCGCTTCCCCAGCTCGTTGAGCAATTCTCGTCCCGAGATGCCGGACAAAGCCTTGGCGTGTGCGGCCGCAAGCTCGCTCTGAAATATGCGGGTCTCCTGCTCGACTCGCTCGGCAACTACTCTCTCCCTGGAGATGTATTTGATCCGCTTGCCGTCATACAATTCGCCGTCGACAACCATGGCGTATCGAGCGAGATGCCTCTCGTTGGTCACTGCCTCGTAGACGCCCTGGAACGGAACGCAGAACGGCTTGTCATATTTTTTCTGCAAGAGCGCGACGAGGAGGTGGGTCGTCTGCGCGTTGAGAACTAGGTAGTCGAGCAAGCTCGGCTCCCACGGTATGAAACTAGCCATCTGCCAACCTGGCCCCACCCAAATGCCCGACACCTCGTAGGAATTGTACCGCGACAGGGCTTCGAAGAAGTTCGGCTGATAATTGAAAAATCCGTGTTCGAGGTGGACCGTGAAAGGCACCGCATGCAAGATGAAACCACCGGCCATGGTGAGGTCGTGCACCACTTTGAACACATTGTACTGATTGAGAATGTGCTCGGATGTGCCGTGATTGGTGACAAATCCGTACTTGCCGACATGCTCCGGCGGGCAGGGGTCGAAGTTGAGATCGAGCGGAATGGAATTGAATTGCGGATCGAGATCGATGCAACGGTAGGTGAATCCGAGCGCGGTGTAGAGTTCGAAGCCCGACCCCTTCCAGTTCGCGAACCGTTCGAGCATGTCTGCTGGAGGTTCCGCCTTTCCGAACGCCTTGAACAAGTTCTTGACGAGCCCGGCCCTCGGACACCATACGTTTTGCGCTCCGAGTTCCATCACGTCGGTAATGCCTTCAAAAACGCCCAAGCCTTTGAGCTGGCAGTACAATGCCAGCACTGGTGGACCCAACCCCATACTCTCAATCCTTTTCTCGTGTCGTTCAGAGAACAACACGTCATGCGCCACGGTGCAAGGGGTTGCGCAGATCGAAAATCCGATTTTGTCGATCTATTTCAACATTTTGCGTACTGAAATGAAAGCGAGAATTGTCGAAGGCCTAACTGCCCTCCGCCTCGATCAGGTGAAAAACCGGCGTCGAATGCGAGCTCCGACCTCCGACAGGAATTCCCGGCCGGACAACTCCGAGACGGGCCGGGTGGCGCTCCTCTGCTCGAGCTTGACCTGAGCGCGACATAGGAGCTCGGGTGCCACGGACTGGAGTTCCTGCTGCAGGGTCTGGAATCGGAGCAGGCTGGCCGCGAGCTCGCTCTTCAGCGGCCCGATCTCGTTCTCCGCCGTGGACAGTCGCGTCACGACGTCCCAGTATTTGCCCTGGAGCGAGGCTAATTCATTACGAAGCAGGACGGTCTCCTGCGCGACCTTGTCGGCAATTACGCCTTCCTTCGTGATGTGCTTGATGCGCTTGCCGTCGTAGAACTCACCGTCGACGATCAGATTGTAGCGTTCCATTACGGCATCCGGCGTCGCCGCTTCATAGACGCCCTGGAAGGGAACACTAAACGGTTTGTCGTACATCTTCTGCGAGAGGACCACGAGCAGGTGCGTGGTCTTCGAGTTGATGACCATGTAGTCTAGAATGTCGGATTCCCATGGAATCAGACTGGCCGCCTGCCACCCCGGCCCGATCCAGATGCCGAGCAGCTTGTAGGAATTGTAACGCGCTAGACTCTCGAAGAAGTTCGGCTGATAGTTGAAGAAGCCGTGCTCGATATGCGCCGTGAACGGCACGGCGTGAAGCATAAGTCCCGCAGGCTTGGTTAGATCGTGGACGACCTTGAAGAAATTTTGTTGGTTGAGCAAATGCTCCGACGTGCCGTGATTGGTCACGAAATCGTATTTCCCGACGTGCTCGGACGGGCATTCGTCGAAGTTGAGGTCAAGACGGATCGAGTTGAATTGTGGATCGACGTCGATGCAATGGAAATCGAAACCAAGCGCGGTGTACAGCTCCTGTGCGGAGCCCTTCCAGTTCGCGAAGCGGTCCAGCATCTCCTGTGTCGGTTCCGGGCTGTCGAACGCGCGAAACAGATTTTTCACCAGTTCCGGCCGAGGACACCAGACGTTCTGAGCGCCCAGCTCCATCACGCTGCTGATCCCGTCGAATGTGCCTAGCCCCTTCAATTGCCGGTACAATGCGAGGATCGGCGGACCCAAGCCCATATCGCTTCTTCTCCGTCACAGATCGACGACGCAAGGCGCCGCGAGCCCGGTCTTTCGTGAAGGCGATACCTATGGGGGGAGGACCGAAAGTTGTCAATACATTCGACCGGGCACGCAATGTTCAGCCGATTTTCGGCGCTGACGAACCACGTCGGCCCACCAGACATAGCCATAGGATTCGAGCACGGATTCGATGGGGGTGGTGTGCGGGGAGAGTGGGGGGATTGGAACTGTGGAACCCGACGCTTGCGCGACAGGTATGGACATGGGAGGCGCGCCATCGGCGGACCGGGCGAGTTCGACGGGCGGCGTGTGCGGCGTCGGACCGCGGAAGTGCCGAATGAGCTTTGCGATCGCCCCCGGCGGATTGGTGAAGAGCAGGTATCGGATGCGCTGACTTTGCGCCTCCGGGACCGCCCCGCCGACGGTGGGTGGCGGGGAAGCCGGCGCCGGACGGCCGACCGCAATTGGCTGGGATTGCATGCGATCGAGGACTGCCTTGCGCTCCGCCACCATCTTCGATCGGTCGAAGTGGGGAAATTGCGCCGGTAGCTCGCTGACTGCCTTCTTCAGGTCATACAACAAACGATAACAGTCACGCGCGAGTAGCCGATCGCGAAAATCGCGATCGGGTTTCGCTTCGTTGGCCGCATCGACGACCTGCAGGGCGAATTCGAGATGTCCGAAGTTGAGCGCGATGAAGGCGAGTTTCAACAGCATCAGGTAAAGCTCGTTCTGCGACCTCGCGATCGATCGCACGCTGTCGATGTTGCGGAAGAAAAGGGCGTCACCGAAGGCGAGAACGCCCTTGGCGCGGGCGCCGAGCGGAAGGCGGTTGGGCGAGATTTCTTGCAAGTAGGTGAAGCCGACGAAATGGAAGCCGTGACGCAGCGCGAAGTCGAAGATATCGCTGAACAGCGGCTGGCCTTGGTACATCGGGTGGAATTCGATTTCGGTCGCCAGGGCGACGCAGTGATCGTGAAAGGTCTGCTCCCCTCCCTTGAGGATGTCGAGCTCCGAGCCTTGCGTATCGAGAGAAAGGAAGTTCGGTGCCAGACCGTCCGCCGCTTCGGCGGTTTTCATGATGCTGTCGAGTGTCCGGATGTCGACGTCACGGATGTCAACCACGCTGTAGTCGTTACCATACACGACGTCGTAGACGGCGTTCTGCAGCATGACCCCGTCCACCTCGCCATCGAGGTGCAGTTCACAATAGTATTTCCAGTAATGCGAACTCGGTTCGAGATTCGAGCTGGCATAGGGATTCTTCGTGATGAAGATTTTTCCCCGCCGATTATGCTGTCCGAGGCAATAGGGAAGGATGTGAAAATTCTCGTTTTTGTTTTCCTCGATCATCTGCCGCGCGCAGGTCTCGTCGGCCTCGTAGAGAACATGCACGAGATGCTTGGCGAGACCGGGGGGGCAATTCAGCGCTACGCCGAAGCCCCTGCCACCGACGTGGTGGGCGACGATCCGATCCTCCAACTCGGGCATTTTAATTCCTCGCTGACGTTGCTGTGCAGTCGATCTCGGAACTGACGGGCCGATGTTCGGCCATAATTAGGCCCGCAGTCGTCAAATTGCAATTTGCCACGAGCGAGGGCCCCAGTTTATTTGCGGCAATTCGAGTGTTAAGAAGAACGGTGGTCAGTGACCGCCATGACCGTGAGCGCGCTTGCACGATCGGTCGAGGGGATTCCGAATGCGCGAACTCGAAGATCGCATCGTCGCCCACCATGTCGGCGGCAGGGGCTTTGGCGTGGCGCTGAATGCTCCTGTGAAGTTTTCCCGGGATATTGTGAATGTCTTGTACGAGGCCGACGACAAATGCGCGCGCGAGATGATGGCGCAGAACACGAACGAGAATTTCCATATCCTCCCTTATTGCCTTGGCCGCGAGGACGCCGCCGGCAAGCTCTACATCACCAACAATGCCTATGCGACCTCGAATCTCAAGCCGAATCCGGAATACGACGCCTACTACTGCGAGGTCACGCTTGCAGGCGAGATCGAGGGGGTATCGGTCCAGGACACCCGCTATGACGCCGTGTACGGCAACGAAAACAAGGTGGTCGAAGTCCGCGACGTCATGATCCATGCGCTTGATACGCTGGTACGTGACCGCAAGGTGCCGGGCAATCTCGAGCCCGACTTCCTGTCGCTCGACACTCAGGGGTCGGAGCTCGACATTCTGCGCGGGGCCGCGGCCACGTTCCGCGATCATTGCGTCGCGCTGGCGACTGAGATCGAATTTCATCCGATGTACGAGGGGCAGGCGCTGTTCTCCGGCGTTTTCGATTTTGCCCTGCGCCATGGATTCCATTTCGTCGGATTCACCTATCTCCAGGAAATCTCGCCGCGGCGAACGCCGGTGGGCGCACGGGCGAAAGGGTTTCTGGCGTTCGGAGACGCGCTGTTTCTGCGCCGCATCGACAGCGTCAAGGCGATTTCCGGTTCGCCGAACGAGCAGCACTTGATGCTGCTGAAGCTCGCCTTCGTCGCACTCAATTTCGGTTACCTGGAATATGCGCTGCTGGCGCTGGAGGTGGCCGAGGAGGCGCCGCCCGACCCCGAGCTTCACGCCCGCCTCATGGCGCGCGACTGCTACCGGCTACTCTATGAGTTGTACCGAGCGGTGAAAGCATTGCCGCCGAATTTGCTGCATACCCAGCGCTCCGAACTCGTCGCCGAACGGCGCAAGATGGTCGAAGGCGGTTACATGCCTTCGTCGAAGGAACATGCGGAACGAGGTTACCTGCGGCGGATCGCGATGACGCGGCCGGCCGGCGCGCTCTATCGGGTCGTGAGGCCAGTGTGGCATGGAGTGCGCGATGCGTACCGCGCGCGCGTCGGCGCAGGCCGGGCCACTCCGCCGGCATTGGCGCCGTGTGCGGGCGCGAATGCCACTGCCTCCTCCGTCGCATCGCCGGGGTTTTCCCCGCGCTCGATCGAGGATTTGCTCGAAAGCTACGGCTACGACTGGCTGGCCCACGAGGTTCGCCGGCGCCGACGCGACGCGGAACTCTACGTCGCCGGTCGCGTCCATTGACAAGGCAGGCCTTGCGTTCCAAGGGTACGTGCTTCCGTGCATCGATCTTCGAGGGAGGATCCGGATGGGTCTTGGGCCACCTGTTCTTGCGTTGTATCGGCAGCTCAAGGGGCTTGGCGTCTTCGACGGCATCACCGACGTCATCGAGCTTGGCGCGCAGAACGTCTGGTGCCCGCAGTCCGAGCTCGTCAAGAGCCTGTTCAAGGCGTTCGGAAAGCCGGAACCCCCGGCGGACATGCTCGAACGATTTGCGAACTGGAAAGGGTCCGGATTGGAGCTGTACACCGCGCTCGGCTTCACCTATCGCTGTATCGATCTCGATCCGCAGTTCAACTCAATCCCGCTCGACCTCAATTTCGATCCGTGTCCTCCGGAGCACGTGAGCAAGTACGGATTCGTCACAAACCACGGCACTTCGGAGCACATCCTCAATCAGTACAATGTATTCAAGGTAATGCATGACCTCACCAAGCCCGGTGGTTTTATGCTGCATGCAGTGCCATTCACTGTCCATCTCGAACACGGGTATTTCAACTACCAACCGAACTTTTTCGAGAGCCTGGCAAAGTACAATGCCTATGAGGTCCATGGAATCTGGGTGGGACCCGACTGGCAATTGGCTAGCTTCATTCCGTGGCAGCCGACCTTGCTCGACTACCTCGTTCTCAATGCCAAGACGACGCATCTTCTCGTCGCGCTCCTTCAGAAGAAATACGACAAGCCGTTCTGCGTGCCATTCCAGGGCGTCTACGAGCCGATGACCAGTGATCAGCATCTGGCGCGTTACACCATGGTGGTGGACGGCGAGATTTTCGACGCGGCGCGGGCGCGCAAGCAGGTCACCGCCGCCCGCGATGCGCGGCTTGCGGAGTTGCCGGGACGCGATCTGCTCGTGGAGCTGAGGCGGCGCGTCAGCCGTCGCCTGATGGGCCCGTGGCGAACGCAATCCGGCCGCTGACGAAATGGTGACGGGACAGCTGATATCAGATGAAGGACAAGGCTCGCCTGATCATTCCGCTATGGGGAATGGTTTACGCCGAAAAGCTGGTTTCGATGACGTTGCCGGCGCTGCTCGCGCCCGGCAACCTCCCTTCGCTCGCGACGATGTTCGACGTCGAGGTCGTGCTCGTTACCGAGAGCAAGCTCGTCGATTACGTCCGGCAGGCGCGCTCGTTCCAGCGGTTGTCCGCGATCTGTGAAGTCAAGTTCGCCTCGCTCGATGATCTGATGCCCTGCGAGCCCGGCGAGTACGGCGTCGTTTTGACGGCTGCCTTGTTCCGCGGCTTCGTCGACCTCGGCGCGCAGGTGACCGAAACGTTCCTGCTGTTTCTTAACGCCGATTTCATCATTGCCGACGGATCGTACCGGCGGCTCGCCGAGCTCATGCGCGAAGGCAAGCGCGTCATTCATGCACCGAGCTTCCGCGTCGTGCTCGAGGAGGTCTGGCCGCAGCTCGAGGCGCGGGTCGATGCCGAGAGCGCCGTGCTCGCGATCAAGCCGCGCGAGATGGCAAAGCTCGCCTTGACCCACAAGCACCTCACCGTGAAGGCGCGCACCGTGAACCAGCGCCTCTATCATCAATGGTGCATGGACCAGTTCTATTGGTACGTCGATGAGGACACGCTGGTGGGCTACCAATGGCCGGTCGCTCTCGTCGCAATCAAGCCGGAGCGGGCGATCACGGAGCCGGTCTTGGTATGGGACTTCGGGTACCTTCCGGAGGCTGCGCCGACGCTCGAGCCCTGCTTCCTCGCCGATTCCGACGATTTCTTCATGATCGAACCGCAGAAGCGCGTCACCGGCGAAGAGCTGATGCGTCCGGGCGGGATTTCGGTCGCCGCCATCGCAAAGTTTCTATCCGACTGGACCACCCGCGAGCAGCGCCGCTGCGGACGGCAACTCCTCACGATTCATGCGGGTGACCTTCCTGCCGATCTCGATGATACGGTCGCGGAGTCGCGCCGCTACATGAACGAAATCACGTGTCGATTGTCGCCCGAGCCGCAGTCGCATATCGGTCATGCGAAGCTTGGACGCTGGTTCACGGAGACGACCCGGCGCCTCAAGGAGAGAAGCGCCGGCGGCGGGAGCCTGGCGGGGCCGATGTCGGATCCGTTCGACAAGGAAGGCTCCGGACTGTCAGGTATTCTCCGCTCGATCCATACAGCCCTGTTCGGGCCGCTGCCATTCCTGCGACCCGCGCATCCGCTCTGGCTCGATACCTCCGCCGTCACCGCGCAGCTCGTGTCCTGGCACCGGTCGGGGGAGCGGATTCTCTGGCTCTGCTCGCGGGATTCGTTGTTCAGCAGCATCTTGAAAGACCGCAGGGACCCGACAAGCCTCTTGATGAAGAGGCCGACGGAGCAAGCGGCGAGCGGAGATTTCTTCGATGCCTGCCTGTGCGAGCTCAGTCCGTCCGAGCTCACGACGCTTCCCGCCTTGCATCGCCGCATCCGCACGTTGGTGAGAAACGGCGGCAAGGTCCTGGTCCATATCAACAACCCCTATTTGACGCCGGTCGGGATGGGGCAATTCGCCGCCTACGAGGCCGTGTTCCCGGACGTCGACAAATCGGGGATCCGGTTCCACGGGACGTGGCTCACGGCGCAGATCCGCAAGCTCTACCTGCGAGCCGCAACGTCCTTTCCCGCGGGTTCGCTCGCCCGGGGCATCTTGGCCGGGCTCGTGCTGGTCGCGTTGGCGCCGGCGGCGTGGCTTGCCAACAGGGCCGCCGCAAGGCGCGATGCGACCGCTTTCACGACGAACTGGACGAGCGTCGTCCTGGAGCTCGAGGTCGTTCGCAAGGAGGGTTTCCCCGTTCCCTCGCGCGAAGCACGCCGCCAGCGGGCGCAGGAATGCCGCGGGGGAT
>WNFC01006502.1_pt1 | contig 22875 bp, 18 predicted proteins | sample 5400541 | NCBI WGS metagenome assembly WNFC01 (sample SAMN13153342, study PRJNA577476) | soil metagenome | isolation source: 120 cm saprolite under Douglas fir tree site 2 hole 2 replicate 1 | place: USA:California | collected 2015-04-18
GCCGGCGGCGCGGGTGGTGGTGATCGAGCGCGCGCGCACCCCCGTGCCGGGGGCACAGCTGGCGAAGGAGCTCGGCACCCCGGCCGCGGCCTCGCCGGGGGGAGAGCGGAACTGATGGCGGGGGAGAGGACCACCTTCGGCGCCTCGCTGCTCGCGCCGCCCCCTTCCGCGCGCGAGCGCATGGTGCGCCTGCGCCTCATGCTCATCACGCTCTCCGCCTGCCTGTGGGTGCTCGTGATCATGGTGCGGCTGGTGCAGCTCCAGGTCATGGGCCGGGCCTTCTTCGAGCGGCAGGCCTCGCGCCAGAGCGAGCGCACCATCAACCTCGATCCGCGCCGCGGGGCCATCGTCGACCGGAGCGGCCATCCCTTCGCCGTCAGCGTGGACGCGGAGAGCATCTACGCGGTCCCACAGGACATCGAGGATGCGGCGGGGACGGCGACTGCCCTCGGCCGCGCGCTGTCCCTCGACGCCGGCGCGCGCAAGGAGCTGCAGGCGCTGCTGGAGAAGACGCGCGCCTTCGTGTGGGTGCGGCGCAAGGTGGATCCCACCGTCGCGCGCGCGGTGCGTGCGCTGCAGCTCGACGGCGTGGGGTTCCTCACCGAGAACCGCCGTTACTACCCGCAGCGCGAGCTGGCCGCGCACGTGATCGGCTACGTCGGCCTCGACAACACCGGCATGAGCGGCATCGAGTACACGTTCGAGAACGCGATCCGCGGCCGCGCGGACAAGGTCCTGATCCGCACCGACGCGCGCCGCCGGGCCATCGAACACACGGAGAAGCCCTCCACCGAGGGACACACCGTCGTGCTCACCATCGACGAGTCGATCCAGCACGTGGTGGAGAGGGAGCTGGAGCGCTCGGTCCAGGAGACGGGCTCCATCGCGGGCGTGGCGGTGGTGATGGACCCGCGCACGGGGGAGATCCTCGCCCTGGCCAACCGGCCGACCTTCAACCCGAACAAGTTCGGCGCCTATCCCAGCTCGCGCTGGCGCAACCGCGCCGTGGCCGACGCCTACGAGCCGGGCAGCATGTTCAAGATCATCACCGCCGCCGCCGGCCTCGAGGAGAAGGTGGTCGACCCGGACGAGATGATCGACTGCGGCCACGGCTTCCTGGAAGTGGCAGGGATCCGCATCAACGATCACAAGGTCTTCGACCAGCTCTCCTTCCGCGACGTCATGGCCAAGTCCAGCGACGTGGGCGTGGCCCGCGTCGCCCAGCGCCTGGGCCGCGACAACTTCAACCGCTACCTGCGGCATTTCGGCTTCGGCGCCGTCACCGGCGTCGAGCTGCCCGGCGAGTCGGGCGGGCTGTTGCGGCCGCTCAACCGCTGGAGCGCGCTGAGCCTGCCCACGCTGTCGTTCGGGCAGGAGATCGGGGTCACCGCCTTGCAGATGACGGCGGCGGTGGCGGCGGTGGCCAACGGCGGCTACCTGATGAAGCCCACGATCATCCGGCAGATCGAAGACAGCGAGGGGCGCGTGGTGCGCGAGGCGCGGCCCACCGCCGTCCGGCGCGTGCTCGATCCCGCCACCGCGGACCGGCTGACCGACATCCTGCGCGGGGTCGTGCTCAAGGGCACCGGCCATCGCGCGGCCATCCCCGGCTACGCGGTGGCGGGCAAGACGGGCACCGCCCAGAAGGTCGAGCCCGGCGGCAAGTACTCGATGGTGGACCACGTCGCGTCCTTCGTGGGCTTCGTGCCCGCGTCGCGCCCGGCCCTGGTCGTGCTCGTCTCCCTCGACACGCCCAAGGGTCCCGCCAACGAGGGCGGCGACGTGGCGGCGCCGCTCTTCGCGCGCATCGCCGAGCCCGCGCTCCGCCGGCTGGCCGTGCCTCCGGACGATCCCGACCGGGTCCTGCACGCGACGGGCCTGCCCAGCGACAACGTGCACCTGGCCGCCTACCAGCCGGTGCCCGCGGCCAGCCCCACGAGCCCGACCGAGCCTGGCTTCATGCCCGACCTCCGCGGCGCCTCCGCCCGCGAAGGGGCGACCTCCGCCGCGCGCCTGGGCCTCATCGTCGAGCTGAAGGGATCCGGCCGCGTGGTGAAGCAGGCGCCGGAGCCCGGGGCCGAGATCGAGGCGGGGATGACCTGCGTCCTCCAGCTCGGAGGCACGCCGTGAACCTGCGCGAGCTGGCCGCGCGCCTGCCCGGGGCCGTCCTCAGCGGGGACGGCGAGACCGCGATCACCGCCGTCACCCACGACTCGCGCAAGGCGGGGCCGGGCGCGCTCTTCGTCGCCATCAAGGGACTGGCCGCCGACGGCAACCAGTTCGTGGAGGCGGCGCGCAAGAAGGGCGCGGCCGCCATCGCGTCCGAGCAAGCGGCGCCGCCGGGATCGACGTGGCTGCAGGTCCCGGACGCGCGGGAGGCGCTGGCCCAACTCTCCGCGGCCGTGCTCGGCGATCCCGCGCGCGCACTGGAGCTCGTCGGCGTCACCGGCACCAACGGCAAGACCACCACGACCTATCTCATCGACGCCGCCCTGCGCGCGGCCGGCCACCAGGTCGGCCTGCTCGGCACCGTGCTCTACCGGATCGGCGACCGGATGGCGGACGCGACCCGGACGACGCCGGAGTCGTCGGACCTGCAGGGGCTGTTGCGCGAGATGGTGGACGCGGGCTGCTCGCATGCCGTGCTCGAGGTCTCGTCGCACTCCCTCGAGCTCAAGCGCGTCGCGGGCCTCGAGTTCCGGGTGGCCGTGTTCACCAACCTGACGCGCGACCACCTCGACTTCCACGGCGACATGGACTCGTACTTCCACGCCAAGCGGAAGCTGTTCGCGGAGCTCGTCCGACCCGACGGGCGCTCCGTGATCAACGCCGACGACGACCGCGCGGCCGAGCTCATCGCGGTCTCGCGCGCGCCCGTCTGGACCTATGGCGTGGACAAGACGGCGGACTTCCAGGCCGAGGAGGTCCGCCTGGCTCTGGACGGCACGCGCTTCCGCATCCGCAGCCCGCTGGGCACCCACGAGGTGCGTAGCGCCCTCGTCGGCCGCTTCAACGTCCAGAACCTGCTGGCCGCCTTCACGGCCGCGGTGGCGGCCGGAGTCGCCCCCGACGTCGCCCTGCGCGGGCTGGCCACGGTGACGGGCGTGCCCGGGCGGCTCGAGCGCGTGGCCGGAGCGACGGGCTTCGTGGTCATCGTGGACTACGCGCACACGGACGACGCGCTCAAGAACCTGCTGGAGACGGTGCGCGAGCTCGGGCCGAGCCGTGTGATCACCGTCTTCGGCTGCGGGGGCGACCGCGATCGCACGAAAAGGCCGCTCATGGGCGCGGTGGCCTCGCGACTCAGCGACGTCGTGATCGTCACCTCGGACAATCCCCGCTCCGAGCCCCCGGAGGCTATTCTCGAAGAGATACAGAGGGGGATGAACGGCGGCCGCAAGGCCGAGCGCCACGCGATCGTGGACCGGCGCGAGGCGATCGCGCGCGCTCTGGAGATGGCCCGTCCCGGCGATGCCGTCGTCATCGCGGGCAAGGGGCACGAGACCTACCAGGTCCTGCGGGACCGCACGGTCCCCTTCGACGACCGGCAGGTGGCCCGGGACATCCTGTCCCGCCTTCCCGCCCGGTCGGGGAAGCCATGAAGGGGGCATCCGTGACCGCGCCCGAGAACACCCTCACCCTGGACGAGATCGCTCAGGCCACGCAGGGCCGCGTGGCCGCGGGCAGACCGGCGGCGACGGTCGCCGGCGTCTCCATCGACTCACGGACCCTGGCCAAGGGCCAGCTCTTCGTGGCCGTGAAGGGTCCGAACTTCGACGGGCACGACTTCGTCGGCGCCGCCCTCGCGCGCGGCGCCGCCGCGGCCATGGTGCACCGCGAGGTGGCCGTGCCCGACGGATTCCCGCTCGTGCGCGTGGGCGAGACCACGCAGGCCCTGAAGGACCTCGGACGGCATGTGCGCATGAAGGCGGGCCTGCCCGTCGTGGCCGTCACCGGCTCCGCGGGCAAGACCACGACCAAGGAGATGACGGCGGCGCTGCTCGGCACGCAGGGCCTCGTCCTCAAGACGGAAGGCAACCTCAACAACCAGTACGGCCTCCCCCTGACCTTGCTGCGCCTGTCGCCCGAGCACCGGTTCGCGGTGCTCGAGCTCGGCATGTCCGCGGCGGGCGAGCTGCGCGAGCTGTCCGCGATCGCGCGTCCCGACGTGGCCATCATCACCATGGTCGCGCCCGTCCACCTCGAGTTCTTCGCGTCCGTGGACGCGATCGCGGCGGCGAAGGCGGAGATCCTGGAAGGGCTCGACGCCAACGGAGCGGCCGTCCTCAACTGGGAAGACCCGCGCGTCCGGCGCATCGGCGAGCAGCGCAAGGGCCGCACGCTCTGGTTCGGGCGCGACCGCGCGTGCGACGTCTCCGCGGAGAACTGGCGGGGCACCATCCACGGCATGCGCTTCGATATGCGCGTGGACGGGAAGAGCTACGACGTGGCCCTGCCCCTGCCCGGCCCGCACTTCCTCCTGAACTTCCTGGCCGCCACTGCGGCCGCGCACCACATCGGCGTCCCCCTGGACGCGATCGTGGAGGCGGCCACCCACCTCAAGGCGGCCAAGAGCCGCGGGCAGGTCCGCCGGCTGGGCGAAGGCGTCACCCTCCTGGACGACAGCTACAACTCGAACCCGGCGGCGGTGGAGGCGGCGGTGACCGCGCTCGACATGGCCGCGCCGGGGCGCCGCGTCGTGTTCCTGGGCGACATGCTGGAGCTGGGAAAGGCGGGGCCGGAGCTGCATCGGGAGACGGGGGCGAAGCTGGCCGGCCGCGCCGACTTCGTGGTCGGGGTGGGCGCGCTGGGTCGAGAGTTCGCGGAAGGGGCACGGCGCGCCGGCCTGCCCGCGTCCGCGCTGCGCGACTTCGCGGATTCCGAGGTGGCCGCCCGCGAAGCGGTCGCGCTCGTGAAGCCGGGCGACGCCGTGCTCGTGAAGGGCTCGCGCGGCGCGCGCATGGAGAAGGTCGTGGAGGCGTTGGTGGCCCGGTTCGGGGAGAAGGAGAGCTAGCGGTGCTCTACCACCTCCTGTACCCTCTCCACACGCAGGTGTCCGGGTTCAACGTGATCCGGTACATCACCTTCCGCACCGCGGTGGCCAGCCTCACCGCCCTCTTCCTCGTCCTGATCCTGGGCCCCTGGATGATCGAGCGCCTGCGCCGGCTCCAGGTCGGCCAATACATCCGCGAGGAAGGCCCCCAGGCGCACCAGTCCAAGAAGGGCACGCCGACGATGGGCGGCCTGCTCATCCTGGCCGGCATCGTGATCCCCACCCTCTTGTGGGCCAACCTCACGAACCGCAACGTGTGGATCGCCGTCCTGTCCACCCTGGCCTTCGGCGCCATCGGCTTCGCCGACGACTACCTGAAGGTCGTGAAGAAGCAGAACCTGGGCCTGAGCGGCCGCAGCAAGCTCTATTTCCAGCTCGCCATCGGGTTCGTGATCGGGGTCATCGTGTACGGCTTCGCCCGCGTCGATCCCGCGAGCTACTCGACGCGGATCACCGTACCCTTCTTCAAGAACCTCCTGCCCGACCTGGCCCTGCTCTACATACCGTTCGCGGTGCTGTTCGTGGCCTTCGCTTCGAACGCGGTGAACCTCACCGATGGTCTGGACGGCCTCGCCATCGGGACGACCCTGATCGCCGCCGCCGCCTTCACGGTGCTCACGTACCTGACCACGCACGCGGTGTTCTCCCGCTACCTCGACCTGATCTTCCTGCCGCGGGGGGCGGAGCTGACCATCTTCTGCGGCGCGATGGTGGGGGCGTCGATGGGGTTCCTGTGGTGGAACTGCTATCCCGCCCACATCTTCATGGGGGACGTGGGATCGCTGGCCCTGGGGGGTGCGCTGGGCACGATCGCGATCCTCATCAAGCAGGAAGTGCTGTTCTTCAGCATCGGCGGGCTGTTCGTCATCGAGGCCCTCTCCGTGATCCTGCAGGTGGTGTCGTTCCAGCTTCGGGGCAAGCGCATCTTCCGCATGGCCCCCCTGCACCATCACTTCGAGCTCATCGGCTGGAAGGAAACGCAGGTGGTGGTGCGCTTCTGGATCGTGGCCTTCATCTTCGCGCTGCTGAGCCTCACCACGGTGAAACTGCGATGAAGAAAAAGAACAACGGAAAACGAGATGGAGGCTTGTCCCGTGGGCAGCTTGCCATCTACGAACGCCGCAGGAGCTGGAGGGGAAAGACGTCGTCATTGTCGGCCTTGCGCGGTCAGGCATTGCCGCCGCGGCGCTCTGCGCGCGGCGCGGCGCGCGGGTCGTGGCCACCGATCGGAAAGGGCCGGGCGAGCTTCCGCCGGAAGTGATGAACCTGGAGAAGCAGGGCGTGCGGCTGGAACTCGGTGGTCATCGCCGGGCGACCTTCACCGGCGCCTCGATGATCGTCGTGTCTCCGGGCGTGCCCTCGACGATGCCAGAGCTGCAGGCCGCGCGCGCGGCGGGAGTCCCGGTCGTGGCCGAGCTGGAGCTGGGCTTCCGGTTGTTGAAGGGCACGGTGGCCGCGATCACGGGCACGAAGGGCAAGTCCACGACGACGGCGGCCGCGGGCGCAATGCTGAGCGAAGCCGGCGGCGACGTGCGCGTGGGCGGCAACATCGGACAGGCCGTCACCGGGATCGTGGACGGCTCGACCGACGACACCACGTTCGTGCTCGAGGTCTCCAGCTTCCAGCTCGAGGGGACGGATACGTTCCGGCCGCACGTCGCGGTCTTCCTGAACCTCTCCGCGGATCATCTCGACCGCCACGCCAGCTACGAGGAGTACGCGCAGGCCAAGGCCCGCATCTTCGCCAGCCAGACCGCGGACGACTGGGCGGTGGTGAACGCGGACGATCCGGCGGTGCTCGCGCTCGCGCGACAGGGAAAGGCCCGGCCCGTCGCCTTCCATCCCTCCGCGCGCGCCGCGGAGGGGGCGTTCTTCGAGGGCGGGTTGGCGCGGCTCAAGACGGCGGGGCTCGACGAGGTCCTCTTCGATCGCGCCTACGTGCGGCTGCCCGGCGACCACCTCGCCTCCGACATGCTGGCCGCGGCCACCTGCGCCCGTTTGATGGGGGCGCCGGTGGACGCGATCCGCCGGGCCGTCCGCTCCTACACCGGCGTGGAGCACGTCCTCGAGCGGGTGGAGGAGATCGCGGGCGTCGCGTTCTTCAACGACTCCAAGGCCACCAACGTCGAGGCGGCGCGCAAGAGCCTGGAAGCGTTCCCGGGTGTCGTGCTGCCGATCCTCGGCGGCCGCTACAAGGGCGGGGACTTCGCGGACCTCGCCCCCGAGTTGCGCGCGCACGGCAAGGCGGTGCTGGCCATCGGCGAAGCCACCCCGCGCATCGTGGCGGCGCTGGCGGCGATGATCCCCGTCGTCCCCTGCGACTCGCTGCGCGAGGCGGTGGAGCGCGGCTTCGCGCTGGCCACCGCCGGCGACACCGTGCTGCTGGCGCCGGCCTGCTCGTCGTTCGACATGTTCGAGGACTACGCCGCCCGCGGGCGCGCCTTCAAGGACGAAGTGCGGCGCCTGGCCGCCACCGCGGCCCCGCCGGAGAAGCGCAGTGGCTAAGAAGATCTCCTCGGACAGCTCGCTCTTCGCCGTGACCGTGGCCCTGCTCGGCGTGGGCCTGGTGATGGTGTGGAGCGCGTCGTCCGGCCTGGCCCAGGAGCGCTACGGCAACGCGTACTACTTCCTGATCCGGCAGGTGGTGTGGGCGTGCGTCGGCCTCGTCTCCATGGTGGCGGCCATGCGCACGGACTACCGCAAGCTGCGCCATCCCGCCGTCGTCTACTCCGCGGTGCTGGCCACCCTCGTCCTGCTCATCGCCGTCCTGTTCCTGCCCGCGGTCAACGACACGCACCGCTGGATCCGGCTGGGATCGCTGTCCCTGCAGCCGGCGGAAGTGGCCAAGCTCTCGACCATCCTCTTCCTCGCCTACCACCTGGAGCGCCGCGGCGAGAACGTCAACGAGTTCCTGCCCTCGCTCTTCCCGGTGCTGCTGCTGCTGGGGTGGTTCGCGTTCCTCATCTTCATCCAGCCCGACCTCGGCAGCGCGGCCACCGTGATCCTGATCGGCTGCGTGATGCTGTTCCTGGCCGGAGTGCGGCTGCGCTACTTCGCGGCTCTCACCGTGCTCGGCCTGCCCGTCGTGTACCAGGCCATCATGATGGCCGCCTATCGCCGTGACCGCATCGAGGCCTACCTCAACCCCTGGTCCGACGCGCGCGGCTCCGGCTACCAGATCATCCAGAGCCTCATCGCGGTGGGCACCGGCGGCCTCACCGGCGTGGGCCTCATGGAAGGGCGGCAGAAGCTCTTCTACCTGCCCTATCCGTACAGCGACTTCATCTATGCCGTCATCGGCGAAGAGCTGGGGATGCTGGGGGCGGGTCTGGTCGTGCTGGGGTTCGTCCTCCTCCTCTGGCGCGGAGTGCGCGCGGCCTGGAAGGCCCCGGACGCCTTCGGGACCTTCCTGGCCGCGGGCCTGACCCTGTCCATCGTCCTCCAGGGGCTCATCAACGTGAGCGTCGTGCTCGGCCTGCTGCCGACGAAGGGCATTCCCCTGCCCTTCATCAGCGCGGGCGGATCCTCGCTCCTGTTCACCCTCGTGAGCGTCGGCCTCCTCCTCAACATCACCCAGCATGCGGACTGACCCATGGCACGAACCATCCTCATCGCGGCCGGCGGCACGGGGGGCCACCTCTTCCCCGGCATTGCCGTCGCGGACGAGCTCAAGGCCCGCGATCCGGAGACGCGCGTCGTCTTCGTCGGCACGCCCCGCGGTCTGGAGTCGCGCCTCGTGCCCAAGGCCGGATACGAGCTGGAGATGCTCCCCATCCTGCCCCTCAACGGGGTGGGGCTGGTGCGGATGGTCAAGGGCGTCCTCGCTCTCCCCTGGGCGATGGTCAAGGCCGTCCAGCTCGTCCGTCGCCTGCATCCGGAGGCCGTGCTGGGGGTGGGCGGATACGCGGGAGGCCCGATCGTCCTCGTGGCCGCCCTGCTCCGCATCCCGACGGTCGTGCTCGAGCCCAACGCGAAGCCGGGGTTCACGAACCGCGTGCTCAAGCCTTTCGTGCGCCACGCCGCCTGCTCGTACGAGGAGACGCGGCGCGAGTTCGGGAGCAAGGGCGTGGTGACGGGCAACCCGGTGCGCGGGGGCTTCGCCAAGCTCGCTCCGAAGTGGCACGTCCCGCCCCTGACCCTGCTCACGTTCGGAGGCAGCCAGGGCGCGCGCATCATCAACCGCACGCTGGTGGCGGCGATTCCGCGGCTGCCCGGACCCGAGCAGCTCAAGCTCGTCCACCAGACGGGGCCCGCTTCGCGCGACGAGGTCGCGGAGGGATACAACGCGGCCGGGCGCAAGGCGGAGGTGCTCGCGTTCCTGGACGACATGGAGACGCGCTTCGCCCAGGCCGATCTCGTCCTGTGCCGCAGCGGGGCCACCACCGCCGCCGAGCTGACCGCGGCGGGCAAGGCCTCCGTGCTCGTTCCGTTCGCCCGGGCCGCCGACGACCACCAGCGTGGCAATGCCCGCGCCCTGGAGGCGGCGGGGGCCGCCCGCATGATCGAGGAGAAGGACCTCACGCCGGAACGGCTGGCCGCGGTCGTGACGGAGCTGCTGAGCGATCCCGCCAAGCTGACCGCGATGGAGGAGGCGGCGCGGAAGCTGGCCCGTCCAGATGCGGCGGCGCGGGTGGCCGATCTCCTCGAGGGGAAGGTGGCTTGATGTTCGGCAACATCCGCCACATCCATTTCGTCGGCGTCGGGGGCAGCGGGATGAGCGGCATCGCGGAGGTGCTGCTCAACCTCGGCTACGTCGTCTCCGGCTCGGACCAGAAGCGGTCGCCGGTGACGGACCGGCTGGCCGCGCAGGGCGCGCGCATCGCGGAAGGGCACGCGGCCGCCAACGTGGAGGGCGCCCACGTGGTCGTGATCTCGACCGCGGTGCGCCCGACCAATGCCGAGGTCGTGGAGGCGCGCCGCCTGGGCATCCCCGTGATCCCCCGCGCGGAGATGCTGGCCGAGCTGATGCGCCTCAAGTACGGGGTGGCGGTGGCGGGCAGCCACGGGAAGACCACGACCACGTCCATGATCGCGATGGTCCTGGACAAGGGGGGCCTCGACCCCACGGTGGTGGTGGGCGGTCGGCTGGGGGCTCGCGGACGTGCAGGAGGCCTTCCTCGGCTTCCTGAACAAGGTGCCCTTCTACGGGGCGGGCGTGGTGTGCCTGGACGACGGGCCGATCCAGGACATCCTGCCGCGGGTGGAGCGCCGCGTCGTCAGCTACGGCCTGAGCCCGCAGGCGCAGGTCTCGGCGCGCGACGTGCGGCTGAGGCCGAGCGGGTCGGCCTATCAGGCCTCGGCGGGCGAGCGCACGCTGGGCGAGATCGAGCTGGCCGTGCCCGGCGCGCACAACGTCCTCAACTCCCTGGCCGCGGTCGCGGTCGGGCTGGAGCTGGCCGTCCCCTTCGAGAGCATCCGCCAGGGACTGGCCGCCTTCACCGGCGTCGACCGGCGTTTCCAGATCCGGGGGGAGGCGGGCGGCGTGCTGGTGGTCGACGACTACGGCCACCACCCGACGGAGATTCGCGCCACCCTCGAGACCCTGCGCGGGCGGGCGGGCAGCCGGCGCACGGTGGTGCTGTTCCAGCCGCATCGCTACACGCGCACGCAGCATCTGTGGGACGAGTTCTGCCGCGCCTTCCACCTCGCCGACCTGCTGCTCCTCGTGGACATCTATCCCGCCGGCGAAGAGGCGGTCGCGGGAATCACCTCGGAGGCCCTGGCCGAAGCGATCGCCCGCCGCGGACATCGGCAGGCCCTCTACGTGGGCGACCTGCGCGCGGCGACGGAGCGCCTCGCCCGGGAAGTGAAGGAAGGCGACGTCGTGCTGACCCTGGGCGCGGGCAGCGTGTGGACGGCGGGGGACGAGCTGCTCAAACGACGACAGGCGGGGGCGCATTGACCGAGTCCCAATCCCGCCTTCCGACGCAGCGCCGCCTCATCGTCCCGCCCTCTCCCGACCTCCCCCTCGATCCCGTCCTCGAGCCGCTGGAGGATGCGCCGTTCCTGCGTCCGGAACGCCGCACGCGCGTGCGCCAGCGGCGCCGGGGCTGGACGTACCGCACGGTCCTGGCCCTGCAGCTCGGGGCCGCGCTGCTCATCGCGGTGAGCGTGATCTGGACCGGCTATTCGAAGGTCATGGCCAGCGAGCGGCTGCGCGTGGGCAAGGTCGAGGTGCGCGGCGGCCATTTCCTCTCCGAGGGAGAGGTCCGCGAGCTGCTGGGGCCGGCGGTGGGGGAGAACATCCTCAGCCTCGACATCGACGGACTGAAATCGCGCCTGCGCGCGTCGCCCTGGGTCGCGGACGCCACCGTGTCGCGCAACCTGCCCGACACCGTGCGCGTCGAGATCCGCGAGCGCGTGCCCCTGGCCCTGGCCGAGATGGAGCGCCTCTATCTCATGGACGGCGACGGCGCCCTCATCGACATCTACGGGCCGCGGACGGCCGGCTTCGACCTTCCCATCGTGCGGGGGCTGGCTCACGTCGACGCCGAGGTCCGCCGCGATCGTGCCGGCCGCGCCGGCGCGCTGCTCCGCGACGTCGGCGAGCTGGCGGGCGAGATCTCGGAGGTCGAGGTCCAGGCCTCGGGCGACCTGCGCGTCGTCCTGCGCGGGGCGGGCGAAGTGGTGCTCATGGGCGCACCCCCGTACCGCAGCCGCTTCGTCACCTTCCTGGGGCTGCGCCAGGAGCTGCGCGAGCGCTGCCCGCGCGCGGAGTACTTCGACCTGCGCTTCACGGGTCGCATCTACGCCAAGGAGCCGCCGGAGGCAGTGGGACCGCGGCCGGGCACCGAAGCGTCGCCGGTGCCCGCCGCGCTGCCGGATACGCACGAGGTTCCGTCGGGACCCCGTATCGAGCCGATCCATGCCGATGCCGTGAGGGAAGGGGGGTAGGTGGCGAAGAAAAAGGAACGCTACGTGGTTGGCCTCGACGTGGGCACGCACAAGGTGTGCGCGATCGTGGCCGAGATCACCGAGGAAGGGCGCCTCGACGTCATCGGCATCGGCCAGGCCGAGAGCAAGGGCCTGCGCAAGGGGGTCGTCATCAACCTCGAGGCCACCGTCGACTCCATCAAACGCGTGGTGGAGGAGGCGGAGCTCATGGCGGGGGTCGAGATCGGCTCCGCCTACGTGGGCCTGGCCGGCACCCACATCCGCGGGTTCAACTCGCGGGGGGTGATCGCCGTCTCCAACAAGAACCGCATCATCGAGCGCGAGGACGTGGCCCGGGTCATCGAGGCGGCCAAGGCCGTCGCCATCCCCCTCGACCGCGAGATCCTGCACGTCCTGCCCCAGGAGTTCGTGGTCGACGACCAGGACGGCATCGGGGATCCCTCCGGCATGACGGGCACCCGTCTGGAGGTCAACGTCCACATCATCACCTGCGCCTCCACCGCGGCCCAGAACACGGTGACCTGCGTCAACCGGGCCGGCCTGGAGGTGACGGACACCGTCCTCACCCAGCTCAGCGCGGCCGAGGCCTGCCTGACCACCGACGAGAAGGAGCTGGGGGTCGCCCTGGTCGACATCGGGGGGGGAACAACCGATCTGGCCATCTTCGAAAAGGGCTCGTTATGGCACACGGCTGTGCTACAGGTCGGCGGCGAGCACTTCACGAACGACGTCGCCGTGGCCCTCAGGACCCCGGTGAACGAGGCGGAGAAGATCAAGAAGAAGCATGGGTGCGCACTGGTCTCGATGATTCCGGAGGACGACTCGATCGAGGTCCCCTCGGTCGGAGGGCGCAAGCCCCGGATCATGGCCCGCCAGGTGCTGGGCGACGTCCTTCAGGCGCGGGCGGAAGAGATCTGCCAGCTCGCCCTGACCGAGATCCGGCGCGCCGGCTTCGATCGGAGCCTCAACAGCGGCGTGGTGCTGACGGGCGGGGGGGCCATCCTCGAGGGCATGCCGGAGATCGCGGAGCAGATCTTCGACATGCCCGTGCGGCGTGGAACGCCCTCCGGGATCGGGGGCCTCGTGGACGTGGTGGCCAGCCCCGTCTATTCGACCGCGGTGGGCCTCGTGCTGTGGGGCTACCGCAACCGCGAGCGCCGCGGCGTCGGGATGATGCGCCCGGCGGCGACCGGGACGTTCGGCAAGGTGACGGGAAGGCTGATGGGATGGCTCTCGGATTTCTTTTGATGAACGGCGCCGAGAGGGCGGAAGGGCAAGGGGCACGTAGAGCCCTCTGGCGCCGCGGAGCGGCGGCAGTGGGCGAGGGGGGTTGCAGGGGGGGTTCGCGAACGCCCATCGCGGTGTCGCGTGAGTGCCCCCCCTGCCTTAACAAGCCTGGAGGGCACATGGACATCAAAGAGGGCGTCGTGTTCCCACCCGTGCCGATGCCGCGCGAGCGCGTGCGGGAGGCCGTCCGTCCGGGTGTGTTCCTGCCCCGCGACGGTGAGCCTCGCTGCGAGATGTGCGGGTCCTCCGTCATCGCCTCCCATTGCAAGCGCATCTGCCTGCGCTGCGGGTTCATGACCGGGTGTTCCGAAGGGATCTAGGAGAACTTCATGCCTAACGAGACCAACGAAGGGCCAGGCCGTATCACCTTCGCCGACGACGAGACGCGCGGCGCCCACATCAAGGTGGTGGGGGTCGGCGGCGGGGGCGGCAACGCGATCAGCCGCATGATCGCTTCCGGCCTCCAAGGGGTGGAGTTCATCGCCATCAACACGGACCTGCAGGCGCTGCGGACCAACCGCGCGCCGGTGAAGATCCAGATCGGCGGGAAGCTCACCAAGGGGCTCGGCGCGGGCGCCAACCCGGACGTGGGGCGGCAGGCCGCGGTCGAGGACACGGAGAAGGTGTGCGACGCCCTCGAAGGCGCGGACATGGTGTTCATCACCACCGGCCTCGGCGGCGGCACCGGCACCGGCGCCGCCCCGGTGGTGGCGTCGATCGCCAGCCAGCTCGGGGGCGACAGCGGGAGCGTGCTCACCGTCGCCGTCGTCACCCTGCCCTTCAGCATGGAGGGCAAGCGGCGCATGGCCCAGGCCATGGAGGGCCTGGCCCAGCTCCGCGAGTGCGTGGACAGCGTGATCGCCATCCCGAACGATCGCCTGCTGCAGACGGTGGCGCGCCACACCCCCGTATCGGAGGCCTTCCGCGTGGCGGACGACGTCCTCCGCCAGGCCGTGCAGGGCATCTCCGACATCATCACCGTGCCCGGCCAGATCAACCTCGACTTCGCGGACGTGCGCGCGGTCATGAAGGGCATGGGCCAGGCCGTGATGGGCACCGGCATCGGCGAGGGCGAGAACCGCGCGGTGGAGGCGGCGCAGCGCGCGATCTCCAACCCCCTGCTCGAGGACAGCTCGATCGAGGGCGCGCGGGGGATCATCGTGAACATCACGGGCGGAAGCGACCTCAGCCTGGCCGAGGCTTCGGAGGCCACCAGCCTCATCACGAAGGTGGCGGATCCGGAAGCCAACGTCATCTACGGCATCGTGACCGACGAGTCGATGGGAGACGCGGTCAAGGTGACGGTCATCGCCACCGGCTTCAACAAGGGAGCCCGCAAGGTCGCGCCCACGCCGGTCGATCTCGCCAACTATGTCGGGCCGTCCGCGCAATCCGCGGCCCATCCCCAGGCGGAGGCGGGTGGCTTCTACCGCAAGACACCGAATGCGAAGGCGGCGTCGGGCGGCGGCCGGCTGGACCTGGACGTCCCGGCGTTCCTGCGCAAGCAGGGAGGCGGGGGCAGCGGGGTCGAATGACGCTCGGCTCCCAGGTGGCGGGGCCGCAACGCGGCCGCGGTCCCGCGCCAGAACCCGACTGCTCGGTCGTCATCGTGAACTACCACAGCGAAGAGCTGCTCCGCCATTGCCTGGAGAGCCTTCCCTCCTCCGCCGATCCCGCTTCGCTCGAGGTCATCGTCGTCGACAACTCGGGGACGGCCCGCCGGTCGGGAGCCCTCGATGCCTTCCCCGAAGCCCGGCTGATCGAGGCCGGCGGCAACGTCGGCTTCGCGCGCGCCTGCAACCTCGGCATGGCCGCGGCGCGCGGACGCCATCTCCTGCTGCTCAACCCGGATACCGTCGCCCACCCGGGGGCGGTGGCCACGCTGTCGCGCCACCTCGACGCCTTCCCGGCCGTCGGCGTCGTGGCCGCCCGCCTGCTCAACCCGGATGGGACGCTGCAGTACTCCTGCCGCCGGTTTCCCCGGCCCCTCTCCATCTTCTTCGGCCGCTACGCGCTGCTCACCCGCCTCTTCCCGGGCAACCCCGTCTCCAGCGACTACCTCTACCTCGATTGGGACCACGCACAGGCGCGTCCCGTGGATTGGGTGTCGGGCGCGTGCCTCATGGTCCGTCGCGAAGTGTTCGACCGCGTGGGCGGCCTCGACGACGGCTACTTCCTGTTCGTGGAGGACATGGACTGGTGCCGCCGCATCCGCGACGCCGGCCAAGAGGTCGTGTACGTGTCGGAGGCGGAAGTCACCCATCGCATCGGGGCCAGCCGCGGCCCCGTCCCCTCCTGGGTGATGTGGGAGCGGCACCGGAGCATGCTGCGATACGTCCGCAAGCATTTCGCCTGGCCTCCGGCCTTGGTGATGCTCGCCGCCCTGGGCCTGGCCGTGCGCGGCGGGTTGGCCATCCTCGAAGACCGGATCCGCGGCCGTCGGTCGCATCCTCCGGAGACCCTCCGTCCGCGGCCGTTGCCCGAGGCCTCGGACGCATCCGTGAGCCGTGCCGGACAGGGCGCGCAGGTCCCCTTGACCGCGCGCCTCCCGCCCGGCTGAAGCGCGCGGCATGATTCGGGACCTGGTCCGCTACGGCCCGCTCATCCGCAACCTGGTCCTCAAGGAGCTCACGCTCAAGTACCGGGGATCGGTCCTGGGCGTGGCGTGGTCCCTTGCCCACCCCGTGCTCCTCCTTCTCGTGTACACGCTGGCCTTTCGGCAGGTGCTGCGCGTCCCCGTGCCGCACTACCCGTTCTTCCTGCTCGTGGCGCTGCTGCCCTGGAACTTCTTCGCCGCCGCCGCCAGCGCCGCCACCGGCGCGATCGTCCTCAACGGGTCGCTCCTCCGGAAGGCGGCCTTCCCGCGCGAAGCGCTGCCGATCGCGAGCGTGCTCTTCGTCTTCGCCCAGCTCCTGCTCGCCCTGGCCGTCTTCCTCCCCGCCATGGCTCTCGCCCGCGGGCCCGGCCTGAAATGGACGGCGGTGCTGCTGCTCCCCCTCCTGCTGCTCCACGTCCTCTTCACCACCGGAATCGCGCTGCTCCTGGCCGCCCTCACCACCGCCTGGCGCGACATCGCCCATTTCACCGAGGTGGGGCTCGTGCTCGTCTTCTGGCTCACTCCGATCGTCTATCCGGCGGACATGGTGCCGGGGTCCTGGCGCAGCGCCCTCGCCCTCAGCCCGCCCGCCGCGTTCGCCGCCGCCTACCAGGACGTGCTGTTCTGGGGACGCGTGCCGACCTGGACCACGGCCACCGCCACGCTCGTTTCGACCGTGGCCGCGGTCGTGCTCGGCCTGGTCGTCTTCAAGTCCATGAGCCCCGCCTTCCTGGAGCGGGTCTGAGTGGGCGTGCTCGAGCTGGCCGGGGTCTCGAAGCGCTTCGTCATCCGGCACAACCCGACCCTCGACTTGAAGGTCCGCGTGCTGGCCCTGTTCCATCCGCGGCACCGCGAGCGCCGGCAGGAGGTGTGGGCCCTGCGCGAGGTGGACGTCCATCTCGAGCGCGGAGAGTCGCTGGGCCTGATCGGGCCGAATGGATCCGGCAAGAGCACCCTCCTCCGGATCATGGCCGGCATCCTGCCGCCCACCCGCGGCCGGGTCGCGGTCTCGGGCACGGTCGCGCCCATGCTCGAGCTGGGCGTCGGGTTCCATCCCGAGCTGACCGGCCGCGAGAACGTCTACCTGAGCACGTCCCTCTTCGGTTTGGGAAGACGGCAGACGGACGCGCTCTACGACCGCATCGTCGCCTTCGCCGAGCTCCTTGACTTCATGGACGCACCGGTCAAGACCTTCTCGAGCGGGATGGCCATGCGACTCGGATTCGCGGTGGCGACGCACCTCGAGGCGGCCATCCTGCTCGTGGACGAGGTGCTGGCGGTCGGCGACCGCGCGTTCCAGGAGAAGTGTCTCGCCCGCATGTCCGAGGTGCGGGCCCGCGGCTGCTCCATCGTCGTGGTCACGCACGACCTGGACCTCGTGCGGCGCTTCTGTGATCGCGCCTGCCTCCTCGTCGAGGGGCGGATCGTGGCCGAGGGCGCTCCGGACGAGGTCGCCGCGCGGTATTGCGGTGGCGGCGTCACCGCAGAGCCGGTCCATGCCTTCTGACCGTTTCGACGTCTTGTTCTTCGGCGCCGTGGACTGGAGCCACACCTGGCAGCGGCCGCAGCAGATCGCGTCGCGACTGGCCGCCCAGGGCCGCGTCGTCTACGTCGACCCGATCGGCCTGCGTCGCGCGCGGCTCTCGGATGCTCCGCGCATGGTGCGCCGGCTGCGCGGGGCCGCCTTCGAGACGCGGTCCGCCGCGGGCGGGGTCACGGTCATCTCGGCCCGAGCGGCGACCCTGGCCTCGGCGCTCTGCGCTCCCGTGCCTTGGACGGCGCGGCTGCTGGTGGCCGCGGTCCGCGATGCCCTCGAGCGGGCGCGGATCGAGCGCCCGGTGATCTGGGCCGGCACCCCGTCGCCGGCGCTCGTGGCCGCGCTGGACCGGCTCCCATCGCGGCTCCTCGTCTACGACTGCCTGGACGCGGTCGCGGCCTTCCGCCCCGCGCAGGCCGAGGTGGAGGCGGCGGAGGCCGTGCTGGCGCAGCGGGCGGACGTGGTCCTGGCCACCTCGCCGCCGCTCGAAGCGCGCATGCGGCGCTGGAACCCGCGCACCGTCCTCGTCCCCAATGCCGCCGACTACGATCACTTCTCCCGGCGGATTGCCGCCGGAGAGATTCCGCCGGAGCTGCGCCCGCTGCCACGCCCGGTGATCGGCTACGTCGGCGAGGTGGCGGGCTGGATCGACACCGTGCTCGTGCGTGCTCTCGCCGCCCGTCACCCCACCTGGTCGATCGTGCTCGTGGGCCCCGCCACCGCCACCGCTCGCCACGCCCTGGCCGCGACCAATGTCCACGTCCTCGGGCGCCGTGCCTACGCCGAGCTGCCTCGGTACCTCGCCGGCTTCGACTGCTGCCTCATCCCGTTCCTCGCCTCACCGCTCACGGCCGCGGTGAGCCCGATCAAGCTCTACGAGTACCTGGCGGCCGGACGGCCCGTCGTCAGCACGCCCCTTCCGAGCGTACTGCCCTTCGCGGGCGAGGTCCTCATCGCCGCCGGGCCGCGCTTCCTGGAGGCGGTCGAGGCGGCGGTCGCGGCGGCCCCGAATGTGGACGCGGCCGCGGCGCGTCGCCGGCGCGCCCGCGCCCACACCTGGGACGACCGCGTCGCCCGCGTCCTCGAGGCGCTGACGGAGGCGGAGGCCGCCCCGGCGGGCGAGGAACCGGTCCGGGCCGTGCGATGAGGGCCCTGCCGCGCACGAGGCGGCGACTCACGCCGGTGCTGGCGCAGGCAACGTGGAAAGTCGCGTCCGCCTTGGCGCGCCTCACACACCGCGCCGCCTGGCGCGCCCGCCTCACGCCGCCGGGCAGCCGGCGCCAGCGGCTGGTCCGGGCCGGACTGCGGCGCCTTCTGGACGTTGCTTGCCGGCGCGGCAGCCATCGCCTGATCGAAGTCGTCGCCCGCGTCGCGAGAAGCAAGGGCGCGGTGATCTTCCTCCCGTCCATCGGGTGGAACGTGAAGCTGTTCCAGCGTCCCCATCACCTCGCCCGAGCGTTCGCCCGCAGCGGGTACGTGGCCATCTTCGCCTCCACCAGCACCGGGGACGACGTCTACGGCTTCGACGAGATCGAGCCGAACCTCTTCCTCTTCTGCGGGCCGGCCTCCTGGCTGCGCCAGATCCCGAACCCGATGCTGTGGACTCTCCCGTACAACTTCCACGAAGCCCTGGACCATCCGCGTCCGGCCATCGTGGTCTATGACTGGATCGACGACCTCGCCGTGTTCACCGACCACGACGCTCGCCTGCTTCACCGCAATCACGAGCGGGCCCTCGTCGAAGCGGATGTGGTGGCCAGCGTCGCCCGGACGCTGCACACCCAGGCTCTCGCGCGGAGGACGGACGCCGTCTACGTGCCCAACGCGGCCGAAGACGATCGCTTCGCTGCCGACGACACTCCGGCGCCGGATGATCCCATGGTCTTGCCGCTGCGCCGCGCCGGCCGGCCGATCGCCGGCTATTACGGCGCCCTTGCCCATTGGTTCGACTACGAGCTGCTCGCGGACACGGCGCGCCATCGGCCCGATTGGAGCTTCCTGCTCATCGGGCCCGATTACGACGGCAGCCTGCACCGCACCGCGCTCCGGGGCCTTTCCAACGTGGCTTGGATCGGGCCCCGCCCCTATCTCACGCTGCCCGGCTATCTGCGGCTCTTCGACGTGGCGATCATCCCCTTCCGCCTGAACCCGATCACGATGGCCACGTCGCCCCTGAAGCTCTACGAGTACCTGGCCGGCGGCCGCCCGGTGATCACGACGGCCTTGCCGGAGTGCGCGGCCCACCCCGAGGTCGACGTCGTGGCCACGGCCGAGGAGTTCGCCGCTGCCCTCGACGTCGCCCGAAGCAAGGGCCGCGATCCCGAGGTCCGAGCACGCTTGCGCGCCGTCGCCGCCGCCAACTCGTGGACGAAGCGCGTGCGGCAGATCGAGGGCGTCATCGCCTCCCGCCGGTGGGGCTTATCAGCGTACGGAGAGGTCCACGTCGTCGAACTCGGAATGACCCCGCGTTCCCGCGTGTAGGAGGACGACTCGGGCCTCGGCCTCCGCGAAGGGCAGGGGAACCGGGATCACGGCTTCGAGAGGTCGCCACGTCGCGTCACCCGGGTGCGGTTCTCCGAAGGCCTCCTCCCAGTCCGCACCCACCGCGACCTTGATCCAGAGTCGCGCGGCCTGCGGAGCGTCGGAGCGGACCTGCGCGCGCAGCACGAGTCTTCGGCCGCCCAGGGACGCCGGGACGCGTAGCGACTGCCACAGGTAGCTGAAGGCGCCCGGCCCGATGCGGACGGCCTCGCCGCCGTCCGGCCCGCGCGTCCTCGAGGCGAGGGCGTCGCGTGATCGCCAGGCCGCGGGCCCGGCCTCGGACCAGTGATCGAAGGTGCCGTTGACCACTTGCGGCGCCTCGCCGGGACTGAGCGCGGGCAGGGGGTAGTGGGAGTCGCCGCCCGCGGCGGTCACCCGATAGACGACCACGCCCCGGTCCGGACGGAACTCGAGCCTGCCCAGGGCACCGGCATCGCCGAAGAGCACGCGGACCTCGGTGCTCCGTGAACCTGTTCGGTCGAAGCGGCCAGCCTCGCGCATGATCCACCCACTCTCGCTGGCTCGCCCGGAGAGAAGTGACTCGACGAGGCTCTCCGCCCGACGCTCCGAGACCGGCAAACCGTGAGGCCAGCCGAGCAGGGGATTGAGCTCGGCGCGCCCGAGCGCGCTCGTGGAGTGAAGATCCATGAAATCGAAGCCGGCTTGCCGTCGCCACCGCTCGAGTTGATCCGGTCCGACTTCGTGCGAGAGCAGCAGGCCCTCCGGGCGATCGAGAAAGAGGGGGAAGAGCTGGACGCTCAGCGTCTCCGAGAGCACCAGCGGTCTCGGGCCGGACGGATGCGAGAAGCGGAGGGCTCGGAGGGACTGGCTCACGAGCGGCGCACCATACACCTGCCCGGCTTCCCGATCACAGACGACAAGCTGCACCGCCGTGAGGGCGGCCAGGAGGATGGCCCCAGCCACGTGCATCAGACGTTCGGGTCGCGGGTGGCGCTTCCGCACCCGCTCCAGGGCCCACGCGTAGGCGCCGCCCACGCCCAGGGCCGCTGCGGCCAGCAGGAAGGGGACACAGGGGATGAGATACCGGACCTGCAGGCTCGGTGAGGAGTAGGACGTGAGGCGGGCGCTGCCCAACGTGTAATAGGCGAGGTACCAGGCGGGGAAGAGCAGCGTCGCGCGGAGGCCCGACCGTCTCGCCTTTTGGGCAATCGCCGCCCCCACGATCAAGAGAACGACCGCCGCCGCCGCCGGACCACCGATCATGCGCGCCAGCGTCATCGCGCGCTGGCCGAGCGCGGCGAGGGACGGCGGGACTTCCCCGCCACGTTCCAGGAGCGAGCCGAGCCGGAAGAGCCACGATCCGGTGAGGGCACGCAGCATCACCGCTTCCAGCGCGAGCACGAGACCCAGACCGGCGAGGAAGGACGCCACGCGAGAGAGGGCGCCCGTGGTCCCGCCCCCGACGCCACGGCTCCATCGTTCGTAGACGAAAGCCAGAGCGAGGAAGAACGGGACCGGAACGAGGCCGGACTCCTTCGCGAGGTAGGCGAGGCCGAGACTGCCCCCGGCGAGGCCGACGAGGAGGCGGGCACGCTTCCGGCCGGGCCCGTCGACGTACGCGGACCGGAACGCGACGAAGGCCGCGACGAAGCAGACCGCCATCGGGATGTCAGGCAGGATCGTGGTGCTGAACACGACGAGGAGCGGAGAGGTCGCACTGAGGCCGGCCGCCAGCAGCCCGACCGCAGCCCCTCCCAGCCGCCGGGCCAGGGCGAAAGTGAGGACGTTCAGCAACTGATGGAAGAGGACGAAGGATGCGGCGACGGCCTGGACGTCGTCCTTGACCCAGCCGCCCACCAAGGCACACCAGCCGATCATCAACAGGCGCGCTTCGTGCGCGGCAGGGTCGGGCCAGAGCGAGCCGGTTTGGGCCAGCGTCCGGGCGGCGGTCATGTAGAGCACGTCGTCGCTCGCGATGAACCCGGTGAAGAACAGGAGGTCGACGATCACCGAGCCGGCGAGGATCGCGGCCAGCGCCGCCCTCGCCGTCATCAAATGTCCGCGATGCGACAGAGCCTCAACTTCGCGGCCCGCCGCCCGCTTCGGCGATGACGCGCTCCATCATCGGGCCGTCCGCGATCGCGGGATCGAGGCGGAGGGCCTCCTGGAAATGCGTGGCCGCCTCGGCCCGGCGCCCACCCTGGAGGAGGACGACGCCGAGGGCCTTGTGGGCACCGGCGCCGCCGGGGTCGAGGGCGACGGCGGCCCGCAGCGACTCCTCCGCCTCGCCGAGCGCATGTGCGCGCAACGCGAGCAGCCCACGGCGGTACTGCGGGCGCGGATCGCTCGGGGCCGCGGCCGCGGCCTGGCGGAACGCCTCCAGCGCTCCCGCGGCGTCGCCCGTCTCCTGGAGCTGCAGGCCGAGCTGATAGGAGATCTCCCCTTCGGCGGGATTGATCCGGGAGGCTCGACGCAGCGCGTCGGCCGCCCCCACGCGATCTCCCGTCTTCGCGCGGGCGAAGCCGAGGTTGGCCAGGGCGTTGGGGTCGAAAGGGTCCCTCGCCACCGCCTCCAGCAGCGCGCGCACCGCCGCCTCCGGCTGTCCGGCGACGAGGGACGCCATCCCCCACGAGAACCACGCGTCCGCGCGCGCGGGGTCGAGGGCCACCGCCGCCCGGGCTTGGCCGACGACACCCGGCCAATCGCCGCGTGACTCCGCGCGCTGGGCCGCCCCCACGTGGCCATCCGCGCGGAGCCACCGTGACTCCGCCACCACCAGGGCCAGGCCGGCTACGGCCGCGGCGCTCACGAGCGCACGCCGCGCCGTAAGCGCGGCCACCAGGAATCCCCGCGCCGGCGCCGGCCCCCGGGCCACGACCGCCAGTATTCCCGCGTCCAGCGCGAGCAGCCACGGAGGCAGCGCGCGGTAGGCGGCGAAGCTGAAGAGGGCGTCGGTCAGGAGCCCGGCCGCGGCTGCGGTGGCGGCCGCGGCCAGGACGGCCTCCT